>ERZ808240.1236-NODE-1236-length-32248-cov-10.729009_pt1 | contig 32248 bp, 28 predicted proteins | sample MGYA00521084_ERZ808240 | MGnify/ENA primary metagenome ERZ808240 (study PRJEB31516, sample SAMN03275571) | gut metagenome | biome: mammalia-associated habitat; material: feces | host: Papio cynocephalus | place: Kenya | collected 2012-08-06 ... | reverse complement strand
GCGGCCGCCTTTTTCTTGATTCGTTCTTTTTCGGCGGTACGAAAAAGAATGAATAATAGAGGGTGTCCGGGAACCGTCCCGGCATTCTGTCCGCACAGAAAGAAAAAGTACATTGCATATGTAAACAGCATGTTTACAAGAAAAAATGGGAAAAGGGATACAGTCCCTCGGAATGTTGACTCTCTTTCTCGGCGGTTCGAAAAAGAATGGACATATACGAGGGTGCAGGGAACCGTCCCGACATTCTAATCGCACAATGCGATTCATTTTCTTTAAACTTCAAACTAAAAACTTTTGAATGCATGGACAGCAAAAAGGGGCTTACCGCTTTGCGGCAGCCTCTTTTGCTTCGTTATTTTTTAGGCATCTTCTGTGCCGTTTCCAGCATAGATACAACTGTATCGCTCAAATCGCAATAGCTGCCCTTCTGTCCGACGACGACAGCAATTTCTACATTGGGACCATGCTGCCAAGCAATAGCCCGTACGGATTCAGTAAAGGCATTGTCATTAACGGTCAGTGCCCGTTCTGCTGTGCATTCATAAAAAATACGGCCGTTTTTCTTTTTCGCTATAATGGGAGACTGCAAACGAAATGATGCCGGTATGTACTTAGGCAGTATCTCATTGGCATGCGTCATCAGCGTTTTTAAATCCGGCTGACTTCCGATATCACGCAGATACGCATTTTCTTCCTGCTGCCGTTCTACTGCCGCTTCGATTTCCCAAATCGTCATGCTGTAGTGCAGCAAATAGGCATACTGAAAATGGGCATCCTCTTTTTTGACCAGCTGATACGTTTCCGGTTGTTTCGGATAAATATGTCCCAGCAGTTCTTCCATATCCTGATGATACGCATCGGCCGTCAGCATCGGCTGCCATCCTTTTTCCATATATACGCTGGTCGGTACAGTTATCACGCCCCAGTTTGGAAATTTAACCGGAGTTCCTTTATCTTGAGCCGCCATGGCTGTCACACTTGCTGATACAAGCAGGCACACGGCCAGCAGCCCTGTTTTTAGTTTCACATATGTCACTTCCTATACTCAATAGTCATTTATACGTATTCTATAATATTTGGCACAACCTGTCAAAAAGCAGTGACATAGAGACAGAAAGTGTGGTATAGTGGTAATATATATTGAATACAAAACTAGGAGGATATATCATGGATTTTACAGTAAAAGCAAATTCTCAGGCAGAAGTTTCTGAACTCGTTACCGAAAACAACACAGCCATCAAAATGGGCAGCGGCAAATCTCCTGTATACGCTACACCGGCTTTAGTCGCTTTGATGGAAAATGCAGCCATTAATGCTTGCGACCCCCAACTTCCCGAAGGCTATAACACCGTCGGCATTGCTATGAACGTCAAACACGTAGCAGCTACGCCGATCGGCTTAAAAGTAACGGCAAAAGCCACTCTCGTCGAACAGGACAGACGGAAACTGACTTTTAAAATCGAAGCATCTGACAACGCCGGTGTTGTAGGCGAAGCAACACATGAACGGTTTATCATTGAATCCGCTCCGTTCCTCGCTAAAGCAGAAGCTAAGAAAAACATCAAATAAAAAGTTCTTACTTCAATCACAAACTGTAAAAAAGAAATGGTACATGATGACAAAAAAACATCATGTACCATTTTTTAGTTTGCCGTCTTTACTTTACACTCTGTATCCGTGCATCATTCCTACGGAATGACGTTGCCTTGGGTAATGCGCCAAATAGCCACCGTTCGCGCGGCTTCTATATACTGCTTAAAGGCTTCATCCGTCATATCTTTTTGTTCCTGCATGCGGCCGTTTTCTATTACCAGGCGGTGGTTGAAGGCTTTATCCGAACCCATCAGCGGCGGCAGGAGCGATTCATACGTACTGCCAGCCGGACCAATCAAAGCCGCCAAAGTCGGCGCAATCTGCAAATGGCTGCCTGTATCCGCCGTCTTTACCATGTCTTTCGTCACGCCGGCACCATAGAAAAAGCACGGAATGCCGCTCAACTCCGGCAAAGATACTGGGGCTGCAAAATCAAATCGTTCCGCATGGTCGCCGGTGACGACAAAGAGAGTCGACGCGTCTTTGGCTTCTACGGCATGAATGAATTTTCCCATGACGTCATCTGCGTACCAAATATGACCCAGCTGATTGATTGTTGCTCTATCTTTCGGGATAGACGCAGGCAGTTTGGCTTCCACTTCACTGCGCGGGAATCCTTTGGCATCGACGTCATACGCAAAAGGCGGATGATTGGTCGTCGTTAAGATAAAATGAAATGTCGGCGTATCTTCTGTATCCATATACTGCTCTACGGCACGGAATAAATCTTCATCGGCTACACCCCAAGCCGTTACACCGTTTTTCGGTGCGATTTCATCAGCACAGTGAAATTCATCAAACCCTTCCCGGCAAGTAAAATTGCCTAAATCCTGCCAGCTCCGCAGGCCGCCATACCAGAAAACAGTCTTATATCCCAATTTCTTCATGACAGAAGCTATTCCCAGTTTATCTACATCACCGTTTTTGCCCATTAGGTAATTTTGATAAATACCAACATCCGGAAGGCCCGTGATAAATCCGTTGAGGGAAGTCATCGTCCCGTTGCCGTTGGCCAGAAACTGATACGTATAGGCACCGTTTTCTGCCAGCATCTCCCCTGTTTTAGCTAAGCCCATGGCGTTATATGGTTCCAGCAGCGGCCATAAAGCATAGTTTTCTCCCAAAATAACGACAACCCGCTTTGGCGTATGCGGCAGCAGCGGTTTGGCGTTAGTCCGCGTAAAAGCTTCATCCAGCGTAGCTGCCTGCGGCTGACCGCCCAGCACGGCAATCGCCTGTTTCAATTCTTCAGGCGTAATCGTGCGCATAATCCGCTCATGTGCCCGCTGATACGTCGAATAAGCCCGGTACATCGCTTGCCCGTCGTCGAGAATTGCTTCATTCAGCAGCGTGTTTTTTGTCCGGGCCGCACTTTCCCAAGGAATGCCGCTGTCCGAACTAAACGCACCGCCAAAGCGGCAAAATACGCCAAACACAGGAAGCAGCAAAAGTACTGCAAGGCAGTACAGACGCTGATGCCGGGCAGGCTGCCATGTTTTGGTATGCAGCAGATAGTGCCAGCCATATACGACGGCAGCGATTAAAAGTACGGCTCCTCCTAACCGCGGCCATACTTGGTACTGATGAACCATAGTGTCCCAAATAGCATGCGTATCATCCTGCATACCGTTGAATACCATAATGTTAAACGTCGCATGAAACACTTGATAATACGGAATGCGAATCATAAAAAGCAGGACCAAAAGCCCCGATGCAATGCTTCCTACAGCCAAGCGTATTCTCTCCGCCGGCCAGCGTTTCCAAATACTGCCGCAAATCGTGGCAAACACGAAGGAAAATGCCGTCAAAAAAGCAGCCGTCTTCAGGCTGATTCGCATGCCAACCCACAAGGCATAACCGATTTCACGCCATCCGGCCGTATCCAGTTGTCCTGCATACACGGCAAGAAAGGCAATCCGAAATACCATCATCAAACATTCTACATACAAAAACAGCTTGATATCCTGCTGTATATATTGTAAAAATCGTTTTCCCATATTGCTTGTTGTCTTCCCTCCTGCGCACCAAATACTTATCTTGTATTGTATCGTATCTTCCCTGCATCTTCAAGCCGCCTGCAATATGGGCTCTTGATGCTGCAGTCTAATACAGGCAGTTTTCACACCGTTTCTCAGCTTTTATACAACAAAAACGAGTCCAGCCTGTTTCACTGAACTCGTTTTTCCCAGACGCTTATCTGTATGTTGCCTTTACAATTTTCGCAGCATCATCATCAGCACGAGAACGGCTGCCATGCCGACCAAAGCAATCAAGCGGATGACTGTGCCGGAATTCAGCTGCTGCTTCTTTCGCTTGAGCCGCCGCACGGGATGCCGTGTGCCGACTGCTGTGCTGTGTGTGGTCTTGGACCGCTGTGATGTATTATCCATTATACACCTGGCCAAGCCATTTCTTTGCCGCCGAGAATATGGGCATGCATGTGATGTACTGTCTGGCCTGCTTTTTCACCAGTGTTGAAGACAACGCGGTAGCCGTCTTTATCAATGCCCAAAATCTGCGCTACTTTTTGAATCGTATAGAGCATTTTGCCGGCTACATCGGCATCGTCCGGAGTCAGAGAAGCAATGTTGGCAATATGTTTTTTGGGAATGACTAATACGTGTACCGGAGCGACGGGCGCAATGTCTTTGAAGGCGTAGAAATCATCATCTTCATATACTTTTGTGCTCGGAATTTCCCCTTTACTGATTTTACAAAACAAGCAATCTTCCATGTTACAGTTCCTCCTTTAGTGTACCAAATAGTATATGGTTATCTGCATGAGTCAGCTTGGCAGCGACAATCATTCCTTCGCAGTCTGTCTGCAAGCCGTCTACACAGACCCGTTCATAGTTTTCAGAAAGTCCCTCACCCTGACTGCCGTCCTGTTTTTCAATCAAGACCTGCACCGTGCGGCCTGCCATGCGCTGCAGCAGTTCGTCTTTCTGTGCGGCTGACAAGGCATTGACCATTTCCACGCGCTTTTTTTTGACATCCTGCGGTACTTGCTGCTTCATGGCAGCGGCAGGCGTTCCGTTGCGCGGCGAATAGGGAAAAGCATGAATATGGGAAAACTGCAGCAAACGCAGGGTTTCCATCGTTTCTGCAAATAAGTCATCTGTTTCACCGGGAAAACCTAAGATTAAATCCGTCGAAACGGTCAGGCCGTGGATGCGCTGCCGCAGAACGCGGATTAATTCGATAAACTCCTCTTTGGTGTAATGGCGATTCATTGCCTTGAGAATCGCATCCGAGCCGGACTGCAGCGGCAAATGCAAATGCGGGCAGATGCGCGGCGAGGAATTCATGACATCAATCAAATCATCATCGACTTCCAGTGACTCTACAGACCCCAGGCGGATGCGCTGTACGTCCGTTTCGTCCAGCAGGCGGCGCAGAATCAAGGCCAATGTCGGTTTTTCCGGCAGTTCTTTGCCGTACGCACCCAAGTGAATACCTGTCAGTACGAGTTCTTTGAAGCCGAAGGAAATCAGCCGTTTGGCTTCTGCAATGACGGCATCGGGCTGACGGGATTTCAAGCCGCCGCGCGTATAGGGAATAATGCAGTACGTACAAAAATTGTTGCAGCCTTCCTGAATTTTCAAATCGGCCCGTGTATGCTCTACAGCAGACGGGTACAAGGGAATTTCTTCAAAGGCATCCGGCTTCAGTACGTTGTGTACGGCCTGAATCGTTGCCGTGTCTTCCTGTCCCAACAGCTTTTTGACAATGGAAACGATTTTTTTCTTTTCATTGGTTCCGACCACAGCGTCTACGCTTTCCATAGCAGCTAAAAGCTGCGGATCCAGCTGGGCGTAGCAGCCCGTAACGATGATTTTTGATGCAGGATTGCGCTTTTTGGCGCGCCGAATCAGCTGGCGGGATTTCTTTTCCCCCATCTGTGTGACGGAACACGTATTGATGACGTATACATCTGCAGCATCTGTAAACTCTGCATCTGTAAACCCTTCGGCGAGAAACAATCCGCGCATGCTGTCTGTATCATATTGGTTGACACGGCACCCTAAGGTGACAAAGGCTATAGTTGGCATCTATTTAAATCCTCTTTCATACATGATAATAGACAACGCCGCAATCGAAGCCGTTTCAGCCCGTAAAATCCGCGGGCCGAGCGATACAGTCCGGCACCATGCCAGCTGTTCCGAGGCCAGGGAAATTTCCTTGTCGGCAAAGCCGCCTTCCGGCCCAATGCAAATGACAATGTCCCCGACGCGCACTTCTTTGCAGACTTCTGCCAGCGGTGCCGTTTCCTGTTCATAGGGAATGACAAACCGGTCTTCGCTGTATGTCTGCAGCAGTGCCGGAAAACTGCAAACGTCCGCTATGGTCGGCACATCGTCGCGGCCGCATTGTTTCGCTGCTTCCAATGCCAGGCGCTGCCATCGTTCTTGTCTGCTTTTACGGCGAGTATCATCTAATTTTACTACACAATGTTCCATTTGTACAGGAACAATGGTCCCGACACCCAGTTCTGTTGCTTTTTGGACAACCCAATCAAATTTATCGCTTTTTAAAAGGCCTGCCGCCAAAATCACATTACCGTTTTTTTCACTGCCGTCAGACAGTTTCCGGGCCGGCGTCAAAAATGCCGAATGGCCTTCCATCCGCGTAATAAAACATTCATACGTCGCGCCGGTACAGTCCGTGACATTGAGAGTGTCCCCTACAGTATGGCGCAGTACAACGAGTACATGATGCGCATCGTCAGCAGACAGCTCAAAGGTCCCGCAAATGGGAAACTTCGTAAATATTTTTCGCATTACAGCCTCCTCATCGTGACAGCATACCAGCCCTGCTGCAGTCGTTCGTCTTCCCAGGCAAAGCCGGCTGCTACAGCCGCTTGACGTACTTCCTCAATCCGTTCATCAATGATGCCGCTGGCAATGCAGACCGCATGGGGCTTCATATATGCCGGCAGCGAGGGCAGCAGCATAAGAACCGCATTGGTCACCAAGTTGGCGACAACGACATCGGCTTTTGCTTCCTCTTGGGAAACCGCCGCAAGCAAATCGCTGTTGGCTACGGTAACGGCACTTTCCACACCGTTTAAGGCCGCATTGTGTTTGGCCTGTACAACTGCTTTTTCATCAAAATCAACAGCTACGACATGCGAAGCCTTTAATTTGGCAGCTGCAATGGCCAAAATACCTGTTCCCGTGCCGATATCAAACACGACATCGCCCGGCTTAACAGCTTGTTCTAAATATTGCACACACATGCAGGTCGTCACATGGAACCCACTGCCAAATGCCAAGCCCGGATCGATGGTAATCGTCTGTTCGCCTGAAGCCGGTGCGGCTTTTTCCCACGATGGTTCAGCCCAAAACGTGCGGGATATTTTCTTGGGATGAAAATGTTTCTGCCAGGCATAGAGCCAGCTTTGGTCATCTGCTTCCTGCTGGACAAGCTGCCAGTTGCTGAGGGCTTCGTCCCGTGCCGCTAAATCAGCCATACGATGTCGTACTTGTTCTGCTGCGTCTCCCTGTTCCGGCGGAAAATACGCCGTTATACGAATACGGCCCCATTCATCTGTTTCTTCATCGTGAATAATCGAGCCATTGCTGCCGCATTCATATAAAAGAAGGGCCACCAAATCGGTGGCCTCTGGGGAAACAAGCAAATCGATTTCATTCCATTTCATCGATTGTTCTCCCTTTTCTTTTGTATTATAAATCTTCTTTTATGTCTTTTTTCAACTTGCTCCAAAAACTTTTCTTTTCTTTCGGTTTATCCTGTGTTTTAGAGCCCGCTGCCGGTTGTTCAGCCGACTTTGGCTCCCCCACCCAGGTTTCGCCGCCAGCGTAAGCAAATTGTTTGAGCAAATCTTTTTGCTTAGCACTCATTCTTTTCGGCACAGCCACTGTTACCTGGACATGATGGTCACCGCGACGGCTTTGCGACCCCAATACGGGAACACCTTTGCCACGAATGCGGAATACCGTCCCGGTCTGCGTGCCTGCCGGAATTTTTAAGTCAATCTTACCATCCAGTGTATCGACACGAATCGTCGCACCCAATGCAGCCTGGGCAAAGGAAATCGTTTCCTGTGAAAGAATATCATTGCCTTCACGGGCAAATTTGGCATCTTTGCGTACAAAAATGTATACGTACAAATCACCGTGTCCGCCGCCGCGAACGCCCGGTTCCCCTTCACCGGCTACACGGAGCCGTGCGCCGTCATCGACACCTGCTGGAATCTTGATTTTTAATTTTTTGCGTACTTTGACTGTTCCTGTACCATGGCATTTCGTGCATTTCTTCTTAATCAGCTTGCCTGTACCGCCGCAGTACGAACAGGTACGGACATTGACCATCTGGCCAAAAGGTGTGTTCTGTACGACACGCTGCTGGCCTGTGCCGTGGCAGTGCGGGCATGTTTCCACGCTGCTTCCCGGTTCAGCGCCGTTGCCGTGGCAATGTTCGCACGTTTCATCTTTCGGTACCTGAATTTCCATTTCTGTGCCAAAAGCAGCCTGTTTGAAGGAAATATCTACATCAAACCGCAAATCGGCACCACGCTGCGGGCCATTGCTGGATTGACGACTGCCCTGGCCGCCAAAGAAGGAATCGAAAATATCTTCGAATCCGCCAAATCCCTGACCGCCGCCCTGGCCAAAACCACCGAAGCCGCCAAAACCGCCAAATCCCTGGCCGCCGAAGCCGCCGGCACCGGCAGCATTGCCGTTTTGGAATGCGTCGGGGCCGAACTGGTCATACTGCGCGCGTTTTTGTTTATTGGACAATACGCTGTACGCTTCGTTGACTTCTTTAAACTTTTCTTCAGCAGCTTTAGGGTTGTCCCGGTTCTTATCTGGATGGTACTTGATAGCTAATTTACGGAACGCTTTTTTTATTTCAGCATCGCTGGCATCTTTTGGAACGCCAAGTACTTCATAATAATCTCTTTTACTCATAGTGGGCAGCCCCTCTTATCTATCTTACTTCTGGTCGTCATCGACTACTTTGTAGTCTGCGTCAACTACTTTTTCGTCTTTTGCTTCACTCTGCTGTGCACCGGCCTGTGCGCCTGCGTTTGGCTGACCTTGTGCAGCCTGCTGCTGTGCACCGGCTTGTTTGTACATTTCGCTGGTCAAATCATACAGCGGTTTGGTCAAGGCTTCCGAAGCCGCTTTGATTTTATCGACATCATCTGTTTTTACGGCTTCTTTCAGTGCAGCAATCTTGTCTTTGATTTCAGCAACTTTTGCTGCATCTGCTTTGTCGCCTAATTCTTTTACTGTTTTTTCAGCCTGATAAATCAAGGAATCGGCGTTGTTTTTAGCTTCAATGCCTTCTTTGCGTTTCTTGTCTTCTGCTTCATGAGCAGCAGCTTCTTTGACCATGCGGTCAATTTCGCTCTTATCCAAGCCGGACGAAGATTTGATCGTAATCTTCTGTTCTTTGCCTGTGCCGAGGTCTTTCGCCGAAACGTTTACGATACCGTTGGCATCAATGTTGAAGGATACTTCAATACGAGGTACTCCGCGCGGAGCAGCCGGAATGCCTGTCAATTCAAAACGACCCAAGGATTTGTTGTCAGCAGCCATTTCACGTTCGCCCTGGAGGACATGAACGTCAACAGACGGCTGGTTATCTACGGCTGTAGAGAATACCTGGCTGCCGGATGTCGGAATCGTCGTGTTGCGGTCGATAATTTTAGTGAAGACACCGCCAAGTGTTTCAATACCCAAGGACAACGGTGTAACATCAAGGAGCAGTACGTCTTTGACATCGCCTACGAGAACGCCGGCCTGGATAGCAGCACCGATAGCAACGCATTCATCCGGGTTGACACCTTTGCTCGGTTCTTTGCCCAAAATCTGTTTGATGGCTTCCTGAACAGCCGGGATACGGCTAGAGCCGCCGACGAGGATGATTTTATCAATTTCATCGATGGAGAAACCGGAATCAGCAATAGCTTTCTTCGTCGGTTCCATCGTAGCATGTACCAAATCTTCCGTTAATTCATTGAATTTAGCACGGGTCAGTGTCAAATCCAAATGTTTCGGACCTGTTGCGTCAGCTGTAATAAACGGTAAGTTGATGTTGGTAGACATAACAGTAGACAATTCAATCTTAGCTTTTTCAGCTGCTTCTTTCAAACGCTGTTCAGCCATTTTATCTGTCGAGAGGTCAATGCCTGTCTGCGATTTAAATTCGCTGATCATCCAGTTCATAACTGCATTATCGAAGTCATCGCCGCCGAGGTGTGTATTGCCGTTGGTAGCTTTTACTTCAAATACGCCGTCGCCCAATTCAAGGATAGATACATCGAATGTGCCGCCGCCAAGGTCAAATACGAGAATCTTGCCGTCGCCGCCTTTATCAAGGCCATATGCCAAGGCAGCTGCTGTCGGTTCGTTGACAATACGAAGAACGTCCAAGCCTGCAATCTTGCCGGCATCTTTCGTAGCCTGGCGCTGGCCGTCGTTGAAGTATGCCGGAACAGTAATAACAGCCTGTGTAACTTTTTCGCCCAAATAGCTTTCTGCGTCTTCCTTCAATTTCTGAAGAATCATAGCAGAAATTTCCTGCGGCGTATATTTTTTGCCATTGATGTCTACGGTGTAATTTTCACCCATATGACGTTTAATAGAAGAAATCGTGTTGTCCGGGTTGGAAACAGCCTGACGTTTAGCCAGCTGGCCTACAAGACGTTCGCCTGTTTTGGAAAAGCCGACAACAGACGGTGTCAAACGAGAACCTTCCGTGTTTGTAATAACCGTAGGTTCGCCGCCTTCCATGACAGCTACTACGGAGTTAGTCGTACCTAAGTCAATACCAATTACTTTACTCATAATTAATTCCTCCTCATTATTTCTACGATAATTAACCGTTAAATGCTACTTTTACCATTGCCGGGCGCAGTGTCTTATCTCCCAGCAAATAGCCTTCCTGCAATACTTCTACGACGACATCGTCATCGTATTCATCGCTGGGCACCCGCATGACAGCCTGATGATAATTGGGGTCAAATGGTTTGCCTACGGCATCAATTTTCGTGACGCCTTCCTTTTCGAGAACGCCTACGAGCTGTTTGTAAATCATGCTGTAGCCGTCTACGAAGGATTTCAAATCATCTGTCAGCTTATCCTGCGGAATTTGCAGTGCCCGTTCAAAATTATCAATGACAGGCAGAACGTTTTTCAGCACATCCATTTTAACGACTTCAGAAATCTGAAGTTTTTCATTGGCTGTACGTTTTTTAAAGTTTGCAAAATCGGCCTGCAGGCGCATATACCGCTGCTGCATTTCTGCTGCGGCTGCATCTGCCTTTGTATCGGCATCCGTTGAAGGAGCTTCCTGCGCTGCGTCTTGTTTCGCTTCGGCTTCTTTTCCATCATCTGCCGTTTTTACATCTTCAGCCTTTTTAGCATCTTTTTCTGCGTCTTCTGTCTGCTGCTTTATTTCTTCTTCTTTTTTATTATGTTTTTTATCTTTACTCATCTGTATCAATCCTCCTACGTGTCATCGCGGTAATGTTCCAAGATATGTGTGACATGCTGTTTCATAAAATCCAGCAGGCCGATGATTTTAGCATATTCCATACGCGTCGGCCCCAACACGGCAATCTTTCCCAAGACGACATCATGTGCTTTGAACGTTGCCTCGATAATACTGCAGTCGTTAATTGATGAAAGTTTCGTTTCATCTCCGATTCGTACGGTTACCCGCTTGTCCGGCATACTGCCGCCGTCGTGCAGCAGATTCGTGACGACATCTTGTTCTTCCAGGACGGTAAACAAGTTTTTAGCTTTGGTCACGTCTTTAAATTCCGGTTTATTGAGCAGTTCCATGGCACCGCCTTGATACAGCTGGTGTTCTTTGCGAAACGCCCGTTGAATAGACCGAAACGCCAAGCGGTACAGTTCCACTTCATCAATAATCGATTCATGGAATTGTTCCAGCATGTCTGCATTAATCTGCGACATAGGCACACCGGCTAAGTAGTGCGTCAATTTTTCAGCAATGACGTTTAATTCGTCTACGTCAATGGTTTCCGGCTTCGGATAGATACAGTTTTCGATTTTGCCGGAATCAGCAACGACGATCATAATCGCCCGCCGGCTGTCCAACGGCAAAAAACGAATATACTTTAGTTTAGAACCAAGCTGCTGCGACGCCATTACCAACGTTACGTTATGCGTAATCTTTGCCAGTACTTTGGCCGTTGATTGAAAAATCTGATCGACATCGCTCATCTTGTCCTGAAACCAGTTTTGGATAAACCGTTTTTCTTCATCCGAAATCGCTGTCGGTTCCAGCAGGCAGTCTACATAAAACCGATAGCCTTTACTGGAAGGAACGCGTCCTGCCGAAGTATGCGGCTGTTCCAGATACCCCAGCATTTCCAAATCGAACATTTCATTGCGTATCGTCGCGGCACTAACGCCCAAATTATATTTGCGGGCTATAGTACGTGACCCGACCGGTTCAGCAGATGTAATATAGTCTTGAATGATTGCTTGCAATATTTTTTGTTTTCTCTCATCCAAATCCACATACATCACCTCTGCTCATTTGACTATTGTTAGCACTCTTTGTGTATGACTGCTAACAACTATATACAAGATAGCATGATTGCCTTCGTTTGTCAATGATTTTGAGGCAAAAAATCGCTAATTAGTCAAAAAGTCAAAATAAATGCAAAAAAGAGACTTTTAAGGGCATCATGCCATATAAAAGTCTCTGCCGTTCTATATGAATTTCTCTGCTTATCAGCCGTCAGCATCTTGTTCGGCTGACTTTTTTCACCGTTGTTTTAAATAATCTGTACGGTGAACGACTTGACCGTCTTTTATATAAATGCGCGGCACGCGCCGGTTGATATTGCAAAGGATTTCATGGTCAATCGTTCCTATCAAATGGGACAGTTCTTCCAGCGGAACCGAGGCGTTTCCCTGTGAGCCAAAGAGGACGACTTCATCGCCTACGGCTGCGTCCGGTACGTCCGTCACGTCAATCATACATTGATCCATGCAGATATTGCCGACCTGCGGCACACGGCGGCCATGAACCAATACGCAGGCTTTATTGGAAAGCAGGCGGGAATAGCCATCCGCATAGCCAATCGGCAGAGTCGCGATTTTTGTGCGTCTTTTCGCCGTAAAATGTCTGCCGTAACTAATCGTTTCACCGGCTTCTACAAATTTTACATGAGAAATGCAGCAGCGCAGCGACATGACCGGCTGCGGCACAAAGGCCTTGCTCACGACTTCATCAGACGGCTGGCAGCCATACTGGATAATTCCCGGCCGTACCATATCACAATGAAAATCAGGAAATTCCAACGTAGCCGCACTGCTGCTGCAGTGGCAGACCGGAACAGAAATGTGTTCTTCCTGCAGCCGCCGATAAAACCACTGCAGTTTTCGGTATTGTTCTTGGGTATAGGCAACACTTTCCGCATCTGCCATATCCGACACCGAAAAATGGGTAAACATGCCGGCTATCGTAATATTGGGCAGGGATGCAATCCGCTTAATGGCTGCAATACTTTCTTCTTTGGGAAGAAATCCGATACGTCCCATACCGGTATCCACAGCTATGTGCAGCCGCGCATTCCGCTGCTGCCGCACGGCTTCTTGAGAAAAGCAGCGGGCATCTTCTTCATGAAACACAGCCGGATCGATTCCATGGGCAACCAGTTCCGCTGCCCGGCAGCCATCAGTATGCCCTAATATCAAAATGGGAGCTGTAATACCAGCCTGCCGCAGCTCGATTCCCTCATCCAAATACGCCACAGCCAGCTGATCTGCGCCGCTTTCTAAATATGTTTCAGACATTTCGACAGCGCCATGTCCATAGGCATTGGCTTTGACAACAGATGCAATCAACACATCCGGCCCAACCAGTTTCCGAAGCTGGCGCATGTTGGCAGCTGCCGCATCCAGATTAATTTCTGCCCACACCGGGCGCTGCGTAAACTGTTCCGTTATTATTTGTGCATCCAAATTCATGGCTGTCTCACTCCTTTTCGCTATTTTATATACAAGACGCTGTCTATATCAGACATCTGTATGATTATTTTTTTCTTCATACCGTGCAAATTCAACTTGAGTCTGGCGTTTGTTTAGTCCCAAGACATAATATACGCACAACAGCACGCCGACCCATATCACGGTCGCAATAATCCCAATCAGCGTATTAAACCGCAGGCATGCCGAAGCCAGGACAACTAAAAAGAAAAGAAGCGTCGCATAGTTGGAATACGGCGACCAAGGCATTTTATACCGCAGCTTCTGTACCTGTTCCGGCGAAAGGGTTTTCCGGTATTTCATCTGGCAGACCAGAATCATAAACCACGTAATCATGCAGGCAAACGAACTAACCGACGTAATGATTTCAAAAATAGACGCTGGCAAAAAGTAATTCAGGACGACGCCAATCATCATGCACGATACAGACAAGGCTATGCAGCGGTATGGTACTTTGCGGCGGCTGAGCTTGGAAAGACCGTGCGGTGCCGAGCCCTGCAGGGACAAATTATACAGCATGCGTCCCGTACTGTACAAGCCGGAATTGCACGAAGACAACGCGGCCGTAATGACTACAAAGTTAATAATATTGGCCGCACTGCGAATTCCTAAATGTTCAAACACCATGACAAAGGGGCTGCCGGCATGCCCAAGCTGATTCCAAGGATAAATCGCCATGATGACCAATAAAGACAATACATAAAACAGCAAAATGCGGTACAGTACTTTATCAATAGCCGACGACAGCGTCTTGACCGGATGATTGGCCTCCCCTGCCGTTACACCAATAATTTCAATACCGACATACGCATAAAGTACCATCAATAGCGTACTAAATACGCCGGTTATGCCGTGCGGAAAAAATCCGCCATAGGCTGTTAAATTATCCAGCCCGACAGGAATACTGCCGTTGCCCAGACCGAAGAAAATCATGCCGCATCCAGTGACAATCAAAACGATAATCGTCACAATTTTAATCAACGCAAACCAAAATTCAAACTCCCCATACGCTTTGGCAGAAACCAAATTGGCGCAGGTAATGCAGACCACAGCCGCAAAGCAGGAAATCCACTGGGGCAGATCTGGCAGCCACAAATGGACATATACACCGACTGCCGTAATTTCAGCTATGCACGTCACAATCCAAAAATACCAGTAATTCCAGCCGGAAATATACCCGGCCAGCGGGCTCATAAACTGATAAGCATGTGCGCAGAACGAACCGGATACAGGATATTCAATCGTCAGTTCTCCCATAGCCCGCAGGACAAAAAACAATGCGATACCGGCAATCAAATATGCCAAAACAACTGCCGGGCCTGCTTTTTCAATCGCTGACGCTGAACCAAGGAACAAGCCGACACCAATGCATCCGCCCAAGGCAATAAGCTGTATATGGCGATCTTTTAAGCTTCGCTCCAAATCTTCCTGTATTATTTTTTTATTTGTATCATTCATTATATGTCTCCCTTCTGAAAAAACGCCAATTAGACAGCCGCGTCTGCAGGTATTTCATAACCGCCTATATCGGATGCAACATCTAATTTTCGCATGATACATCTCCATTTTCATTATCAGAAGCATGTACTATAGTATATATCTATCAGCTCATTTAGTAAATAACTTTATATACTTTTTAATTATTTATGAAATATTTTCTTATTTTATTGTATTTTGTCTTACTTTCTTTCTTTTTATTTGCATTTTTTACTTGCAGCCAAAAACAAGCATCGATGTATCCCCGTCCATAGATGGAAAAAGAGACAGTCTCAAAAAGACCATCTCTTCACCAACATACATTACACTATCGTATTTAAATTGTACTATATTTTTTTACAAACCGTGACATACGGCGCAGTGCTTCTTCAATCGTTTCCATGCTGGCTGCATAGGAAATGCGGACAAAGCCTTCTCCATTATCACCAAATGCCGATCCCGGCACAACGGCGACTTGTTCTTCCTGCACCAGTTTTTCGCAAAATTCAGCCGATGTCATACCTGTAGCCCGGATATCCGGGAAAATATAAAAGGCGCCTTTCGGTTCAAATACAGGCAGGCCCATTCCCTTCAAGCCATGGTATATCACCTTGCGCCGGCGGTCATATTCCTGCCGCATCATTTCTACCTCTTCATCACAATCGCGCAGTGCTGTAATACCGCCAATCTGTGCCTGCGTATTTGCACACATAATAGCGTATTGATGTAATTTTAAAATCGGCGCCAATCCTTCCCGCGGCGCGCATATATAGCCCAAACGCATCCCCGTCATGGCCCATGCTTTAGAAAATCCATTAAAGAGAATCGTCCGTTCCCGCATGTCCGGCAGTTTGGCAAAGGACGTAAATTTAGCATCGCCATACATCAGCTCACAATAAATTTCATCCGTCATGACAATGAGATTGTGTTTTTTGGCAAATGCCGCAATCGGAAGCAGTTCTTCTTTGGTCATGACCGTTCCTGTCGGATTATTGGGATACCCAATTACCAACATTTTCGTCTTAGGCGTCACCACTTTTTCCAGTGCCGCTGCTGTCAGTTTAAAATCGTCTTCCGGATAAGTCGGCACAAACACGGGCTTGCCGCCAGCCAGCTCCACCGATGCCGGATACGCAACATATGCCGGATCGGGAATAATGACTTCATCACCTGGTTCCGTATACGCCAAAAGTGCCATTGCCAAGGCTTCAGACACGCCTACAGTCACTAAAATTTCATCTTCCGGATCATATGTCAGTCCATAATGCCGCTTCACATACCGGCTGATTTCCTGCCGCAGTTCCAACATGCCGGCATTGGCTGTATAACTCGTCTCTTTACGTTCCAAGCTTTGTTCCATTGCCTTTAGTACGCGGTCCGGAGCAGCAAAATCCGGTTCACCAATACTCAGGGACAAGACCCCTTTTACCTGTGCCGCAATATCAAAGAACTTACGAATCCCTGAAGGTTTAATTCCTTTGACGTTGCTTGCCGTTCTTTCTTCCCAGTGCATACACATACACCTCCTCTGGTCGTGCAGCTGCTAGTTTTCCTTGATGATAAAATAAGATACGTATCTTGCGTTTCTAATATTTTTATTTATTATACTCCACTTGTAATATTCTGTCTACATGTGAATGTATATTCCGCTTGAGAATAGTATAGAGTAAATTATTTTCATCCATTTTATGTAATTTTTCACTTCTATTTCCTATGTAATGTATCTATACATGATATAATAAGAATACTATATAGATGTAATACATTCCATGTGTTTTGAAGGGAGTTATGGCTATGTCTCTATCCGATACACCACAAGACATGCTGCAGTTTATTCAGCACGCATCTTCACCCTATCATACAGTTCAGTACAGCATGCAGGCATTAAAAGCAGCTCAGTTCACACCGCTTGCATGGGGAACACCGTGGCATTTGCTTCCCAACCATGCCTATTATGTTCCGATTTACGGCTCTACGTTAATCGCATTTACAGTCGGTGCCAACCCGCGCCGCCATTTGCGTATCGCTACGGCTCATACCGATTTTCCCTGTCTGCGTGTCAAGCCTGCCGCAGCCATGACGACACATACATATAGAAAATTAAACACCGAAATTTACGGCGGCATGATTCGGGAATCGTGGCTTGACCGGCCTTTATCGCTGGCCGGAAAAATCGCGCTGCGCGGCAGCGATCCCTTTCATCCCATCGTCCGCCTCTTCGATGCCCGCCGTCCGCTGCTGACCATTCCGCGTCTGGCCATCCATATGAATCCTAAAACCAATGAAGGCATTGCACTGAATCCGCAAAAGGACATGCTTCCTCTCATGGCCCTTGACGGCAAACAACCTGACTCTTTCTTCATGGAATTTTTGGCAGAAACCTGCCAGTGCGCACCTGAAGATATTCTTTCTTATGAATTGACCGTATATCCTACAGAAGAAGGCTGCCTAATGGGCTGGCATAATGAATTTATTTCATCCCCGCGTCTGGATAACTTGACTTCAGTATACGCCTGTCTGACAGGATTAACGGCTCCTGCCTCGCCGGAAGGTATCCACGTCATTGCCCTCTTTGACAACGAAGAAGTCGGCAGCCATACCAAACAAGGGGCTGCATCGCAAATTCTGCCGCAGGTACTGACAGCTGTTTATGAATCCTTAGGATATACAGCAGCACAATGCTGGGAAGATGAAAGCCAGGCATTTATGTTGTCTATCGATGTCGCTCATGCCCTGCATCCCAATGTCCCGGAAAAATGCGACCCGACCAATATGCCCATACTGGGGCAAGGCATTGCCATCAAAACAGCCTGCAGCCAGTCGTATGCCGGTGATGCAGAAGCCGTCGCCATTCTCACTGCGCTCTGTCAGGCAGCCCATGTTCCCTATCAGTATTTCGTCAATCGTTCCGATATGCGGGGCGGCTCGACACTCGGTTCGCTGCTGTCTGCCCAGCTCCCCATCCGCACCATAGACATTGGCATTCCTATTTTAGCGATGCATTCAGCCAGAGAATTGATGGGAACTGCTGACCAGCAGGCCCTGCAGCAGCTCACGGCAGCTTTTTTTACAGAAGCATAATTGATTTTAGGTGCTGTCCCGCATGGCAGCATGGTATTTTGCCAGTTGTTCATATATGCAATTTGGCTTTTTATCCAATAAAACGTATATAACAACATTCAGGGATATATAGACAAAAAATACAGTAATTATGTAATATTAGCATTGCATTTTTCGTGTATTTAAACGATATCATAGAATATTTAAATTTAATGTTGACTCGAATTTATATTCACATTATAATTAATGATGATATATTATATCTTAAATAAAATGCATCATGATGTTACATCACAGGAGTATGAATTATGACATTAGGACAAGAAATTAGATTTTATCGCAAGAAAAAAGGACTGACACAAACTGAATTCGGGTCCTTATTCGGCATGTCAAAACAAGCGGTGTATTCGTGGGAAACAGGCCTGTATTCACCGGATATTTCCGTACTGTTAAAAATGGCCGATTACTTTCAGATTCCCATTTGTGTTCTAGTAGGCAGACCGGGCATGTTCTGTCAAGGCGTAGAAAATAACCAGCATGACTGTACCTCTTGTGCTTCTATTTCCGAAAAAGACAGCCGCATCATTCGTGCTATTCATGCCCTTTCAGATGAAGACCAACGGGCTATTGAAACCTTACTTCATATAGATGCATGAAAAGAATGTACATCTTCGCTTTGTCAAACAGCAAAGATTGCGGTATGATAGAAGAAACATTTATACTAAGGAGATACGTATATGACTGTTCCTTTTATCACATCAGTTTATGGAGAAGCCACTGCGGAATATGATGTCAAAAAGTCCCGTTTTATTGCGTCGCTGAAAGAAGTGCATACCGAAACGGAAGCCGCTGCATACGTTGCCAAAATCCGCAAACAATATTGGGATGCCCGGCATAACTGTTATGCGTATCAAATCGGAGCTTCCGGTCTGATGCAAAAATCCAGCGATGACGGCGAACCATCCGGCACAGCAGGAAAACCCATGCTGGAAGTATTGAAAAAACAGGGCATTACCAATACAGTTGTCGTCGTAACCCGCTATTTCGGCGGCATCAAACTAGGCGCAAGCGGCTTAATCCGTGCCTATGGCCACGCAGTTGTGCTAGGACTGGAAGCTGCCTCTATTGCAGACTATAAGCCTTACGATGTACTTGCCGTCCGCATGGCTTACCCCTTTGTCAGCATGATGGAACGTTTGGCACCAACGTATCATATCCGCATTGCCCAGCGTGATTTTGCCGATGCAGTTACGTTTACGCTGGAAATTCCCCAAGAATCGACAGAAAAAGTAACCGATCTGCTCACAAACAACACAAACGGCACAGCCGTATATACCGCACAGGGGCAAAAAACGATTCCCATTATTCGGTCTCATACATAATATATGCACGGCAAAAAACACCCAGCAGCATATCATAAGAAGCGATACGCTGCTGGGTGTTTTTTTAGTTGCTGGTTTTTAGTTTGTAGTTTTTAGCAGCTTCAAACATTTCTGCAGCAGGCATTCTCTCTGTACAATGCCTGCTTATTTTTTATATCCCGTTGCAAAATCCACTTGGTTTTCCAATGGCTGTCCTGCCAAAAAACGTTTCAAGTTGTCGGCAGCAATGCGTACAATCCGGTCATGCGTCGCCTGCAAATGATACCCGCCGGAAATGTGCGGCGTAATATACAGATGCGGCGTATGCCATAACGGGCTTTCTTTCGGCAGCGGTTCCGGCGTCGTCACGTCAACAGCCGCTCCGGCCAACTGACCGTTTGTCAATGCCTGACACAAATCGTCCTGCACGACATTGCTGCCCCGCCCTACATTGATAAAATAAGCATGACGCTTCATGGCAGCAAATCGCTCTGCATTGTACAAATGATACGTTGCCTTGGTTTCCGGCAGGCTGGAAGCAATAATATCTGCCCGGGCCAAGTACGTATCCAGACGATCCATCGTCCCCATTTCGTCTGCTTCCGGCGGTACGTCACCGCTGCGGCGGCGTATGCCAATGACATGCGCTCCCATCGCTTTCATGCGTTTGCCAAATTCTTTGCCGATATTGCCAAAACCAATAACCAATACGGTTGCGCCATATATCGAGTGGACTTGGCCCTCATCATGCCATATTCCTTCTTTTTGATTATCATGATACGTATATAATTTCTTCATCATAGCCAACAGCATCGCCGTCATATGTTCTGCAATCGCCAGGCCATACGCACCGGTAGCATTCGTCAGCTGGGCTCCCTTAGGCATGACGCCGGGGACGCAGTATGTATTGGCACCGGCACTGTGAAGCTGCATCCACTGCAGACGCACAGCATATTTCATCAAATTTGTAGCTACATTGCCAATAATGACGTCGGCCTTCGCCAGTTCTTCCGGCGGCACAACAGCACTGCCAGCCCCCTGAACCGGCCAGTATACGAGTTCATTATCTCCAGCCGCTTCTTTTAGCCAAGCTTTATGCGCAGCATTCACATCCATAGCAACCAAAATTCTCATAACCAAAGCACTCCTTTCTTTTCTATAGCGTACTGGATAGCTATGCCGCTGTCAAGAAAAAGTCCTGCATGGAACATAAAACGTCCCATATGACCGCTTTCTATGCACTATCCCTTCGTTTTAAACATTGCTCGTTTTTTATTTGCAGTTTGCAGAAAATACGTCATACTGCGGCAAACTATGCCTGCAGCACAGTATAGCAAAAGAGCTGCAGCAAAATGAATAAACATACTCATTTTGCTGCAGCCCGAATGTATTATCTATCGCCTGATTACCAATCTAATTTTCCAGTTATCAAGTATACCAGCAAGCCTTTTTCTGCATGGCGGCGGTTTTCGGCTTCATCCAAGATCGTTTCCAAATGCGCATCCATGACATCCTGCGTAATTTCAAAACCCGGATGAATCGGCATATCATGGAAAACCATCGTATCCGTGCCAGCCATCAAATCAGCATTAATTTGATACGGCATCATCATGTTGATAATAGATTCTTTCTTTTCGGCATACGCCGGATTGGTAAAGAATTCCATATCAACCCATGTATCCGTATATACACAGTCTACATCAGCGACGACTTTTTTCAATTCTTCCTGTGAAATATCCGTCGGCAGTTCCATATAATGACCTGTTTGTTTCAAATCATCATAGAAATCCTGGCCGACAGCCATGACCTGGCTGAACGGTGTCAAACCGTACATCGTACCGCCCAATTTGGTAACGATTTCACTGAGGGAATTGTACGTGTTGTTTTTGGCGCCAATATATAATACTTTGGTTTCAAAACGGCCCAATTTTTCATACAAGGTCAGCATATCTGCCAAAGCCTGCGTAGGATGAAACGTATTGTCACAGCCGTTAATGACCGGTACAGTGGCATTGTTCATAAAGCCCCATGTCGTTTCTGCCTTTTTGAACCGGCCCATAATGCAGTCTACGTTGCGGCAAACATATTTGACTTCGCTGCCTAAATCGCCAATGGTAAAGTTGCTGTCCGCCCATTTTTGATTATACGAACGGCCGCCCAATTCTTCCATGCCAATCGAAAAAGACAAATACGTACGGTTTGATGTTTTTTCAAACAATGTATACAATTTCTTGCCATCCAGTACATGCGCATAAGCACTCTGGTTTTTCTTAATTTTTTCTGCCAATAACAATATGCCTTTCACTTCATCTACCGTAAAATCAGCCAAACTGTTTACGTTCTTCATTTTTATGCATCCTCCAAACTATGAATACCAATATCTACGTTTCTTATCATAGCACAATCATACATATTTTTCAAGTTTTTATGCATTGTTACGGCACATTTTTCATTGTACAGCCTTACGGGCTGTCGCAACAGCTGCAGTGGAAAGAGGCTGTGAAACTGTATATTTTTTTACAAACAATGCACGAATCGCATTGAGTACAGCCAACACCATGACACCGACGTCGGCAAAAATAGCCAGCCACATATTGGCAAAACCCACAGCACCCAGCACGAGGCAAAGCACTTTGATGCCAATGGCAAACCAAATGTTGGTATGCACGATTCCCATGCATTTGCGGGCAATCTGAATGGCTGTCGCAATGCTCAGCGGATCATCATCCATCAGGACAATATCTGCCGCTTCAATTGCTGCATCAGATCCCATAGCTCCCATAGCAATGCCAATATCCGCACGTGATAAAACCGGTGCGTCATTGATGCCGTCGCCGACAAACGCCACTTTAGCTTTTCCTTCTTTTTGGAGCAAAGCTTCAACCTTGTCCACTTTATCGGCAGGAAGCAGCTCACTATAAGTTTCGTCTATATGCAGGGCTGCTGCTACGTGCTGTGCCGTTGACGCCGCATCGCCCGTCAGCATAACCGTCTTTTGGATGCCGCACTGCTTCAATGCGGCAATAGCCTGGTAAGATGTCGCTTTAATCTTATCAGCAATGACAATATGCCCTGCATAGGCACCATGGACAGCAATATGAACAATCGTCCCAGTCTGATGGCAGTCTATATACGGAATATGCAGCCGTTTCATCAGCTTGGCATTGCCGACAGCAATGGGCACGCCGTCTACGTCTGCCGTCACGCCGCAGCCGCTGATTTCTTCTATATGTTCCACGCGTTTTCTATCTACAGCCAGTCCGTACGCTTTCTGCAGGCTCTTGCTAATCGGATGGGACGACGCGCTTTCGGCAATCGCCGCGTACTCAATCAACTTTTCTTTAGCAAGCGTGTTGTGGTGTACGGCATCGACTTCAAATACGCCTTCTGTCAGCGTACCGGTCTTGTCAAAAACGAGGGTCTTGACTTTCGCCAGCGTTTCCATATAATTGGAGCCTTTGATAAGAATACCGGCTTTGCTGGCACCGCCGATACCGGCAAAGAAACTAAGCGGCACACTGATAACAAGCGCGCAGGGACAACTGATAACTAAAAACGTCAGCGCGCGGTATACCCAGTCGCCCCACAGCGGCTCTATTCCCAGTGCAAACATGCGGACCAGCGGCGGGATAAGTGCCAATGCCAAAGCACTATAGCAAACAATAGGCGTATATACGCGGGCAAATTTAGAAATAAATGCTTCCGATTTGGATTTGCGGGAACTGGCGTTTTCTACGAGATCTAAAATTTTAGATACTGTCGATTCATCGAATTCCTTCGTCGTCCGGACATGCAGTACGCCCGTCATGTTGATACAGCCGCTAATAATTTCATCGCCCTGGCATACATCACGCGGTATACTTTCTCCTGTCAGAGCACTCGTATTCAGGCTGGACGTACCCGACACTACGACACCGTCAATAGGAACTTTTTCACCGGGCTGCACGACGATCGTACTGCCGATTGCTACTTCATCCGGATCTACTTGTTCCAATGTGCCGTCTGTTTCTATATTGGCATAATCGGGGCGGATATCCATGAGTTCACTGATATTGCGGCGGCTTTTTCCAACAGCATAACTTTGGAACAGTTCGCCAATTTGGTAAAAAAGCATAACGGCAATCGCTTCTGTATAATCACCGTCTTCATAGACAGCCAGTGCCAAGGCACCAATCGTCGCCACGGCCATGAGGAAATTTTCATCAAACACTTGGCGGTTGCCAATCCCTTTAACGGCTTTGCGCAGTACATCATAACCAATCACGGCATAGGGAATGAGATACGCTGCCAACCGCGCCGTGCCGCTGACAGAAAGCATATAAATAATGCCTAGCAAGACAATCGTCACGATAATACGCACCAAGGTCTTTTGCTGTTTTTTGTTCATCGTTCAGCCTTCTTTCTGTTATATGAGTGTTTGTTCATATGTGTAGGTAAAAAAAGACGCTGTCTGCTATTTTTTAGAAAAAACAGCGTCTTTCAAGATTCTTACAAATAAATTTCAAAATCATCATCAATGCGCTTGCAGTTTTGACGTACCCGTTCCATGACTTCCTTGGCATCCTGTCCGTCTTCAAATTCTACTTTCATTTTCAAAAGCATAAAATTGACGATGGCATCTTTGACGCCTTCTGTTTTTTTAGCGGCATCTTCCATTTTGTTGGCACAGTTGGCACAATCTACTTCTATTTTATAACTTTTTTTCATCGCGTTGTCTCTCCTTTTCCTTTATGTTATGAACATATGAGTATTTGTTCATTTATTTGCCTATACTATATCAAACTATTCCTTGCCTTGTCAATATAAAATAAGAAATCCTATCAACGTATAACAAAAAAGTATATCTGCCTTTTCGCTATACGCCGATAGGATATGCCTGCTCATCGTACGTTAAAAATCGAAGCGGGTACCAATACGCCACGACCAATCTTTTTGGAAATTACTGCCGTCAGCACGTTCAGCATCCATATAAATATGCGTTGTCTTGCCGATCTTGAAGTCTGCACCCAAACCGTATTCCCACCATTGGCGGTTACTGCCGCTGTCACAGAATAACGACGTATCGTCCTGCTGCAGCGAAGCGTGCACTGTATCTCCTAATTCTTTATTATACCGTACTTTCGCATAGATTTGGCTTTGCTTAGAAAACATTTTGCCTGCATCCACGCCTAGGCTGACAACGGCACTGTTTACATGCCCGGCTGCCACATGCACGCCATGAGACGTAGTAAAATCCCTATTATACAGTCTGCCAAGCGTGAGCTGCGTGTTGGGAGTGACAAAGATTCCTTTTTCATCTTCCCAGCGGTATCCGTACTCTGCCCCCATTTGGAGGCCGCGGCTCTTCACAGAACCATTGACGCCGTCAAATTTGAAATCATTGTCATAGGAACTGTAGCGCGCCGTATAGTCCCTGTAGAGTCCCGGATTTGAAATATGCGTATGGTACACCGTGACAGCACCGCCGCGAATATCGCTGGTGCCGCCGTTTACGCGCAGATCGTCATACACATTGTATCCATTCATATCACTTTTGCCGGATGTATACGAAAAAGCCACCCCGCTAAAATCAACATTCTTTTTGCCGTCCGCAGTATCCTGCTGATCTGCTGCATGATGTTTGAAATCGTATCCCAGCGTATACGTCTTTACCCTGGCATCACTGCCGTATATACCGCCACTGCCAATGCTGGAACTGCTTATTCTTGCCCACAGGCCTTCTCGGTCTTCATCAAAGCAATACATGCCCAGCCTTTTAGTAAGCCGTTCATTTTGATCTCGCCATAAATAATAATTGAGACTGCCAGCCTGCAGGGCAGCTGCGACGGAACGGACAGGTCTCTGCGGAGTCGGCGACGGTTCGGGCGGATTCGGTGATGGTTCGGGCGTGCTTTCTCCTTTTTTCAGATACCAGTCTACCTGATAGCCTTCTGTGTCACTTGTCTTGCGATCCAGTGCGTACGTGCGCCATGTCAGGGCATCATCAGAAGCCGCTTTGAACACCCCGCCTTCATTGACGACACTCGCCAGTACCGTACCTTCCGCATTTCCGGTTAAGTGTTTCCTGTCGTTTGCCTCATGGAGATATAGGTAATGCGTCCCGCTATGCTTGTTAATGAATAATTTGTCAGCTGTAGAGCCATCCCTGCTCGTTTGGCTGTCATCAAAATCCATCTTAATCGTACCCGTGCCGGAAAGCGTATTGATTTTTACCTTTTGATATCCCTTGGCGTACGTCAAATCCATCAGGCTGCTGCCGTTCATATCCACGGCAGATACTTCACTGTCGCCGGTGACATACCAGGACGCATCGTGCATGTTCAGCTGCGTGCCCTTGTCAGAAAAATTCGCATCCTGAAATGCAAAATCCTGTTTTGCCGACGCAGCATCCAAAATCGCACCGGTCAAAGATGACTTGCCCTTTTTGCCCTTTTGTGGAGCATCGCTGCCATCGCCCAGATTCAGCTGGACCGTATTACCGTTGTTCGTATAAATATTGCCGGTCACGTTGACAAGAGCCGTTGTATTGTTCTCGTTGATGACGACCGAATTGCCGTTCGCATCTTCCGGTTTGGCATCCATCCACACATCCCCGTCGACCTGCAGTTTTTTGTTGGCATCGATCCGAATATTACCGGCCGTATCTTGCTTACCGCCATATTCTTCCTGCAGGTCTTTACGGGAAGGATTCACCTCACCGCCGCCTGCAATGGCCAGTTTTGCATTTTTGGGTGCAGTCACTTCCCCTTGATGCATATAATTTTTATTATGATTGGTAATAGAAATATCTTCCCCAATAATGGTTACTTTTGAGCCGCCGCTGGAGCTGACAGTCGCCACGTTCCCATACTTATTATTAATATCCGCTTTCGTGGCATTTACGTTGATGCGGGAATTGTTCCTGGCATTGATTGCATTGGTATTGGCATGGAATTCAGCATCCTCAGCATGTACGTCAATCGTGGCAGGGTGCAGAATGTAATCATCGGCGGTCTTTCCCGCCGCAATGGTATCGCTGTATCTGGCATTGGCAGTGTTGTTTCTTTCCTCATACATATAGGAATCACTGTACAGGTTCATATTCGCCCCTGCATCTTCAGCAAAGATGAGTTTCTTGATTTTTCTATCCTCGCTTCCCAGCTGAACGATCCCGCCGGCATCACTGTACACAGCCGCCGCACTCTCTCCCTGGGTAGCCGCTGCAATGGTAAGGGTATCGCTCAAAATTTTGACGACAGGAAACGGCGTATCCGTTTCCCACGATCCTTCAGATTCATTAATAAAATCCGCATTACCTGCTGTAGCCAAAATCGCACGGCCATTGGCTTTTATCAGGATGTCTTTGGCGTCGATGTCGACTTTACTGCCATAAGTACAGAAAATCGTATTATCAATCGTTGCATCGCCAGTATAGTTATCATATTTGGAATCTGTCTTACGATTAATATCAGAGGATAAAGACAAATTATCGATACCTGTCAGTTCTACTTTAGCCCGGACATCCCCATAGACAGCCCCTACTGTTCCGGAAATATCGACATTTTTGACATTGCTAATATAAATGCCGCCATTACTATTGTCATTGCCATATGTCGCATCAAGACCATATGTGCCCTTAGTAATTTGTAATCCACTTAAGTTTTTAATCGTTATGCCGTTCGCATACACAGAAACTATATCCCCTGTAAGCGTCAGTTTTTCGTTTCCTGTTGCTCCTGCAACTGAATAAGGAAGAAACGAAACTAATGAAATAAAGTGTCCTTCCTCTTTATGAGATTGAAGTCCAACATCTTCTGCCCAAGTATAGCCACGTCCTATATTTCTATCAACCTGTAAAATTGCCGTCGAACTGGCATCATCCCATTCTGTAGTAGAGTCATTTGCCATATCCCAGCCATAAAAGTACCATTCCGCCGCTGATACATAGGACTGTTGGCCGCTACATACAGTCAAAAGCAATGCCGCAATCACTGCAGCAGTCAAATTTTTTTGTTGCTTTTTGTCTACTTTGTTTGTTTGTAATTGTTTGATTGCCATTTTATGCCACACCAACTATTCAACAACTTGTACGTCTTCATTCCGCCACACCTCATCGTCTCTTATTTCGATGTTAAAAAAACAGTGCCTTCACAAACCGGAAGACACTGTTTTAGAGCTTTTGGTCTATCCACGGACTACAAAATCCAGCAATTATTTTGTAATAACAGCTAATACATCGCCAGTCTTTACGTTGTCGCCTACGTTGACGCGGATTTCGTGCAGTGTGCCGTCTGCAGAAGCCGTAATATCGTTCTGCATTTTCATGGCTTCCAAGACGAGCAGCACGTCGCCTCGTTTGACAGCACTGCCGGCTTCTGCTTTGAGTGCTGAAATTTTACCCGGCATAGGTGCTTTGACTGCTACGGCACCAGCCGGAATTGGGCCTGCAGCGACAGGAGCGGCTGCGGGCTGTGCTGCTTTAGGAGCCGCCGTCGGTGCTGGTGCTGCTGCCGGCTGCGGAGCGGGAGCCGGTGCGGGAGCTGCGACAGGAGCAGCCTGCGGCATCCCTACTTCTTCAACTTCTACTTCATAGGATTGTCCATTAACGGTTACTTTAAATTTTTTCATTCTATATCCTCCTGGATAATTCACATAGTGATGGGTATTGTCTATTTCATATTAGCCAAACGGCCTGCCATAATCCAATGCTGGCTGCGGCGCTGAACCGGGCGAATCGAGCGAATGGCAGCGGGAGAATAGCCGCAGGCTGCCACAGCCGCCATAATGACAGCGACTACTTCCGGCGGCGTCGTGCCGGGTACTTGTTCTTCCTTGGGAACTACTGTCATGGGCCGTGCCGGTACAACTGCCGGATGACGTGTCCCTACGGGCACAATCGGATGCTGTACAGGAGCCTGCGCCGGTACGGATGCTGATGGTTTGGGCGGTGCAGATGCCGTGTTTTCCTTGGCAGGCTGGCATGTTTTTTCCAAAAGGCTGCGCAGTCTAGCATTTTCTTCTTCCAGCTGCGTCATGCGCCGGTCAAACTCATGCGTGCGATTGGATACAGCATACCAAACAATTCCCAGCAAGACAGCCAATGCAATGAGAGCTACCAAGACAAATTCCATCGAAACAACTGCTGTTTCTTCCATATCGTATCCTCCCCTTACAGCGGCATGTTGCCGTGTTTCTTCGCCGGTCTTTCTTCCCGTTTGCTGTACAGCATAGCCAGCGCGCTGATGATGCGCGGCCGTGTTTCCTTCGGTTCAATAATGCAGTCTACATAGCCATGTTCAGCCGCTTTGTACGGGTTGGCAAAATCTTCAATATATTCTTGCTTTTTCTTTTCTTTTTCCGGATCGCGCTTGAAAATAATATTGGCTGCACCGTCAGGCCCCATGACAGCAATTTCAGCTGTTGGCCAAGCAAATACCATATCGGCGCCAAGCTGACGGCAGCACATGGCAATATACGCGCCGCCATAGGCTTTACGCGTTACAACCGTAACCTTGGGAACCGTTGCTTCGCAGTATGCATAGAGCATCTTGGCACCGTGGCGGATAATGCCGCCGAATTCCTGCGTCGTGCCCGGCAAAAAGCCCGGTACGTCAACAAACGTAACCAACGGAATATTAAAGCTGTCGCAGAAGCGGATGAAACGAGCCGCCTTATCCGATGCATTGATGTCCAGGCAGCCAGCCAGGAACTTCGGCTGGTTGGCAATAATGCCTACAGGCTGGCCGTCAAAGCGGGCAAAGCAGGTAATAATATTTTGCGCGTAGTCTTCCAATACCTGGAATATTTCGCCGTTATCGACACAGGATTTCAATACATCCAGCATATCATACGGCATGTTGCTGCTGTCCGGAATGACCGTGTTCAAACTTTCATCAGCACGCTGCGGATCGTCGCTGCTTTCAGCCAGCGGAGCTTCTTCCATATTGTTGCTGGGCAGGAAATCCAAGAGCATCTTGATTTTTTGGATGCAGTCCATTTCGTTTTCGCAGGCAAAATGCGTTACGCCGGATACGGTACTGTGTGTCACGGCACCGCCTAATTCTTCTGCCGAAACTTCTTCCGCCGTTACGGATTTGATAACCGATGGGCCTGTAATAAACATATTGGACGTATTTTTGACCATAAAAATAAAATCCGTCAATGCCGGACTGTATACGGCACCGCCGGCACAAGGCCCCATAATGACAGAAATTTGGGGAATGACGCCGGATGCAGATGTATTATTCATAAAAATACGGCCAAAGCCGGACAAGGCATCGACCCCTTCTTGAATACGCGCACCGCCGGAATCATTGATGCCGATAATCGGCGCTCCCATTTTCAGAGCCATTTCCTGTACCTGGCAGATTTTGTGGGCATGCATTTCCCCCAGTGAACCGCCTTCTACAGTGAAATCTTCCGCATAGGCATACACTAAGCGTCCATGTATCGTACCATAGCCGGTAACTACGCCGTCACCGGGAATTTCTTTTTCCTGCATATTAAAATTTGTGCAGCGATGACGAATAAACTGGCTGATTTCCGTAAAGCTTCCTTCATCAAAAAGCGCTGTCAACCGTTCTCTTGCTGTCATCTTACCTTTTTCATGCTGTTTATCAATACGTTTTTGACCGCCGCCCATCTCAATTTTCGCGAGTTTTTCATGGAACTGGTCAATTTTTTCCTGAACTGTAGCCATAATGCACCTCCATTACTACGTGTCACATAGAGTTATATTATATCATAAAAATTCTTTTTTGACAGTTTCATACTTTATATATTATAGTACATTTTTTGCATAGATAAAAGAGCCTGCCCGATGCAAGCCGCGCATAAGCAACGTGTCTTTACATTTTTATACAGATGGATATGTATGCCTAAATAGTTTACAATGTCTTCTCGCATTATTTTCAATTCTAATTTACTTTTTTTACTTGTGCTGATTATGGTATCAGCTTTTTCTTTCTGTACGATCAGAGTGTCCGGGAACCGTCCCAGCATCTGTCCGCGCAGAAAGAAAAAGTACATAGCATAACGTTTACAAAATCATATGAGGGCATAGGGGTACTTCCCTACTGCCAATGTAAACGGCTAGTTTACTATAAAAAATAGACATATTTTTTCTCTATTTTTCGTGCATCCTGTAGTATAATAAAGAGCAGAAAGGCAGGAGATATATATGACAGCACTTCCACAGCTGATTGAAAAAGCCATCGCTTTTGATCATGGCGATGCGCGGCGCATTCAGCATTTTCTCAAAGTATATACGTATGCTGACCTCATCGGTAAATTGGAACATATACCCGCTTCTACGCAGCATACGCTGGTCACGGCAGCAGTTCTTCATGACATTGGCATCCACGCAGCCGAAAGAAAATACGGCAGCACCAGCGGCAGTTACCAAGAAAAAGAAGGCCCGGCTCCGGCTCGGGATATTTTGACATCCCTTGGGTATGCCGAAGACGTCATTGAACGCGTATGTTTTCTCATTGCCCATCATCATACGTATCATGATATTGACGGGCTGGACTATCAAATTCTCTTAGAAGCCGATTTTCTCGTCAATGCCTATGAAGACCAACTCGGCAAAGACGCGATTCGCCAATTTTGCCAGCGCGTATTTCGTACAGCCAGCGGCATTCGGCTGCTTAAAGAAACATTTGACATATAATCACAAGGAGGTTTGTTCATTATGACAGCAGTAGAACAATTCGCAGATATGGTACAGCATTCTGACAACATCGTCTTTTTTGGCGGCGCCGGTGTTTCAACTGAAAGCGGAATTCCTGATTTTCGCAGTGTCGACGGCCTGTACAATCAAACATATAAATATCCGCCGGAACATATTTTGAGCCACACCTTTTACAGAGAAAATCCGGAAGAATTTTATCGGTTTTACCGTGACAAAATGCTCTGTTTGGACGCCAAACCCAATATGGCTCATATCAAACTGGCTGAACTCGAAAAAGCAGGAAAATTAAAAGCCATTATTACCCAAAACATCGACGGCCTGCACCAAAAAGCCGGCAGCAAAAACGTACTGGAACTGCACGGCAGCGTACACCGCAATTTTTGCGAACACTGCCACAAACTGTTTGATGCAGAATATATGCTCCACTCCACCGGCGTCCCCAAATGCGATGCCTGCGGCGGCCCCATCAAACCCGATGTCGTCCTTTATGAAGAAGGGCTCGACAACGATGTCATCGAACAGTCTCTTTATTATATCAGCCACGCTGATATGCTGATTATCGGCGGCACATCCCTCGTCGTCTATCCGGCAGCCGGACTCGTACGCTATTATAACGGCCACAAACTCGTCCTCATCAACAAATCTTCAACTGACATGGACAGTTCAGCAGATTTGGTCATCAAAGAACCAATTGGCCAAGTATTCAGCCATATTACGATATAAACTAAATTCATAGAATACCAAAAACCTTGCCGAAGTACGTTCTTCAGCAAGGTTTTTCATTTTTTCGAGCTATTCTAGCCCCCATGTATTTGTTTTTTCTTGTAAACGTGCCGTTTACATCGGCTACTCACTTTTTCTTTCTGTGCGGACAGAATGCCGGGACGTATCCCGATACCTTCTGTTATTCATTCTTTTTCGTACTACACGTAACGTAAAGGAGTATCCCTTTGACCCACAGATCATTCTGTAAACGTGCCGTTTACATTGGCGTATGTACTTTTTCTTTCTGCGCGGACAGAATGCCGGGACGGTTCCCGGACACCCTCTATTATTCATTCTTTTTCGTGCCGCCGAAAAAGAACGAA
>ERZ808240.1235-NODE-1235-length-32261-cov-14.005403_pt1 | contig 32261 bp, 24 predicted proteins | sample MGYA00521084_ERZ808240 | MGnify/ENA primary metagenome ERZ808240 (study PRJEB31516, sample SAMN03275571) | gut metagenome | biome: mammalia-associated habitat; material: feces | host: Papio cynocephalus | place: Kenya | collected 2012-08-06 ... | reverse complement strand
CTGCTTTTCTGTATGGGAGCTGTGGCCGGAGGGCAGAATGTATACCGGATGGCCAGGACAATTTATGAAGACAAAGATGATAAACGCAATAAAAAAGATAAATAGAACCGTTTTGGAGATGGATTTGGGAATTCTGTTCCTGGGAATGCTGGGACAGATCATAGGAGCCTTTTTCGTGAAGGACGAAGTGATGTATGCAAAAAGCCTATGGTTCGGCGTATTGTTGGCACTTGCTGCCACATATCATATGTACCGTTCCCTGGACCGGGCGCTGGATCAGTCGGAGAAGACCGCGCAGAAGATGATCCTCCGCGGATATATCCTGCGCTATGTGATACTGATTTTTTTACTGCTGGTACTTATGAAGACAGAGGTGATGAATCCTCTGATCTTCTTTTTCTCCTATGTGATAAGTATGAAAGTAACGGCGTTTCTACAGCCGCTTACCCATAAATTATGCAATAAAATGTTTCATGAAACGGATCCGATACCCCAGGCGATGCCGGAGGATACCGCAGAGAGCGATAAACTTTCAGCGAATTCCGAAGAAGCTTCCGGGGACAGAGAAGTGACAGAACAACAGAATAAAGAATAAGGAGGTGAAACAATGGAACATGGAATTCTGTTATCCGGTGCCGATAATATCGATTTTATGATACATGGCGTGTTTAAGTATTCCTTTTTCGGTCATGAGGTATGGATAACGACCACACATGTGTGTGTGCTGATCGTCATGTTGATTATCATTGGTTTTGCCATTGCCGCCAACCGCTGTATGGCCAAAGCCAGAGAAGTGCCGGAAGGCTTTCAGAATGTGGTGGAGCTGATCGTGGAGAAGCTGGATGCCATGGTGGATACCCCCATGGGCAAGGCAGCACCGAAGTTTTATAACTATATCGGAACGATCTTCATCTTCATTCTGGTAAGTAATATTTCCGGTCTGCTGGGACTGCGCCCCCCCACAGCGGACTATGGTGTGACACTGCCCCTCGGTGTACTGACGTTTATATTGATTCATTACAATCAGTTCAAATATCAGAAGCCGAAGGAGATCTGGGAAGGTATGTGTTCCCCGCTGCCGCCCTGGCTGCCGATCTGGCTGCCCATCAACCTGATCAGTGAGATTGCCGTACCGATTTCGTTGTCTTTGCGTCTGTTCGCAAACGTACTGTCCGGAACGGTAATGATGGCATTGATCTACGGATTGTTAGGTGTAATCGCTACGGCGTGGCCCGCAGCGCTGCATGTGTATTTTGACCTGTTCTCCGGAGCCATCCAGACATACGTATTCTGTATGTTGACGATGACTTATATCGCAAATGCAAGAGGAGACGCGTAAGCTTAAAATGCTAAAAAGATTCTGAAAGAATCTCAATAATAGGAGGATTTACTATGGATTTCAATGAAAACTTTATCTTAGGTTGTTCCGCAATCGGTGCAGGTCTGGCAGTTATTGCCGGTATCGGACCCGGTGTAGGACAGGGTATCGCAGCAGGACACGCTGCTGCAGCAGTAGGACGTAATCCCGGAGCCAAGTCCGAGATCACTTCCACCATGTTATTGGGACAGGCAGTTGCCGAGACCACCGGTCTGTACGGTCTGTTGATCGCTATGCTGCTGCTGTTCGTAAAGCCCTTACTTCCCTGATTAAACGAAAGGAATGCGGATGAAAATGATACTATTAACAGAAGGCGAGACCATGTCAAGACTGTTTGACCTGGACTGGCAGCTGCTGGCAGATTCCTGCCTGATGATCATTGCCATCTTTGTATTGTTCCTGGCACTCAGCTATTTCCTGTTTAATCCGGCGAGAAAGTTCTTAAATGATCGTAAAGAGAAGATCAGAGGAGAACTGGAAGAAGCTAAGGACAATCAGGAAAAAGCCGCAGAACTGAAAGGGCAGTATGAGGCGAAGCTGAAAGATATCGACAAAGAGGCAGAGGACATCTTAAGTGATGCCAGAAGACGTGCTCTCCAGAACGAGGAGCGCATTGTCGCACAGGCGAAGGAAGAAGCAGGCAGAATCCTGGCAAGAGCACAGGAAGAAGCCAGACTGGAAAAACAGAAAATGTCCGATGAGATCAAACAGGAGATCGTATCCGTGGCATCAGTCATGGCCGGGAAACTGGTGGGAGCTTCCATTGACACCGCCAGACAGAACAGCCTGATCGAAGAGACGCTGAAGGAAATGGGTGAGGATACATGGCAAAATTAGTTTCCAAAGTCTATGGCGAAGCTCTTTTTGAAGCGGCAACCGACCATGGAAATGCGATGCAACTGATGAATGAAACCACCCAGCTGTTGAAGATCCTGGATGAAAATCCGGATTTCGATAAGCTGATGAAGCATCCCGGAATTCCCAAGCAGGAGAAGCTCTCTATGATAGAGAAGATTTTCCGCGGAAGGAGCAGTGATGATCTGACAGAGTTTCTGAAGATCGTGGTGACCAAGGAGCGTTACGGCTCTCTGAGGGCAATTTTTGCGTATTATACCGAACTGGTCAGAGAATCGGAAGGAATGGGAACCGCGTATGTGAGTACCGCAGTGGAACTGACACAGGAACAGCGACAGGCAGTGAGAGACAAGCTGCTTGCAACGACCTCCTATCAGTCCTTTGATGTGTATTACCGTGTGGATCCGTCCCTGATCGGTGGAATGGTGATCCGGGTAGGGGACCGGGTAGTGGACAGCAGTATCCGGACCAAACTCGAAGATATGAAGAAACAATTATTAAATATTCAGCTGGGATGACCGGCTGAAAGAAAGGTGCGACAGATCCATGAATTTAAGACCAGAAGAAATTAGTTCCGTCATTAAGGAACAGATCGAAAGATATTCTTCCAAACTGGATGTCTCCGATGTCGGAACCGTCATCCAGGTAGCGGATGGTATCGCTCGTGTACATGGACTGGAAAATGCCATGCAGGGTGAGCTGTTACAGTTCCCCGGCGATGTATATGGCATGGTGCTGAATCTGGAAGAAGATAATGTCGGTGTCGTATTGTTAGGCAGTGCCAGCAATATCGAAGAGGGCGATATCGTCAAGACCACCGGACGTGTGGTAGAGGTGCCCGTAGGAGATGCTCTGCTCGGACGAGTAGTGAACTCCTTAGGACAGCCCATTGACGGCAAGGGTCCCATACAGACCGATAAATTCCGTAAGATTGAGCGTGTGGCAAGTGGTGTTATCACTCGTAAGAGCGTAGACACGCCGCTCCAGACAGGTATCAAGGCAATCGACTCCATGGTTCCCATCGGAAGAGGTCAGCGTGAGCTGATCATCGGTGACCGTCAGACAGGTAAGACTGCAATTGCCATCGATACGATCATCAACCAGAAGGGTCAGAATGTAAAATGTATCTATGTAGCTATCGGTCAGAAAGCATCTACCGTGGCAAATATCGTAAAAACACTGGAGGAGTTCGGCGCTATGGCATATACCACCGTTGTGGTATCCACGGCAAGTGACCTGGCTCCCTTACAGTATATCGCTCCTTATTCCGGATGTGCCATCGGTGAGGAGTGGATGGAGAACGGAGAAGACGTACTGGTAGTGTATGATGACCTGAGCAAACATGCTACCGCATACCGTACACTCTCCCTGCTCCTTCGTCGTCCGCCCGGACGTGAAGCATATCCCGGTGACGTATTCTATCTGCATTCCAGACTGTTAGAGCGTGCAGTCCGCATGAGTGAGGAATACGGCGGAGGTTCCCTGACGGCACTTCCCATCATCGAGACCCAGGCAGGCGATGTATCCGCATACATCCCTACCAACGTTATTTCCATTACCGATGGACAGATCTATCTGGAGACAGAAATGTTCAACTCCGGTTTCCGTCCTGCGGTTAATGCTGGTCTGTCGGTATCCCGAGTAGGTGGTGCGGCACAGATCAAGGCAATGAAGAAGATCGCAGCACCCATCCGTACCGAGCTTGCCCAGTACAGAGAGCTGGCTAGTTTCGCACAGTTCGGTTCCGAACTGGATGCGGACACCAAAGAGAAGCTGGCACAGGGTGAACGGATCAAGGAAGTGCTGAAGCAGCCTCAGTATCAGCCCATGCCGGTACAGTATCAGGTTATCATCATCTATGCAGTAACCAAGAGATTCCTGTTAGATGTACCTGTAGAGGATATCACCAGATTCGAGAAGGAATTCTTCGAGTATCTGGATACCAAGCATCCCGAGATCCCCGCAGCCATCGCTGAGGAAAAAGTGATCTCCGATGAGACGGAAGAGAAGCTTGTGAAAGCACTGAATGATTTCAAGGCAGAGTTTCTGAAATAAGTGTGTCAGCCGTATAATACGGCAGAATGAGAGGTAACTATGGCATCAATGCGTGATATCAAGCGCCGTAAGACCAGCATTCAGGGCACACAGCAGATCACCAAGGCGATGAAGCTGGTATCTACCGTAAAGCTTCAGAGAGCCAGAGCAGGTGCAGAACGTTCTCAGACGTATTTTGACTGTATGTATGATACCGTAAATAATATCCTGTCCAGGGTAGGGCATCTGGAACACAAGTATCTCGTTCCGGGGGCTTCCCCGAAAAAGGCGGTCATTGTCATCACCTCCAACCGAGGTCTGGCAGGCGGCTACAACTCCAACGTAGCCAAACTGATCACCGGACAGGAAGACTGGAAGACAGAAGATGTAGTGGTCTATGCCATCGGTAATAAGGGCAGAGAGATCCTGGAGCGGAAGGGATATACTGTGAAGGAATCCTATCCGGAAGTCATCGAGGAGCCCGCATATGCCGAAGCTATGCTTCTGTCTGACAAACTGCTGACATCATTTGCAGCCGGAGAGATCGGTGAGATTTATCTGGCATATACACATTTTAAGAACACGGTGAGCCACGAGCCGAAGCTGTTAAAGCTTCTGCCGGTGGAGTATGACGCAGAGGCGAAAGCTCCCACAGAGGGTGCGGACGCGCTGATGAATTTCGAGCCGGAAGATGTGGAAGCACTGGATATGATCATACCGAAATATATTTCCAGTCTGATCTATGGTGCACTGATGGAAGCGGCAGCCAGTGAGAACGGTGCCCGTATGCAGGCCATGGATAATGCCACCAGCAATGCGGAGGACATGATCAGTGATCTGTCACTGAAGTATAACCGCGCAAGACAGGGAAGCATTACCCAGGAGCTTACAGAGATCATTGCAGGCGCAGAGGCGCTTTAATTATTGGAACATGCCCGCATAGCGGGCAGGAAAGAGGTAGAAATGGCAGGAGAGAATAAAGGAAGGATCACCCAGGTCATCGGTGCCGTACTGGATGTACGATTCGATGAAGGGAAACTTCCCGAGATCAATGACGCGATCCGCATCCCTACCAGAGATGGAGGAGAACTGGTAGTAGAAGTCTCCCAGCATTTGGGTGATGATACTGTCAGATGTATCGCCATGGGTACTACCGACGGACTTGTAAGAGGAATGGAGGCAATCGCCACCGGATCTCCCATCTCCGTACCGGTAGGAGAGAATACCCTGGGCAGAATATTTAATGTACTGGGTCAGCCCATTGATAACAAGCCGGTACCGGATGGAGTGTCTTACGAGTCCATTCATCGTGCCGCACCCAGCTTCGCAGAACAGTCTACGGACACGGAGCTGCTGGAGACCGGTATCAAGGTCGTTGACCTGCTCTGTCCTTATCAGAAGGGTGGTAAGATCGGTCTGTTCGGCGGTGCCGGAGTAGGTAAGACTGTACTGATCCAGGAGCTGATCCGTAATATCGCAACCGAGCACGGCGGATATTCCGTATTCACCGGTGTAGGTGAGCGTACCCGTGAGGGTAACGACCTGTATCATGAGATGCAGGAATCCGGTGTATTGGATAAGACCACCATGGTATTCGGACAGATGAACGAGCCCCCCGGAGCGAGAATGAGAGTCGGCCTGACCGGACTGACCATGGCAGAGTACTTCCGCGATAAGGGCGGAAAGGATGTGCTGCTGTTCATCGACAACATTTTCCGTTTTACCCAGGCAGGAAGTGAGGTATCCGCACTGTTGGGCCGTATGCCTTCCGCAGTAGGATACCAACCTACATTACAGACAGAGATGGGTGCGCTTCAGGAGCGTATTACATCCACCAAGAACGGATCCATTACTTCCGTACAGGCAGTATATGTGCCTGCGGATGACCTGACAGACCCGGCACCCGCGACTACGTTCGCACATCTGGATGCCACCACGGTTCTGTCCCGTTCTATCGTAGAACTGGGAATCTATCCCGCAGTAGATCCTCTGGAGTCCACATCCCGTATTCTGGATCCCAGAATCGTAGGTAAGGAACATTATGAGACTGCCCGCGGTGTACAGGAGATTCTGCAGAGATATAAGGAATTACAGGATATTATTGCCATTCTCGGTATGGATGAACTTTCTGAGGAAGACAAACTGGTAGTATCCCGTGCCCGTAAGATCCAGAGATTCCTGTCCCAGCCGTTCTTCGTGGCAGGACAGTTCACCGGTCTGGAAGGAAAATACGTACCTATCAGCGAGACCATCCGCGGATTCCGTGAGATTCTGGACGGCAAGCATGATGATATTCCGGAGAGCTACTTCCTGAATGCCGGAAGCATCGATGATGTACTGGCAAAGGTTCATGCATAGCATGAGAGGGGAGTACAGATATGGCAGATAAAGATTTTCAACTTCGTATCATAACCCCGGAAAGAGTATTCTATGAGGGAACTGTGGATATGGTAGAATTCAATACCACGGAAGGACAGATCGGTGTCCTTCCGGGACACATTCCCCTGACGGTGATCGTGAAGCCGGGTATCCTGCATATTACGGAGAAGGACGGAGAGAAGGAGGCGGCATTGCACTCCGGATTCGCCGAGATCCTTCCCGAAGGGGTTACCATTCTGGCAGAGATCATCGAATGGCCCAATGAGATCGATGAGAACCGTGCGGAGGCAGCATTGCACCGTGCGGAAGAGAGACTGCGCAGCAAGACACCGGAGACGGATATTGCCAGAGCAGAGACGGCATTGCAGAGAGCAATGGCGAGAATTCAGGTGTTGCGATAATTTTCGCAACACCTGTTTTTCACTTTATGGGAAATACGTGCATATTCTATAAAAAAGCATAGGGCGTAAAAAATATGGTATCACGACCGTTTTTTATGACACTTCCGGGATATCCGGGGAGGATGGATGAGAATGAGCTCCTCAGTGATCTGGAATATTTACAGCAGACTTATCCCGGAGAGGTAAGACGCTGTCAGCGCAGAATTGCGGAAATATTGGACAAATACGATTATGAAGGAAGCATGATCTACGATGAATATCCGGACAGATTAAGTCTGCACCGGGTAGCCGATACCATCGGTACGATTTTGGAACAGGAATCGGAAAAGATATCCAGTGATCTGATCCAGGTGCTGGTGTGTGATGAGATTTACAAAAGGAGACATGGAGGAAGACGCGGAATGATTGCGCTTTTATAGGAAAGCGTGCTATAATGAGGCGGAATCGCCATGCACAGGGCGGTGGATTATCGCAAAAACATTTGAAAACAGGATAAACCATGGAAGAACTGAAAATACTTTTACAGAAAATTTTGAATAAAGATCTGCAGCAGATCATCCTGAGCAACAGCCGTCAGCCGGAACAGCTCCAGAAGGTGAAGATCCGTCCGGTACTGATCCGCGGCAAGCTGTTGTTTCAGGAGACTGCCTACAGAGGAACCCAGGTATTTCACGAGAATTTTCCAGCAGAACAGATGACTGACCGGATCGGCACCGCCTTACAGGAGCAGTTCCGGCAGGGAGAATTCACTGCGAAGAGACTGAAAGCCACGGCATTGATCAGTAAAAAAGGGAAACTGACACTGAAGATAAAAAACAGTGGAAATACTTTGAGTACCGGGATGGACGAAGTCTCCGGACAGGAGGATCTCCAGGCACTTTCCCATAACCGCACCAAGCATTATATCTTAGAGGAAGGAAAGCCTGTGGATTTCCTGGTGGGACTGGGTGTGCAGACACCAGACGGCCGTGTGACGAAGGCGAGATTCGATAAATTCCGCCAGATCAACCGTTATCTGGAATTCATCGAGGATGTGATGGACGAGCTGCCCGAGGACCGGATGATTCGTATTATTGATTTTGGCTGCGGCAAATCTTACCTTACTTTTGCTATGTATTACTATCTGCACGAATTACAGCATAGAGATATTCAGGTGACCGGACTGGATCTGAAGACCGATGTGATCCGGCACTGCAATGAACTGGCGGAGAAACTGGGCTATGACAGATTGAAATTTGAGCGGGGAGACATCAGTACCTATGAGGGAACGGATGTGGCGGATATGGTAGTGACGCTGCATGCCTGTGACCTGGCGACGGATTATGCCCTGGACAAAGCGGTAAAATGGGGAGCCCGGGTCATCCTGGCGGTCCCCTGCTGTCAGCATGAACTGAACAGGCAGATCCAGTGTGACTCCCTGAAGCCGGTACTGAAATACGGGATCATCAAGGAACGTATCGCGGCACTGCTTACGGATGCCCTCAGAGCGAATCTTTTGGAACAACAGGGATACGAGACACAGATCCTGGAATTCATCGACATGGAACATACCCCGAAGAACCTGTTGATCCGTGCGGTGAAAAAGGGCAGCATGCGCCCGAAGCACAGCGCGGACATCAGGGCGGTGGAGGAACTGTTGCACGTGGCACCGACACTGGACAAACTGCTGAATAATAAATGAGTGAAGAAGCAAGAATGAAGAAAACGATTATTAAAATTGCCGTATGTGTTGTGGTGTTTATAGCATCAGCGTTTATCATCGGCGGCATTATGAATCAGGGACATAATAATATGACCATGGAAATGGCTCCGGCGACTCTTCCCGTGATCACAATGGAGAGCGGTGGCGTGGCATGCAACGAACTGCATGGTAACACGGTGGAAATGGATGTGGCTTACCAGAAGGACACAGTGACCATACTGGGGGCGGACAGACAGGCGAATTTTACTGTGGATCCCTATGGAAGAGAAGTCACGGGAATCTCCATGGAAGTCCGCAGTATTGACGGTTCCCGCCTCATAGAGAACGGAGAAGTCACCGGATGGAAGGCGGGAGGCAAAAGCTTCGCTGTCGCACTGGCATTGAAGGATCTGATCGATACCAATACACAGTACAGCCTGACTCTGATCCTGGAACTGGAAGGGGAACAGAAGGTCTGCTATTATACGACGATTCTGTGGAACGACGATCTGCATATCGCAGAGATCCTGGAGTTTGCCACATATTTTCATGGGAAACTCTATGACAAGGAAGCGGCGAAGGAACTGACCAAGTATTTAGAGCCGAATTCCAAGCTGACGGATAACGGCACTTTCCATAAGGTGAATATTCACAGCAGTTTCCAGCAGATTACCTGGGGAAGCCTGGAACCGACGCAGGAAAATGCTGCCTCCATCCGCCTTGTACAGGTGAACGGCAATGTAGCGTCGCTTTTGATGGATTTCGTCGTGTCTACCGGTGAGGGGAAAAATAGGATCTATTATAGTGTGGAAGAATACTACCGCGTCAGATATACCTCGGAGAGAATGTATCTGCTGGACTACGAGCGTACCATGACACAGATCCCGGATACCGGGCGGATGTATGCAAATGATAAGATCCTCCTGGGAATCACGGATGAAAATGTGGACATGATGGAGAGCACCGATGGCAATACCGTGGTATTTTCCGATATGGGACAGCTGCTTTGCTATAATGCGGTGACCAATGGGTTGACGGTGATCTTCTCCTTCTATGACAAGGACAATGCGGACTGCCGTACGCTGTATGACCATCATGATATCAAGATCCTGGATGTGGATGAGGGCGGCAATGTGAAATTCGCCGTATACGGTTATATGAACCGGGGAAGACACGAAGGGGAGACCGGCATTCAGATCTTAAGCTATGACAATTCCCTCAATACCATAGAGGAAGAAGTTTATATTCCTTATTCCAAGAGCTATGCGGTGCTGAAAGACGAGATGCATCAGCTGCTGTATCAAAACAGACAGCAGCATCTGTACTTTTTCCTGGAAAACGGTGTCTATGACGTAGATCTGGAGAACCGCAGCGCAGAGCAGCTGGTGAGTATCCGACAGGATGACAGTCTGCAGGTATCGGAGAATCATGAGATCATCGTATGGCAGGAAGGGGACGACATCAACCACAGCAATCAGCTGAATGTGCGGAATCTGAATACCGGAGAACAGACTATGATCCGGGCAGAAGAAGGCGAGGCGATCCGTCCCTTAGGATTCATGGGAGAGGACATTATCTATGGTGTGGCGAGGGAGAGCGATATCCGCACGGAGGATTCCGGGCAGGTATTCTATCCTATGTATAAGGTATGCATCAGCAATTCTTCCGGTGCCAGTCTGAAGGAATACGGGCAGGAAGGAATCTATGTCGTGGAATGTGCCATTGAGGGCAACCAGATCACACTGACCCGGCTGCAGCGGACGGAGAACGGCAGTTATCAGGAGACCCCGGATGACCAGATCATGAACAATGTGGAAGAGGAAGCCGGACAGAATAAGGTGGTTACGGCGAATATCGATATTTATGAGCGCTATGTGCAGATTCAGACGAAATCTTCCATTGATACGAAGACTATCAAGGTGCTGAATCCGAAGGAAGTCGTATTCGAGGGCGGCAGAGAACTGGAACTGGATGCGGTCAGCGAGGTACCCAGGTATTATGTCTACAATGCGTATGGTGTGCAGGGAATCTACAGCGCGCCGGGCACCGCGGTGAAGGAAGCTTATGATGCATCAGGTATTGTCACCAATGACCGGGGAATTACCGTATGGCTGAAGGGCAGCCGTGTCAGCCGGAATCAGATCATGGCGATCAAGGAAGAGAGTATCACGGAGCAGAAGAACAGCCTGGCCGTATGCCTGGACAATATCCTGCGGCATGCCGGAATCACCCGCAATACCGAGTATGACCTGGCACAGGGCAAGACAGCGATCGAGATCCTGTCGGAGAACATGACGGGCGTACAGGTGCTGGATCTGAGCGGATGCAGCCTGGATGCGGTGCTGTATTATGTCAACCAGGACATTCCCGTGCTGGCGATCTTAGAAGACGGTGAGGCGGTGCTGGTGACCGGATTCAATGAATTCAACGTTGTGATCATGGAGCCTTCCTCCGGAAAGCTGTATAAGAAGGGAATGAACGATGCCACAACGTGGTTTGCTGAGAACGGCAATCATTTCATTATGTATATGAAGACAGATAATTAATATAGGGGGAAAATAAAAGGCGCCCGGAATCTGATGATACGGACGCCTTTTTCGCGGTATGACCGCTTATTTCTGTATGTCAAAAATGTATTTACGGTATTTCTGTAACACGGTGCGAAGCAACATGCCCAGTATGCCACAGGAAATGATCTCTCCAATACCTACGGTCAGCATGAAATAAGGAATGCCGCCCTCTAAATGGTAGACATAAGCCAGCACGAAAGGAACGATGATGGTGTTGGCGATGATGGGAGGCAGAGGAGCCAGCCATTTGCTCTTATTCCGCAGCAGATAAGTGCCAAAAGCACCGATCAGGGTTGCCAGACTGCCGAAGACAATGTCAAGCAGCATGCAGCCGGTCATAGTATTGCTGATAATACATCCCAGGAAAAGCCCCGGTATGGCAGCAGGGGTAAATACGGGAAGAATCGTCAGGGCTTCCGAGAAGCGGACCTGAATGGCATAATTTGCCAGTCCCAGAGCGTTGGCTAACATGGTCAGCACAACATAGAGAGCAGCGATCACCGCTCCGTGTACAAGGTACAGTACTTTCTTGTTCATTTGTTTTCTCCTTTAGTTTTGTTTTACGTGTGGAAGGTCTCGAACACACGAGTGAATTTCCGAAAAGCCTTGATTTCAGGGCGTTTCAGCTTTACCAGTATACCAGTATTCCGGAAAAAGTCAAGCCCGGGTACAGGGATTTTTGTAAATGGTGAATTTTATTGACGAAATCAAAAGAGAGTGCTAAGATAATAAAAGAAAAGAGTGCTACCGTACAGCAACGGTTCACCTGGTTTTTAGTTACAGATCAAGAAAGCAACCTATTCCTGGCGGGGGCGGTTGCTTTTTTGATGTTTATGTTTCTGGGCAGTCTGTACGATACTGATAAGCGTTACGATGATACTGGAAGCTCTCAAAATGTCATCATTTTGGCGAAAGGTGAACCGCTTACCGTTTTGGTAACACTCCGTTTTTATTATAAGTGATAGATTTGCAAAAGCATACTTTATTTTTCTAAAATATACACCAAAACTGATAGGGGCAAAATTGGTTATTTTGTAGAGAACATGAGGCTTCTACATTGTCACTAATTTCCCTATAGAATCTCTGGTTATTCTCGCCACTGCCAAAACATTTTTCCCTAACCCATCAGCCCCATTCAGAAAAGCCTATTGTTTTTAGTCAAGATGGTGTCATCTTGTGACGATAGACGTCATCTCGTGCCGGTGGTATTGCGGGGAGGGGATGGTGTCATATATATTCATACTATAGACTCGGGGAAATTGAAATGAGTACATGACAGGAGAAGGTATGAGGGCACTGATCTACACAAACAGCGAGCAGGAGTATCAGCTTTTGCGGAAGATTACGGAGGAAGAGATCGACGGTATCATTGTCGGCCAGGTTTGCATGGACGGACATTTCCATGTGGAGGAGGACAGTGATATCGCTGTTATTGCGCTGAACGGCGCCATGGGCATGGAGATCATGCAGACCTATCAGAGCAGACATCCCGCCTGCAGGATCATCTGGATTACGGATGACCAGTATTTCGGGAGAACCGCCATTCGGAATCATATCTTTGATTTCATTGTGCGTCCCTATTCGGACAACCGTTACCGGGAGGCCGTCAGGAGAGCGGAGAGGAACACGGCGTGACGGACGTAAGACGGTGCGGATATGCGCCGGCGTACGGTAGGGGCATTGCGGAAGTAACAATTTTCGGAAAATGAGGAAGAGAATTATGAAAAATCAGACGGTGAAACAGCACCTTGGCAAACAGCAGATAGTGGAAAATCAAAACGGAAACAACAGAAAACGGGGCGTGGGCGGTCTGCGCAGAGCGGGAAGATGGGCAGCGGCATTTCTGCTTGCGGGCTTCCTTACGGGTGCCTCCTTCGGAACACCGGGCATGGACAGAGTAAACGCAGCGCAGACCATACAGACGCAGGCTGCGGTGCTGGAGCTGGACAAGCTGCCGCTCACAACGGACAACGCTCAGCGTCTTGACTTTACGATCAATGCGGGCAATGTGTCCAAGTACAACAATGCGGTTCTGACGGGCAGCTTCTCGGATGAGGACGGAAATATCGCGCGAAAAAGGATTGTGATAGACGGTACGACCGTCAACCTGACAATACGGGATGTGAACATCGACCGCAACGCATGGTACGCCACGACGGCGGCTATCGAGTTAATTAACGGCGCAAAGCTGAACCTTACGCTGGAGGGAAATAATGTGCTTAAGGGCAGCATCGGAGGCGCGGGGATCGGCGTCGGGGAGGACTGCACCCTGACCATCACCGCACAGAGCACCGGAACCCTGACAGCGGTAGGCGGCAGCTATTACGGAGGTGCAGCGGGCATCGGCGCCAACGGAACGGGAGCTTATCAGGGTAAGCCAAGAGAGGTGATCCAGAAGTTCGGAACCATCATCATAGAGGGCGGCACGGTCAATGCAGAAGGCGGAACCTATTCCTACAGGGGCGTGCTGGAATCCTCGGGAGCCGGGATAGGCGGCTCCGGCTATGGCTCTGAGGGAACCATTATCATCCGGGGAGGAGTTGTCAATGCCGTCGGAGGAACCGGTGCAGCCGGAATCGGCGGCGGAAGCATCGGTCATGTGGATAGGATTGAGATTACCGGCGGCAAGGTGACTGTCACCGCCGTGGGAGATAAAACCAATTCCACCATTCAGGGAGCGGCAATTGGCAGTGGCTACAATGCAAACAAAAAGGAGGCACTGCCCTGCGGGGAGATTTCCATTACGGGCGGGGAAATCACAGCAGACGGAAATATTGGCTACGGGACAGGTGGCAACGAATATGATGGCGGCAGCATTCGCATCGACGGGGAGGCAAAGCTGGATGTCTCGGGAACGATAAGCCGAAAAAATATTAATGGAGTGGCATACACGCTGCAGCTTACAGTATATGATTTAAAACTGGTGGGAAGTCAGACCATTCCCGGAACCGCAGAGCTGAAAAATCAGAAAAAAACCACAACCTGTACGGTAGCCGGGGCTTCCGCTGCAATCGGGTTAGAATATTTTGCCGAGAGCACCCTGACCGGAAAGCAGGACATCAAGGTAACCTTGGGAGAATACGAGTATCAGACACAGGTGGATTTCCAGACGGGCAAGACAGAGTATACCGTGCAGATCGGGCAGCCGCTGTACGACACGCGGCTGCGGTTGGACATCAACTGGAGTTGGGGGACGAAAACGCGGAAGGTCACCTCCATCAGCATCATGCAGGCGGGCAAGAAACTTGACAGTCAGAAATATTATGCGGCAGAAAAAACGGAAGGTTCTGAATCGAAGGACTATCTTTATCTCCAGATGTATCTTCCGGAGGGAGAGCAGTATGACATCACTGCGGCCATTGAAGGTGTAAATGGCGGAGAGCCTGTGACCGTGAGCGGGCAGACGGTTAAAGACGGTGCGGAAAATGTGATCTATGTTCTGCCCCTCAATGTGAAGCTGAACGATGCGGACGAGACAGATAATCTGGCGGAGGTCACAGTCTCCGGCAAAAAGGATATAAAGGTATATTACCTGGTAAGCAAAAGTGAACTCACGGACGCGGAGGTTCAGGCAAAGGCGGAGGCAGGGGAGAGCACAAGCCTTACACTGACCGGCGGAACCCAGACCTTTTCCGTGACAGCGACGGAGGTAGAGACGGATGTGATCTGCTATGTCATTGCCGAAGGCAGTAATGGTTATTCGTCGGTTTACAGACAGAGCTTCCATTCGGGGGCAATGACGCAAATGGAAGCCATGCTGTATAAGCGCGGCGAGACAGAAGGTATTGCCTATGCCACACTGGATGCCGCAATCGCGGCGGCCCAGAAATCGGAGAATGCGGGCTGTACGGTTCGTCTTCAGGAGAATATACTCCATAAAGGCACCCTGATTGTGAAGGAGGGCAGCTTTACGCTGGACATCAATGGCAAGCAGCTGACGGAGGAGGACGGCACGACGCTCCTGCAGCTGGACGGCGGAAGCCTCATCCTGAAGGACAGTGTGGGAACCGGTAGCATGGTGGGCGGCAAAAAGAAGGGAACGACCGTTGCGCATATGATTGTTGCCAACGGCGGCACACTGACCATACAAAACGGGAATTACTGGGTACAAGGAAATGGTATGTCGGAATGCACCATTATTTATACGGCTGTGGAGAAGACTCCAGTTGTAAAAATCAAGGGTGGCAGCTTTGGGAATACGGAGACTACATGCGCGAAATATGGCTTTTATATGCTGAGCGGTACACTGGAGGTGGAAGGCGGCACGTTTGGTGGCGTTTGGAATTATGCAATCAAGGATACCAAGGCGACGATCAGCGGGGGCGAGTTCATAAGCAATCTTTATCTGAGTCAGGACAATGCAAAGCTGAGGGGAGGTATCTTCAGCAGCAAGCTCGTGGTGGCGGATGAATCAGGCACTATGGCAGCGGAAGGCGACTGCACCAAACTGCTGGAGGGAGAGTATGGAGCGAAATATAAATATTATAAGAAATCATCTAAAGGGACATACAGCAATCCGGTAACGGAGGCAGATGCGAAAACGAGTGAGTTGAATGATGTCAAGGTCGTCTGCGTGCTGCAGGAGCTGAAGGGAAGCGCCGTTATCACGGTTAAAGACAATGGAACAAGACAACCCATGCTCGGGGATACCTTGCAGTGTACGTTTACGGCAGATGAAAGTGTGAAGGTGGATACGGATAAGCTTACTTATAAATGGTATTGTGTAGACGGTGAGGAGACGACGCTCGTGCGCACAGGTATAGGAGGGGGATGGAGGTATTATGATGAATACCCCGTGACGGCGGGCAACCTTGGAAAAATGCTCTATTGCGAGGTGACGGCAGAAAACTACCAGAAGAGCATTTGCACCGAACCGACGAAGACAGTGACAAAATACATGCTTAATACCATCAATACCCTGTTCAAACAGGGACAGAAGCCCACCAAGTATTATACGGGCGAACCGATCACATTGACGGAGGAGGATTTTGCAGCAGCAGGAGTGGGAGGCAACAATGGGCTGAACCTGAGGTATGGAATTGACTATATTGTCAAAAGCTATGAGGACAATACAGAAGTCGGCGACTATGCAACTGTGTGGATTGAGGGAATCGGCGAGTATATAAATTCCACGAGGGGTACCTTCTACATCAAGTATAAGCCCATGAATGTCACTCCTACCGTGAAAGGGCTGGGAGCGGACGGTTGGACGAATTGCGCCGAGCTGGCCGCGCCTGAGGGCTATACCATCAGCTTTTCCCAGAAGGACGGCTATGCGGCAAGTATCTTCTATGACAAGGAGACCGGCATGGACGGTGTGCAGCCTACCTATTATCTGCGGGAGACTGCAACCGGTTATATTTCCGATGCAAAGCAGCTGGCGGATGTGATCAAAGTTGAGAAGGAGGCACCTGCTTTTACCGGAGAATCCGACGGCATTTCCTTTGGCCTGAGCAACTGGAAGGAACGGGAGAAGCCTATTTCCTTTGAAATAAAGACGAAATCTGCTCAGATGGCGATTCACGCCACGGACGCGCTTTCCGGCATACAGACCTACTATTACTACGCAGACCGGGTACAGGACACCGCCAATTATCAGGCGCTGACGGATTACCAGCTTTTGGAACTGGAGCGAAGCTTCAAGGAGGCTGAAAACGGCAGGTTTACGCTGGATGCGGACGGCTGTTATGTCGTGTATGCCTATGCGGTGGATAAGGCGGGCAACCGGAGTGCTGTAATCTGCTCCGGCGGCATTGTGATCGACAACACCGCACCGGGGGTGACTGTAGCTGTGCCTGAAGAGAAGATTAAGTCCAATACTGCGGGTGTGGAATTTACAATGGATGAGGCGGGAACGCTTTCCTATTATTATTGCGACAGCAGTTCCACCTTTGAGCTGAATGTGACGCCGACTTTTGAGGAACTGGAGAATTATAAGGCGGCTTCCGACGAGCATTTCAGATACGGTACCGTCACTGTCTCCGAAAATCAGATGGGGCAGGTGCAGAATCTTCTTTTGGAAAATCTGGACATCAATACAGCGCATGCGGTCTATCTGGTGACAAAGGACGAAATGGGCAATGTCAGTCAGGTGAAGCGGCTGAATTTCAGAACGAAGAAGCTGCTTCCTGTTTTAAAGGAAGCTCCGACGCTGACCGGAGAGTACGGAACGAAAGTATCTGACCTGCAGATGACCGGAGGCAGTGTCTTACGGACAGACAAAGAGACGGTGTTGGAGGGAACATGGTTCCTTGCAACCGGCAATACAGGGCTTGATCTTGTGCTGCAGGCAGGAGAGGAAAAAACCTATCGCGTGATTTATAAGATAACAAGTGTGGGCGGTCTGAATGACACCTATGAGGATTTGGAGTGTGACGCCAAGGTGGTAATCACACCGAAGGACATCAGTTCCTTCATGGTGGAGGACATTGCGGACAGCGCCTACAATGACGCCGAACAGACTCCGGGGACGGTGGTAAAGTGGACGGATAGCTACAATACGGAGCGGACGCTGACAAACGGCACGGATTATCAGGTTTCCTACCGGGATAATATGCATGCGGGAACGGCAACGGCAGTCATCACCGGGCAGGGTAATTATCAGGGAACGCTTGAGAAGAAGTTCCGGATTACGCAGGCGAAGAATGAGTTTACAGCAGAGCTGACCTGTGACAGCTATACCTACGCAACGGATGTGACACCCGCACCGGTTGTGACGGCAAAGTTCGGAACCGTGATCTATGAGTATGCAAAGGTACCTGAAAACGGAGCTCCGCCGGACGACAGCGCTTACACGGTTGAGATTCCGGAAAAGGCGGGAGACTGGTACGTCAGGGCTTATGTGCCGGAGACAGAGGATTATACCGGAATGCTCAGCGGAGCTGTGCAATTTACAATCCGCAAGGCGGAATACCGGAACGGAATGCAGTACGGGGAATATGTGTCCTACAGAGACTGGACGGGAGAAACGGTGACGGTTCCGGGAGAAAAGTTTTTCCCAAATCCGCCCGAAGATTGCGGCAAGATTACCTACAGTGTGAAGGTGGATGACCTCTCTAATATTTTAGAAGGAACGGCCGTGGTAGATGAGAACGGAAACCTGTCCTACCGGTTGAGGCAGCTTACGGCAAGTGAGATAGAAACCGGGAAAAAACAGGCATGGATCACTTACAAAATCTCCACGGAAAATTATGAGATTGTCGGAGATTCCGGCTGGAGGATTGAAGTTGTCGATTGGCTGGAGTTTCAGGGAAGGGATGAGGTGCAAATTGATGGAAGTAATGAGCTGACTTATGGCCAGAAGCTGTCCGCACTGGCCTTAAAGAGCGGGGAAAGCGTCTTCTATGACGTACACGGGAATAAGGTGGAGGGCAGCTTTGCATGGCTGGAACCGGAGAGCGTGCCTGCCGTCGGAACGACATCGGCGGCCTATTACCTCCGCCATTCGTTGAAGGAAAGCTACAAGACCTATCAGAACCAAATTGCTATTACCGTTGTCCCGGCAGCGCCGAGGGTGACGGCACCCGTCCTTGCAGAGGGCATGACAATCACCTATGATCAGACAAAGACCATCGGTGAGATGGTACCCATGAGCAATTATGTACCGGCAGGTAGCAGTGCAGCGGAAAGTATCTGGACGGTCGGCAGCGCTGTCTGGACGGTCGGAGACAATGAGGTGACAGTGGACGGAAGCTGGAGCTGGGAGAATCCGGACATCGTACCGATGGTGGATAATGAGGGCTATGTGGCTGTCTTTACACCGACGGATAATGTAAACTATAAGCCGACGACGGCAGTGGTAACACTTTCGCTCGGAAAGGCAACACCTGAGATCACGGAGAAGCCGACGGCGGCAGCGATCACCTACGGACAGACACTTGCGGAGAGCCAGCTGAGCGGAGGTGTGGGAAATGTAGCCGGAACCTTTGCATGGAAGGACGGAAGCGTGAGACCTACCGTTTCCGACGGTGATGCAACACCATACGAAGTGGTATTCACCTCGACGGACAGCAACTGGGGCAAGGCAGAGACCACAGTGACCCTTACGGTCCACAAGGCCCCCTGCCCGTCCAATATGCCCCAGGCGAAAATGGAACCTGCCCACAGTGTGAAGACTGTCGGAGAGGTGGAATTGCCCCAGGGTTGGTACTGGGAGGAAGCTGACGCTTTGCTGGAACTGACCGATGAGACGGCGGTGACGGCAACTGCAATTTACAATGGAAGTGATAAGGGCAATTATGAGACCGAGAGCGTTGAAATTGTGCTGATCCGAAGTATTTGTGAGCACGCGCAGACAACGGTAAACGGAATGCGGGATGCGACCTGTCAGGCGGAGGGGTATACCGGAGATACCGTATGTACGGAATGCGGTGTCACGCTGTTAGTGGGAACTGCGATTCCGAAGACAGAACATAGGTTTACCAGTGCTGTGACGAAGGAGGCGACGACACAGGAAGAAGGCATCCTGACCTATGTCTGTGGAGCATGTGGCTACAGCTACACCGAAGCCATCGCGAAGCTGGCACCGTCACCCGAGCCGGAGGAAGATACGATACCTGACGCTGCTCCGACGGAAACCCCTGCGGCAACTCAGGCTCCCACAGCAGCCCCCACGGCAACCCCGGCTCCGACAGCAGCTCCTGCAGCAAAGTCCACAACGGCTCCCGTGACAAAGCCTGCCACGACACCGATACCGGTTCCGGCGACAGAGCCCACAGTGACACCGGTGCCGGATACGAAAATGCCGTATCTTAAGAAAGATACCGGAAAGAACAGTTGGGAACTGATCGCAGAGCAGCTGGAGAATGCACCGGACAGTGATGTTATTGATGTGGAAATGAACGGTACCACAACGGTGCCGGGAGATATTTTTAACACCATCAAAGGCAGAGATGTGACCGTGGTGTTCCATATGGGGGACGGTATTACCTGGACGGTGAATGGCAGAGATGTCACGGCAGCCGGGAAGAACATAGATCTCGGTGTGGTGTTCGGCGGGGAAGCCGGGAAAACGATTCCGGTGGAGATCATCAACAATGTTACCGGAGAGAGACATTCCGTCAACCTGACGCTTGCCTATGACGGTGAGTTTGGCTTCCGGGCGACGCTTACTGTGAATATGGATAAGAAGAATGCCGGACTCTTTGCGAACCTGTTCTATTATAACGAACAGTCCGGCGAACTGGAATTTATCTGTGCAGGTGAGATAGACAGTCAGGGAGAGGTCGGACTGACCTTCACCCATGCCTCGGACTACACGATCATCGTCGACAGACAATCCATGGAGCCCGGCGTTGTGGAGAATCCGGTGAATCAGGCATCTGCGGAGGAGATAAGCACAGCCGGCAGTTTCCGTCCGGTCCGGGTGCTCCTCATGGCCCTGGCGGTGATCATTCTCGGAGCGGCAGGTATCCTGCTGGTGGTAGTAAGAAACAAAACGGAAAAATAAATACTACTTTTGGATTACAACATCGATGGTAAAACGATCGGCGGTGTGGGAGAATTTAGCCATGCCGCCGTATTTTTCTGCCACGGTGGCAATGGAGGTCAGGCCGATGCCGGAGCCTTCCTTATGTGTGGAGAGGTAGGCACCGCCCTTCTGCTTTACAACACCGTCAAAGCCGTTTACGGAGATGATGTAGAGACAGCTTTGACGGATCTGGATCGTCAGATTGTGATACCTTTTATCCGGCGGAAGGGTCTGGCAGCCATAATATACATTTTCCAACAGGTTGCCGAGAAGAGCACAGAGCTCGGTATCTGTGATCCTGAGGTTCTGCGGAAGACTGATCTTCCAGCTGCGGCGGATGCCGTCAGTATCCATTTTTGCTCCATAGTAATTCAGCAGGGCGTTGACCGGGATGTTCAGACAATAGGTCGTCAGTGACTCCGGGAGGGAAGAAATATATTCCGACAGATGGCCGGACAGAGCATCATACTCCCCATTCTGTATCATCTGGGCAATGCTTAATAGCTGTTGGCGGAAATCATGGCGCTGTCTGGAGGATTCCGTAATGTAGCGCTGCTGGGCGAGATAATGGCTCTCCTGCATCTCGAAGAACCGGATGCGTTCCCTGTCCTGCGAACTCCGGCGGAGTTCCACGGTCATCATATAGAAGATCACATAGATGACATTGAACAGGAAAAAGGAAAGGACTATGTAAAAAAGGTACATCAGGTATACCCGGTTGACATGCATGGTTTCATATTTTTGCGGCATCATCAGGATATTGATCAGAATGAAAGTCAGCGGAACCGGAAGGGATACCGCCCACACTCTGGGGGATTCCATGAAATCCACGAAATCTCCGAGAAAACGGTAGAAAAACCAGGCATATAACAGCAGAAACAGGACACTTATGGCCAGCTGGATACCGCTTACAAGGGGACAATGGGACAGAGTCCCTTCCCACGGATGTACCTGGCAGTCGATGGCAAGGGCGATGAGCGCCGGGAAGGACATCAGAGCCATGACCAGCAGAAAGATGGACGCACTTGTGAAGATATGTATCCTGAGCACCCTATGATAACATAGGAAAAGGATTGCCACCACCGGCAGAAGGACGTAATTGGTGGGGAGATCGGCGAGGGTGACAAGGGCAGCGCAGAGCGGTATCAGCAAAACAAACACCCCGCCCGCCATAAGGGACAGCTTCCGAACGGAGATGCGCAGCTGGTTCCTCACGGGAAGCAGGCACAACACAGCGGACGGAAGCAGTATCGCAAATGCAAAAATTTCAGATAAATAATTCATGGGATTCAATTCCTTTCGGGCATGGAGTTATGAAATTTTGTAAAATTGTAATTGTGCCAGGTCTGGATCAGCTGATGCAGCTTTCGCTGTGTCACCGGAACACTCAGATCGTTTTGCAAAAGACAGCTGTTGCCCTGAAAACCGGTGATATGATCCATGTTGACCAGGATCCCGCGGCTGACTAGCAGAAAGCGCCCGTCTTCCGTAAGCGGCTTTGTAAAGACGGAAAATGCAGAGTAAACAGTATATTCCCTGCCGGAAGTGCACTGCACCACCGTGGAATGTCCACAGGAGGATAAACAGGCGATTTCGCTGTAGAAGAGCCGGATGTCCAGCCCGTTGGAGGAGAAGGACAGGTAATCCTCGGGCTTCGGGAGAAGTGCCAGGGAATCTGTCAGGCAGGTATAAAATTTATTTCTGTCCAGTGGTTTTTCCATGTAATCGAAGGCATGGACGGAAAAGGCCTGCCCCATATGCTCCCCGCTGGAGGTGAGGAAGATCAGCAGGGAACGGCTGTCGGATTCCCGCATTTTCCTGGCGGTGTCGATTCCGCTCATGCCGCCCATGTAAATATCCATAAACACAATGTCATAGGTATAGGGAACAAACGCGGAGAGAAATGCCTCGCCGCTGTCGAACATATCTACTTCAAATTCCGTATGCATTTCCTCGGCGAAGGAAGAGAACAGTCTGCCGGCCGTCTCCCTCTCCGTCGCCGCATCATCCACCAGTGCAAATCGCATCAGATTCAACGCTCCTCTTCTGTACGGGAACACCGTTCCCGGTTTATGGATAGTATAGCACAAATCCTTCCCAATGTCATTCGTGCGTAAAACTGTCGTTTCGTGCGAGCCGCCTTGCGCGGGGGAGACGAATCCGTATAGAATAGAAACAGTATATTTACATTATTTTTAACCGAGATAGCAAAGGAAAGCGGGCAGAAAGAATATGAAGAAGCAGACCAGAGGATGGAAAAGAATCATGGCAGCAATGCTGGCGGTGCTTATCGCCGGAAGTACGGTGGAACCGTCGGTACTGACAGTGGCAGCGGCGGCACTGCCAAAAAATTCCGACGCAACACTGACGCTGTTAAATGATTGCCAGGTGGATATGACGGATTGGACGATTGGAAGTAATGTAACAGGCACGATAACACTGGATCTGGCGGGGCATGCATTGACAGTGCCGGACGATAACGATATTATGTTAAGCAGCGATAATTTTATTGTGATGTCTTCACGAGATGTCGGGAAACTGCAACTGCAAGGTGAAGTCTATGTTAAGGGGGACAAAACAGCGATATTCAAGGAGAATATCGTGGTTACCGGAACTGTCAAGGCGATGGGTTATAAGACAACTGTACGCGTAGAAGGAGCCGACATTGCAAACCTGCTGATTTCAAATGGCAGCTGGGAGATTTCTTCGGGAAGCGTGGAGGAAATAAATTGGTCGGGTGCAGAACTCCTTGCCATTACCGGCGGCACCATCGGCAAACTGAACTGCGAGTCTTATCTGAAGCGCAGCACTGCCTTCCCGGACGGCTATGGGGTGAAAGATCCGGAGACCGGAAACAGATATACCAGAGCGGAACTGGATGCGGAGGGCTTTTCGGGCAAAATGGAGGCATATTCGTGTAATGAACATGAATATGTGGAAGGGTACTGCAAATACTGCAATGCACTAATCGCGGATTGCAGACATACCGGTCTGGATCAGACCACCGGGGTCTGTGGGAACTGCGGCTTGCAGGTTCTGGCAGCCATCCGGTCGGAGGAGGAAGCCGTTTACTGTGTGTCGTGGGAAGCATGCACTGGAGGGTACCTGGAGCGTCACGGACAGCAATGCAGAGGAGCATCCCTTTCCGGGCACAACCGCAGAGTATGAGCTGACCTTTACACCTGCAGACAGTGCCTTTGACAGTGTGACCGTAAAGGTAACGCCGCAGGTGGAAAAGAGATACCTTTATGTAACTGTGGCAAATCTGGAGAAGACCTATGGGCAGGAACCCCCGATGCTTGCAATAAGCGATTTAACCGTTGACTGGAGTCGGCTGGTGCCCGGGGATACCCAAGAGGAGATCCTTGCCAGTCTCACACTGGAGACAGATGTGACGACAGCCTCGATTGTAGGCGACTATGAATTTCGGATAACTACTGCAAATGAAAAGTATGATATAGCCATTGCCTACAATGACGCGGCAGCTCACGGTACGCTGACCGTGAAGCGGGCGGACACAGTGCTTACCGGAGCAGACAGCGTTACCAAAACCTATGGGGATGGTTCATTCAGACCCGATGTGACGGCAAATCACGCAGAGGCGGCCATTCAGTACGAACTGATGGACGGAGAAGGCGTGGTAAGTGTTGCGGAAGACGGTACCGTGACGATTCTGAAAGCGGGAACGGCAAAGATCAGGGCATTCCTGCCGGAAAGTAAGAACTACAATGCGGCGGAAAAGACCATCACGATCATAGCAGACAAAAAATATCTGGCTGCTTCCAGAATAGACAAAGGCTTTTATTTTGACCGCAACCATGAGGGGGCGTTGGATATCAGAGCAATTTTACCCGAGGATTGTGGCAAGATACAAATTACCGGCGTGACAAGTCATGATAAGGTGTTGATCGACAAGGAGGACTTTGACGATACCACCGGCATGCTGCCCTATCGGATCCTGAAGAACACAGCGGATGAGAGTGCACAGATCGAGATAGCGGTGGAGCTTGAAAATTACACAAACAGTAATATTGTCTTCCATGTTACATGGAGTTCCAAGATGGATGTGTATGTCAGGGAAGGTCAGAAGGTTGCCCTGAAGAACAGCGTTATGACCTACGGTAGCAGAATTTCCGCGTTGGAATTTGAACCGGTAGAGTTTGTGGATGCTGAGGGAAATACTGTGAAAGGTACATTGGCATGGGAAGACGAGACAATGGTACCGGATTGCAGTGTGAAAAGAGCGGCATGGAAGTTTGCACCGGCTGATGACCGGTATGCCGTATTGACAGATTTCGTGAAAATTACGGTGGATCAGGCGACACCGAATGTAAATTCAAAGCCGGCACCGGAAAAGAAGGATATTATCTATGATCCGGCACAGACATTGGCGGATCTAAATCTCTCGAAGGGAAGCCTGTCATGGACGGTTGACGGTAAGGAGGAAACGGTGCCCGGCAGCTGGACATGGGTGAATCCCAACGGGATTCCGGTGGCCGGAATCAACAGTTACGAGGCATTCTTTCAGCCGGAGGACAATAATTATAGGTCCTTCACCATGAGGATCGATGTGACGGTGGCAAAGGCGAAGCCCTATATGGAGACCGTTCCCACGGCGGCAGAGATCACCTATGGGGACAGACTCGGAATGTCCGGACTGACCGGCGGAAAGGCTGTGTATGGCGACGGTAAGGGGAATGCTTCTTCGCTGACCGGAGGGGATGCGGAGGTGACAGGTAGCTTTGGATGGAATACACCGGACGTCAAGCCTGCCGTGACTGACAGCAATGCGACAGAATATGAGGTAGTGTTTATACCTGAGGATACTGACAATTATGAACCGGTAACAATGAAGACGAAGCTGACGGTGAACAAGGCAGAGAACGCGCCGGATATGCCGGGTGATACCATGAATGTGGCATTTGACTGTAAGAAGGTGTCGGATGTGGCACTGGACAGGGAAAACTGTGCAATTCCCCGGTGCCGTTCGGCGATCGTGGCAATGGAAGAAAGTCCGATGCCGGAACCGTTTTTGCGGGTGGAGAGGTACACCCCGTTTTCCTTTTTTATCTGCCCGTCAAAACGGTTGGAGGACACGATGTAAAGGCTCGTCTCATGCTTCACACAGACTGTCAGTTCGTGGTAGCGGTCCTGTGGCGGTACCCTCTGGCATCCCTGCCATACATTTTCCAGAATATTTCCCAGAAGAGAGCACAGCTCCATATCCGTAATTGTAAAATTCATCTCCGATGGGAGGCTGATTTTCCAGTTCCGCCGGATCTGTGCATCATCCATAAGGGAAGCATAGTAGGTAAAAAGGGCGTTTAACGGAAGATTGGTGCAATAATGCACAGGCTGTCTGGGAAGCTCTTCCACACATCCCAGAAGATGCTCCGTCAACTGTTTATAATTTCCGGCTGCCGCCATTTCTGCCAGACTGTGAAGCTGCTGCCGGGAGTCGTGGCGAAGTCTTGCGGATTCCGCGATGTACTGCTGCTGTGCATGATACTGGCTTTCCTGCATCTCCAGAAAGCGGATCCGCTCTGTATTCTCCGCATTGCGGATCAGATTCAATGCCACCTGATAAAAGATAATATAGATAGTAAGAATCAGGATCAGTGCCAGGAAATGGTAGCCAATGTAAAAGGAGAAGACCCGGTTTACATGCATGGTCTCATAGCATTTGGGCTGGATAATCACATTCATACAGGTAAAGATCAGGGGGATCGGAATGGTGGTCAGCCACCCGTTGGCGATGATACAGGAATCTGCCAGATATGCTGTGGGGTGCACCCGGGAGTCAATGGCAACGGCAATATTTGCGGGAAAAGACATCAATGCAATGTCAAAAAGATAGATGGGGAGATCCACGCTTACAGGTACTGTAGACACCTTGTGATAGCACAGATACAGTACCGCCATTACCGGGAAAAGTATGTAATTTACGGGAATCCCGGTCATTGTCACGATCCATCCGCAGAAAAGAATCAGGAATCCCAGCGCCAGAACTGTCAGTCCTGCAAACTGTAAAATTTCAGAGAGAAAAGTCATGGACGCAGACTCCTTTCCGCAGCCGCCTGATGGAGTTTGGCAAAGTCATAATTTCGCCAGATCTGGACCAGCTGTTTTTGATTTCGGAGGGTAATGGGGACCCGCATGCCGTTTTGCAGCAGGCATTCTCGTTCAGTAAAACCGCTCACATGATCGAGATTTACCAGAATGCCCCGGCTTACCAGGAGAAAATTGTCCCGATCTGTAAACGGGGAGGTAAAGGAAACAAAGGACTTCGATACCGGGTATTCCATTTCATCCGCACTCACAATGATGGTGGAGTGTCCCTGGGAACGCAGCACACAAATGTCGCGGCAGAGAAGATGTACCTGTACGCCGCCGGAGAGAAAGGAAAAGGCATCCCCCATGTGTTCCGGACTGGTGGTGAGAAAGACCAGAAAGGAATGGGAATCCTGTGTACGCATCTGTTTCGCAGCCTCGATTCCCGTCATCCCGTCCATATAAATGTCCATGAATACCACATCGTAATTCATAGGAACAAAGGAGGCAAGAAACTCCTCCCCGCTGGTAAACACATCTGTTGTAAAAGAAATCTTTCGTTCATGGCAGAATTCGGAGAGCATGTTGCCGACGCGCTTCCGTTCTTCCGCCTGATCCTCGATCAGTGCAAATCGCATTCTTATCCACTCCTGTCTTCCTCATTATAGCATAGAACAAAAGTTGGGTACACTGCCGATTCCATACATTTTCGTGGTGTTAAAAGTATGCGAAAACTGTTGACGCAAAAGTATGCCCGTGCTAATATAGAGACAGAAAAAGAGTGCTACCGTACAGCAACGGTTCGCCTCAGTTTACAGTTACTTGAAAAGCAACCGGAACATTGGTGATGAGGCGGTTGCTTTTTCAATGCTTTCGTTTCCGACTGGTCTGCACAATACTGATTACGGTTACGATGATACTGATGATCGTAACTACAATACCGACAATCCCAATCACTGTTTCTGCCATCTTATGTACCTTTCGTTAAATTTCCCATTTGTATCACCTCCGATAATACTGGAAGTTCTCAAAACTATTATTATAAAATACAATGTCGGGAATAGATACCTTTGATCCGGAAAAATAAGTAACGAAATATGCTATTCGTAACAGGCTAAAAATCGGATGCCGGGGGCGGTTGCATTTTCTACATAAAAATGCGAAAATATAAGATAGTGCATTAATTGCCGGAAAGTAAGGAGAAGAATATGTATATTATCGCAGGGCTGGGGAATCCCGGCAAAGAATATGAAAATACGAGACATAATATCGGTTTTGATGTCATAGACAGATTAGCAGAGGAAGAAAATATTGCCGTCATGGAGAGTAAGCATAAGGCGCTGATCGGCAAGGGCTATGTGGCAGGGCAGAAGGTGATCCTGGCGAAGCCGCAGACTTTCATGAACTTAAGCGGCGAGAGCATCCGCGAGATCGTGGATTATTACAAGGTGGACGATACTGCGGAGCTGATCGTGATCTCCGATGACATCAGCCTGGATGTGGGACAGATCCGCATCCGCAAAAAGGGCAGCGCCGGCGGGCACAACGGGCTGAAGAATATCATCAAAATGTTAGGGCATGATACTTTTATCCGCGTCCGCATGGGCGTAGGTGAGAAGCCGAAAAATTTCGACCTGGCGGATTATGTGCTGGGACATTTTCCGGCAGAAGAACGTACTGTCATGGATGAGGCAGTAAAGACCGCAGCAGAGGCAATCCGTATGATTATCACGGAGAATGCCGATGCAGCCATGAATCATTTTAACAGTAAGAAAGCGTAACGGCTGTATAGTAAGAGGAAAATAAAATGCAGGCACTGATTGCGCCACTGAAAGAACTGGCGGAATACGACGAGATCCGCAAGATCGTCAGACAGGGAAAAGGAACCGTAGCCCTGTCCGGCTGTGTGGACTCCCAGAAACTTCATATGATCTACGGACTCAGCGATGGTCTGAAATATAAGGTCATCGTTACTTATAATGACTTAAAAGCCAAAGAGATCTACGAGGAATACCGCTTTTATGACAGAAATGTCATGCTGTATCCGGCAAAGGATCTGATCTTTTTCCAGGCGGATATCCACGGTAATCAGCTGGTACAGGAGCGGATCAAGACACTGCGCAGAGTCGTGGAAGGGAAGCCCGTTACCATCGTCACTACCTATGCGGCGCTGATGACACCCCAGGTGCTGTGGGAGGAGAAGGACATCATCCGTACCGAGCGGGGCGGCAGTCTGGATGAAAGCAAACTGGCATCCAGGCTGGTGGCAATGGGATATGAGAAGGCTTACCAGGTGGAGAGCCCGGGACAGTTCTCCATCCGTGGCGGCATTGTGGACATTTTTGACCTGACGGAGGAGAATCCTTACCGTATCGAGCTGTGGGGCGACGAAGTGGAATCCATCCGCAGTTTCGATATTTTGAGCCAGCGTTCCATCGAGAAACTGGAGAGTATCGCCATCTACCCGGCGACGGAGTTCGTGTTGTCCGAGGACCAGATCCGCAAGGGCATTGTGAAACTGGAAAAAGAAGCAAATAAACAGGAAAAGATTTTCCGGGATGCCCACCAGCCGGAGGAAGCCCACAGGATCGCCATCCAGGTGAGCGAACTGAAGGAACAGCTGCTGGAATTTCAGAGTAAAATTAATCTGGAAGGCTACATCCGTTATTTTTATGAAAATACGGTGACCATGCCGGAGCTGCTGGCGGACATGGCGGGGCGGTCGCTGGTCTTCTACATCGACGAACCGGCGAGAGTGAAGGAGCAGGCGGATGCCATCGAACTGGAATTCCGGGAGAGCATGGAGCAGCGTGCGAGAAAAGGCTACGTGCTGCCGGGACAGATGAATATCCTCTACAGCGGGGAGCAGGTGGCGGCCACGTTAGAGAAAAATGCCGTGGTGACCCTTGCTACTATGGAGACGAAATACGGGTATTTTAAGACGGAGAAGCATGTGGACATTGCTGCCCGCAACATTGCACCTTATAATAACAGCTTTGAATCCCTGGTCAAGGATCTGAAAAAATATAAAAAGAACGGCTACAGGGTGTTGTTACTATCCGGCTCCAGAACCCGCGCAAAACGTCTGGCGGAGGATCTGCGAAACACAGAAGATGCAGGGCTGACGGCAGTATACACAGAGGATCCCATGCGGGAGGTGCAGCCCGGAGAGATCCTGACCTATTACGGTCATGTGAACAAGGGCTTTGAGTATCCCTGGCTGAAATTCGTGGTGCTGTCCGAGAGTGATATTTTCGGGGCGGAGAAGCGCAAGAAGAAAAAGAAGAAGCTCTACCAGGGGCAGAAGATCAACGATTTCAACGACCTGAAGATCGGTGACTATGTGGTGCATGAGACTCACGGACTGGGGATATATAAAGGCATCGAGAAGGTCGAGGTGGACAACATTGTCAAGGACTATCTGAAGATCGAGTACCGGGACGGCGGCAATCTGTATATTCTTGCTACCGGACTGGATGTGATCCAAAAGTATGCCTCCGCCGATGCGGCGAAGAAACCGAAGCTGAATAAATTAGGCGGCAAGGAATGGGAGCACACCAAGACCAAGGTGCGCAGTGCGGTCAGCGCTGTGGCGAAGGATCTGGTGAAGCTGTATGCGGTGAGACAGCAGAGCGAGGGCTACGCCTTTGGAAAAGATACGGTATGGCAACGGGAGTTCGAGGAAATGTTCCCCTTCGAGGAGACGGAGGACCAGCTGAATGCCATCGTGGATACCAAGGCGGACATGGAGAGCCACCGGATCATGGATCGACTGATCTGCGGAGATGTGGGCTACGGCAAGACCGAGATCGCCATTCGTGCCGCCTTCAAAGCGGTGCAGGAGGGTAAACAGGTGGTATACCTGGTGCCCACCACGATCCTGGCGCAGCAGCATTACAACACTTTTGTGCAGAGAATGAAGGATTTCCCGGTAAATATTGCACTGATGAGCCGATTTCGCACGCCTGCGGAGATCAAGAAGACGGTAAAGGATCTGGAAAAGGGCATGGTGGATATCGTCATCGGAACCCACAGAGTGCTGTCGGCGGATGTGAAGTTCAAGGATCTGGGACTTTTGATCATCGACGAGGAGCAGCGTTTTGGTGTCGCTCATAAAGAGAAGATCAAGAAATTAAAGGAAAACGTGGATGTGCTGACCCTGACGGCAACCCCCATTCCCCGTACCCTGCATATGAGTCTCATTGGTATCCGGGATATGAGCGTGTTGGAGGAGGCGCCCAACGACAGGCTGCCGATCCAGACTTTTGTCTGCGAATACAATGACGAGCTGGTCCGTGAGGCAATCGTTCGTGAGATGGCGCGGGGCGGACAGGTCTACTATGTCTACAACCGGGTGAACAACATCGCGGATGTAGCGGCGCAGATTGCGAAGCTGGTGCCGGAAGCCAACGTGGCATATGCCCACGGACAGATGAAGGAGCATGAACTGGAGCGGATCATGTTCGATTTCATCAACGGGGAGATCGATGTGCTGGTGTCCACCACCATCATCGAGACCGGGCTGGACATCTCCAATGTCAACACTATGATCATACACGATTCGGATAATCTGGGCTTGTCCCAACTCTACCAGCTCAGAGGCCGTGTGGGTCGTTCCAACCGGAATGCTTATGCGTTTCTGATGTACAAGCGGGATAAGATGTTAAAAGAAGTAGCGGAGAAACGACTGGCGGCAATCAAGGAATTCACGGATCTGGGCAGTGGTTTCAAGATCGCCATGCGTGACCTGGAGATCCGCGGCGCCGGGAATCTGTTGGGAATGAGCCAGCATGGACATATGGAAGCCGTAGGATACGATTTGTACTGCAAGATGTTAAACGAAGCGGTACAGAACCTGAAGGGAGTCCATACGACGGTGGATTTTACCACGGTGATCGACCTGGATGTGGATGCCTATATTCCTGCGGAATATATTGTGAACGAGACACAGAAGCTGGATATCTACAAGCGCATTGCCGGCATCGAGACTATAAAAGAGCGGGATGAGATGAAGGATGAGCTGTTAGACCGCTTCGGCAATATACCGAAAGCAGTGGACAATCTGCTTCGGATTGCCCTGATCCGCATGGCAGCCCACGGTCTGGATATGACGGAGATCAAGGGCAAGAACGGCAGGATCACCTTTAATTTCCGCCCGGATGCCGCCATAGATCCGTTGAAGATCCCGGCATTTTTGAAAAAACACGGCGAGGAATTAAGTTTTACCGCCTATGGTAATCCGTTTTTTACTTATAAATATAAGAAAACGGAACTGGTGGAGACCGACGCGGAGCTCCTAATGGGCAAAACAGAGGAACTGCTGGAAGAGATGAAATCCCTGGTGCTGGAAGTGGATCCGGTACAGGGAGTTACAGTTCATACCTTAGACAGTAATGAAAGCTGAAAATATTGTGGGAATGCATAAGAAAAAGACCTCTCAGTT
>ERZ808240.1232-NODE-1232-length-32275-cov-52.247672_pt1 | contig 32275 bp, 20 predicted proteins | sample MGYA00521084_ERZ808240 | MGnify/ENA primary metagenome ERZ808240 (study PRJEB31516, sample SAMN03275571) | gut metagenome | biome: mammalia-associated habitat; material: feces | host: Papio cynocephalus | place: Kenya | collected 2012-08-06 ... | reverse complement strand
TAGCCCAGTTTATCTTTGGAGGCAATCGTGAGCGGATGCACGAACTGGCTTTTGGTAGCCAAGCAGTAGACTTGACAAAGGGTGCTGATAACTCTTCAATAGTTCGCTGCAAAGACATAGAAGAATGGGCAAAGGATGTATACTCATTCATGGCAAAGCGATTTGGCGAGGACAACATCATCAGCTTCTATGTTCATCTCGACGAGAAAAATCCTCATTGCCATTGCACGTTGGTTCCTGTTGACCCAATAAAAAATCGCATCTCATGGAAAAGCGTATTTGGTGATGGCAGGGAGGCTGAGTCGTCAAACATGACCAAACTTCACAGTGAATTGCAGGAGGCAGTAAGCAAGAAGTGGGGACTGGAGCGTGGCAGTAATATGGAAGAGACCAAGGCAAGACATCGTTCTACGGAGGAATACAAACGTGAACTTGTATCAGAAGTGTGCAATCTCCAGTCTACAAGAGAAGACTTGCTGAAGCAAATCCACCGTGCGGAAATCAAACTGAAAGGTATCTCTACCATGATAGCCAATCTGCAAGCTCGAAAAGATGACATACAGACGCAGATAGACCAGATAGCCCAACAGCTTGGCCAGTCTGGTTCTGACAATGACGAATTGGCGGACAAATTGGCTCTGTTACGCAAGGAGATGGAAGGTATAGACGAGAAATTGGCTATACGTTACAAGATGCTTGACGATGCCAATGACACTATCAATGAAGCGAAAGCTCGGCTTGCAGAAATGAGACAGGAGCATCATGATATGCTTAAAACCCTTGGGGAAGACAATGATTTGAAGGCTGCAATAGCTCAGAGAAACATCCTGTGGACATACAACAAGATGCTTGCAAATGCCTTTGAGCCGCTTATTCCATTATTGTCCGACCGCCAACAAGAAATCCTTGAAGATACGGGGTATAACGACCTTACAACAAACGCCGATAACGTAATCAATTGTGCCGTGTTATTGGTTCTCGGTTTTGTCAGTGAGGCCACAACTTATGCCCAATCATGTGGCGGAAGCAGCTCACCTGGCATTGGCTGGGGACGTGACAAGGATGAAGAAGATGAACATTGGTGGCGGCGTTGCATTGCACAATCGGCTGCAATGATGCGTCCTGCGATGCACAAGAGAAAACGTGGGCGGTAAATATGGGTAATACGAGTAATATGGGTAATTATCTTAATGGAAATGCTCATGTATAATCATCCATATTAGTCCATGTTATATAGTTTACATACAAACAAAGTAATATTGTTGTAACTTTGCATTCAAATGATTATCGCAATTAAAAATAACGTCATGAAGAAACTTAAAGCATTGTTTAGCATTGCCATTAGTGCATTGCTTTTTTCTTCTTGCGGTGCGTTTAAAAGTAGCATTGCAAGTTATTCTGTTGGGCTTAAAACAGTTGAAAGTCCTGCTAATGCCAAGCAACAGTTTGGAGAAACAAAGGTAGTTAATTTTCAAGACGGTACGACCAATAAGTATCGTTATGAAGATGACTACATTAGCATCGTATGGTATGTAGGCTCAAAACAATTTAACTTTGACTTGACCAATAAGTCTGGGCATACTCTTAAAATTAACTGGGACGACATTAGTTATGTTGACTACAATGGAAAGACTGGGCGAGTGATGCATTCTGGAGTTAAGTACACAGAACGCAACAATAGCCAACCTGCATCAACAGTCCCCAAGGGAGCAAGTCTTTCAGATATTCTCCTTCCGACAGAAAACGTATATTATGTGTCAGGACAATATGGAGGCTGGCGAGAAAACTACCTTATTCCATGTATCTATAAAGATGATGCGACCAAATTATCAGAAGCCCCAGCATATGTAGGTAAGACAATGACAATCATGATGCCAATTATGATTGAAAACGTCCAAAATGATTACACATTCACTTTCAGTATAGACAAGCTGTTAGATGAAACTAAGAAATAGACAACAACAAGCCGCTCGTCCATTGTGGAGAGCGGCTTCTGTTTTTCAATTATTTCAGTCTATAATTTCTATTGCTTTTATTTCCCCATTAGTCCTATAATTGCCAATGTCTAAGCCACGGAGTACTTTTTCTGCTTCGAGTACACATCCTTTTTTAATTCTATAAACAAAAAGAACGTCCATGGCTCGCAAGCTACTATTCACAGATGAAATAACTTTGAGAGCATTTCTTTCTTCTATTACACACACTTCAAAGGTAACAACTCTATTCAAATATTTAATTACAATTTTTGTTCCAATATCCAAAGCACTGATATATAAAGTTTCATCCGTATAGCCCCATTCACTATCAAGATTTTTAGAAGCAGAATAATCAGTCCAAGAGCCATAACCTATGTACAATGCAATTGTATTAAGCGTATATTCACTTGTCTTTCTTTCATCATTTATATAGTTGAAAAGACGTTTGAGGGTAGTTACGCCGATAGATCGCCCTGTCTCCTTAAATATGTATGATGATAATAGTCCAAAGTCACCAGCCTTATCAAACATAAGGCCCGATTTCTTCTTAACGTCATCAATTATAGTATTATTAAGTATCATATTTCAACCTTTATAAAAGAGAAATTATCTGATATGTGAGTGGCAATGGAATCAATGTATTCCTTTTGGCTATTATTGTAATTCAAAGCCCTCTTCATATCAAACTCCTTATGAAATCCGTCTGTGCATAATACAAAGACATCTCCAGACTCTAATTTCACCTTGCGTATTGGAGCTACGTCTATAGGTGTATCGCCCATTATTGACTTTGTAACCATAGAAGCATATTTTTCGTAATCCTGCGCAGTAAGAATTCTTGACTTAGCAAGTTCGTTAATTACTGAATGGTCTTCGGTTCTGTACACCTCTTCGCCATCTCTATACATGTATATACGGCTGTCACCTAACCATGCAATATATGCAAATCCTTCAGAAATGAGAAGAACAGCAATGACACATCCCATTTTTGAAGCCCCTAGTGCAATGCGTTTCAACATCAGTGCATCGTTGGCAAATGAAATGGCCTTCTTTAACAATCGTACTGGCTCAAAGCAAGTATAGTTCATTTCAATATAATCCAACAAAGCATTACTGACGACATTAGCTGCTACGGCACCTTCCTCATATCCTCCCATACCGTCAGCCACTATGTAAACGCCAGAGTTATTAGGAAGAGAACCATAGGCCAAATGGTCCTGGTTCTCTTCTCTACAACCTTTATTCGTATATTCAAAAATTCTCATAATTTACTTTACGGCTTGAATAGTATCACCACCGTGTTTTGTTACACGTGGACGTATACTGATCTTTATCGGGCGTTGTGTTACTGACTTGTCAGATGCCTTATTTGCCCAAATGTACGCTTCTCCAGAACCAAGTGCCGCCATTTCTGTAGCAGTAAGTGTTTGAAGAGGTGTGATAGCCTTCTGAACATGTTTAACCCATGCCGGAGAACTGAATCTATGCATGACAACAATAGAACTGAGTTCTATTATCTCTGTAGGAAGGCTCATTGGGTCTTGGCTCGCAATCATTATTGAAACACCTTTGTGCCGCATCTCACGTATTGCTGTCGTTATTGAGCCTACAAGTTCTTTGTTGTTCATGTATTTATGCGCTTCATCAAAGACAATGAATTTATTGAATGCACGCCCGTCAACCTTCATTACAGAAGAGAAAATGTTGAGCATTACTACGAACAAGCCAAGAGCTTCGTCTTTTTCGATAAACTCGTCACGTAAGTCTACGATGATTAGTCTTCCTGGCTTTAGATACTGTTGCAATTTGTTACCGTCACAGATGTATTCCTCAGCGAAATCAAGCTTTTGTTCAGCAAGAGAACGCTGTGAAGAACTCATGTGGTCGCTGTTCGCAACGCCATTACGGATGTTAGCAAGACTCATATCATAACGACACGCCTTCATTATCTGCTTCAACTCTTTGATATAAGTAGAGTCGTTGCCCATTGCTCCGAGTAAAAACATCCAATCCTTGACAGACAACTCAGAAGAGTCAAAACCTATCGGATGAATGTCTATATCAGGATACTCCGCCTTTCTTGTTTCCACCTGACTCTCTGGCGCAAGCAATACAACATCCTTTATGCATCCTGGTTCTGCGCCGTACTCAGCCTTAAGTTTTGCCAATTGACCGGCTTCATCATTTGGATATACCATTGATGTGAATTCTGGTGCATAATCCATGCTGTCGCTATAATGGAAGATTACACTTGCCATAGGTGCCGGCAGTTTGTTTACATTGGAGAACTGTCGAAGAACCATCTCCGTAATAGACCCTATCGTATAGCTTTTCCCTGCGCCTTGCACACCGAAAAGACTTATTGTGTTGCATTCATTCAAGTCCAACCCTATGATTCTTCCGTTACTTGTCATTTTTCCAAGTATGCCATATTGTGGACTATCTCCGTTTTTGCCGATAACCACATCACAGTTGGGTTCTTGATAGTTGGGGTCTGCAGGTTCGTCTGACGGTGTAAACGAGACCGAAGGCTGTTCAACAATGTTTTTTTCCTGCGTATCTGCCACGTTTACATTTTGTTGGGTATTGGCAACTGCCTTAGCTCCATTCTTTTTGGGTATGACAATTTCATATTCTGATTCCAGTTCTGAATCTGCTGGTGTCTGAACAAGTTCAACTTTAGACACATTGCTCTTTGCTTGTACATTGACTGGGGTGTATGTCGGCTCAAAGTAATTAATGAATTCCTTATCCATTGCTTCAAGCTTCTGTGTGTTAAGAGTCCCTTCTGTATTCAGAATTTCCCTTATGACAGGTTCACCCATTGTATAGATCAAAGCATCACCATGAAAAGCCTTCTTCTGACGCTCCATTTGAGTAAAGTCAAACACTACTCCCAACTGTTTGAAGCGGATGGTATATCCATCTGCCAACTTGCTTAGGAACACTAAATAATTGTGGGCGAATTGTGGATCCAACTGTCCATATCGCATTGCACGACGAATATAGAACTCCAAGAACGATTTTAACTCGAGCACCTTCAATTCCCTGTCAAGACGGTCATTGCCATCTACTGCTATCTCGAAGTGAGACCGAAGCGCAAAAATGGTGTTCTCAATTTGGTCAACCATTTTTTTATGCAGCTCCTCTGCATCATAGTGAGCGTTGCGACATTTTATCTCGACTACGGTAAATAGAATTTCTTTTTTCGCCGAATCTATCTTGACAACAAGATTGTCTGCCCTCTCCTTGTTTTCATTGTCCAAATCGGCAAACAACTCCTTATGAAGGTCTATTGGTATTAGGAAAGACTCTTTGGTTATACCCTTCTTTTCCAAGAAACGCTTGCACAGAGTAGTTCCAATAATCTCGAATCCCTTGCGCGAAGTGGTATTTACCTGCATGATTAGCGAACTGCTAACAGAACGCACGTCTTCCAATATTTGTCTGAAATTGTCATATTTTTCCAGATTTATACCATATTCCTTAAAGAGAGGAATCATCAATGCTCCAATTTCACTTGTTGGCTTGGTTGTGAGATATGATGACACACCAGTTGCTTCCTCGCCTGGTACATAGTCGAGGAGATAAGGAACATCGTTTGTTCCAACACAAGGGAGGTCGTAAAACTCAGGCCCCATGTTCTTGTCGAAAGTTACAACCCAATCACTGCTGTCATGCACAAAGGAAAGAAGCATCATGTCGTTTTCTTTTAGGCGGAGTGTGGTGGCAGGAACCGATTCCTCATGAGTTGAAGAAAGCAATTTGCTCGTTGCATCTTGTAATCTAGCGAAGAGGCTGACTTCCATGTTGGCTGATTCTGAGACCGGATTTGGCAAAGTCTTATTTGAAAAATAGCGGTTCCACACAAAAGACTTGCCTTCTTCTGCCCAATTGACAACATTCCTACAGATAGTGCCATTCAGGAAGAAAGACCGGCTCAACTCGTCAGGCCGTACCAATTCTGTGTTGACGGCAAAAGGATTAACCAGGAAGGACAAATGAGCCTGATATTTGTCATGATCGTCAATAAAGTCGCTTATCTTGTTTAAAGAGAAGCGGAGCTTTGGGAACAGACGGTTTTTGGAAGCTTGCGAGAACACCTCTGCTTCAGGCACACTGGCAGCATCAGGGTCAAGCAAGTTTTTGAAAGCCTCGCCTGATTGTAGCATATTGTTGTCGGAGAACAAGCGGATTTCATATGTCAAATCATGTCCTAACCCGATTTTCTCCAATTCTATAAGAGCCTGGGCAAATACGGAAGCATCACCTGCATTAAACAGATTGATAACCAGTTTGTCTGTATATGGGTGAGAAAGACCATAGTTGAAGAGGTGGCGAATAACCAAATCCTTGCTGACATCACTGTCAATACGTTTCTCTCTTGCTATGTTCAGCAACATTGCTGTATATGATTTCAACTGTCTATAACTGGACGCAAATGCCTCTTCTTTTCCAAAAGAAGGTTGTGCAAAGGCTCCCCACCCAAATGTGATTTCTCCTATATATTGGTATGCCTCCTTTAAAGAGCTATCGCACAGTACCAAGGGTGCTATTTCCATTGGCAGGAGTCCGATGAACAGTTTGTCCAACTTTCTGTACCAAGCCTTACGGTATTTAGGGGTCTCCAGAGTTTTCTCTTCCCAGTCTTGGTATAACTCATATAGATTCACCATCCATGCAAGACGCAGTGGATGGAGCGGTGTGATAAGCTTCACATTGACATTTGAGCCATCAGGCATCTCAACAGCAAGAAGAACCGTGTCGAGATTTTGGAGTGTAATGATCTTCTCTTCGCTCAATTCCTTTTCACAGAGATCTCTCAACCACGAATCATACTCATCCAAATAAGCCTTGACAAGTCCAATGTTTACTGTAAAATCCGTGGTGCATGTAAGCCCCATTTCCTTGTCTGCCGACTCACGTATGACGCTAAACAATTCCTGGCGTAATGCAGACAGTTCGTCAGGAATAGCTATATCATTGGCTGGCACGAAAAGCGGAAACTCTCGTGCTGTATCAGTCGGGTCCAACAGTTTTGTGTCTGTAGGGTTTCCACTAAGCAGAGCCTCTGCATGACCAAAAGTTGAGTCGTTTTCCAAAAATGTGGTTTCCAACTGAATCAGTTTTTTAGGCAATTGTATCTGATATGCGTATGCAGCACCGAAATCAAATTGATATGTACTGTTCAGTGTTCCTTCAATCCATGCACTTCTGTTAGCACCGTCGTTAGGTAGCTCCAGATCTTCTCTCGTAGAGTCTTTCTGGGAGAGATGGGCGCTTCGGTAGTGTATAACTGCTTGAGTATAGCTATTTACCTTACCACGTTTGTCTACTTCACCGTCAGTTTCCATATCACCTTCTGTTATTGTAAAACTTTCCGACTCATTGCAGTAGGCTACATGTTGTTCCAAACGATATTGTTCCATTTGGAGGTTGGGGGTTTGTTCCTTTGCGTCAAGCCATGCAGCCTGTACTCGTTCTTCCTTAAATTCCTTAAGCGCATCAAGAACAATGCCGTTCTCGTCAAGGGCACGCACACGCAGCATGTACTCACCCTCTTCAAACATTCGGTATGAAATGTTTAGGGAGAGTTTGCGTGAAGCACGCTTGTTAGTTCCTACCTTTGCTTTCTTCACTACCCCTACTTCAGTAAAGTCTTCGATGTTTACTAAGGCAATCTCGAAAGAAACAATATCAGGATAATCTTTTGGTGAAGGATCGGTCGTGATATTAAACGAGATTTTGCCCTTTTTGTCTTGTGGAATGGCAAGAATCAGTGCGCCTGTTTCTGCATCACGCACCAACTCTTTCTTTGGGTCTCTTCCTGGAATTATCTCTACGGTAAGCTTTATTGGTTTGTCTTCTCCTTTGTCAATCCAAGGAAGTTCGGCATAGTTGAATTCCGGGTGGAAATCATGAATGTTTTCAAATAGTGACAAAGCATCATCCAAATTCTCTGTTGTTGTGAGATATTTCATCAAATCTTTCTGCACAGTATTTCGTACAAGCGGCAGATTGTCTATTCTGTCAGCCGCAGTCAACGAGAAATCACACATTACAGGTGACACCTTTTCTTTGTTAATCATGAATCTTCGTCTGACAGAACCTTCATTCTTTATAAGGTCTCTGTCAGGCAACATTCCGAACACATAAAGCCCATTTCCCCATGCCTCGTCTGCAAACTGGTTTAATTCAAGATAAAGCAGGTAATTGACGACAGCTGTTCTTGACGGATTAGTCTCGTCTATAAGATCTGCCATCTGCTTCCAAAGAAACTCTTTTTCATCTGGTATCTCATGAACCAGCCTTTCAATAAAAGAGTCTTGCAATTCTGCAACTGAGAGGTTCTGAAAAGTAGCGTCTCCATACGAATCTTCTGCCGATGTACGGCTGTTTGATGGGACAAGAATCAATACCGACTTGTCGGGATTGTTTCGCAACTCAATAAGTTTTGTGGCGTGTATAAAGTCATCTCCCTTTTCAGTTTCAGAAAGGATGAAAACTTCCATTTCATTGTTTAGTGGACGTAACAGTGGAAGCAGTACACGCAGTTCTTTTAATGCCAAGCCCGTGATTTTCATACAATGGCCAGGCTTTGCAGCTTTCAACTTTGCCGAGTATGACTCAACAACATGCTGAATAAAGCGTTCGTAGTATAATGTTTTAATATTTGCCATTTAGTCTTCCAATTTATAACGTGGACGAATTTTTTGAAGAATGCAAGCATCACTCATGTCGGTATAGAACCCTATCTGGCGCAGCTTGTTCTTGAATGCTTCCATATTTGTGCGGAATGCCGCATTCATTTCCACATCCGCATCAGCGAAACGCTCTTCATCAATACCATTAATGATGAGTCCATACCGCTTTCTTATAGCATTTGCCAACTCGTCGATAGACAACGAGCATGTCTCATAGCGTCCGTCTTCTCTTTGGCGGAGCACCAATAGTTGAACCAATGTTTCCAGCAACTTGGAGCCTATGACACCTCTGCGAGGATGCCGTTTTGAACGACTGTCAGCCAACAGCATCGACGGAGAGTTTTTCATGGAAGCCGAGTCAAGGAAAGCAATAAGATACTTACGTTGTCCGCTGCCAAGGTTTGATTTTTCCAACACATGCAGTAACTTTCCGAAATAGTCGTTCTGGTTGAAATACTGCAACATTTCTTCCATGTCTTCTTGGTCGAATTCCTTGTCGTCCTTCAGTGGGAGATTGTTGCAGATTGCGTTAAGGACCATTTCGTAGTATTCACCAGATTCATTGTTCTCTTCCTTCAGATAACGCAAGGCTTCGTCTATGCCGCAGTGTTTTCTGTCTTGCACAAGGTCTATCATATATGTGCTTCTGATGTACTGTCCATAGCTGTTTTCCATTCGCTCAACATCCTTGCATGCATAAGGAGCGACAATACTGTCCAGATTGTCTGTCATGTCTACAATCATTGACCAGTCATCCTTCAATTCACGAGTGCCTTCTGCTATCATCTTTGGAAGCAGATATATAACCTTCATCGTGTAAAGTGCAAGATGTAATCCACACAGAATACGCAAATAATCAATAAAGACAGTACGGGGCAATCGCTCTTTATACAAAAGCAACCTGCGTATGTCGTCGTTGAACAGGGCTGCCTGATCACGCAGAAATGGCAAAGGCGTAGCATCGACCGATGTGTTGACACCAAGTCTTTCCTTCAGCGGACTCGTCATATATAAAATGCCCATTGTGTCTACATCAAGATTTTCTGCCGTGACAATGCTTTTCGACTTTTTATCCCATCCCTTGTTTAGATATTTCTCCAATCCGGTCATTACCTCAGGATTGCTGTGGAGCATCAAGTACAGTTGGTCTGAAGCATAATAATCCCTGCAATATTTTGCGTTCTGTACACGGAAACTTAGCATATGCAGAGGTTTCATAGTGGCTATATGTTCCTTAATCATGTTTCCACGATTCACAATTTCAAGCAGCGAGCTGCGAAGCCAGTCGTCTACACCTTCCTCGTTGTCAGTTGCGCCTTTTATGCAGCCATGCTGCTCCAATACGGCAATATTTTGCTTCAATATATCTAACGTGTATTCCTTTCTGAACAGCATAGTTACAGGAACTCCGTTAGCATACAGTTTTGCGAACAAATTGGTGAGCACACGGTCAAGGTTTATTTGTTTGAAGTTGACATACAGAATGTCTTTGTTCATGAACGCCTTGACACCGGTTCCTCTCTTTAATTTCAGTATCATAGTTGTATTCCTTATGCTTTAAGGGGTTCTATCACAATATGCTTGTTGTTGTCCATTTGTATGACAGTGAACTTCCGGTTGTTCTTCGTGACAAGAATCTCCGAATATGTCTTTGCCTCCAACAAGTTCTTGAAAATCTGTAGTTCTATAAATCGGCCTCGAAGGTCATTGACCGAAGGACTGAAACCAGCACGAATGTATTGCAACATCTCGTAGAGGTCGAGACTGACAGTCAATTGTATGAACTTGTCCGTCTTGTGGCGGAATGTCAGACTGTCGCTTTCGTATTCAATGTACTTTGTCAAGTGGTCTGTCTTGTTGACAAACAGCTCAAACTCTGTCAGTGGGAAACGGCGGTAACTCTTGGATATGGGGTCTGCCACGTTAGAGCTAGCCAAAAGCAGATAGCCTTCTGTAAGTTGCGCGTTGTCACATCCCTCGCTTGCAGATATAGCCCTCGCCAAGTCTTGCTTTGTCTCGTTCAAGGCATCGGTGTCTTCCAGACGAAGCTGCTCCTCAAACTTGCTTGCATACCTATACGGTAAACGACGGCGATAGTCAATCGTTCCCTCGAAGTACTGGTGACGCACAAAGGTTTTGTGGCGGCCAGTTACTTGCATCCGTATCAAATCAGACTTTATTTCGTATGCTGGAAGAATAATGTTGTTTTCATTGAACTCATTGAGTAGGCTACGTTTTCTGTCGCTGAATATCAAATAGTTGTCAGGACGCTTGCTGCTATAATACAGGTCTCTGTCAAATGCAGGGAGTGCAACTCCTGCAACATCTGTCTCACGAAGCAACTTCACAAGACGGTCGCTTGAATTGAGTGAAGGAAGTATAAAGTCAGCCGCTGGCCATGCAACTGGCGCAGTCACATTGAAATAATAGTATTGCCAGTAATATTCCGGAATGCGCTCTGTCTGGACATATTCAACAAGTTGCTTCACTTCATCACAAGAGTAGTCGCGTGTCAGCATCCATGCTATCATAGAACGGAGGTCGCGCATGGTTATGTGGAGTTCACGCTTGTACACAATGGTTCTAACGAGCCATTCAAGGCGGCTTATCACCTCCTCTCCTGCGCTGCTGTCCTGGAATGTGTCCACATTGTATTTAATGTAGCATCGGTCGGCGATCGGACATCCTTCACATTTTGACCATAGCTCGGGACGGGTGAGTTTTTTTACCTGCTGGGCCAACAGACTTGGTGTGTCACCGTCTCTTGCTGTAACTGAGCGCAAGTTCAAGTTGATGACCATCAAGCCTGGCAGCAGTTCCGCATGACCTTCTTTATAGAAGTACTCCTCTATATTGTCCTGAAGTTTTCTTAGTTCTGGTCTGGTAGACAGAAAATCTACGAGCCGTCCCTCATTGATGGCAATTACACGTCCCTCTGTGGCCTTTGTGTAGTCGCTAATAGCATTGAAAGGCGAAAGGAACTGTGCCAACACTTCATCGTTAGCTTTTTCTTCTTCGTCTTGCGAGCCGTCATAGTTGGATTCAAATCGCACTCCATTGATATAGAACTGTGAGCCATTATTCGACTGATATGGAATCTTGTCAGTACCTTGGCTCTCAATCCTATGAATGAACGCTGTCTTGCCGTCTCCAGCGTTACCCGTTATGATAATCAACTTATACTTCAAGTCTTTGATATCTTGAATAAGTTGCTTGTCAAGTTTCGTCTCGGTATAGGTGAGTTCGTCGAAAGTATGGCATTTTGCTCCTGCTCGTGTACCGCCATTACCATGTCGGCTTTGGCTGTATAACGAGTTGATGTAATCTACGGGGTCAAGATTTTCCTTCTTATTTTGATTCCCTGCATAGTAGCTTACAGTTCTTGTGTCTTTCAGTATTCCGTCAACACCAATCTTTTGCAGGGCTTCAAGCATCTCTTTGGCTGAGGTGAATCGTTTTGTTCGGTCTGTAATGATCGCCTTCATCACGAATTCTGCAATTTCATCCGTCAACTTGTCATTATATTTGCGTATGTCTGTAGGCAACATGTGCATGTTTGGACGCATCGTGCTGCCCGGCCACGGATAGGCATGGGCCAACAGTTCATATATGGTAATGCCCAAGGCAAAGGTGTCTGCCGACTTGTCCCAGTCTATTTTGTTGCCGTTTACAATAAGGTCGGGAGCCATATATGGGAATGTGCCACCAAAGGACTTGTCGTCTGTAGTGGTGGAGATATTGAAGTCTATCAGCTTATATATCTGACGCTTGTGCCACATGATATTGCTTGGCTTGATGTCTCTATGAAACACGGGTGGATCCTGTTCCTGCATATACACCAAGGCACTAAGTATCTGTGTGGACATTTTGTATATTTCGTCAATAGGCAGACGCAAGTCGCCTCTGGTGTAGTTCTGAAGGTTCTCGCCTTCAAGCAACTCCATCAGAGTGTAGAACAATCCTTGCTGAGTTCTGTCATTAAATTTGAATTTCACTATGTTAGGGTGGTCAAGAGACTTTAATGCCTCGAATTCATTGATGGCATTATCCACCGATGCATCGCGTTCGAATATCTTTATCGCGAGATACTGTTTTTGCATATCATGCCATACTTTGAACACTCGTCCAAACCCACCTCTTCCAAGTATTTCGTGAAGTGTCATTGATGGAGTGACCTTTACCCCAGGCTTCATATCCTTCAGATACCAAGTCTTTTCCTGGCCAGCATTTCCTCCGGTAGCTGTTTTGCCCGTTTGACGGGCTGTCTTTTGGTCTTCTATTGAGCTGTTGATAAAGTTGATAAATTCATCAGCATCTTGCCACCGCTCATCAGGATTCTCCACAATGGTATGTTTCACCACTTCGTCCATCCATTCGGGAAGGTCTTTTGACACATGGCTTGGCAAAAGATCGTCTGTCAGACGGCCACCAAGTGCCGTTGTGAAGGTGAGACAACTGTCAAATGGAACTTTGCCGACCATAAGTTCATAGAAGATAACACCCAATGAGAACAGATCACTGCATGGATAAACATCATTCTCCATAAATTCTGGTGCAGAATATGGCGATTTCAGGTTCGCATCATTCTTAACGGTAAAGCTCAAGTCTGAGTGTTCCACAAACCATGCCATTCCAAAGTTGGCAAGTGCCGCCTTACCGCCTTCATAAACATAGATGTTTTCTGGGCACACATCACGATGAAACACCTGTTCTTGGTGGGCTGCTTTCAGCGCATGGGCCACATCAAGGATGATGCTTATCTTGTCTGTCTGCTTGAATGTCTTCTGGCGGAGTTTGCTACGTAGCGAGCTCTCGTCCTGATAGCGGCTGATTTCATAGTAGTAGGTCTGCTCCTCGTTCATGCGACATTCCGTCTTAACGATATAAGGAGACACGCCTATCTTGTCCTGTGCAAAACTTGCGTTCTGAACTTTAAGTGTCAGTTTTTCCAACTCCTTCGGACTTTTACCAGCCACATCGAGTGGATATTCCCGTATTTTATAGCGTGCGGTCGCAATAAGTTTTGGCACGCAGAGATATTCGGTAAATGTTTCCGTCTCCTGAAGCGTCTCTTCTATCTGGTAATTGAAAATCTCCTTGCGCTCATATTTGCGATGCTCCACAGACTGTCCAGTCAGCAAGTCTGTCAATTTGTTCTGCAAGTCAACGATAGCTCCTCGATTGCGTCCAACAAGTTCCGGGTTGGTCAAAAAGTTGATAAGGTCGTCACCCAGCGTGAAAGTTTGTCTATAGCAGTCGCATGTTGGGTCGAGTCCAAACTTTGACTGTTGTGGATTGCTCAGCGTTACGGCTGTCAGTATCTGTCCGAAATGCCAGTCGGGATGTTGGTTCTTTATCTTGCTTGCAAGAATACGGCTTTTCAAGCCTGCTGTCTTGTGCGGATTGGCAACTTCCTGTCCGCTTCTGAACCAAGCCCAGTCATCTCCTTCAAGATTGCCTCCCCAGTCCTTGTTCTCAATGTGGTAAACAGCATGTGGAGCCACCACGATACAGTCATACTCCCAATATTTCATCACTCGGTTTGGTCCGGTTATGGATATGTTGAGGTTAGGGATGACTATGTAGTTGTCTGGCAACTTCACACAAAGAAAGCCAAGCAAACGCTTTTCACCAGCATTTACAGGACCATCATCATGTATGGGTTTTCTCAGTTGTGCCATATTTATTTCGTTTATTTATTATTCAAAATCGTTTCAAGTTTTTCAATCATGCGATCTGCTCTTTGAGGAATAACCTTCTCACAGAAAGTACAGAACCTGTCAACAGCCCTAAAGTAGCTGTCACGGTCAAGGTCTTTCATATAGCTCCAAACAAAGTCGAAGCAATCTTTAGGCTTGCATTCATCATCCACAAATCCTTTAAGAAGCATGTTATTGACGAAATTTGTCCAGCCGGCAGTGCCTTGATAGTTTGTCATCACTTTGCGGTTCTTATAGAATAAGCCTTTAAGGTGCATGTCTTGCTTCTTACTGTCCATAAACACGGCATACATGGCTTGCAGATATTTGTCCATGTAACCTCTGAACTTGTAGGCATCTTTGTAACCAGCTAAAGACTCCTTGTCGTTTCGTTTATTAGGCAACACCCACATGTTTCCTATAGAGTTTAGTAGGTGTGCCACATGGAGTGCGCGGTCGAACTGCTCCTTGCTCGGACAGAATTTCTCCATACCCTTAAAGTATTGGTCTAAGATGTTGCTGCCAAACAAGTTTTGCGAATGAATCATCATTGAGCTGCAATATTCGTATTGCTCTATAGATTCCACAGACAATCCTGGCCATGAGCCTGCAAAGACCAATGCCAATACAGACTTTGCAATCGCTGATTTTGCAGCATCAACATCACCGTAAGTCTCATCTTCTTTTACCTTAGAAAGGTCGTAGTCACGTAGTTTCCTAATGTCTCCACCCAGGTATTGGTCTGTGAATGTTTTTATTGTTCTTAAAGCATATACATCCGATGACTTTTCTTCCTTTTCCTTAGCTTTTTGCTTGTCATATTTGTCCATCTCCTCAAAATGAGAAGGCTTGCCCAGTTCTGTCTTATGGTATTCGCACCAACCTTTAAGATAACGCTCACGGAAACTCTTTATAAAGAGTCTGCCACAACCTTCGCCGTGTCCTTGTATGCCACCTGCATAGATGCAGCCTTCGCAAACAGACCCCTCAACGCCGTGATATGGGAAATTGTCTTCCACATTGATGAAATCCTGTATGTCGGCATCATCAGCCAACTTGTGAATCATCTTGCTTAACGTAGCCGTAGAGCCTTCTGTTGGTTCATCAGCTGCATTAAGAGGCAATGGATAAAACTCGTCATCCAGACCAACAGGACGATACATCCGTTCGCAGAGCTCCTTGTCAAGAGAGCGCGGATGGACCTCCATTTGCATTTTGTCATCAAGACTCTTTCGTGCCATGTCTATGAGCGATAGCTCCTTACCTGTTGCCTCGTTAACAAAATTCATGGCTGTCTCATCATGCCCGATGAAGAATGCTGCTGCGGCAGGGATATGGAGCAGGAATACTTGTGTCACTCCGTCTTTCTCGTACACATCCATCACCTTGAAATAGCTATTGAAGTGGAGCGTACACAGGTTCCATTTCTTTACGTCCGGATTTTCTTGACACAGTTCGCCAACCTCGCACAGCATGGCGGCATGAGCGCTGGCAATGAGAAAACGGGTCTTATGGGCAGGTCTGTACAACTTCGTAGTGACATCCACAAAGAAACCAGCGCGAAGCACATCACCTACATGATACGTTGTGTCTATTACGACAGGAGCATCGGTATCTCTGTAAAAGAACTGCAACCCAGGCAATGTCCAGTTGGCAAATTTCTCAAACAGCGTCTTGTAGTCTACATTTATCTTTTGCGGAAGATGCTCGCGTGCAGGGTCGTACACACTTCCGTCGAGCGTCAGTATATAGGGTTTGCTGTCTATTTCTGCATAGATTCCATCGCCATTTTCAAGCCAATCGGCACGATCGAAAATCATGGGGAATATAACATCTCCATTTACATGAGCCAGTCCATGGACATAGCGAGTCTTGGGATTGTTCTTCGATTTGCGGATGGTGTTGCTGAACAGGAAGAAACCGTGCTTCACCTTGAACACATCATTGTGCCATGCCTTCAGCACGACCGAACCGTCAGGACGCATGATATTTTTCTTCGCGCCTTGTTCTATCTTGTAAAAGCCTTCACCCCATTCTTCTATATATGAGTACCATTCACCCACCTGATTGCCGTCTCTGTCAAAAAGAGCCCACTTGCAGTCTTCGTATGCGCGGGCAAGACCGTTGTTGTCGTAGTCGTATAGATTTCTGGCCATGTCTATTCCTCCTTCATTTGTTTTGCCATCCATTCCTCGTCCACACACATGCAGCCTTCAACTTTCATGCGTGGGTCAAGTTCACAGGCAAGTTTGTGCTCATAGTAGTTGTCCATGGCAAAACGCACTTCCATGGTTTGCTGTTTCTCCTCATCATTGTAGAAAAAGAAAATCTTGCCATGCGGAAACTCCTCATCTGGTTCTTCCTGTTTTGCAAAGAAAAGCTCGTAGCCCTTTTCTGCAATCTCAGGCATGATGATGTGACTTATCATATACTTTTGGTGCTCGATGGCCACGTCATCAAGGCCATGCTCCAATATGACAATCTTCTCCTTGAAACGTTGCAGGTCAAAGACAGCACGGAATGTGTAGTCCTTGTCCAATCCCAATGTGTCAGGCAACTCCATTGGCTCATAGTCGTAATCATCGGGCTTGTAGAAGTCGAAGAAGAGCATAAACTTGTGGCTCATGTCATGATAGAGCGTACCTGCCGGTATGCCAGTCACCTCACCACAGTGAGGGCAATGGTACAAGAACAACTCGTCAGAGAAAATCTTTTCCCTGAGTTCCGGGTCCAAGTCCACATTCACCGATGTCCAAAGTTCAAATTCGCCTTCCTTATGGCAATGAGGACATTCTATTGTTTCTTTCCTTGACTGTGACATACTCTTATTCTTTTGTTTTTTCGGTTCTATATATTTATCAACACTTGCCACTCTCCGTGCTTTCTTCCGCCAACACGTTTGAGCAACCCCTTTTGCTGCAACTTGCCGATGACGAATTTTACACCACCTAAAGAAAGTTCTCCAATTGCTTCAACTGTTTCGTCAATTGTGGCTTTAGGATTTTCTTTGAAGAATCTAAGCACCTTTTCTTGTGAAGGATCCAGATCCTTTTGGATAGTAGAATCACTCTTTTGGATAGTGAAATCACTCTTTTGGATAGTGGTTTTGTCTTTTTGGATAGTGAAGTCACTCTTTTGGATAGTGGTTTTGCCCTTTTGGGTAGTACGCGGAATAGTCACTTTGAACTCCTTGCCATCTACGTCATTATCCAACTGAATGTCGGGATATTCAGAGAGTATACGGACAATACCCGAACCGATGCCTCTGTAATGCAAGGCATTGGTGGCAAAGGTTGCCATATACGGATTGCGTTGGAAGGTTTTTCCATTGCGTATGTCGTATTCTGTAAGGCCTCCAGCCAAGGCTCCAGGACTAATCACTTCCACTCTGTTGTCAAAAACAAAGATACGGATGGGGGCTGAGCGAAGCAGGTCTCTATGTACCAGAGCATTTTGGACAACTTCCTCCAAAACCTCTTCTGCTATCTCCAGTTTGCCCAACGTGTTGAACGATGCACCCTTCTCTTGTATATTATGCAGATTGGCCTTTAAGAACGTCATGCTCTTGTCGTATATCTGGGGCATATTGCCCTTTATTTCTTTCGTATCTCGGAATTGCGTTCCAGCAAGTTCATTGCCGAAAAACGATACGGCTTTTACCATGCAGGTTGGACAGTTGTTTTCTGGATGTTTGCCAAAGAACAGGTAGCCAGCAAGAGTAGGAACTCCATTGTGGTTTAACACATGAATGTTCTTCAACACCTGCTCTGCTTTGCTTCCAAAACCGTCCAACGTTGTGGCATAAACTTTTTGAAGATAGTCGTCAATGGCATAGCGGTCAAGGTCGTCAAACACAGCTCCGTTAACACCTGCTGCATCTGGCTGATAGCTGCCTGAGTCTTGAAACAGAGCAAGTATCTCTGAGTTTTCCGTGATGCGACGCTTGTCGGCTCCTTGCTTCACCCATATCTCACCGTTGAGGTTCTTGTAGGGTTTGTTCTTGCCTTCCTCTACTGTACACACGAGGAAATGCTTGCCTTCCACACGTACCACATCTGTTTCTATATATATGGTAGGGCGCACCTGCTCGTTGGCGGCATTGCCGAGCTCACGGCTAATTGTCTGTATCTCGTCATACGACAACCCCACAAGCTTTCCGCTTTTGTCTTCCACACCAAACAATATCACTCCGCCTTTGGTGTTGGCAAAGGCTATTATCTCCTTTGCTATCTCCTTTTGCGAGGTGAACGTTTCCTTGAACTGCACTTTTGTGGTTTCGCCACAAAGACAGAGGTCCTTAAAAGTATCTTCGGTCATAAGCCTGTCGTTTAATGCTTGTCCCACTTCTCGATTTCTTGCTCAACCATGCGGATGGCTCTTGTTTCATTCTCTTTCGATTGAGAGTTCAACTCAATATAGTTATCTACCAATTTGACAATTTTGTCATAATTATTATCAGGAATAGGTATCTGTATTTCTGATATACGTTCAGGTGTTATGAATGGTATCATTGTACCTGTAGCTAATCTTTGAAGCATTTTCACTGCGCCCTTAGATTTCAAGAATGCAAATGCCCAATAAGCCATGTCTTCGTCATTAAAAACAATCCTTATTACATGGTCTGATAAACAACACCCATCAAGTTTTTTGTCTGCAATAAAGACATTGCCTAAAATGCCTCCATCCGTGGTTCCTGATTTGTAGAGCAATAAAGTTCCTTTATTGACAATATAGTCTTTTATGTCTTTAACACCACGTGGAGACAACCATCTATAGTAACGCAAGTTGAACTGGGTAAGTTCGCTTCCAGTCATAAATGGAAAACCATTGTTCTTGTCCAAGTAAATGTGTTTAAACATGGGTGGAGCAAAAATCTTGGATGTTATGTCCTTTAGCCTTATCGAGTCTTTTTTGTATTTGTCAATAAATTCATCTACTTCAAGATTATTGTTATATGCAGCAATACCTAATTTAAGTTGTGAAAGTTTCAACGAAAAACATTTTGTTAGTCCATCTTTAATAGAGTATTTTTCATCGAAATAACGAACAGCTTCCTCCAACGCATCCGCCGCCTCTTCCCTCAGTCTTGCAGACTCCTGTATCAAGTTGTCTACCTCTTGCTGGAAGGTGTCGGGAAATTCGGGGATAGGAATCGCCTCCACATTCTGTGGCTCTATATGTTGTATTACAGAGCCAAAAGTACCTTGTGTCAACATACTATATCCATACTTGGAGGCGAGGTATGCATATACCAAGCCTTCTCTCAGGATGTTATTCGGCTTAAGCCGAATAACATGCTGAGAAGCAAGCTTCTCAGCATGTTGCGCGTTCGCGAACGCGCAGTTACCGATTGTACCAGAACAAGATATTAGAGTCCAACCCTTTTGCAGTTTTTTATCCTCTATGTCATCTGTATATTTCAGAGAAATCATTTTTTCATTGGATAAATCAGACTTCAATATAGCTGAACTGCCTAATAGTGTGATTCCATGTTCTGGATTAGTGACATATACACGGCGCCATCTACCAGCATGCCATACACGTTCAGCCACATCACCTATTTTTAATAGATGATATGGACTATTCCTTATAAGGCGTTTTGCCAAAATTCCATCACTTAAATGTACAGGCGCATCAAGTCGTATTCCTGCACTTTTAACCTCTTTGAATTTTACTGTTGAGATTTTCATCTGTGCTCCTCCTTAAACTCCTTATACGCCTTCGCCACCTTCGGCAGATCATCCGCCAAATGCTTGATGCGTTCCTTGCGTTGTTTTACAATCTCACGTCCGTTATCTGCGTAGGTGAGCCATTTCTTGTAATGCTCAAACAGGATCTCCGCTCCGTCATCGTCCTTTTCGTAAACGGGTACGCCACGACGGTCCTTGCCCACTTGCTCCACGATAGCCATAAACACATCGTAGTCCTCATCTTCAATAGGCACAAGCATCTCGTCGTCGGTTTTCTTTTGGAGAAAGAGTAGCGAAGCCTGTACGCCCACTTGTGGCAGGAATGTCTCTACCGGCAGGTCTACGCTGGCAAGGAGCTTGAAGTGCTGGAGAATCCACAGGCGCACGCTCTCGGTATTCGGGTTGCCGAGAATACCGTCGGGCAACACAATAGCCATCTTGCCACCGGGTTTCAAGAAATTGTAGCAAGCCTCGATGAAGAGCACTTCGGGAGCCTTACTGTTCAGCTCGTAATGTGCGGCAATCTCTTGGTCCACCTCCACCTTCGTGCCGAAAGGAGGATTGGTGAACACCATATCGAACTTGCCATGTGCGTTGTCATCGGAAGTGCCGAAATGAAAGTCATGGTCGGCACTATGCTCAATGCTTCGGTTCACAGCCTCGGCAATGCGCGGCACATCTGGCTTGCTGCCACGGGGATATTCGAGCGAGTTGATGTTGTAGATATTGGAGTGGCCGTCGCCAGCCATCACCATGTTCATGCGTGCCGCCTTCTTTAGGTCAGGGTCGAAGTCGAAACCGAAAATCATCTTCTCGGCATACTCACGCACGGCATCGTCCACCTCTGCTGAGTTGAGCTTGGTATCGAGATGCAGGTCGTCAAGTTCCGGATAGAAATTCTTGGCTATCTTGTGGCGCACATGGTCGAGCACCATAACGAGGAAACCACCCGAACCACAGGCCGGGTCGAGTACACGACAGTTCTGGTCGGGATCAAGCATCTCAACCATGCACTTGATGATGTTGCGGGGCGTAAAGAACTGTCCTGCCTCCTGCTTCAAAGTATTGCTCACGATGGTCTCATAGGCTGTGCCCTTAACATCCACCGTGGCATCGAGGAAAGAATATTTTGCCAGTTCGCTTGCCACGAAAGCAAGTCCACGGTCGGAGAGTGTAATCTGCTCATTGCCCTCAAACACATCCTTGAATATGTTGCTCTCCTTCAAGTCCTCGAAAATACCCTTTATGCGTTCAGCCACAGCATGCTGTCCCTCGGGAGTGTTCTGCTCTTTCACACCCACCCAGAAACGGCGGCGATAGCTGATACCTTCCCTTGCATCGGAGAAGCGTCGCTTCTCATCGTAGAGCTTGCAGAAAATGAGGTTAAGAAGTTCCCAAAAGGCTGTCTTCTTCATGCCCTCATTGCCATAGATATAATCATGACAACGCTTGAAGGTCTTTACAAGCGACTCGTTGGCTGGTTTGCGCGGCACGGCACGCTCACCCTCGGCTTCAAGGTCTTCGAGCGTCTGTCCCTCGGCAGGGAAATCAGAAATGGCCTCGCACGTCACCTGCCCGAAATCGTCTTCAAGGGCGTGTACATACTGCAAGTCCTCGCCATTAGTCCAACAGGCAAACTCGCAGTCGGTGGTACACAGTATGTTCTCTGTCGTAGCCTCCACTCCTGCTTTCTTGTCGGTAGGCTTCACCTTGGCATCCTTGGCAACAATGATAAACCTTATCAGTTCGTCCACATCATGGGCATGCCCGGCATTGAAGATGGCAAGGTCTACCTTCTGTGTCTTGTTCTTGCCAGTCTCCATGTCCTCATACTTCACCTTGTAGTCACGCTCCATATCCTCTGTGGCGAAGCCATACTCCTCGGTCATCATCGCAATCATTGACTGCAATGTCATCTCCTTGTCGGTGGCTTTCACCACACGGTTGGTGAGTGAGCACACCATCTCGTTTTCACCCAAAACAATCTCGTTGTTCTGAGAAATATCTATATTGTTATCTGTAGTTGCCATATTGTATGCAAAATTAAATGTTTAGGTCGAAGTTCCTCACATGTCATCTCATCCATGTTAGTCCAAATTGGCCGTTATGTCCTTTTGAATGAAATGATACTGTTAACTTCGCTTTTTATTTCCTGTAGATAATCACACCCTCTTCCTTTGTGGAATTAAGCAGATCTTTCATGTCCACGTCCAACAACGCTGCCACCTTTGACAACGTGGCAAGGTCGGGCTGTGATGTGTTTGTACACCATTTTGAAATAGTCGCAGGGTCTTTGCCAAGTTGCTCTGCAAGCCATTTGTTTGTCTTTTTCTTTTCAACAAGAACGACCTTTATTCTATTTAAATCTTTCATGTAGGATGCTTTATTTATTGCGTTTGGCGCAAATTTAATAATTTTCTTTCTAAAAACAGTGCTAATTCTGGCAATATTTGTATTTTTGTAGCAAAGTTTATTCTTTGGCATGAAATATGCTTGTATATAAAGTGCAATATTGCACAAAAACTAATATGCAGTAGGAGGCTGCTAACTATATGGAAGAAAACTTTAAAGATTTTATTCAGGCCATAACATTAACGAGTGTTCAAAACGAAGACGCAAGAACGAAGTATGTTGGCGTATGCAAAAAATTATATAGTCATTTCTACTCAGGGAATTATGATGACGGTAAGAAATTTCTGTTCGGATCGTACAAGACGAAAACCAATGTCCGGCCATTAACTTCAGACCAAGACGTTGATGTCTTATTCAAAATTTCACAGGAGACATTTGACAAGTATGACCAATATGAAAGTAACGGTCAGGCTGCATTGTTGCAGGAAGTACGGAATGCTCTTAAAGAAAAATACACAACGACTGACACGATAAAAGCATGGGGTAAAGTGGTGTTGGTTGTATTTGATGAAAACCACCATAATGTAGAACTTCTTCCTGCGTTGGAATTGGACGACAAGACATTCAAAATTCCAAATAGCGAGAATGGAGGTTCTTGGGAAATTTTTGATCCACGAGCAGAGTTAGACAAATTCCAGAAATCTAACACAAATACCAATGGATTGACAAAAGATTTGGCAAAGATGCTGAAAACATGGGCTCACACAACCACATCTATGACTTATAAGTCATTTAAACGCTTAGATGATATTATAGACTTCCTTGAAGAAAACTATCCACAAGGAAAGGGTGTTGAGACTTATGCAAAAGTAGTTTTCGATTTCTTCGATTTTATGCGCTCTAAATGTGGCGAAGAAATAAAAAGCTTCATTGAAACCGCATACAACCGCGCACAAAAAGCCATGCAATTTGACGATGATGGGAAATATATAGAAGCTTCCGAAGAGTGGAGAAAAATATTCGGCTCCAAGTTCCCGAAAGCCACTGAAAATAAAAGGAATAACTCTGAAAGTATTTCTTCAACTCCTGCACGCCCATGGTTCAACTTACAGAAGATGAGATAAAATGGTTGTCTGGGGCATATCCTCAAATGACATATGATGCGGAAAAACATATAATATCTGGAATCTTTTCTATAAATCACACTTTTAACGGAGTAACAATAAAAGCAAATTTCGAGATTGAAGTCAGACTTTGGAGAATGTATGACAGGAATGAATATCCGTATGCATATAATACAGATGGGAAAATTCAACGAATAGCAAAGCGCAAAGGAATGCCAAAGCAAGATTTGCATGTTTATAATGACAATAGGTTGTGTTTAGGATTGCCCGAACGCTTTCATGAATATTATCCTAATGGCTTTGAGTTGCCTGTATTCTTCAAACATCTTGTTGAACATCTATATTGGGTGGCTTATTATGAGCGATACGGTAAAGCCCCATGGAAAGCCGAATTACATGGAGACGATGCTTTGATAGATTTTTATATTGAGCATGAAGATGTGGATAATATCCGCAAGCTATTCCGCAAAAAGACAGGTAATGGCATTGCAAAACAAAAATTAAGGAATTATCTGTCTAATGACAAGAACAAAGATTTATTAAGAAGAAGATTTTTAAGGCAATGAATGAAGCTACAAAGATTCTATACAAATGTATTGAAGTGAGGTATACTAAAGTTGTATGGACACATAAAATACAAGAAAAACAAGCAGACTTATATACCAATAGGTCAAAATGCGTGAAAAAGCACATATGTTGGTTTACCGTCTTGACTACAGGCGGAGCATTGTCCACAATATGTCCGTTTCCTCCATTAGTGGTGTGTAATAATACAATAGATGTCGCAACATACATTACAGCTATGTTAGCATTATTCTTGGCATATTTCAACCTTAGGTATGGAGATGGATGGCTTGAATCCAAAGCATCTGATAACAGAAAATATGCAGCCCAAATTCATAATCTAAGAAATAAATACGAATCCTTGATGTATGACATTAGGGCGAACAAACTGTCTGACGAGGAAATTATAAATAAACGTGTAGAATTAGAGAATGAAGAAGATGAACTATATTGTAGTGTTGCCCCTTATACCTCTTCTAAAGCTTGTAAGTTAGCAGAAAAGGCTCTTAAAATTAACAGAGAATCCACAACAGACACTGATGAAATTAAAGCAATCATTCCGAAAGAATTGCTTGTGATATGAGTAGAAAGATACGAGTCAGATGTTTATTATGACTCGTATCTTTTAAAAAATTATTGAGTTAGCAAGATTACGCCAAAGCGATTGGCTTCTTTTGGTGAAAACTGATTAATGCCTCCTAAACTGGTGGCTTTCATCGCATCTTTATCCACTCCTCGTTTCATCAGTTGTTTACAAATATACTTGGCTCTTTCGATACTTAGGTGGCGGTTGCGCTTGTTGGAGCCTGTAGCTTTGTCAGCAGCTCCAGATATGTGAATGGTTAAGTTTTGCTCTTTCGCAATCTTGGCTATCTCGTCGAGATTGACCAATTGGGATTTGTCCACCAATTTGGTTGTATTCAACTTGAAGTAGAAGTAAATGGGAACACCAATGGCTACTTTATTGCCTTGTGAAAGACTATCCGAAGCACTCTCTGCGTTCTCATTGCCTAATGACATTCTATAACGGAGGGAATTAAGGCCGCTATAGTTGTTTTTATCGGTGGACGCAGCTTCCACGTTCTTGTTGTCATTGACTTGTTGGGACTGTTCCGCAAATATCTCCATAAGATAGCTGTTCTGATTGATATATGGACGTGCATCAATGACCTTCTTCCATCCTCTCTTGCCTATGGTGTACGACAGACCGACCGAAGCACTGAGCATGTGGTCTCCAAATCGGCTTGACGTGCCGACACAATCAAAGCTTTTCATTGTGGTCATACCACTCACTTCACCGACAAGATGAAGACGGTCGGCAAGTAGGTAACGAAGTTCTATGCCGTAGCTGAAGGCAAACGGATGATTGCCTGACGGAACATTGCCTGTAAGGAAATAGTCTGAAGTGTTTGATGAGTTGCGTATCATACCGATACCGACATATGGGATTACATCAAGTTTCGACAGACCATACTCATTGCATTGCAGGTTGTGGGTGAGATTGTACATGAAGTCGGCATGGACAAACTGATACTTCATTGACTGCAAATTGGCATTTTTGAATTTCAGTCCTTGGTAACCAATTCTGCCACCAACGGTAGGGGTAAACCATTTGCCTACGCCTATTTGCAGCATTGGCATAACTCGGTCAAAAAGGTCTCCACACCCTATTGGAGTGCCAATGAAAGCGGATGCTCCACCTTTGGCTTCTATGAACCAGTTGTTATCCCAACCAATAGTAGATGTTACACCGTCAAGGTAAGACGGAGTTATGGGAGCAAGGAACTCGGATTTGTCCCTTGCTTCAATTTGGCATCGTTGCCGTGCAGTTACAATACTGTCTCTCGCCATAGACACCATAGATGTCAGGCTGAGCAGAAACATGAATACATACTTCTTCATAATTTGAATTTGATTGTTTTACTTTCTTCTGTTATCTCTTTAGTTTGGACACCTTGAAGCCCATTTCTTGGAACTTCTGTCTCCATTGCTGACAGATGGGGCTGTTCTTGGTGTGTTCGTTGAACTCTTGCGCAGAGTTGTGCAAGAGTTGTCTTTGCTTTGGCGTTAACCATTCTGGAGAGTTTTGCAGCTTCTCCGATGGTGAGACACCCGATTTCTGATGCAATTCCATATTTTCTTAAATCTTGGTCTGTGATACCCGATGCCTTTAATCTTTCGATAAGGTCGTTGCTTATTCTTATATCTCTGAGTTTGCCGAAACTGCCATGTCCGAATGTAGTCATCATCACCACATTACCGCCCTTGCTTTGTATATAGTCCCTCATATCCCGAAGTTCGGCACCTGATGTGATAAAGTCATCTAAGAGGATATAGTCCATTCCTTTCTTGACATCACCTTCAAAACGTACACGTTTACTAATTCTTGATATGTCGGAGGCGTTAGTGTGCGAAACATCTGTGACAGCGATGATATTATGCTCTACATCCATTCCCATTGCAGAGAATTTTGCAGCGAAAGCAGCCGGTATCATGTTGATACTGCCACCTTGCATCTTGTGATTATAGGCAATATGGGCATTGGGATAGAGCTTGGCTATATAGTACACCTTGTCATCCTTAACCAAGTCGTCAACCAATCGCAAAGCGGCATCATAATCCCCATGTTTTGCAGCATGGAAATTAGGATGCTTCCGAGCGATGGCAGAACTGGTATGATTGATAACGGCAGGGAAATAGTTGCCCCAAGCCATACCTTTTGGCATATTGTCTTTCTGACGTAACATATATATTGCTGTGCTCAAATCAACTTCTATTGAAGTGCCTCCAAGATACATTTTTGCTTCGTTCTCTTCTGAGATTGTGAACAATACTTCCGCCTCTGGGTTAGGCTCATATATTTTAACGATGAAATCGGGGCTGCTCAGTGCTTCTTGCAGCTACCTCCTCATGCTGGACTTGTGGCTTGGTTTGCTCTTGTGTGGACAGACTTTCTTGATTTTGCACCGTCGGTTTCTCTGTCTTGTTGTTGAAAACAGGAGTATAAGCCTTGTTCTTTTCACGAATGTCCGAGAAGTCAGCTTCCCATCCATCACGTTCAAGACGTTGCGCCACTGCATCAAGTCGCTGACTGATAAAAGAGGCAGAACGCTTGACATCCATTAAGGATGTTTTAATGAAACTTGGGTCTTCTTTCAGACTGGTAAGCCAAGACTTCAAGTAAGCAGCACTGTCGCTTTTCACATGTTTCTCCATGCCATATTGTGAGGAGACAAGGGCTGCTGTAAGCTCTGCCACAAGTTCTTCCTTAGCATAAGCCTCACTTCCAAAGGTGGAGTCGGATGCCAATCGGTTCAATCGGTTTGCCGAACCAGAGGCGTGGCTCATCTCATGCAAGAGATTGCTATAAAAGGACTCTCCGTCTATGAACTGCGCCTTTTCTGGAACGATAATCTCATCTTTGCTGATGCTATAATAGGCATTGTCTCCATGAATGGGCTTTATAGGACACACATAGAGGTCTTTCTCTATCATGGCATCCAAAGCAGGGAAATCCACCATGCCCTCCGTGGTTCGTTGGCTCAGTCCATCTGCTTCACTCTTGAACTTCTGGTACATCTCTGGACGAGCTTCTTTGAGGTTGGTCTGGTCGAGATTGAAGACATTGTAAACCTGCAACTTGGGATAGACGTTATAATTGTTTCTGTCTTCTTGGGTGAGTTGCTTGTAATCATCGTACTTGATATGCTCTTTGGTGTCCTTGTGTACACAAGTGAACGTGGTAAGCATTACAGGTGTGCTCTTTTCACCTTTATTGATGGCCACACGAGGAAGTTTGTTGCCGTTCTCATCGACAGCAGCCTTCTTTCCGTCCTTATCTTTTGTGAAGTTCAAACTGACAATTCGGTCGAATGTGGCATAACGTGAAGTCTGCCACCCATTCTTCTCCTGCATGAGCATCAGTATGATACTGTTCATGCCGTTATAGTTTCTGCCATTGAGGTTTTGAGGGAGTTGGGCTACCTGTGGCGAGAACCAAGGTTTCTTCCAGTCTTCTTGCAGGTTGTTGATTTTTTCAATCATCAACTCAGCGAAGGTATTCAAAGCACGGTCTTCTGCACTGAGACCATCCGTGTTGTATGTATTCTTTTTCATACATATCTCATTACTGTTGGGTATTTATGTGCTCTGTCATGTCTTTTACCCGGCAAGACAGTCTTGTAACACCATTGTAGGATGAAACCTGCAGTTCACCTGTTATATCCACATGGGCTTTGGAGTGCATCCATTCAGGGATAATGCTCTCGATACCAGCGTCTTTTTCTGGAAAACGCATGAAATTAACCCATGTGCTTTGGAACTCCTGTCCGTTCTTATCCACGGAATAAGCCGAGAAGACGACGAAAGGATGACCATTCTTGTCGGTCTTCTGCTGATAGATGTTTTCCTTCTTCAGATAACCACGGAATGAGAGTGAACCCGAAATAGAGTCCAATTCCGCAACATTCTGTGTGGTTACATTATTGCCAGTCAGATAGAAATTCAGATTTTCCTCTTTCTTGCGAATGTCCAAATCACCGCTTATCGCGACACGAAGACCCTCCACATAGACCTGTGCCTCGTCTTGCTTGGCATTGGGGAGCGAGACAAACACATCGATGCTATGGCTTGAAGTCTTGGCATCAGTTAAAACGACTGTCATGACAAATGACAAATACGGATTGTTGTTTTTGTCTGTACGAATACTTGCGCTGCGCTTAATCGTACCTATTACATTTGCTTCTGCTTTAATCATATCTTGTATATTTGATTGTTGTTATCTTCTTTGAATAGTCTGTTGCTGGGATTGTTGCTGTGCCTCAATCTGCTCATAGTTGTTGGATGCCTGATAAGAGAATGTTATGGCATTGACAATGCATCCAATCCTCTGTTGCTTTGTGGTATCATCACTGTCGCTATGAAGAATGGTGGAGATGCTGTTTTTCTCTGCATTAGTCAACTCATGAGAGTATTCCTTCTTGCCGTCATTGACTGCAAGAACTGCATTACCTTTGTCATTGATGCTCAATGAAGCGGATTTCATGTTAGGAACGAGACTGCTTATGTCAAGACATCGGTTGATGACCGCATCACTGACCGCTTGCATCTTCTCTTCCTTGCTTTGGTTCTCCATCTGGATAGTCAGCACCAGCAATGTCATGAACATCTGCATGAGATTTTCCAAGAGACCTTTATCTTCTCCACCTCCCATACCGAGGGCTGCATCTTCCGAACCGAGGAGTTTACTCATCCAGTTCTCTGGTGTTTGCTCGTCGGTGTTCACCGCTTTTGTTCCAGCAGTCATGTATTCGGCAAGAATGTTCTTGCCGTTGTGTTGTGCCTCGATGTTGAGATTGCCCTTTTGATTGATTTCTGCAAGGTAGGCAGCAGGATTGACCCACTGCAACTTATTGTCGGCTGAGACATTGATAACTCCAAGATGCAGGTGCTCGCCAGTGGTTCGTGTGCCGGTGTTACCTGATACGCCCAACTTTTGGCCAGCATTGACTGTGTCTCCTTTCTTGACAGAGATTTCACTCAGATGCATATACTGCACCCTTGTTTTTGTTCCGTCCTCACGAGCATACTCCACAGTAACAGTCTTGCCTCCTCCTGTTGTTGTTCGATGGTCGACACCGATTATGGTACCATTATTTTCCGTGGCAAGAACATTATCTTTATTGGTCTTGATGTCTATGCCATGGTGTATTTGGGTCTTGCCTTTGTTAATCGGATCCTCACGTTGGCCATAGGGTGAGGTTATGAGCATGAACTCTTTACGCTGCACCGGCATACTGTAACTTGATAGTGGTACGTTCATACCTGTGCTCTTGACATTGGCATTACTATTGTCTGACAGAGGATTGGACTTAACACCGAACTGCTTTCCCTCGGCTTTCATCTGCTGCATGACCATTTGGTCAAAGCGATGAAGATTCGCACCTTCAATGACGTTTACAACCGTGCTTACATAACTATTGGCTGAGGCATAACCGCCTTTCTTGATGCCGACTGCCCATCCTTTGTAGTCATCGGGAGAGAGATTTCTGACGTATTGTTGGTATCTTTGTGCCATGAGCACCTTGGAATGGTCTTCATAGCTTTGCCCCACATTGTCATACTTCTTAAATTTCTCGTTAGGTTTGTCATCGTCTGCCAAGACATAGTTACCATTGTATGAACCTTTTACACCAAAATGGTTGTTGGCTGTGTTTGCCAATGTACTTTTGCCGTCGGCAGACTCTATGATGCCTTGGGCAAGAGTTATGGAAGCAGGTATGCCATATCGCCGCATCTGCTCCATGGCATACTCTGCATACTGTTCTATATATTGCTGTCTTGATGAAGTCATATAAATGTCGCTTTATCTGTGCATACCATGACGTTCCTCTTTCTGAGACGAGACAACCTCCTTGACCTCTTGCTTTGCATCCTGCTTATTCTCTTCATGTTGTGACGCCTTCTGTTTGGGAGATTCCAATTGGTCGCAAATGGCAACACGTTCTCCGGCTCTGATGAGCTTGGGAAGGTAGGTGTCAAGGGCATGGTATGGGAAACCTGCCATCTTTAAGGGCTTACCTTCCTCGTCCATGCGCTTGCTATGCTGAGTGAGAGTAATACCTAAGATATTGGAGGCTTTTTCCGCATCCTCTTTGTAGGTCTCATAGAAGTCGCCACAACGGAAAAGCAGCAATGCATCAGGATGCTTTTGCTTCAATTCGTTGTATTGTTTGATAATCGGCGGCACATTCGATGTCTGCTGTTGTTGTCTCTGCTCCTCATGATATTCACGATGCTCGTTTTCCTCATGGAGCTGGGTGCCATCTACATCAGGAGAGATAGAACGTTTCATCTCCTCCAGCTTCCCGGCAAGGACATCTGAGTATAGAATGGCGGCAAGGTGAGTTTTGTAGTCCTGCTTATCATCGGCAAGCCACATTCGTTGCCACTGTGATTGGTTAATCTGCATGGATTTCTGCTTCTCACCATCTATAGTGGCAACAAGAAGAATCTTATTGTCCTTGGTCTTGAAGGCATTGACCTTGCTAATGAGGTCTAACGCTTCCTGCGAGGCATTGCTTCTGAATATGTTGGCTTCTTTTTCGGGATGAGCAGCCACGACCGAGTAGTATTTCTGTGCGAACTGGACTTTGAAGTCATTCACATGAGTCTCATCATGGTCATTCTTCATCATGTCAAAATACAGGCTGACATCCTCACGACTGGGATGAACAGCAAAAGTTCGGTCGTTCTCTGGCTTTGCAGCGAGTGTCCACTTGCCTTCATCGTCCTTCAGCATTGAAATCTGCGTAAAGGTTGACGGAACCTTGTCGATAGGAAACTGTGAAGCCCATGCCTGTTGGCGTTTTTCTGAAGGCTTCTCTATGAGTTTTATCTTTTCTCCATTCTCAGCCTTCTTTATCATGCCAATGGTGCGGTTCACATCGTGAAGAACCTTTTGCGCCATCGTCGGATCCGCCTTCAGTTCGGAAATGATACTCGGCAACTGCTCAACGGTTTGTGGACGCATCTTCGCTGTCATACCCAGTTCGAGCATTCTATGTGCCGATGCAAGTTCTTCAACAAGCATTTCCCTATGTTGCTGCACTTCTGAGGGTGATTTGGCTCCATCAGCGGAAAGTCCCTCTCGTCCCAAGCGTTGTGGTACGCCCGTAGCGTGGACAATCTGCCGAGTTACCTCTTGCACATAATCTGCGTAAGAGGGGAAATCCTTTTGGGTAGGAATATGCAATGTGTCTTTCTTACCGTCATAATGTGCAATGCCTGTAGCATCCTTACGGATTGGAACAAGATTATCCTTCATGCTTTGAAGGAACTTGTTGACATCCATCCGAAGCTGCTTTTCATCTGTCGGTCTGTCTGCACCATACAGTTCCATCTGCTTGGCGTATTCGTCCTTGTGGACATGAGACATGGTGGTTTGGTCGATGTTGAATATCGTATACACATCCTCACGAGGATTAACCTTGTACTTCGCTTTTCCTTCATCAGCGAGAGAATTGTATTCTGCACGGCTGATTTTATCCTCCGTATCGTCCTTATTGACGTACTGGTTGAGGTTCTGCCAAACGAATGGTACCCCTTTCTGGCCTTTCTTCACGGACTCACTACGGTCATGGGTCTCATTGAACATCGTGTAGGTGT
>ERZ808240.1231-NODE-1231-length-32281-cov-7.034351_pt1 | contig 32281 bp, 28 predicted proteins | sample MGYA00521084_ERZ808240 | MGnify/ENA primary metagenome ERZ808240 (study PRJEB31516, sample SAMN03275571) | gut metagenome | biome: mammalia-associated habitat; material: feces | host: Papio cynocephalus | place: Kenya | collected 2012-08-06 ... | reverse complement strand
TGGCTTGTTCTCTTCTCGATTCTGTAAGCTCTACCCTGTGCTCTCGGCTGAATTCTCTTCATTGTTGGTCCTTTGTTTGCATAACACTCAGCGATGTAAAGGTCTTCTACCTTCATACCGTTGTTGTTCTCTGCATTCGCAATTGCGGACTTCAATAACTTCTCAATTACCTTTGATGCATAACGATTGTTGTAAGCAAGAATACCAAGTGCTGAAGTTACATCCTTGCCTCTGATCGCATCTAATACGAAACATGCCTTTGTTACTGATACTCTAGCGTATGAAACAGTAGCCTTAGGTCTTGTATCCTTATTCTCATTTCTGAGTCTCTTAATTTGGGATCTATGTCCTTTTGCCATGAATGTGTCCTCCTTTCGACTTATCTCTTCTTACCCTTCTTCTCATCCTTGCCATGTCCTCTGTATGTTCTTGTTGCAACGAACTCACCGAGCTTATGACCAACCATATCCTCAGTTACATATACAGGCACATGCTTTCTTCCATCATATACAGCGATTGTATGTCCAACGAATGATGGGAAGATTGTTGAACGACGTGACCATGTCTTAATGACGTCCTTCTTGTTGTCAGCGTTCATAGCATCTATCTTCTTTAACAAATAACCATCTGCAAATGGTCCTTTCTTTAATGAACGAGCCATAACTTACCTCCTTACTTAACGTTCTTACCGTCTCTTGTTCTTACAATGTACTTGTTAGACTGCTTGTTCTTCTTTCTGGTCTTAAGTCCCAGTGCCGGCTTACCCCAAGGAGTAGATGGGCCAGAACGACCGATCGGTGCTCTACCTTCACCACCACCATGTGGGTGATCGTTCGGGTTCATAACAGAACCACGTACTGTTGGGCGAACACCCATGTGACGCTTACGTCCTGCTTTACCGATGTTAACAAGTCCGTGCTCAATGTTACCAACCTGACCGATTGTTGCACGGCAAACGATAGGAACCATTCTCATTTCGCCGGATGGAAGTCTGAGTGTTGCATACTTGCCTTCCTTTGCCATGAGCTGAGCGGAGTTACCTGCGGAACGTACAAGCTGTGCGCCCTTTCCAGGATAAAGCTCAATGTTGTGAATCTCAGTACCAACTGGGATGTTCTCAAGTGGTAAGCAGTTACCAACCTTGATCTCTGCATTTGCACCATTCATAAGCTCGTCGCCAACCTTAAGTCCAACTGGAGCAATGATGTATGCCTTCTCACCGTCTGCATAGTAAAGCAGCGCGATGTTTGCTGTTCTGTTTGGATCGTACTCGATTGCAGCTACCTTAGCGGGGATATCATCCTTTCTTCTCTTAAAGTCGATGATTCTGTACTTCTGTCTGTTTCCGCCGCCATGATGTCTAACTGTAATCTTACCCTGATTGTTACGTCCTGCTGTCTTATCCTTCTTTGCAAGAAGTGATTTCTCTGGAGTGCTCTTTGTGATCTCCACGAAATCAAGACCTGTCATATTCCTTCTGGAAGGTGTATATGGGTTATATGTCTTAATTCCCATTTTAGTTCTCCTTTCGAATCTCAATTTATTATCGTGCTTTTATTGCACATAGCTTTTAATCTTAAAGACCTTCGAATAACTCGATATCTGCGCTCTCAGCTGTAAGCTGAACGATTGCCTTCTTAGTCTTTGCTGTCTTGCCGTAAGTCATACCACGTCTCTTAGTCTTACCATCCTGATTCAATGTGTTGACCTTAGCAACCTTTGCTCCCTCGAACATCTTCTCTACAGCTTCCTTAACCTGAGCCTTGGTAGCTTCCGGATGAACAAGGAAAGTGTACTTCTTCTCAGCCATAGCGTTCATACTCTTCTCTGTAAGAACCGGCTTAAGGATAACGTCATAATATTTGATATCTGCCATTATGCATACACCTCCTCGATTGCTGCTACTGCATCCTTTGTGATTACGAGTGAATCATACTTAAGAATGTCATATACGTTAATTGAGTTTGTCATAGTTGTCTTAACTGTTGGGATGTTTCTGGCTGAAAGAACAACCTTCTCATCCTTATCCTTTGTTACAACCAAAGCCTTAGGTGCTTTTAAGTTGTCAAGGATCTGAGCAAACTTAGATGTCTTGATCTCATCAAGCTTGAACTCATCAACTACGATAAGCTTAGAATCCTGAACCTTTGATGTGAGTGCAGACTTGATAGCGATCTGCTTTTCTCTCTTGTTCATCTTCATAGAGTAATCTCTTGGCTTTGGTGCAAATACAACACCACCGCCTGTCCACTGTGGAGATCTTGTAGAACCCTGTCTTGCATGACCTGTTCCCTTCTGTCTCCAAGGCTTTCTTCCGCCACCGGATACTTCAGAACGTGTCTTTGCGCTCTGTGTGCCCTGACGACCGTTTGCTAACTGGCTTACAACTGCCAGATGTACTAAATGCTCATTTATCTCAACACCGAATACGTTGTCGTTAAGCTCAAGCTTATCTACTTCTTTACCTTCGATGTTATAAACTGCTACTGTTGCCATCTAATGATCCTCCTTCCTGAAAGCCCGGCTTATTTGCCAGTCTTTACTGTTTCCTTAATCATTACTAATGATTTCTTTGGTCCAGGTACGGCACCCTTTACCAAAATTACGTTGTTCTCTACATCTATCTTAACAATCTCAAGGTTCTGTACTGTAACTCTTACATTACCCATATGTCCAGGCATCTTCTTACCCTTGAATACTCTACCTGGTGTAGTTGCAGAACCATTGGAACCTGCATGACGATGATACTTGGAACCATGAGCGGAAGGACCGGACTTCATACCGTATCTCTTGATACCGCCTGCGTATCCCTTACCCTTTGACTTTGCAGTAACATCAATCTTGTCACCCTCTGCAAAGATATCAGCCTTGATCTCATCACCTGCGTTGAAATCAGCTACGTTCTCAAGTCTGAACTCACGAACGAACTTCTTAGGTGTTGTGCCAGCCTTCTTGAAGTGGCCAACCTCTGCCTTACCAGCGCCATGTGGGTTTCTGATTACTTTCTTTCCAGAAACATCCTTTGTTGTTACTCTTTCTTTCTTTTCGCCGAAACCAACCTGTACTGCATCATAACCGTCGTTATCAACTGTTTTCACCTGAGTTACAACACATGGTCCAGCCTGTAAAACTGTTACTGGTGTTAATACACCATCTTCGTTGAAGATTTGAGTCATTCCGACTTTTGTTGCTAAAATAGCCTTCTTCATGAAATTTTCCTCCTAATTTTAATTCACAGCGGATTGCCGGAGCAATCATTCTAAATTCGCTTTCGCGTAATTAGGTACTGCAATAAACTTTTTGATTGATGAATTACTTCATCTTTACATTAACATATACACCAGCTGAAACATCAAGCTTCTGAAGAGCATCGATTGTCTTCTGTGATGGTGTAAGTACATCAATGAGTCTCTTGTGAGTTCTCTGCTCGAACTGCTCTCTGGAATCCTTATACTTATGAACAGCTCTGAGGATTGTGATCTTCTCAACCTTTGTAGGCATTGGAACAGGACCTGAAACCTTTGCTCCTGTACTCTTGATCGTCTCGATGATCTGCTTTGCAGCCTGATCGATTAACTTGTGATCGTACGCCTTCAATGTGATTCTCATTACTTGACTTGCCATAAAAAAAGCCGCCTCCTTTTCGCACTTTTTGTAGTACGACAAGTGGTGACTGTACAACTTTCCCGTGTGTTTCCTATCTTATCTCGCACCGAAGTGCTTTTGATATCTTCACACGTCATCTCTGGCATTGCCAGATGGTTATTGAGTACAGTGACTTGTCGCCAGTTATCGTTAATTGACATTCGCTCCACGAAAAACCTATGTCATGCATAGCAACCTTCGCTTCTACGCTATCAATGTCACAGCAAGGGTTATTATACTCAATACCACCTGTAAATGCAAGTATTTTTTTATTTTTTTTGTATTTTTTTCGATACGCCGGTATTGTCTGCCAGATTCCGTATCTTTTTGATATTTTTCTGTGTTTCTTCTATAAATAATGTACCTTTGGGTATATCATTATTATAAATTGTTTTTATATTCTGGCAAACGTGTTTACGAATATGGGTTATTATCTGTATTCTGTCCCGGTGTATATGGAACACTCGGAGCACCATTCGGTGCCTGGTTATAAGTCTGATCTGGTGTCTGGCCATAACCGGCATTTGGCATCTGATTATAAGCCTGACCTGTGACCGGATTTACCGTTCCCGGATCATATGGCTGTCCGGTTACCGGATTCACATACGGGTTGCCCGGCTGTCCCATAGCCGGTGCAGCATTTGTATAAGCCAGATTCTTCTCATTCTTAATCTGTTTGTTAATCTTTGCGAATGCAACGATACAGAGCACACCGATTGCCAGTGCACCAACAACAATCATCCAGCCATACAGTCTTGTCTGTGTTGCATCAAGTGCTACAGTATAGTAATCACAATAATCTGTAATGCCGGAGGCATCCAGCGCATCTCTGTAATATCCCTCGATTTCCGGATCCAGTGTACGAATCTGTCCCTCGATTGCGACTGCATCACTGAAATCCGCATAGTCGTCATTTGCAAGCTCATCCAATTTCTCGATCGTCTTCTTGTTCTTGACTGTCAGCACAATAATCTTTGCATCCGAGATATCATCCATATCATCATCGCCAAGCACAATCGCATAGTGCTGTTCTTTACCTGCCGGAATGATTCCATTGATACGATGCTGTGTCTCTGCAAAATTACCAAGCACAAGGTAACTGTCTGTTCTTACATGGTCATCCTTCTGCGGACGTGTATTGGCTGCGATCTCGTTCAAATCCTTTGCTTTTCCGCCAAGCAGATAATCCATATCGCCGATGAAGCAGACGATTGCTAAAAGCACAAATATAATTCCAATCACTAAGCTTACTACCGCTCCGCCTTTTTTGTTCTCTTTCTTTTGTTTCATAAATTTCCTCCTCTTTCTGGTGCTGCCCCCTCACCTCCGCTCGGCGGCATTTCGCCGGAGCCATTTGTATTAATGAAACTTCGTTTCATCAGGCTCCTCCTCTTACCTCTCTCTTCTACTTTAGTAGATTGTATATAGAAGGAACGATGTGCATCTCCTCGCACATACGCTCAACTTCCTGTAAACTGCGTTCCCGTTTTTCTTTCGGGATTGCAGATTTTACAGCGCGTATCAGCAGATTCTTCGGGGAATGTGCAAAATCCACAAACTCCAGAACCTGTGTTTTGTACCCCCGGTACGTCAACATATTGGCACGTATCGCATCTGTCGCGAGTGCCGCCATACGTTCTTTGATAATGCCATATTCCATCATCGGTGCCAGCAATTCACTCTCGATCTGTCCATTTACTTCATGTTGACAGCATGGCACAGACAAAATGTATTTTGCATTCCACTGTACAGCATTGAACAATGCATAATCCGTCGCCGTATCGCACGCATGCAACGTCACAACCATATCAACCGGCATTTTCGTCTTGTAGCCGTTGATGTCGCCAAGTTCAAAATGCAGATGGTCATAGCCATACTTTTCCGCCGTCTCATTGCAATGCTTTATCACGTCTTCCTTCAGATCAAGCCCGATGATCTCTGCCTTTTTCTTCCGGATTTCTACTATATAATAATAGAGAACAAACGTCAGATACGATTTGCCACATCCAAAGTCCAAAATATGTATCTCATCCTTCGCTTCGTTCTTCAGCACATCATCGACAAGCTCCACAAACCGGTTGATCTGTTTGTATTTATCGTACATTGAACGAACAACTTTTCCCTCTTTCGTGAATATTCCCATATCCACAAGCGGCGGAACTACCATACCCTCCTGCAGAATATAATTTTTCTTGCGATTATGTTCGCCCCTGCGGCTGTTCATCTTATCTGCCAGGTCTGCTACATCACTGCCACTTGTCTTTGCAAGCTTCGATGTACCGGACTGTTTTGCCGGAAGTCTGGTTTCATTCGTCAGCAGCTTACCCTTCTTCGTCATCTTGAAGCTATATTCTTTTTCTTCTGTGAATATATTCATCTGGCACAGATGCTCCGGGAAATGCACAAGTAACTTGTCTGCAAGTTCATCTACGCCAACATTTTCCTGAAAGACCTGCTTTTCCGTGTACGCCGCGATCTGGCACAGCTCTTTTCCACGTATCGTCGTCCATGTCACTTCTACTTTCCGATATTGATATGTCTTATCAAGCCGGTTGCTCACGATGATCCGCGTCATCTGCGGAAGCAGCCGTTCGAGTTGTTCTTTTATTTTCTCCATAGTGAGCCTCTTTTTCCCATATATGACTTTATTATATCCGAGGATTATGCATGTTTCAACTGAATTTTTGTTTACTGTTTTTTCCACTTGGATCAATCTTCCGTTTTGGTGGCACTTTGCTCCTACCAGCTTACTTCCTCTTTGTTTCCTCTTGGAGCAATCTTCCAGTTTTTCGCCTCTTTGCTCCTACTCGCTTACTTCCTCTTTGTTTCCTCTTGGAGCAATCTTCCGTTTTTTCGCCTCTTTGCTCCTACTAGCTTGCTTCCTCTTTGTTTCCTCTTGGAGCAATCTTTCGTTTTTCCGTCACTTTGCTCCTACTCGCTTGCTTCTCAGACAAGAAAACGCGCCGGCATAAGCCGACGCGTTTTGCGGGGGAGAAGAATTGGTTTGTGAAACCAATCTATATTATTCAGCAGATATAGCTGCTGTCTTGATAATGAATTTTGTAACGCCTGCAGTGTTGTCTGACTTTCCACCGAAGCTGTCATACTCGGTTGCAGCTTCCATTGCTGCCTGCAGTCTCTCAACAGAATCCTTCACATCGCCATTGTATGCGCTGATCATCTTCTTGATTGCCTCGTTGTTCAAAGTTACAAGGCTCTCATTCAAAGTACCTGCACCTTCTGCTACCTGCGAAGCACCATCGGCAAGCGTTGACGCACCACTCTTCAACTGTCCGGCGCCACTTGCAAGTGCATTTGCGCCACTTACTAACTGGCTGATACCATCCTTCAATGCCGGGATTGAGCCTGCCAGAGTTGATGTTCCCTGTGCCAGGGCGTTTGCACCGCTTACCAGGCTGTAACCATTTGCCTGTGTTGCTTCGATCTGGGATGCAATCGTTGCCTTTGCTGTCTCAGCGCCCTGTACGGCTGCCTGACCTGCTGCTGTAGATGCTGCCTGTGTGGCTGCTGACTTACATGCATCAGCCACTGACTTGCCCATTGCATCTGCACCAGATGTAGCTGCCGCCTGCAATGTTCCTGCAGCTATATTTTGGAGAATATAATCCACTTCTCCTTCAGCTTCCTGTATTGTATTTGGATCATTAAAAGCTTCTTGAAATTTTGATGCAAATAATAAAGCACTCTGATTCGGGTCTGTTATATTGGCTATAGCTTTATTAGCAGCCTCAGCCGCTTTTCCAGCCAGTGCCGTACTTTTCAACTTGTTGTACACCTGCTCATTTTGTTTCAAGGCGGTAACAACTGCTGCAACCTTCTCATCTGCAGTCATCGTACTTGTAAAGCTCTGTGCTGCCTGTGCTGCAATCGCTGCATATGTCTGGGAATCCGGGGCAAACTGTGCTTCTACTGCACTTGCTGCTGCCGTACCCGCCTGCTTTGCAACAGCTGCCTGCTCTTCTTCTGTCATCTTTGTGTTAACGGCTGTGTCCAGTGTATTGATACCATTCGCGATGGACTGTGCACTCTGATCAATAACTGCCACTCCGCTTGCCAGATCGCCAGAGGAACTTGACAGGCTTTCCATACCTGCCTTCAAACTTCCTGCACCGGATGTCAGGTCTCCCATCTTATCTGCCAATGTACCTGCGCCATCGGATACCTGTGTTGCTCCATCGGAAAGCTCACCAGAGCCATCTGCTAACTGGTCACCGGCACTGCTCAGGCTGTCTGTCAGCTTATCAAGATCTGTCAGATCCACACCACCGGAGAAGTTCATCTCAGAGCCATTGACAAGCAATGTCACTGTCATATCCAGTGAGAAGTCTGTCACATCCGCACTTACCTCTACATATTCTGGAATCTCTGTATCCAGATCTGCGGCTGCATCCTTTACTCCATCATCCAGTCCGGGGATTGCATAACCGACAACGATATTACTCTCGCCCTGTGCGAGGTATTTACCATTTGTAACCTGAATGTTTGTGAAGTTGTCACCCAATACCATACCGGATACTGCAACGAATGGTACGGAGATGTCCTCATCCTTGCCATTTACTTCCTTCGTTACTGTTTCGTTGCTTGTATAATCCAGACGAATCTTTACCTTACCACTCTTACCTGCCAGGTCTTCTGGAGAGATCTCATTTCCATCCAGATAATAAGTTGCCTTTACAGAAACCGGAAGCTCCTTATCCGTTGTACCCTGATAGCTGATTTCATTTCCGGCAGCATCCCATGTGATCTTGTTTCCGTTCTGTGTAAATGTCTCGTCGCCCTTCACGTTTTCAATATCTTTCAGATCTGTTGTATCTTCGATCTTGTCGCTCTTGTCACGGTTCTTCAATGTCTCATTGACTAAGATGCTATCAACATCGCCATTTGCCTTTGCAAATACATAGACCGTCTCGTCCTTGTCAACATCCTTCTCTGTCATATTTACATTGTCTGCGAGCGTATCTGCAAGCTCATCCGTATTCATGACTGTCGTTGCGTCAGTATCGCTTGCCTTATCATCTCCGGCAAGGTATTCCTCGTCATACTTTGTCACATCTGTACTGCCTGTAATCCCGGCTACGCAGGAAGCCACTGCCAGTGAAACAGCTCCGGCAGAACCTGCGATATACTTTGTCGTTTTCTTCCATTCTTTCTTATTTAAACGCTTCATAACGTATTCTCCTTTCGAAATGCTTTTCAACCTGATTACTGTTCGCTCTGTTTTTCTTTGTTACGGAAGCCTGCGCTTGTATGAATAATGACCTTATCAAAAATCATAAACATCGTCGGCAACAGCAGGATAACAACTACCATACTGATCAACGCACCACGTGCCATCAACGTACACAGGGAGCTGATCATATCAATGTTTGAATAAAGTCCAACACCGAATGTCGCTGCGAAGAAACTCAACGCACTGACGACAATCGACTGCACAGAGCCCCTCATTCCTTCGATGACTGCATCCTTCTTCTCAAGTCCGCTATGCCTTGCACGTTTATACTTATTTGTCATCAAGATTGCATAATCAACAGTCGCGCCAAGCTGGATTGTACCAATTACGATCGAAGCAATAAACGGAATCGCCGTCTTCGTGTAGGTAGGAATACCCATGTTGATGAAGATAGCAAACTCGATTACCGCAACCAGGATGACCGGAAGTGTAATAGACTTAAATACACAGGCAATGATCAGAAAAATTACACCGATGGATACGGCACTTACCATCTTGAAATCCTTATCTGTGATCTCGATCAGATCCTTCGTACATGGTGCTTCACCAATCAACATACCATTTTTATCACATTCTTTAACCATCTTCTTCAATGTATCACACTGTGCATTTACCTCATCTGATGCCACTTTGTATTCCGACATGATCAAAAGCATCTTATATTTATCGCTCTCGAAGACTTCCCGGATCTGATCCGGAAGTATATCTTTCGGAATCGTAGTTCCAACGATACTGTCAAGTCCAAGCACTGTCTTGACACCATCTACCTTCTCCATTTCCTTTGTCATCTCCACAACGTCCTTGGTCGGTGTGTTGACATCCAGAAGTACTATATGGGTTGCACCCATGTGATACTGTTCCTCCAGTTTGTTGTTCGCCGTAATACTCTCCAGACTCTCCGGAAGTGTACCTGCCAGGTCATAATATACGGTATTATGTGTATATCCGTAGATGGCTGGACCGATCAGTATAAAGAACAGGATAATAAATATGTAGAAATGATTTACTACCCATTTTGATATTCCGGACAGATCCGGCAAAATAACCTTATGCTTTGTCTTCTCGATTGCCTTGTCGAAGATCAAGATCATAGACGGCAATACCGTTACGCAACTGATAACTCCAAATACAACACCCTTTGCCATAACCACACCAAGATCCATACCAAGTGTGAAGCTCATGAAACAAAGTGCGATAAATCCGGCTACGGTTGTGATGGAACTACCAACAACAGATGAAATCGTGCCGGAAATTGCATGTGCCATCGCACGATTCTTATCACCCGGATATACCTGTTGCTTCTCCTCGTAGCTGTGCCACAGAAAAATCGAGTAATCCATCGTAACACCTAACTGCAAAACTGCCGCCAGTGCCTGTGTCACGTAGGAAATCTCTCCTTTGAACACGTTCGTACCTAAGTTATAAACAATCGCCATACCTATACTCAACAGGAAGAAAACCGGGATGATAGCGGAATCCATCGCAAGCGCCAGAACGATCGTCGAAAGAATAACCGCGATCAATACATAAATCGGTGTTTCTTTGTTGGAGAGGTTCTTTGTATCTGTAACAACCGCAGACATACCGGAAAGGAAGCACTGCTTGTTCATAACCTTACGCAGGTTCTCAATGGCTTCCATTGTCTCATCTGCAGAAATGGAATTCGGATACAGTACAAACATGATCGTTGAATTTGCATCCTTGTTTACAAATGCGTCCTCGATGCTGTCCGGAAGCAAATCGATCGGAACGGACAGATCCATGAAGGAGTCATACCATAAAACATCCTTGACACCCTGGACCTTGCACATTTCCTTACGCATAGCAGATATGTCTTTGTCCGACATACCCTCCACCACGCACATGGAAAATGCACCGGTACCAAATTCGTCCACCATGATCTCCTGACCTTTCATCGTCTCGATGTCGTCCGGAAGATAATTTAAAATGTCATAATTTACACGAGTGTGAAAATATCCAAACGCTGACGGGACCAACAACAGAACCGCAATCACCAGAATCAGCACCTTGTGTTTCACTACCCATTTGCCAAAATGAATCACGAGTCATCACACCTTTCTTCTTTTTTCTCTCATCTTCTTCATTGCACCCCTATAATAAAAAAAGGATTGAATATATTGAATATTCAATTTAGATGGTTTGTTTGCATTTACTATACATAAATTAAAATGTGTTTATTTTGCTATACATTTACATTTTTTATGTAATGGCTATACTAACTCATTTAAGACATCCATCATCGAAGACTTTGTCAGATACTTGTAAACCTCTGACAAATCCTTCGGCGAGATCATATAATCACGTTTAATCCACGCAATCGCTACATAGCACATCGAGTTCGCATAGTATTCTGCAATAATCTGACGATCAAGCCATGCGTATTTGTGGCTTTTTCCCTGTTTCTTCCGATCAATGATCTCTAACAGAAGCTTCGACACTTCGTTACGCGCAATGCTCTCAAAAGAATTCTGCCCATCGATACACACCGCCCGCTCATAAAAGGTACGCTCATTCTGCATGCTTGAAAAAAGTAATGTCAGACCTTCCTGTATCATATCGTTTAACAGGAGCGGCTTGATCGGTTCGAGCAGATCATGCCGTACAATGTATTCAAGCAACGCATATTTATCTGCAAAATGATTGTAAAATGTCGGTCGGATTACACCTGCCTTGCCTGTGATATCCTTGATGGTGATCTTCTCCATCGGTGTCTTGCACAGAAGCTCCTTGAAGCTTGCTGCAAGCAGATCATCGGTATTTTCTTTTTTTCCTCTTTGCTGCATAACGTTCCTTCTTTCTTCACAGCTACATCAACGGGGCTACTAACCGGAGCAGACTCTGTCCGAACAATTTGAGACGGCTCGTCTCCCGGATCTTCTCCTTTGTCACTTCATCACACTTTGCCAACGTGTCCATATAATCTTCCTTGATCTCATAGATTGTGCTGCAATTAAACATCCATACACCACATTCAAAATGCAGGTACAAGCTCCGATAATCAAAGTTGATCGTACCGACCGTTGCCACCCTATCATCCACAACGACCGTCTTGGCATGGATAAAGCCCGGCGTATACTGAAAAATCCGCACGCCTGCTTCAATCAACTGATAATAATATGACTGGGTAACTAAGTACACCAGCTTCTTATCCGGGATACCCGGTGTGATGATGCGCACGTCAATTCCGCTTTTTGCCGCAAGTGTCAACGCCGTCACCATCTCGTTATCAATAATCAGATATGGTGTTGTGATATAGACATAATGCTTTGCCTTGTTGATCATATTCAGATAGATATTCTCTCCGACAATTTCATTATCCACCGGCGTGTCGCCATACGGCTGAATGTATCCATCCGAGAAGAATGCCATATCCTGATATTTTTCCGGCGAATACGCCGAGTAATCATCCTTCTCTCCGGTCAGCATAAGCCATGTCTGCAGGAACATCAAGGTCAGATTCCAGACAGCCTCGCCCTTCAGCATGATACCGGTATCCTTCCAATGTCCAAACCGCGATTTCTTGTTAATATATTCATCCGCCAGATTGATACCGCCGGTAAATCCAACATAGCCATCAATAACCGTGATTTTCCGGTGGTCACGGTTGTTCTGCCGCAGGTTAAAAAATGGTCCAATCGGGTTAAAGGCTGCGACCTTGATTCCTTTCTCCTTCATATCCTTGATAAACCGGGAAGGAATCCACATGGAGCAGCCAAAATCATCATAGATCAGGCGCACATCCACGCCCTCTTTTGCTTTCCGCTCCATAATCTCTAAAATCGTATCCCACATCTCACCCTGTTTGATGATGAAATACTCCATAAATATAAAATGCTTCGCATTATTTAGTTCTTCCACAAGCTTCGCGAAATTATCCTCGCCGAGCGGGAAATAACGCACGGCTGTATTCTTATACACCGGATAGCCTGCGGTCTTGGAAATATACGTTGACTGCACGCTCGCACTCTGACTCATTTTCCGAATCTCCCGCTGCCGGCTCTTATCACTCGGCATATACTGAAATGTATCGAGATGATTCTTCTGCGCATCCCGGATAAACTTCATACGGGTTCGGTTACCGGCAATCGCGATATACAGCACGCCGCCTAAGATCGGCGTTACCATCATAAGCAGAATCCACGTCAGCTTATACGCGGGGTTTTCCGGTTTATTCACGATATACAGCACAACCGTCGCCGAAATCAACAGTGCCAGTGTCTTCCAGTAGAACATGTAGTTCTTGGCAATTCCATACAGAAATACCCAGAAAAAGATCTGCAGGATCAGGGTAAATACAACAATCGCGATCTTCGTGATATAAATGGATTTGGATTTGTTCTGTCGTCCATATCGCAGTTTATCATGTCCATGTTCATGTCCGCCATGCGCCGTTTCCTGTTCTGTTTTCTGTTCCATTGTCTTCTCTGTCTCCTGCAATCTGTCTTTTCCTTCTTTCCCTATCTACAACATAGTATATGTTTATCCATCGCTGCCATGATCGAATGATTGCATTCATCACAGCGCTGCTATTCCGCACTCCAGCGTCCGGATGCACCACAAGGAAGTATCAGTCCTGTCTCTTTCACCGGAAGTCCGATCTCCTGCGACTCCACATATCCGCCGAATTTCTTCTCAACCTCCGTCGAAATCATGTAGGTGAGCACCGCCGGAGCCAATCCGGTTGTATACGAATTCACTAAAAAGAATAACGGATCATCCGACAAAAGCTGACTTGCCAGCGCGATAAACGGATGAATCTTCTCCTCCAGCTTCCAGATCTCGCCCTTCGGTCCTCTTCCATACGATGGCGGATCCATGATGATGCCATCGTAATGATTGCCACGGCGGATCTCCCGCTCCACAAATTTCACACAATCATCGACCAGCCAGCGGATTGGTGCATCTTCAAGCCCGGAAGCCACTGCATTTTCCTTGCCCCATGTCACCATACCCTTTGATGCATCGACATGTGTGACCTTTGCGCCTGCCTTCGCTGCTGCCAGTGTCGCGCCACCGGTATAGGCAAACAAATTCAGCACTTTGATCTCACGATTCGCATTCCGTATTTTCTCACTGAACCAGTCCCAGTTCACCGCCTGCTCCGGAAAAAGTCCGGTATGTTTGAATGTAAATGGTTTCAGATGAAACGTCAGGTCCTTGTAATGGATGCTCCATTGCTTCGGCAGATCGAAGAATTCCCATTCTCCACCGCCCTTGTTGCTACGGTGATAATGTCCATTCAGCTTTTTCCATGCCGGGTTCTTTCTCGGAAGATCCCACAACACCTGCGGGTCCGGGCGAAGCAAAATATAATCGCCCCATCGTTCCAGTTTTTCTCCCTTTGAACAATCTATAATCTCATATTCTTTCCACTGATCGGCTACCCACATATACTTTTAGTCCCTTTCGTCTATTTTCTTATACATAGCGTCCTGATTTTATACAAGCAATACTAACACACCCAACTTTCCAACGCAAGAATGAAAGTCCCGTTTTTGTCATGAAGTACAGATAAAAAAAGACAGTTTGCACATTTTGTACATGCAAACTGTCGTAATTTTCTTACCAGTCACGCTTCTCGATTGGAATATATTCTTTGTGATGACCGACGAATTTGTACGCCGGGCGGATAATCTTGCCCTTGTTTACCAGCTCCTCGATCCGGTGTGCAGACCAGCCGGAGATACGGGAGATTGCAAAGATCGGTGTGAATATCTCGATTGGCAGCTTCAACATCGTATACACGAATCCACTGTAGAAATCGACATTCGCGCAAACCGTCTTAAATGTACGGCGATGCTCACTGATCAGCTTGGCTGCTATACGCTCGACTCTGTCGTACAGTGCAAATTCATCCTGCAAGCCCTTCTCCTCAGAAAGCTTCTTGGCATATTTCTTCAGAATCACCGCTCTTGGATCGGACTCACTGTAAACTGCGTGTCCCATACCGTAGATCAGACCGGAATGGTCGAAGCCCTTCTTATCAAGCAGTCCCTGCAGATACTCGGAAATCTCATCCTCGTTCTCCCAATCCTTGACATGCATTTTCATATCATCGAACATCTGCTGTACCTTGATGTTCGCGCCACCATGCTTCGGTCCCTTCAGAGATCCAAGAGAAGCAGCGACGGTCGAATAGGTATCCGTTCCTGTCGATGTCAATACATGTGTCGTAAAGGTTGAGTTATTACCACCACCATGCTCCGCATGGATAACCAGGCAGACATCCAGAACCTTCGCTTCCAGTGCGGTGTATTTTCCATCGGTACGAAGCAGACGCAGAATATTCTCTGCGGTCGAAAGCTCTTTCTTCGGTCTGTGAATAACTAAGCTCTTATCAAGATAATAGTGTCTGTATGCCTGATAACCGTATGCCGCCATAACCGGGAACTGTGCAATCAGCTGCAGGCACTGCATCAGTACATTTTTGATATCCAGATTGTTCGGATCTGGATCGTAAGTATATAAGGTCAGAACGCACTTCTGCAGGACATTCATCATATCCCGGCTCGGTGCCTTCATGATAACATCACGGTTAAAACTCTCCGGCAGCTGGCGAAGCTCTCCAAGCACTTCCTTAAAACAGTCAAGCTGTTCCTGGCTTGGCAGATCGCCAAACAAAAGCAGATATGTCGTCTCTTCAAATCCATACTGGCTGTTCCGGAAGCCCTGTACGAGCTGCTGTACCTCGTAGCCTTGGAAATAAAGTTCTCCAGGAATTGGCACACGGTGTCCATCCACAACGCTAAATCCCATAACGTCGGACACTTCTGTAAGTCCGGTCAGTACGCCTCGTCCGTTGGAGTCTCGAAGTCCCCGCTTTACGTTGTACTCTTCGTAGAGATTTAAGTCAATCTTACCCGAATCGTTACAGAAACGTACATATTCATCTAGTATCTGGTCAAATTTCAAATCTGACATGCCCTCAACTCCTATCTTATTCGATCTTTTTACTCGTTGAATAAATGTAATCTGTTATCTTTCCATTCTCCGGATCAGCATAAGCGCTTATGCTGATATAATCGTCATCTTCATAGTAATATACATAGTATGAAACGAAATATGTATACTCATCCTTGGAGAAATCATCACCCAGATCGCCATACGTCGACTCAATCTTGCTTCCATCCTCGCCCAGCGCAATACCGCCCGGGAATACAATGTTGCCTGTATAATAATCCGCTTCCACTCCGATTTCAGTGATATATCCATACTTTGGCAGAATTGCATTGCCAGTGAAGTTATCCAGCTTGATGCTGAGCTTCTCACCGTTTTTCTCCATATATGTACTCTCGTAGCTCTTGCCACTAATATAGCCGCCAACTGCAGTATCAAGCGTCCATCCATCTTTCTCCAACTCCGTAAACGGAACTGGAAGTACATAATTTTTATCTCCGATAGTAATGATTCCATCAAACCGGTCAGTACTTGCTCCCTCTGGCGCCACGTACAAATCGTTGATGGATGGTGCATCTGTACTCAGATCCGCAACTGAAGTTGCATTCTCCGGCATCTTGGAATTAATCAACCGAATGGAAATCAGATTATTCTCCGGTGTCACATCGAAGTCCATACCATCTTTCACATCATCGCCTGCATAATCAATCGATACATAAGTTCCGCTTCCATCGGAATATTCGTTTTCACTCCGGTATTCTGGTGCGCCATATGCCGTCTTGATATCACTCTCTGTCGATTCAAACAGCTTGATTCCATTTGCTAACTCAATTGTAAAGTCATCTTTATATTTTCCGGTTTTGGAGCTAAATGAGAATCCAATAACATAACAGTCATTGATCGGTGCCTCATTGACACCTGGATTTGCTACAATTACCGTCATCTGTGCACGATCTGTGTAGCTCGTGATATACTCCCAGTCACCGGATGCTACCTTCACAGTCGCGCTGTCTGTCTGCCAGCCCTTTGATTTCCACTCTGAATATGGAAGTGGGAACTGGTAGATCGTACCATCAATATTCGCAGTATAGTTTCTCCACGAATCGGAAAGCTCGGTCGGCCAGACATAGCCGCCTGCACTGTTCACATCTGCCTCCGTTGTCGCTTCCGTTGTGTTCTCTGTCATCACATCTGTTGCACTGGCGGCTTCTGTTGTCTCAGCCGGCTGTTCTGTCGTCGTTGCATCGTTATCTTTTTTCTTTCCTCCGCCCAGGATCAGAACCAATCCTACAATCAATGCCACAACCGCTGCCGCAATCCCTGCAATCAACCCAGCCTTCTTTCTATTGCTTCCAGATGTGGTATCATTCTGTCCCGGTGTCAAATGCATCGACTGCATAGATGCAGACATCGAACTGTTTCCGTTTCCAGACGCAGTATACGGATTTGCCTGTGGCATTGCATTGCCCGCGGCAACCGGTCCGCTTCCATACAGTTCCGTGAGCAACTGTCCAATATTCTGATAGCGCTCCGTTGCCTTTACCGCAAGTCCCTTTCGAAGCACTGCCTCTGTCCGCTCCGATACGGAGATGCCTTTCTTCGAAGGATCCACATAAGTATCCTCCTCCATACGTTCCACACCATTCGGTGGAACCTCACCGGTGAGCATCTTATACATCGTCGCACAGAGACTGTAGATGTCTGTCCAAGGTCCCTGTTTTCCCTTCGCATAATACTGCTCTGGTGGTGCATAGCCATGCTTTAAGATCACAGTATAGGTCTTGTCGGTCTCTGCGGACTGTCCGCGTACCGAACCAAAATCAATCAGCTTGATCTTGCCTTCGTTATCAACCATGATATTATCCGGGCTGATATCCCGGTGTACCAATCCGTTTTTATGTACTTCATACAGAGATTCAAATACCGGCTTCATCAAAGCAAGTACGGTCGCTTCATCCAGCTTTCCGCCCATACCCTTCAGATAATGCTTCAGATCCACACCATTGATATATTCCATAACGATATATCCGGTTCCATTCTCATAGAAGAAATCCTTCACGGATACGATACCCTGTAACTGATAGAACTTTGAGAGATTCCGTGCTTCTTCTACATATCGCTTTAAGCCTTTATCATATATTTCTTTCTTACTATCCAGTGTTGATACGATCGTTGTTGTCATCGTGTCTCTCTGCGCAAAGCTCTCCGGATAATACTCTTTGATTGCAATATACGTCTGCAGATTCAAATCCCAGCCAATGTATGTAATTCCAAAACCGCCCATGCCAATCACACGGCCGATCATATACTTCCCCTGTAAAACTGTAAACGGACGCAGGCAGTTTGGCTTTTCTTCATAACCGCTCACATCAAACCCACAATATGGACAGACATCTTCACCCTGTCCAAGGGCCTGCATACAATTCGGGCACTTATCATATCTATTCTGCATCGTATCCCTCTCCCTAATCTCTGTTAATCTGTGTCATTTTTTACACATATGTTAGAATTATACCAAAAATACTACTTTCCTACAAGTTTTTTCAGATTTCTATGACGTATTTTTCAAACGCATTTACAACCTTTGTATTCTTGTATTCCGAAATCCGTTTGAAATCTCTTCCATAATTGATATGCACATGTCCATGTGCAAACAGCAACGGCTCATACTCATCTAAAATCTGATAAAACGCCTGAAATCCGGTATGTGGCAGATCGGTGCTGTCATTCAACTCAAACGCCGGCGAATGTGTGATCAGAATATCCAGTCCACCAGCTTTCTTGATCTTCCTGCGAAGCTTGCGCACACGTTTCTTCATCTCATCTTCAGTGAACTGATATGTTCCAAAATTATAACACATACTTCCGCCAAGTCCGGCGATCCGCACACCATTGTGCACATACACATCATCGTCGATACAGATGCATCCGTCCGGCGGCGTCTCATCATAGCAGGCATCATGGTTGCCATGCACATACAGAATCGGCACCTTCGCAAATGTCGCCATGAAAGACAGAAACTGCGGAGCCAGATCGCCACAGGAAATGATCAGATCGATCCCCTCTAATTTACTTTTCTCAAAATAATCCCAATAATACTTGGACTCTTCGTCTGCAAGTAACAAAATCCTCATTTATCCTAGCCCTCGTCCTTTACCTCTTTTTGTCCGGCATCTGGTTTTGTATCGTTTTGTCCGGCGTCCGGTTTCGTGTCATCTTTGACACCCTTCTGCTCGACAATGGATTTCGCCTCATCCTTCATATCTTCCACATCCGGAATCTCGCCCTCTACGTTATCGACCAACCAATTCATCAGCATGATTTCCTCCGGTGTCATGATCTCCTCATCCTCATTCTTGATCGTATGATCCTGTGCCCGAAGCACTCCGTAGAATGGATGGAAGCTGTTCTCCCGGATCAGCTTGCCAATGATTCCAACTAACTGCTTCGTACCCTCCGGCACTTTATTGGAACAGATGATATCAACCACTCCGGCGGAAAGTCCCCACCAGTAGTTGATTGCCTTTGTTTTCACAGCATCATCCTGCTTGATTGCGCCATTTACCACGCTCTCAATCAGTTTCGCATAAAATTCGCCCCACTGATATAGTGGGAATGCCAGGTTCACTGTTTTCTCCCCTTCCAGCTTATACAATCCATACCGGCGGTTATGGGATTTCGGCTTGATCATAACCTGATCGGAGATGTATTCGATTCCATTTTCCTCGAATTCGCGAAGTACATTTTCCCGTGTATTTCCCTTCACGGTCGTCCATTCCAGATAGACCTTTGCATATGGATTCACCATGCGGGCACCAAGCGCAAATGCATTGATGTTCGCGGTCATACCGACGATCGGATAGTCCGCCACATAACCAATTTTTCCATTCTTCGATAATGCACCGGCAATCATGCCCGCGAGGAATTTCACTTCATAAAGTCTCGCGTAATATGTGCTGATAACCTTATGGGAGGTGTTCAGTGAACAATTCATGACGGTTACTTCCGGATGATTGACCGCCACCTTCACACTCGCGCTGATGAGCTGCGGTGTCGTCGTGAAAATAATCGACACTCCCATCGCGATCAGATCTTCCATCGCCGATATCGCTTCTTCCTCCGATGCGATATTATGCACCTTCAATGTCTTGATCGTATCCGGATAGTGCTCATCTAAGTATAATCGCCCAAGCTCATGTCCATACAGCCACTCGGATTCCTGCGGATCTTTGTTAAACACAAACGCCACCATGACTTTCTTCGGTGTCGAGCTTCGGAAATAATCCATCAGCTTCTTGCGTCCGAGCTTCGTCGGTTCCATGTGCAGCTCGACTTCCCTGCCCTTGGACTCAATCAGGAACTCATCCCACAGGAGCTTGATCTTCTCCTTCATCTCCGCTTCGGTCATCTTCTTCACAGCTTCGTATCCGTAGATGTCAATAAAGATCAGAAATGTATCACTGTTCGTCAGCGGTAACTTATCTCCGCCAAGTGCCTTGAATGACACGCAGAATCTGTGGTTCGCAGAGCCAAAATCAAGCTTCTGCTCATCTGTCCACTCCGCGTCAGGATCTGGACTTGTCAGTTCCAACAGGCGGCGAAAACATCCTTCCTGTGAAAACCAGATATAGTTGATCTCTGTCAGCTTGTAAAAGTCCATGAATTCATAATAGATCTTCACCTGCAGATCATCGGTTTTCTTCGGAATCTTCCGTGTTACCTGTGCCGGGATCGTGACAGCATTAAAATATTTCATCACGGACACACGTTTATTTCCCTCTACAACATAGAATTTATTCATGTATTCGTAAACCTTGATTGGTTCACGAATGCCCTCTTCAATCTGGCTGTCACACAGTGCCGACCATTTGGCACCAAACTCTGTCTTATAATCAAGAAGCGGCATGAAGTTGTTCGCAAAAGCGTATGTTCTTCCGACATTGCTCGTTCCAACGACGCGGTCCAGCGGAATCTGCACAATGCCGAGCGGCATCTCGCCCACAATGTCGACGCCCTCTAAGATCTCATCCAAAACCGGAAGGTACTCATTCTCACCCTTGGAAACCGCATTCTTAAATGCTTTTAGTCCTAATTTCTGTGCTTTTTCGTATTCTACATATGACATAATCGATTCACCTCGTCTCTTATACTGCAACGTAATTGTTTTCGTCTCTTAAGTCTTTGTTTGCATACTCGGTTATTATTATATGCGGTTTCTGCATATTATACAAGAGGATTTCCCCTGACAGCGGGGGATTGTGGCTGGTTTTACGTTTTCTCCCCAATTAACTTGCTTCTCTTAATAGCAAAAACGCCCGGTTACAAACCGGGCGTTTCCAAACCTAAATTAATAATTATAGCAATTCAACTCTTTCACTTCTTGTTTACCCGTGTCTGTATGGTTCAGTTCCAGAACTACCTGTTCATCATCGCAACTTACGCCATTCATGATCTGAAGTATTAACAAAGCTGCTATATCCTGTGACAACAATACCCGCTCTTGCAAATCCTTCTCCTGACCCGTCACAACCAGTCTTGTAAAATCTTTACTATACGCGACAGACATATCTGCTGTTCCCATAAGATCGACAGAGGGATTCATATTCAAAACATCAACCATACTACTCTTTGCATTTTCCAACTGTGCATCTGTATATTGAACTTCAATCCTGCGCTCCGAATTAATTCTTGCACTTTCGCACTCACCATTTTCTTCCTACGATTTCAAATTATTCTGCTCATACAGTTTCAGATCAGAATCAGAAATCGTTTGAACATCTCCTGATACAAACAATTCAAGTGGGTACACCACCGTGTTTAGATTTTTCTTCCCACATGCACCTACCATAAGAACAGTTGCAACCATAAGAATCAGAAACACCATCTTTTTTTCATTGTATTATAGAATTTCTTCAATTTACGCCCCTCTTATAATCGCTTCTTCAAGCTTGTTTCAATCCCATTCTATTGTTCTGATTCTATTCTAATTTAACACCAGCGATTCTATATCACTTACAAACCCGCCCATGTCTCCGGTACTATTTCCTAACCTGTAAGAACTTCCATAGCACGTGTCATCTGATATTTTCACAATAATCGTACAACCTGCTTCTGTTCCCGTAATATCCGAGTCCTGTTCTACATTCTCTGCTTCCCATCTACAGATATTTCGATTATTCATGCTATTGATGATTGCGTCCTTCGTCGCGTCGTCCGCATCTCCCACAATATCATCGGCAGATAGATTCTCGATGCTCCCATTTGTAGTGAATACTTTACCAAGCTTCAAATCAATCACGGTTGTCTGGCACGCGTCTCCTTCTACATGTTCCACGATGACCGTCTCGATTTGATCCTGATATTCTGGCAGGAATTTGTTCGTTGTAATCTTCAGTGCAGAATAATCGGGAATTTCAGTTTTATCTTGTAACTCCTTATAATCATTAAGCAAAAATCTTGGATCTCCCTCGCCGATATTCTCGTAGGTCAATCCGTAATAGCTGACAAATGCGTCGAAATCAACGCCATCAAATTCCGATTCGTCGATGTTGAATTCCTCACATACATATTCCAGCGTCAGCTTCTCATCCTTCGCCTGCGCTTGTCCATGTTCTGTCGTAACATTATCCTGATCTTTCTGACCGGCTTCTGTTGTGATATTTTCCTGTTCCTTTTGATTATCCCGCTTGTCTGATCTGCACCCTGCGAGGGAAAGCATCAGGGCAACTAATATTGCATAATAATATTTTCTTCTCATACCTTGCTCCTATCTCAAATTCTACTCTATTCTAAATTCTAAGCATCCCCATACGTTCTACCATTCCTTACGCCTTGGTAATGACTGTTTCTAGTTTAACATAGAATTCCTCTTATTGAAATAAAATATATTGCGACAAAGCATATTTATATATTACGTGCAAAGCATAGCAGCTTCTAAGTTGTCCGCAAATTTACTGGGATTTTGAAATCCTTTGTATATATCGTGTATAAAACGATTGTCGGATATTTTCGATTAAATGCACATTTTTCACACTACTGTCATTTCTTAAGTTCATCCAAGCTCATCCAAGCACTTTCATCCTTAACTGCTTCATCTGCTTCCTGCAATTTCATGAGTAGTTTCTTTTCCGCCTTTTCACGTTCATAATCTTCCATATCCATAACCACAAACTTGCCTCTGCCGTTTTGGGTCAAAAACACAGGTTCTCCGACCTGGCAATTTTTCAGCACTTCATTATAATTTCTTAAATCTGATACAGGTAATATATTCGGCATAAAATCAACTTCCTTTCTTAGATATTATTCTTTTATTAATATATATTTTACAAAACAAGCTGTAAAATTCAACGTAAAATTCTACAGCTCAAAAATAATGCAAATTTTCCTCTATTTATGAATATTCCGACAATTCACATTTCTTATACAGAGACAAGATGCGCTCTGCGCATCTTGCTCTGATTAGCGGTCGTCAAATGCACCGCATAAATGCGTGCATTTTCCTCGTCGCCATAACATAAAGAAAAGTCCCGTAAACACTAGGTTTACAGGACTTAACCTTATCTTTTATTATCTTAAAAATTCAAGAATTAGCAAACACCCTGTGCAAGCATAGCGTTTACAACCTTCTCGAAACCAGCGATGTTAGCGCCAGCTACATAGTCATCGTTTCCGCCAACTGTTGCATTGTATCTCTTAGCAGCATCAGAAATGTTAGCGTAGATTGTCTCCATGATTCCCTTGAGCTTTCCATCAACTTCTTCGAATGTCCAAGAAAGTCTCTCAGAGTTCTGGCTCATCTCAAGTGCAGAAGTAGCAACACCACCTGCATTTGCAGCCTTACCACCTACGAAGAGAACACCATTCTCCTGAAGGTACTTTGTAGCTTCCAATGTTGTAGGCATGTTAGCACCCTCTGTTACAGAGATAACGCCGTTTGCTACAAGCATCTTAGCATCGTCAAGGTTCAACTCGTTCTGAGTTGCACATGGAAGAGCAAGATCACACTTGACAGACCATACACCGTGATCATCTGCGTTCTTCTTCTCATGATACTGAGCAGATGGACGAGCTGCAGCGTACTCTGTAAGACGTGCTCTCTTAACTTCCTTAACCTCTTTCAGAAGGTCAACGTCGATTCCTTCTGGATCGTAAATCCAACCTGTAGAATCAGAACATGTTACACACTTAGCGCCAAGCTGATGTGCCTTCTGAATTGCGTAGATTGCTACGTTACCAGCACCAGATACTGCACAAGTCTTACCAGCGATATCGATATCGTGATCCTTCAGAAGTGCATTTGTAAGGTATAACAAACCATATCCTGTAGCTTCTGTACGAGCAAGTGAACCACCATATGTAAGTCCCTTACCTGTAAGAACGCCTTCGAACATTCCACGGATTCTCTTGTACTGACCGAACATGAATCCGATCTCTCTTGCGCCTGTTCCGATGTCACCAGCAGGTACATCTACGTCTGCGCCGATATATTTGCAAAGCTCTGTCATAAAGCTCTGGCAGAATGCCATGATCTCACGGTCTGACTTGCCCTTTGGATCAAAGTCAGAACCACCCTTACCACCACCGATAGGAAGTGTTGTAAGTGAGTTCTTGAATACCTGCTCAAAACCTAAGAACTTGATGATACCAAGGTTTACTGATGGGTGAAGTCTCAAACCACCCTTGTAAGGTCCGATTGCATTGTTGAACTGTACACGGAAACCTCTATTTACCTGAACCTGACCGTTGTCATCTACCCATGGAACACGGAACATGAGCTGTCTGTCTGGCTCTGTAATTCTCTCAAGAATTGCATTCTTCTTGTATAATTCCTCGTTCGCATCGATACATGGTCTAAGAGACTCAAGTACTTCTGTTACTGCCTGTAAAAATTCTGGCTGATCTGCATTTTTCTTTCGTACTACCTCGAGTACCTCGTCAACATATGACATAGTAAATTTCCCCCTAGGAATTAAATATTTCGGTTTTATTCAACCGATAGGCACATTATAATACTAAAACAAAGGATTGTAAAGAAAAAACTTTAGATTCTTTCGTGAAATTTTTTTTCACTTAAAAATCCTTTGTCTATTTGCCTATTTATCTGTTTTCTCAGATTCCGGATTTTCTGATGCCTTGGCATGAGACTCGAAATCTCTGCCATCCACCTTCCAGTACCGGCATCTGTGCTTCACGCATGTTGAAAATACGATCTGGGTCTTTGTCTTACCAAACTTCTGCAGCTCGCCTACGAAATGATCCAGCTCGGTTGTGGTTGGGAAACGAACCTCGATCAGCATAGAGAAATCGCCTGTCACGCAGTTACATTCTACAACGTTCAATACGCCATCAATATACTTATTGAATTCTTCCCGTTGCTCCGGCTGTACCTCTAGATTGATAAATGCTTTGATATAATGTCCCATTGCTTCCGGGTTCAGTCTCGTTGTAAATCCTTCCAGCACGCCCTCCTGCAGCATACGGTCAATACGTGCGCCAACGGCTGTCGGAGACAGAAATACCTGCTCTGCAATTTCCTTCAGGGATGCTCTTGCATTTCCCTGTAGAATATCTAAGATCTTACCGTCAATCTTATCCAGTCGATAATATACCAACTCTCTTTTTTCCATTCTTGTAATCCTCCTACTTCAGGCGTCCAGAATTCTCTCTGACCGCCACATGTCATGTATTATACCACTTATTTTTCAACTTGAGAATCCTTTGTGAAATTTTATTTTTGATTTTAATTGTCAAGTATTACAGTTTTTTCGTGTACGCGAGGCAGATCCATCCGGCACCGCTTTTCAGCTTTCCCCATTTCTGTCCGGATACCGTTTTTTCAGCCACGATCGTGTACACGCCCTTGTCACGGATCACCCCGGTTACTGCATGTGTAACTCCGGCATCCTTACGGATATTCAAGCCGATTGCTGTTACCTTCACTTTATAATCGCTTGTGTTTCCTGTAGCCGGTGCAGGTGCCTTCGTTCCAGATGCATCATTTGGTTTGCTCGTTGTGTCTGTTTTTCCAGCCGTATCCGCGATTCCAAGTGTTGCAAGGATTCCGCGTGCATACGCCTCACCAAATGCGCGGCACTCCGCATCGGTATCTGCCTGTGCCGCATCCGCTTTGTTGTCTACAAATACGCCTTCGCAGATGACCGCCGGACATTTCGTACTCCGGATAAATCCGAAATAATCGCGTCCATAGGAATTCTTCTTTGTCTTTAAGCCTCGGCTGTTCTGCCTGATCTTCACAACCTCTTTCTCGATATTCTGCGCAAGCACTTTCCCTTTGCCGCCGACTACACTGTGGAAGATTTCAAATCCATCCCCGCCACCGGCGTTATTGTGGATATCCAGCGCAAGATCCGGTGCAAATGCATTACAGCGGTCAATCTTCGATACCAGCTTGTCGGTCACATCCCCCATTCGTGAAATGTGCGTGTCAACGCCCCTTGCCTGCAGATAGTCGTAGCAGGCTCTCGCCATCTTCAGATTCACGTCCTTTTCGACGAGATAGCCAACAGCGCCGGGGTCAGTACCACCATGTCCTACACCAATAAATACGCGTGCCATATTGTTCCCTCCAAATATTTTATAAGTCAGCCAAATTGCCACCATTTTTCTCCTGCATAATTTGCGGTTGCAAATATATACCTTGTATTCCAACTAAGAAGTACTACGCATTCTTATTTTCGCTTCTTTTTTCCGCAACCGCTGCCAATTCGCCCTCCATGGCTCAATGGCAGCTTGCTTGAACATCGTGTTCAAGCATTGCTACGAAGCTTAAAGAATGCTAGTACTTCTAACTTGGAAACAAATGGTATATATTTTTGCAACCCAAAATCATGCATATAAAATTTCTTTGGCAATTTGGCTATTTACAATAATACTATATGCAAGTACGGGAACATTGGCACGCAAACCTTGTGTAGAACAAGCGCGTTCTGAGATAATATAAATGAAAAAAGACTGCAACGTGGTGGATACGCTACAGTCTTTGGATTCTTTTTTAACTTTGTTTGGTTTGAAGTTCTTACAGTTCCTCCCCGTTTGTCTCGATCACATGCTTATACCAGTCGAAGGAATCTTTCTTGTAACGGTTGAGTGTTCCGCTGTTCTCATCTTCCTCGCGGTCAACATAGACAAATCCGTACCGTTTCTGGTAGCCGTTCAGCCAGCTCAGCAGATCGGTATAAGACCATGTACAGTAAGCAAGTACGCGGCAGCCATCATCACAAGCCTTCTTCAGCTCTTCGATATGACGCTTCAGGTAATCGATACGGTATGGATCATGAATCTTTCCATCCTCGAACTTGTCAAATGCACCCAGACCATTTTCGGAAATTATGATCGGCAGATCATAACGGGATGTAATCTCGCGGCAACACATGCGGATGCCCATTGGATCAATCGTCCAATCCCAGTCAGTCGTTGGAAGGAATTCATTGGAAGGATTCTTGTACAGTCCCGGTACACCCTGTACCTTCGCAGTTCCCTTCTTACCGGTTGTGTTCATCTCATGAGAAGTTCCCACGCCGTCAATCGGGTTATACTCTACGACAGTTGTCTGATAATAATTCACCCCCATGAAGTCAACCTTTGCGGCTGCTTCCTTCAGGATCTCGGCATCGCCCGGCTCCATCTGTGGTGCGATTCCCTGGCTTTCCAGATATGCGATCGCTGCACGCGGATATCTTCCATATGCATACATATCCATCCAGTAATAATTCTTCAGATCATCATAATCAGCTTTCGCCATCGCATTTTCCGGATGACGGTCATATGCGTACGATGGTGAATATGCGAAGGATGAACCTACCAGCGCATCCGGATACATCTTCTTTAAAGCAAGCACACTCTTTGCATGCGCCATAAATGCATGATGATTCACCTGATAGAACATCTTGTCATCATCGACCTTTCCTGGAGGATGCATACCTGCCTGCCAGCCAAGCCCGGTAAATACATTCTGCTCATTCATGATGATCCAATGCTTGACACGATCGCCAAAATGCTCGAACAATGTTGTTGCATATCGGACAAAATCATCTACGATCTGACGGCTCTCCCAGCCATGATACTGATCTTCGAGTGCCTGTGGCATATCCCAGTGGTACACGGTTACCATCGGCACGATATTGTTCGCGATCAGCTCGTTGATCAGGTCATCGTAGAACTTCAGACCTTTCCCGTTGATCGCTCCATTTCCATCTGGAATGATTCTCGGCCATGAGATTGAAAAACGATATGTCTTCAATCCCAGCTCTGCCATCAGCTTTACATCTTCTTTATATCTGTGATAATGGTCAACCGCCTTATCACCTGTTGTTCCCTGAAATGTTTTGCCCGGAATCCGAACGAACTTGTCCCAGTTAGACATGCCCTTTCCATCTTCATTCCAGGCGCCCTCTACCTGATATGCGGCAGATGCACTGCCCCATAAGAAATCAGCAGGGAAGCCTTTTGTCCTCTCAAAATACATCGTGTTCCTCCTTGTCGATCTTATAATTTGAATATATTCATACCTTCATCCAGTTCCTTTGCAGCCTGCCGCATCGCGGTTGACTTGCCAGAAATATCTTCCATGATTGCACCTACCTCGGTTGTCGATGCAGATGTCTGCTCGGTTCCGGCAGCATTTGCCTCTGCAATCGCGGTCAGATTCCGTACGATACCGACTACATTTTCTCTTGCATCATTCAATCGGGTTGTATGTCCGGAAATCCGGTTGATACCTTCGATAGACTCCTGGACACCTGACTGTACCTGCTCGAATGCGCTCTGCGTCTGCTCCACATGATCGCTCTGTGTATGCATGATTTCCTTCACGCCATACATCGTCTCCACAGCCTTCTCTGCATCCTGAAGCAGTTCCTGTACAATCTCTTCGATATGAGTTGCGGATTCATTGGTCTGTTCTGCCAGCTTCTGGATCTCACTCGCAACTACACCGAAGCCCTTGCCCTGCTCACCAGCTCTTGCTGCTTCAATACTTGCATTTAACGCAAGCAGGTTTGTCTCCTCAGCGATGGATGTAATCAGGTGTGTTGCCTCACTGATCTTCATAGCTGCCTCATTCGTTGTATTTGTCTGCTCTGCAATTATATCAATATTCTCCTCTGCACGTGCATTTACCTGCTCCAACGCCTTGAGAATCTGTGATGCCTGCGTTGTGCAATCATGCATATCCTGTGCAAATGCAAGCAGCTTCTCTACCTCGTCGCTCGTCTCCTGCACCATGTTACCCATCTCGATAACCTGCTCCTCGGCACGCTGTGTCTCGCCCGCCTGTGTCGTTGCACCCTCGGCGATGTCATTGACCGCCTGCTCTACCTGTTCCATCGTTGTCGATGTCTCAGACGCATCCGAATCCAGCACGTTTGCTGCGTCCATGACCTGTGCACTCTTCTCCTTGATATTCTCTACCACGCCTTTCAAAGATTGTGTCAGATAGTCAAGACTTCGTCCCATACGACCAATCTCATCCTTACGGTTTGCAAGTCGGGTCTGCATCTCGTTCGGAGTCAGATCCATATCTCCAACTTTCACAGTCAGATCAGAAACCTCATTCATCGGCTTGATAATAATATGGGCAAATGCGGAGCCTACCGTCGCAACGATCAGAAGCTCCAATACCACGATAATTCCGATCCTGCCTTCTATCTTCCGGATACTGCTGAACACATCATCATAATCGGCAGTTACTACCATAATAAAGTCATGTGTATCATTTACATATAATCCGGCGTATTTGTCTGCGCCCTTGAATTCGTATTTTACAACTTCATTTTCAACCTTCTCGCCTTTGCCGATCTTCGCAACCGCATTGCTGACCGCCTTGTTCTCTACCGGCTTGCCAATCTTATCTGCAGTTGGATGATACAGCATTGTGCCATCGCCACTGACTACATATATGTAACTGCTCTCAACACCCTCGACCTGCACACCAGCAAGAATGGATGCCAGATGTTCCTCAGACAGCACATTATCGCCCTCCGTCTCCAGCTCATTATCCAACATAACGCCATAGGCTCTGGCAAGGTCACGCATATATCCTCGTGTGACTGAACCAATCTCCTTCTTCGTTGAAGAAATAAACAGTGCGCACGCAAAGCCTCCTGTTACGAAAGCAAAAAATGCCATCGCCAGTATCATTTTCAGGCGCACAGAATGTAAAAATTTAACCTTTTTCTGTTCCATACAATGAACCCTCCTGTAACAAAAATACATTTTATATTTTACCACTTTTTGTGTCAGGATTCAATCATAAGAACACGAAAGACCGCCAATTCGATCTGCGGTCTTTCTGTCTTTTTATATTCATTTATTCTTTCATTGGAAGTCGCTCGTTTCCGATCACAACCAGCTCCACCTGTGAAATATCAATCGGCATAGTAAACTCGATCACAAAGTCGATCTCCTGCCGTTCCTGATCGTAATCCTGCGATCCTCCTGGCTCAAAATCAAATCCTCCAATATACGTTCCATCTTTCATCTTGATTTTAATGTACTCATGCAGAGAGAAATCTCCAACACTTGTAAATTTCAGCATCCGTTCACTTAACGTTGCTTCCACAATCTTCGCACAATTGCTGCAATCCAGCGTGCCCGGTTCAAATTTACTTTCCTGCAATGCGAACTCCAGTGTCCGGTCTGCTTTCTCTACGAAAACAGTATCGGAATACAGCGTCTCCTCACATCCTGAAATCCACATCATCTCCCGCCGCATAATAGCACAGCAATATCTGACGTTCTTCTTCCTTCAGTCCTTCCAGAAGCTTCTCTGTCTCCGTGGATATTTCCTGTTCCAATTTATCAATCCGATCATTTCTCGCCAGCTCACTCTCATAATTGGATACATCCTATTCCATGCACGTCCGGCTGTATCTGCGCAAATAATCAATCGCGCGGAACCGTGCAATCGAAATGATCCAATTCCGGAAACTTCCTTTTGCCATATCAACCCATTCAATATGCTCCCATACATCCGGAAAGACATCGTCCATTCACTCTTCCATTTCCTCCGGAAGTCCTGCAAGATTATGCATCACAGCCGCTTTCACATAGCTGCCATATTCGCGAATCACATACTCCAAAGCCTTTTCATTGCGTCTTTTTAATTTCTCCGCAAAATTCTTTTGCGTAATAATTTGTTTCACCCCCCCGTATCAGTCTAAAGATTTCTTCACTTTATTATCCGATCGTATCCCCTGTTTTCTTGCAAATCATTACATGATTTATTATCTACTAAAAAACTCTTAGACAATATTTCTTATTCTCTAAGAGCTTTATCACAACTAAGTTTTATTTATTCCACTACAAATGGTTTTAAAAACCATGGCAATTCACTTTCACAAATATCTTCACGAATAATTGCATGCCCTCCATATATCAAGAAAATTCCAACGTCTTCTTTTTTATTTATAGCCATCGGTTTTCCATACAATTTAGTACATAGTTCTATAGCTTCTTTGGGATTAATATACTTTAATTTAACTATATTTTTTTTGGGAGATGTCTCTGTAAAACCAACCCATTCCGTTTGTCCTCCTATTTTCTTTCCGCTATTCTCGCTTGTTATCCAATAATAAAATGCATCATCTATTGTATACTCCTCTCTACACTCCAAGTATCTTTTTGACATGTCTTTTGTTAAATTCACCTTTTTATCTTCCATTATTATTTTTTCTAATCCTCCTGCTCCTACTAAATAATCTACTGTAACATCAAAATAGGATGCTAACGCTACCACCACATATACATCTGGAATATTTATATCTTGTTCATATCTTCTTAACGTTTTTTCAGAAATTTTTAACTTTTCTGCTAATCTTTTTTGCGTAATTCCTGCATAATTTCGTAATTTTCTTATTCTGTCCCCTATCGTTTCCAAAGCTATCCTCCTTAGTAAAATTATAAATCTACTATACCAGCTCTCTAAAACAATTAAAAGGGACAAGTATGTCCTATCATACATGACTCAAATTAAATAAAAGGCTCAAATTCTTGTATTTCAAGAGTTTGAGCCTTTTATATGCCGGCAACCGGAATCGAACCGGTACGGGAGATTAGTCCCGCAGGATTTTAAGTCCTGTGCGTCTGCCAGTTCCGCCATGCCGGCAAATTTGAACAACGCTTATGCAGTTGTAAGCGACCCGGATGGGGTTCGAACCCACGACCTCCGCCGTGACAGGGCGGCGCTCTAACCAGCTGAGCCACCGGGCCAAATATTTGAGCAGTTGCATGTGAATGCAAACTTCGTTTGCAGGCAACTGCGTGCATCATGAGGGTTCCTCCCGCTTACAGCGGGATCCTCATGATATGTAATGGACGTTCAGGGACTCGAACCCGGGACCGATCGGTTATGAGCCGATTGCTCTAACCAGCTGAGCTAAACGTCCTTATTGTCGATATACCTGTATACCCACAACATACATCAATATGAAACTTTGTCGCTTCGTATCT
>ERZ808240.1230-NODE-1230-length-32283-cov-49.556007_pt1 | contig 32283 bp, 32 predicted proteins | sample MGYA00521084_ERZ808240 | MGnify/ENA primary metagenome ERZ808240 (study PRJEB31516, sample SAMN03275571) | gut metagenome | biome: mammalia-associated habitat; material: feces | host: Papio cynocephalus | place: Kenya | collected 2012-08-06 ... | reverse complement strand
GGCGGCGCAAAGTCCGCACCTCCGGCAAAATCAAGCCTTTGATGGGCAGACACTACATATTCTACATTTTCTACACGGTTAACCCCCGATAGGCCCCCCTCTCTCTGCGTCTCTGCGTGAGATATTCTGAACATGATGACCTGACCCGTATCGCCGCGCGTCCCTCTCTCTGCGTCTCTGCGTGAGATATTCTACACCCCCCTCTCTACAATTCTACAACTCTACACGGCCAATAATCGTGCGGTCCGCAGGGGACTGCGGACCCTACCGTTGGAGGGGGCTCACGGTCACACGCAGCCCTTGACGGAGACCAATCCCAACGGCGACACTGCGGACCCTACCGTTGGAGGGGGCTCACGGTCACCCCATTCTACATTTTCTACATTCTCTACACGGTTAATATTGATAGGCCCCCTCTCTCTGCGTTCTCTGCGTCTCTGCGTCTCTGCGTGAGATATTCGAAACAACGAAACAACGAAAGGAAAGGAAACGAAATGAAATGGACAATCGATTGGCGCGGCATGCTGAGAGCCGCGCTGAAGGCCGTCTGGCCGTTCGTGGCGGGCGCCGCGGGCGGTCTGTTCTCCGGCTGCTCGATCTTCGGATCGGGCGTCGGCGCCACCGTCGGCTAGGCGCGCGGGCCGCAGGTCGTGGAGACCGGGAGAACATGGAGAGCGGTGCCGCGCGGGCGGCAGGGGACCGCCGCCCTTGCCGTTTGAGGGGCCGAGGGGTCAGGAGGGCGGGAAGAGGCGAACCGGCATTTTGGGCTGGACGGGCGCGGCGGTATTTGGTACAATAACCGTCATGATTTCTTTGGGCATTCTATCGTGGCATGCGCATGAGACGCTGACGCGCACGCTCGATTCCTACGCGGCGCTTTCGCCGCTCGTGGACGAACGCGTCATTTGGTTCAACGAGATCTCGGACGCCGACCGGGCGCTTGCGGCCGCGTACGGCTTCGATGCGCGCGGCACACCGGAGAATCTGGGGGTTTTGGGCGGCACGCACGCGCTCCTCAAGTCGCTCTCCGGCGATATCGTCCTCAGCTGCCAGAACGACAATCCCGTGTCGGTTCCGGCCGGCGTGCTCGCGGCGCGCCTCGCGGAGGCCGTCGCGGCGCTTCGCGCGGGCGAGGCGGATTGGGTGCGGCTGCGCAACCGCTTCGAGCCGGGGTTCTCGGATGAAATGAAGTTTCTGCGCTACTGGGGCCCCGGGGCGGCGTGCGCCTTGCGGCGGCTGTTGCGGCCGGGGAAGGCGGCGCATCTCGCCGGGCGGGCGGTGGCGGCGTGCGCGGACCCGTCCGTGCGCTTCCCAAGGGTCTTCCGCAAGACGGGCGGCCTTTTCCTTTCCACTTCCCGGTGGGTGGAGTATACCGACCAGCCCTTTGCCGCTTCCCGCGCTTTTATCCTGGAGGTTTTCGATTGGATAGAGGCGCACAAGGAAGGAACGCGCACGCTGAACGGGCGATACGTGCCCGAAATCGTCCTGAACCGCGCGAAATGGTGGCGGAAGCAGGCGTTCCCCGTGGCGGTGTCGGAGGGCGTCTTCGCCCACGCGCGGTACGACGACTCGTTCCGGCCGGGCAATGCCGCGTTCAATCCGGAACGCCGCGCCGGCCCGCGCGACGCATGACGCGGGGCGGACCGGGCGGGCCGGGAAACGGGCGGCGCGGGCCGCAGCCTACCCAAGCGGGACGGAATTTGGTATAATAGCAGGGAATTTCGAAGAAAGAACAGGAGACTTGAAATGGCAGCTATCTATGAATATACGGGCGTGGTCGAGAAGATTCTCCCGACGCAGACGTTTGCGAGCGGGTTCTCGAAGCGCGACATCGTGCTGACGGACGACGTGGGGACGGAGACGAAGTGGCCGAACCATATCGCCTTCACCTTCAAGAAGGACGCCGCGAGCGTGCTGGAGAAGGTGCAGGAGAAACAGCGCGTCAAGATCCGCTTCGCCATCGACGGGCGGGAGTGGACGAATCCGCAGGGGCAGGTCAAGTATTTCACGGATTTGACGGGGCTCAACCTGGAAGTCCTGAATGCGGACGGTTCCTCGACGGAGCCCGTCCCCGCGCCGGCGGAGCCCGATTTCGACGCGGCGGGCGCGGACGCGCTGGACGACATGCCGTTCTGACGGAAGCGCCGCGGGCGGACAGAATGCCGCGGAGCGGCTGATTGGGAGCGGGAGGGCGCATGCCGGCCGATTTGTCGGAGACCACGATCGAGGAGATCAAGTCGCGCATCGACATTGCGGACTTGATCGCGTCGTATGGCGTGCAGGTCAAACAGGCCGGCGCCTCGCTGAAGGCGTGCTGCCCCTTCCACCAGGAGAAGACGCCGAGCTTCCACATCGACCGGGCGAAGGGGCTGTACCACTGCTTCGGGTGCGGCGCGTCGGGCGACGCCATCGCGTTCGTGGAGAAGATGGAGGGCGTATCCTTCATCGACGCGGTGCGGAAGCTCGCCGCGCAATGCGGGGTCGCCCTGGAGGAGAAACCCGACCCGGAAGCGGGGAGACGCAAGCGGCTGTACGCGCTCATGGGCGAGCTGGCGCTCTTCTACCAGGCGTGCCTGTTCAAGTCGAAAGCCGCGGAAGGCGCGCGGCAGTATCTGCGGACGCGTGCGCTGGACCGGAAGATCTGCGCGGATTTCCTCATTGGCTACGCGCCGGAGGGGATTGCGACCTTGCTCGACTGGGCGAAGAAGCGCGGCTACACGCCGGAGGAACTGGAGACGGCGGGCGTCATCCGCCGCGGGGAGCGTCCGGGCGACGCGGGCTACCACCGCTTCGCCGGGCGGCTCATGTTCGCCGTGCGGGACAAGCGGGGGCGGGTGGTCGCCTTTTCGGGGCGGCTGCTGGCGGAGAAGAAGAACGCGGGCAAATACGTGAATTCGCCCGAGACGCCGATCTTCCGGAAGTCGAACGTCCTCTACGCCTTTGACAAGGCCGCGGCGAACATCGCCAAATCGACCCACCGCGAGGCAATCGTCTGCGAAGGGCAGATCGACACCATCCGCTTCCACGCGAGCGGCTTCCCCGTGGCGGTCGCTTCGCAGGGGACGGCGTTCACGGAGGAGCACGTCAAGCTGCTCAAGACGGTGGCGGACGCGGTGGTGCTGGTCTTCGACGACGACGCGGCGGGGCACAAGGCGACGATCCGCACGGCGCGGCTCTTTCTGGCGGCGGGGCTGCCGGTCCGGACGGTCAGCCTGCCGGGCGGGCACGACCCGGACTCGTTCCTGCGCCAGGAGGGGGCGGAGGCCTTCCGGAAACTGCTGGACGGGGCGCAGTCCATTGTGGCGTTCCAGTACCGGGCCGGGCGATCGGCGGAGAAGAACCCGGATTCCATCGACGCGGTGGCGCGCATTTCGCGCGGAATGATCGAGACCTTGTCCGCCTGTTCGTCGGCGGTTCTGCGGGCCAGCCTCGCGGGCGAGGCGGCGAAGCTGCTGGGGGTCCCCGCGGCGGCGCTGGCGGACGATCTGACGCGGACGGAGACGGCGCGGCGCGCCCGGAAGATACGGCCGAAAAAAGCGGACGGGGCGACCGCTTCCGCCCTGGAGGCAGAACGGGAGGAGCCGTCCGAAGAGGAGGAAGCGCCGCAGCCGGGAGAAGACGCCGCGGACGTCCGGCCGCCGCCGCGCGCGGAACGCGCCTTTTTGGGCTTTCTGCTGTCGGCGGACTCGGCGGAAGACGTGATGCGCGAAGTTTCGGATCTGCTTCCCGCCTGCGTGCTCTCGCACGAGCTTTCGCGGCAGGTTTTCGCGCATTGGCGGGAGACCTTTTCCGCGCGGAACGAGGATGCGCTCGCGGCGTACGTGCGGACGCTCGAGCCGCGCATGCGGGGGTGGTTCGACGCGGCGTTCGCGGAGGGGCCGTGCGTGGAGGCGAGCGCGCTGGCGCCCATCGAGACGGCGCACGGCTTCATCCGCAGCCTGTGGACGGCCTATCTGACGCGCAAGCGCGGCGAACTGCCGGCGCGCGAAGAGGACGGGGCGGTCGTCCGCGAAAGGCTGTCGCTCACGCTGGCGATCAGCCTCATCCGCACCAAGCCGTGGCCCGCGGCCCGGGAGAAGATCCTGGGACAGATTCAAGATCTACAAAAAGAAGGAGAAAAACCATCATGGACCTGAAAGAAGCCAACGCCCGCATCGCGGCGCAGAAAGAACTCGTCGCGCGCATCCGCGCGGAAACCGGCAAGGTGATCGTCGGGCAGGAGAAGCTGATCGACCGGCTCATCCTGGCGCTGATCACGAACGGGCACATTCTGCTCGAGGGCGTGCCGGGGCTCGCCAAGACGCTCGCCTGCAACACGCTCGCGAAAGTCCTGGGGCTCGAGTTCAAGCGCATTTCGTTCACGCCGGACCTCTTGCCGGCGGACGTGACGGGCACGCTCGTCTATTCGCCCAAGACGGGCGAGTTCACGCCGAAGAAGGGTCCGGTCTTCACGAACCTGCTGCTGGCGGACGAGATCAACCGCGCGCCGGCGAAGGTGCAGTCGGCGCTTCTGGAGGCGATGCAGGAGCGGCAGGTGACGATCGGCGAGGAGACGTGCGCGCTGCCGACGCCGTTCCTCGTTTTGGCGACGCAGAACCCGATCGAGCAGGAGGGGACGTATCCGCTGCCCGAGGCGCAGGTCGACCGCTTCATGTTCAAGTGCCTCGTCGAGACGCCCTCGAAGGAGGATGAGCGGCGCATCATGCGGCGCTTCGCCGAGAACGCGGAAAAGCCGCAGGCGGAGACGGTCTGCACGCGCGCGGACATCCAGGAGCTGCGCGCGACGCTGGAGCAGGTCTACTGCGACGAAAAGGTGGGGGACTACATCCTCGACATCGTCTTCAAGACGCGCGAGAAGAACGCCAGCATCCAGAACGGCGCCTCGCCGCGCGCGACGCTCGCCCTGAACCTGGCCGCGCGCGGGAACGCCCTCATGCGGGGACGGGCCTACGCGACGCCGCAGGACGTGAAGGACGTCGCGCACGACGTCTTGCGCCACCGCATCCTGCTCACGTACGAGGCGGAGGCCGAGAACCTGACGAGCGACGCGATCATCGACAAGATCCTCGGCGAAGTGCCCGTGCCGTAAACCATGGTGCCGAACGTCAAAGAGCTGATGGCGAAGGTGGGGCGCATCCGCGTGCTCACCAAGCGCCTGGTCGACGACGAACTGAGCGGCGACTACCACACCTCCTTCAAGGGGCAGGGCGTGGAGTTCGAGGAGGTTCGCCCGTACGCGTTCGGCGACGACGTGCGCGCGATCGACTGGAACGTGACGGCGCGCACGGGCGTGCCGTACATCAAGCGCTACGCCGAGGAGCGCGAACTGACGATCCTCTTCGCCGTCGACGTTTCGGGGTCCCTGAACTACGGGAGCGCGGGGTGCACGAAGGCGGAACTCGCGGCGGAGGCGAGCGCGCTTCTGGCGCTCACGGCGATCCGCAACCAGGACAAGGTCGGGCTCGTCCTCTTCTCGGACCATGTCGTCAAGTACCTGCCCCCGCGCAAGGGGCGGGACGGCGTCCTGCGGCTGGCGCGCGAGGTGCTCGCGGCGGGCGAGACGGCGGAAGGCGGCACGGACATCGCCGGGGCGCTCGCGTTCCTGAACCGGGTGTGCAAACGCCGCGCGGTCGTCTTTCTCGTGAGCGACTTCATGACGGAGCAGGACTACGCCAAGACGCTGCGGCTGACCGCGCACCGCCACGACGTCATTTGCGCGACGATCGCCGACCCGACGGAGAAGACCTTGCCGGACGCGGGACTCGTGGAACTCGAGGACCCGGAAACCGGCGAAATCGCCGCGGTGGACACGTCCGACCGGGCGGTGCAGGCGGCTTTCGCGGCGCGTGCGGCGGCGGACCAGGCGCGGCTGGCGCGGCTTCTCGCCCAGGCGGGGGTGGATCGCGTGGATCTGTCGACGGACCGTCCGTACGTCAATGACATCCGTGCCTTGTTCAAAAGGAGGACGCGCAAGCGTTAGGAACCATGTTGAACATCCTGATTTTGGCCGTCGTTCTGCTTGATTTCCACAAAGACGGCGTGTCGTTCACCGTCGAGACGGAGCAGGCGCAGGTGGACCCGGGACGGAGCCTCTATCTGACGGCCACGCTGAAGACGCCCAAGGGCAAGACCGTCGCGCCGCCGGACTTCCGTGCGCGGGCCCGGGGGTTTTCGCTCGCGGAAGAGTACGCCGAGGAGCCTCTCGCGGGGGCGGACGGGTCCGTCACGCAAATCGTGAACTGGAAGCTCGTGCCCGAACCGGTCGCGCCCGTCTACAAGATCGCGCCGTTCGTCATCGGGGATGCGTGGGCGGGGCCCATCCGTTTCGAAGCGCCGGCGCCGCGTCCGGCGGTTTCGGGCGACTACGAATTCGCGCCGCGGAAGGTCCTTCCGCCGCTTTCGTGGCGGCTGGCGGGGAAGGTCGCGCTCGGGTTGCTGGTCCTGCTTTTGGCGGGCGGGCTGCTCTGGTGGGGAATCCGCCATCTTGTCCGGCGCGTGAAGGAGCACCGGATGAGCCCGATCGAGCGGGCGTGGGCGGAACTTGACCGGCTGCTCAAGAAGGGCTTGCCGGGACGCGGGCGGTACAAGGATTTCTACGTCGAGTTGACGATGGTCGTGCGGCGCTACGTGCAACGCCGGTACGGCATCCGCGCACCGCATTTGACGACGCAGGAATTCTTCGACGAACTGCGCACGCGCGCGCCGCAGTCCACGGCGCGGTTCGCGGAGCTGCGCCGGTTCCTGGATGCGGCGGACCTCGTGAAGTTCGCAGGTGTGCAGGCGACGCCCGAGATGGCGGACGACGCGACGGCACGCGCGCGGAACTACCTTGAGACGGATGCGGCGGAGGCCGCCCGGGAAGGAGAAAAGAAATGACGCCGGTTTTCGCCTCGCCGTGGGCGTTTCTCCTCGTGTTGCCGCTCGGCTTCGCCGCGTGGCGGCTTTTGCGCCGCCGCAAACGGTCCGGCATCAAGTTTTCCGCCTTCGCGCGTCTGCCGCGGACGTCGGGGGGGTGGCGCGCATGGGTTGCGGAGCATGTCCCGTACGCGCTTTTGGCGGGGCTCGTCCTGCTGGTCGTGGCGGCGGCGCGCCCGCGCGTGCCGCTCGCGCACCGGACGCGGCAGGTGGACGCCCTCGCAATCATGATGGCGCTGGACGTGTCGGGGTCCATGGAGGCGCTCGACCTCACGCCGCGGGGCCGGCAACCGTCGAAGGACACGACGCGCCTGGCGATCGTCAAGAAGCTTTTCGTCGAATTCGTGGACAAGCGTCCGGACGACCTGATCGGGCTTGTGACGTTCGGCGGCTACGCTGCGACGCGCGCGCCGCTGACGGCGGACCATGCCGCGCTGGACAACGTGCTGCGGGGGGTGGAGGTCGCGTCCGTCGCGTTCGACGCGAACGGCGAACCCATCGCCCAGGACGAGCAGATGACGGCGCTGGGCGACGGGCTTTCCATCGCGGTGCTGCGCCTCAAGGACGCCCGGCCGAAATCCAAGGTCATCATCCTGCTTTCGGACGGCGTGAGCAACACGGGCGCCGTCACGCCGGAGGAAGCCGCCCAGGCCGCCGCCAAGCTCGGCATACGCGTCTACGCCATCGGCATCGGCACGAAGTCCGCGCGCACGCCGTTCTTCTCGCGCGACTTTTTCGGGCGCCCTACCCTCGCCTATGCCGACACGACGTTCGACGAGGGTCAGCTGAAGAGCATCGCGAAGGAGACGGGGGGACGCTACTTCCCCGTGAACGACCGCGCGGCGCTCGCCGCGGCGCTGGAGGAAATCGACAAACTCGAGACGACGGCGCTCGAGGCGGACGTATGGGACCGGTGGGACGAGAAGTTCGCGCCCTTCCTTTTGGTGGGCGTCGCGCTGCTGCTCGCCGGGGTCCTCGCGTCGCTTTTGGCGAACCGCCGCGTCTGCTAGAAGAAACCGTTTAAGAAGGAAAACTGTCTATGAACAAAAAGAATGTCTATCGTCCGCTTGAGGACTACTGCGCCGGGTACATGCGCTATCTCGGCATCGCCAAGACCGAGCGCCGGAGCTACGCCGAAAGCATCCGCCTTTTGCGGGAGGCGGGCTTCAAGGAACTGGATTCCTTCAAGACGCTCAAGAAGGGCGACAAGGTCTACCGGGGCTACGAGGACCGCACGCTCATGGCCGCCGTCGTCGGGAGCGAATCGATCGCCAAGGCCGGGCTGAAGATCGTGGGCGGACACACGGACGCGCCGCGGCTCGACCTCAAGCCGAAACCGCTCTACGAGAAGGGCGGCTACGTCTATTTCGATTGCCACATCTACGGCGGGATCAAAAAGTACCAGTGGCTTGTCCTGCCGCTCGCGCTCTACGGAACCATCGTGCGCAAGGACGGAACGAAGGTCCAGGTCGAGGTCGGGGACAAGCCGGGCGACCCCGTGTTCATGATCAGCGACATTCTGCCGCACCTCGGCTACGACCAGGCGAAGAAGACGCGCGACGAATTCTTCCCGGCCGAGGATCTGGACGTCCTCGCGTGGACGACGCCGGCGAAGGACGGGAAGCCCGAAGCGGACAAGGCGGACAAAGCGGGGCTCGTCGCCTATTTGAAAAAGGCGTACGACGTGACGGAAGAGGACCTTCTCAGCGCGGAACTGGAGATCGTGCCGGCGGGAATGCCGCGCGAAGTGGGGTTCGATCGTGCGCTGATCGCCGGCTACGGGCACGACGACCGCGTGTGCTCGTTCGCGGGGCTGCAGGCGCTTCTGGACGCCGCGGACGAGGTGCCGGCCCAGACCGCCGCGATTCTCATGTGCGACAAGGAGGAGATCGGGTCCGTCGGTTCGACGGGCATGACGTCCAGCTTCTTCGAGAACACGGTCGCCGAACTCATCGAACGCCAGGAAAAGAATGCGAAGGACATCCTCGTCCGCCGCGCCCTCGAAAAGAGTTCCATGCTCTCGGCGGACGTGACGGCGGTGGCCGATCCGCACTTCCCGGACGTCGATTCGACCGGAAACGCCGCCAAATTCCACAAGGGTCCGGCGGCTTCCAAGTACACGGGCGGGACGTCCAAGGGCGGGGCGAGCGACTGTTCGCCCGAGTTCGTGGCGACGATCCGCCGCATCATGGACGAGGGCGAGGTCGTCTGGCAGATGGCCGAACTGGGCAAGATGGAGAAGGGCGGCGGCGGCACGATCGCCCAGTACATGGCGCGTTTCGGCATGAAGGTCCTCGACATGGGGACGCCGCTTCTGAACATGCATGCGCCTTGGGAGCTCGCCTCCAAGTTCGACGCCTGGCAGACCTATCGTGCCTATTCGGCCTATTTGCGGGCGCGCTAGGGCTATTGCGCTTGCCAAGACAGCGTCAGGTATGATATAATGTACCGAAATACGTGAGAAAGGTTGAAAGAAATGAGCATCCTGATTGGATTTCTGTATGTGGTTGAAGTGGTCGTCTGCCTGCTTTTGGCGCTTGTCGTCATGTTGCAGAAGCCGAAAGAAGGCGGCCTGGGCGGGATCGCGGGCGCGAGCGCGCTCGAGGCTTCGCTTGGCGCGGACGCCGGCAACGTGCTGATCAAGACGACGGCCGTTCTGGGCGCCGTGTTCCTTTTGAACACGTTGATTCTCGCGCGCCTGACCTCGACGCCGACGTCGGGCAGCGTGGTCGCGGGCGAGGAATACGCCGCGCCCGTCCAGGAGACGCCTGTCGCTCCGGCTCCGGCCGTTCCGGCGGCTCCGGCGCCCGCCGCACCCGAGGCGAAGTGATGAAAGTCCTCGTCACCGGGGGCTCGGGGTTCCTGGGCATCAATCTCGTCCGCTTCCTCCATGCGCAAGGCGTGGAGGAAGTGCGCGTTTTGGATATCGCCGATTTCGATTATCCGGAGAAGTACGAGCCCTGGCTCAAGTTCACGAAAGGCGACGTGCGGGACGTGCCCGCGGTGGAGCGCGCGACGGAAGGGTGCGACGTCGTCGTGCATTGCGCCGCGGCGCTTCCTCTCTACAGCGCGGAAGACATCTGGACGACGGAGGTGGACGGTTGCCGCAACGTGCTCGCCGCCGCGCGCAAGTACAAGCTGGACCGCATGATCCAGATTTCGTCCACGGCGGTCTATGGCGTACCGAAGAAACATCCGATCTACGAGGACGATCCGCTCGTGGGGGTCGGTCCGTACGGCTACGCCAAGATCGAGGCGGAAAAGCTGTGCCGCGCGGCGATTGCGGACGGTTTCTGCGTGTCGATCATCCGTCCGAAGAGTTTCGTGGGGCCCGAACGGCTGGGCGTCTTCGCGCTGTTCTACGACTGGGCGTACACGGGACACGGCTTTCCCATGATCGGCAGCGGCAAGAACCGCTACCAGTTGATGGACGTGGACGATCTCGACCAGGCGATCTGGCACGCGATGACGTATCCGAAGAACGTCGTGGCCACGGCCTTCAATATCGGAGCGAAAGAATTCACGACGATGAAAGAGGACTACCAGGCGGTGCTGGACCGCGCGGGGCACGGCAAGAAGATCGTCGGCATGCCGGTCAAGCCGCTCATCTTCATTCTGCGCATTCTCGAGAAGCTGCATCTCTCGCCGCTGTATCCGTGGGTCTACGAGACGGCCAGCACCGATTCGTTCGTTTCGATCGAGAAGGCCGAGAAGCTGCTGGATTACAAACCGCGCTACTCCAACAAGCAGGCCCTGGTGCGCAATTACGACTGGTACGTCGCGCACCTGGACGACTTCAAGGGGAAAAGCGGCGTCTCTCACCGCGTCCCGTGGAAGCAGGGGCTTTTGGCGGCAGCGAAATATTTCTTCTGATCGCGGTTTGCCGCGCGGTGGCGCGGCGCCGCAAAAGTTTCCGGCATCCGCCACATGGAATTTGTTGCGATAGACTTCGAGACTACGGGCTACGAGAACGGAGGCGCCAACGAGCCCTGGCAGCTGGGCGCGGCGGTCGTGCGGGACTTTCGGATCGTCGAAACCCACGAATGGTTCTTCGGCACTTCGCTCACGCCCGAAGCGGAGCCCCTCATGGCGCAGTGGGACGCGTTCTATCCCGTCCTGGCCGGGCGCCGCCTCGTGGCGCACAACATCGCGACCGAGCGGACGATTCTGACGCGGATCGCGCCCTTGACCAAGTGGGGACCGTGGGTCGACACTCTCAAGCTGGCGCGTGCGCGCTATCCGCGTCTGCCAAGCTATGCGCTGGGCGAACTCTGCGCGATGTTCGGTTGCGTGCCCCAGATGGAGGGTCGCACGTGGCACGACGGCCTCTACGATGCCGTCGCCTGCGCGGAACTGGCTTTGCACATCGCGGCGTGGGATTTCGCCGCGGAGGGACTCGCATGCTGAAGACGCTCGCCATCCTCTTTTTCGAGATGTTCAAGATCTCCCTGTTCGTCCTCGGGGGCGGCTTCGCGATCATTGCGGTGGCGGACGACGTCTTTTCGCGCAAGCTCAAGTGGACGGCCGAAGGCGAACTGCTGGGGCACCTGCCCGTCTTCCAGATGGTGCCCGGGCTCATCGCGGGCAATACGGCCATCTATGTCGGCAACAAGGTCGCGGGCGCCGCCGGCGCGGCGGTCGGTCTCGCGGCGGTGGCCCTGCCCAGCCTTGTCATCTTCCTTTTCGTTTCGGCCGGGTACGGCGCGTTGCCGTTGGACGACGTCTGGCTGAACGCCGCCTTCGCCGGCTTGCGCGCGGCCCTGACGGGAATTGTCGCGGCGACGATGGTTCGTTCCTGGACGAAGTGCGTCAAGAACGTCTACGATTATGTGGTTTTGGTCCTGTCCGCCTGTGCGATTGGAATTTGCCGCATGAATCCCGCCTTCGTGCTCGTTGCGGCGCTTTTGGCGGGCATCGCGCGGCGGTTCCTCGTGGACGCCCTTGCCGTGCGCAGGAATACGCGCGTTTTCGGTTCGTTTGCCTTCATTCCGCTGCTCTTCCTGAAATACGGCGCGCTCTGTTTCGGCGGCGGCTATGTGCTGGTGCCGTTCTACCTCCGCGATTTCGTCGGTTCGGCCGCGCCCTACCTGCAGCTCGCGCCGGACGAATTCTCCAACTTGATGGCGCTGACCCAGATGACGCCCGGGCCCATCGGCATCAACGCCGCGACGTTCTTCGGCTATCGCATGGGGGGCGTGGGGGGCGCGATCGTCGCGACGGTCTGCCTCCTGCTGCCGAGCTACTTCTTCCTTCTGCTCGCCCTGCGGTCGCTGGAGAAGTTCAAATCGAGCCGCCTGGTGCAAGGCATGCTCGAGGGCGTGCGCCCGGCGACGGTCTCCTTGATGGCGGTGGCCCTTTGGGCGTTTCTGTCCATGAGCGTCTGGGACGTCTCGTCGCGTCCGCATGTCTCGTGGTGCACGTTTACCCCGGCGAACGTCAATCTCGTCGCCTTGGCCCTCGCCGTCGCCGCGGGCGTCCTGGCCTGGCGCAAGACGCTTCCCGTCATGCGACTCGTCTTTCTGTGCGCGCTCGCGGCGCTTGTCTTGCGGGCCTAGCGAACCTTTGAGGGACCTCCGTCGTTTATGGGAGTATGACTGTGAACACATCTAATGCGAAAAAGACAATGCCCGCCGCCCCGCGGCGCACCTTGGCCGTGGGCTGGTTCGACAATTTTCCGTTCCAGGACGCCTGTTCGCCCTGGCTCGGTCGCATCAAGGAGGTCTTTTTCGCCTGGCCGGGCGTCCGCGCGAGCCGCCCGATGGCGGAATGGACGCCCGAACGCCGCGCCCGGCTCGTAGCCGATCTCAAGTGGGCGCGCGCGCACGGCGTCCAGCTCGACACCATCTTCAACGTGACTTGCTACGGCGATATCTCCCTTTCCGTCGAATTGGCGGACCGTGTGGACGCGGCGTTGCGGGAAATGGCGGCGGAAGACCTCCTCCCCGAACATCTCACGACGGCTTCGCCTTTCATCGCCGCGGTCGTGCGCAAGCATTGGCCCGCCGTCAAATTGCGCCTCAGCATCAACATGGACATCTCGACGCCGATCGCGCTGTCCTACATGGACGAGCTTTACGACTCCTTTTACGCCGGACGCAACGCCCATCGCCGTCTGGACTACGTCGCCCACATGGCGGACTGGGCCCACGCCCGGGGAAAGGAGATCGGCCTTCAGGCGAACGTGGGCTGTCTGCGCGACTGTCCCTTCCATCTTTTCCACAACAACCTGCACGGCCACGACCGCATGGGGCAGTCCGCCGCGGGCGCGGCGTTCGGTTTCTCGGTCTTCCGCTGCCGCACGCACTACGAGCGCGGCAATTACACGGACTTCCTGCGCGCCATCTGGATCCGCCCGGAAGATCTGCCGCGCTACGAGCGGCATGTGGACGTCGTGAAGCTCGCCACGCGCCGCCATCCCATCCCGTCGCAGGTGATCGCCGCCTATGCGTCCTACTCGTATGCGGGCGACGTGGCGGCCCTGACCGACCCCTGCTTCCGGTTTCCGTTCATTGTCGACAATGCCGCGCTCGGGAAGTCCCCGCTCTGGCCCGCCGTGCGCGATTGTCCGCACGCGTCGGACTGCGCGCAGTGCGGGAAATGCGCGGCGCTTTGGGCGGAAGTCGCGCGTCCCCGCCCGGCGCAGGCGGACGGACTCACCCAAGCCTTCACTTCGTTTTTCAAAGGATGAAATCTCCGCGCTATCTCTTCCTGACCCCGCCGCTCGTGCAGACCAATACGCCGTACCCCACGACGATGCACCTCGTCGGATTCCTGCGCGCGCACGGCATCGCGGCGGAACAGCGCGATCTTTCCATCGGCGTGGTCCGGGACGTCCTTGTCGAATACGGCGGGGACGAGGCGGAACAGCTACTGGAGTTCCTTTCCGGCGACGCCCCGGCGGACGCGAAAGTGGAGGCGTCCGCCTGGATCGAGGACCTGGCGCGGCGCATCCGGGACGAGATAGACCCCGCGTTCGGCTTTTCCCGCTATGCCGCGCGCATCAGCACGAACGCGGCGGACTTCGGCCAGGTCGAACGCCAGATCCGCCGGCGCGGCGTGATGGACGGCTTTCTCGAACAGCGCCTCGAGCAGGCGATCGCCGTGACGCGTCCGACCGTGATCGGCGTGACGTGCCCGTTCCCCGGGACGCTGGTGGGCGCCTTCAAGATCGCCGCCTGGGTCAAGGCGCACCATCCGGGCATCCGCCTTCTTCTGGGCGGCGGGTTCGTCTCGACCGAACTGCGCGAGATGACGGATCCGCGTCCGCGGCGGTACTTCGACGACTTCATCCTCGACGAGGGCTATCGCCATTTCGTCCCCGAAGGGACTCCGATACCCGTCTTTGTCGAGCCGAGCTACGAGGGGATTTCCTGGGACGATTATTTCGACGTCGTGGAGACGGCGAATCCCATGCACCGGCTGTGGAGCGTCGGGCGCTGGATCAAGCTGCAGATGGCGCGCGGATGCTACTGGCACAAGTGCGCCTTCTGCGACGTGCACTTGCCCTACATCAAGTGCTTCGAAATGCCCGACGCCATCCGGATCGTGGACGCCATGGAGCGGCTCGGCCGGCATGCCCGGGGCCGGGCGGGCTTCCATTTCGTCGACGAAGCCATGCCGCCCGCGCTGATTCGCCGCGTCTCGGAGGAGATCGTCCGCCGCAGACTCGCCGTCTCCTGGTGGGGGAACGTGCGTTTCGACGCATCCTTCACCCCCGAACTCTGCCGTCTCATGGCGCGCGCCGGGTGCATCGCGGTGACGGGCGGGCTCGAATGCGCCAACGACCGCCTGCTCGCGCTCATGAACAAGGGCATTACGCTCGCGTCCGCCCGGCAGGCGCTGGAGGCGTTCCACGCCGCGGGCATCATGGTGCACGCCTATCTGATGTACGGCTTCCCGACCGAAACGGAGGCGGAAGCCTTCGGCGCACTCGGCTACGTCCGCGACCTCTTCCGGGCGGACCTCGTGCAGAGCGCCTTCTGGCACCGCTTCGCCTTGACGGTGCACTCGCCCATCGCACGCGAAACGGACCGCTTCGGCATCAAGCCCGTCCGGAAGCGTCCGCGCAAGCGCCTCTTCTGCCGGAACGAAATCCCCTTTACTGAACCTTCCGCGCCGGATTGGACGACAATCGGCCGCGCTCTCGACCTGGCGCTCGCGAACTACCTGGAAGGGCGGGGCCTTTCGAAGAGCATGGCTTTCTGGAAGCGCGCGGCCCAAACGCCGCGCTGACGGACGAAAATCAGTCTTTCCTCACGGTCGAAATCCGTTCCTTCGCCCCAAAAAAACCAAACCCCAGCGGAGTTTTCCGCCGGAGGGGGTGCGTTACGCGTGTACGCGGGGAGGACGTCCGCGTCTTCCCCGCCCAGTTTGTCAAACAGGAAGTGTACCCGTGAGAAACGGGGAGGGGTGGTTGTCGGTTTGCCAAATACAGGCAAATAGTGGCTTGAGACCTGGCGGGTATGGGATGCCGCGACCGCGCCATCGGCAGAACATCTCCAAGAGACCACGGTCTTTTTCCCAAGAGACCGCGGTCTTTTGCTCTGGAGACCGCGGTCTCTTCTCCCTCTCATGCCGATACCCGGAGTCGGTTCGGGGCTGTGAACGCGTTTCGGACAGGGTGGATCGGTCTTCGCGAAGGTCGACCCCCCAACTTCGCGAAGGTCGACCTCCCACCTTCGCGAAGCCTCCGTGATTTGCTCTATATATAAGGAGAAGGGGAAGGGTGTTCCGGGCAATTGGAAGGATGATGGAGGGGGCTGGGGCGGACGACGTCCCTCTGCCCGACCCGTCGGACGGTTGCTTGACGTCACGAACAGACGGAATTCCCGTGCCCATGAGAAAAGATTCTCGTGCCGATGAGAAAAAATTCCCCTGGGCACGAGAACGGAGCGGTTGCAGGCGTGAAAACGTCCGTTAGTTTGCGTTTTCAATCGAAACATGTTGTAAAACAGGCAGATATCTCCTGAAAACCGGGACTCCTCGGTCTATCCACCCCGTTTCGCCCGCCGGGAACGCTCCAGACGGGGGCCCCAACGCGCCGGAACGGGGTTGCCGTTTCCTTGAAATGACGACCGGCTCTCCTTGGTGAAACAAACTCCGAGGAGCAACAAAAGGCTACGCGCGGGCCCTTGCGGTCGGCTTCACCGTCGCTTCGCGACCTTCCCTTCGAAGCAAAGCTTCTTCGGCGCATCTCCGCTTCGCCTCGGGCTGCGCAGGTTCCGCTTGCGGACAAAGGGGTCCACCGGGTTTTGTGATTGTCCTCCTTCATGTGGCAGGGGACTGTCGCCCCTGCCCTTGGAGAGGAAAGATGGTATTTGCTTCGCCCGCAGGGTGGCGGGCTGAGCGTGCGAAGCCCGAGGCGAAGCGTCAGCGTAGCCTTTTGCCGCCCGTCGGAGTTTGCTATATCATAAGGAGAAGGGAGGGGTGCGATGTCTCTCCGTCCCATCGGAACGACCTGTCCCGGGCGTCTCACGACAGGGTAGACTTTTCCAGACTCCAAGCAGAGCGGTGTTGAGTTGCCTCCGCAAGTATGGTATAATTGTATCGGTAATGAGGCTGGAAAGTTTGATTTTCGCCCTGCGTATGCAGGCATCCCCGGATGCCGTGCGGTCGTGCATGCCTTCAGAAGGGTGCATGGCCGTGCGGAGGACAGGGACGATCCGGCAGGCGTCCGGCATTCCCGTGGCGGGCGAACGGTCTCTATGCAAGGATATTGGAAGAAAGGACTAGAAGATGAAAGCAAAGAACGTATGGGAAGCCGCCAAACGGGGCTTTACGCTTGTCGAACTGCTGGTGGTCGTCGCCATTCTCGGCGTATTGGCGACGATAGCCATCCAGAACATCAATGAACACCTGGACAACGCCAACAAGACCGCGGCCAAGTCGTCCGTCGATTCCATCGACGGGGCAGTGTTGAGCTACAAGATCAAACACGGCAAGCTGCCGGGCGATTTGCGCGACCTCATCAAGGACGAGGGCGAAGACGGTCCGATTCTGAAGGGTGGCGAAGGCGCGCTGTTCGATCCGTGGAACAACGAGTACAAGCTCGAGAAGAACGGGCGCAAGTACGCGGTCGTCTGCGCCGGGATGGACGGCGAATTCGGCACGGACGACGACATCCGCAGCGACAAGACGGACAAGAAGTCGAAATAGGCACGCGTCCCGGACGGGATGACGCGAACATGCGCCGCGGTTTCACGTTGATAGAACTGCTTGTCGTCATCGCCATACTGGCGGCGATGACGGGGGTGTCGGTCATCTCGTTCTCGGCCGGCCGCGGCGCTTTCCGCCTGAAAGGCGCGGCGCGCGACGTGTTCGCCGCGATCCGGCAGGCGCGGTCCATCGCGCTTGTCACGCAAAAGCCGTGCATCATCACCTACGGGGAAGTTTCCCGGGGCGATACGGTATGCGCGCAGGTCACGCTTGCTGGCACGAAACTCATGAACGACACCGGTCCCCGGACGGCGTGGACGCTTTCGGGCGAGCCCGTTGTCGTCGGCGGCGACGAGGAGTTCCCCCCTGCAGAGACGAGCGACGCGGATGCGCCGGCTCCCTCGGGCGGGCATACGGTCGCCGAGGCGCTGTTTCCGTCCATCTCGGAAGAGGTGCTGGAGGGAGTCCGGATAAAAGTCGTTTCGGGGGAGGAAAATCTGCCGCTCAGCGAAGGGGAGACCGAAATGCGGCGGGCGCGCACCTCCATCTACTCCAATGTCGACTACCTGCTGGAGAAGTACAAGAAAGCGCGCGCGGCGGAGAAGTCCGCTGACGAGGCGGCAAACGAAGAGTCCGGCGAGGCGGATGCGGCGCAAAAGAAGACGTCTGCCCCGACGGCCGGGCAGGAGGCGGCCAGCTTTGTGTGGCAGGTCAACGGACGGTGCGAGCCGCACCGGGTGTACGTGTATGCGGCGGGGTCCGAACCGCAGGACGGGCTCGTGATCGTCGTGGACCGCTTCGGCGCGGCCCAGGTGCTTTCCGGCGACGAAGAAGGGCGGGAGTAGGGCATGCGCCGCGGTTTCACGCTATTGGAGGTTCTGATCGCCACGATCATCCTCGGGCTGGGGATTACGGGGCTTCTCGTTTCCATGTCGCAGGCGCAGGAATTGATGCTGTCGGCGACGCGGTTCCAGGCGGTGCAGGAAGTGATGGACATGGGGGATATGGCGTATCCGCTCGTCGACGTGCAGGATCCCCTGCTGGACCTGGACGTCCCCGAGACGCGCGCCGCGGCGCTTTGGGACAAGATCTCGAAAATCCGCCTGACGCGCGAGCAGGAAGAGAAGTACCAGGGGTACACGTGGGAGCGCGAATGCCTGAACAAGAACGACACGGACGAAATCGCGCGGCTTGGGGGGCTTTACGTCGTGCGCATCACGGTGCGCTGGGGCGACCGGTACCGGGGGCGCGGCGAGCAGGAAAGCTACGTGACGTTGTGGCGAAAGGAGGGATCGTGATCCTGCGGCGCGCGTTCACGATGGTCGAAATGCTCCTGGCGACGCTCCTGCTGGGCGTCTTGACGACATTCGCCGTGTTGACATTCAATACGGTCACGAACGCCTGGCAGGTTTCGGGCGAATACATGGACAAGAACCAGCGGGCCGACTATGCGCTCCGGCAGGTCGTCTCGGGTTTGCGCAGCATGTACTATCCGCACGACGGCAAGCAAGACGCGCGCTACGGGTTTGTGCTGCAGGACAACGGGGAGGGGGAAGACGCGAAAGACTCGGACGTGATCGAATGGTCCAAGACGGGCCCGGCGCTCGTCGGGACGGAAAGCGCCGTGGCGGACACGGTGCATCGCGTGCAGGTCATGGTGCTGGAGGAGGGGAATTCGGACTATCGCGAGCCGATCGCCGTCACGGGACTGTACGCGCGGCAATGTCCGGACGCCGCGTTGCGTCCGGACGATCAGGAGGCGGACTACTCGTTCGCGAATGCGGATCTGTACCAGCCGGTTCTTGTCGCGGACGGGGTCGTCGGGTTCAACTGCCGCGTGCTGGCGAGCAACGGGAAGACGCAGTCCAAGAACGACGAATCGCTTTTCGAGGACGAGTGGGCGCAATCCAACAGCGTGCCCTACAAGGTGGAATTGACTTTCCGCGTCGAGGATCCGGACGGCAGACGGTACCGCACGCATACGGCGCCGCTCATGCGGATCGTGCGGCTGCCGGTCTACGAGCAGAGCCAGGACGGCGCCGCGATTCCGGGGATGGCAAGCGAAAAAGACGCCGCGGCGGCAGGTGCGCGGCGCGGCGGGGGCGGCGTTCTCCGGGGAGGACGTCCATGAAAGCGCGGCGCGGCAGTGCGCTCGTCATGGCGATTTGGATCATCGCGGTGCTCGCGGTGATCGTGGTGTCGTTCGTCTACGAGGCGCGCCAGCAGAGCGGCGTCAATCTGTACGTCCTGTCGCGCAACCGGGTGGACCGGTTCGTGGACGCCGGGCGCATCCTGGCGGAGGTCGTGCTGACGGGCTACGGGAGCGCGCCCGATTGGAGCGAGGACCAGGATACGCCGAAATTGCTGGAAGACGACCGCTGGGTGGTCGAGAAACAAGAACTGAAATCGGCGTCCCGCTGCACCATCGGGCCCATCGTCCTGGACGCGGACGACCCCGAAAGCGGTACCGTGAAAGTCGAGATTTCGACGGTGAATTCGGGGACGGAAGGCATTATCGACATCAACGAGCTCTGCAAATCGGGCGACGACACGAAATACATGGAGCGGTGGTGGATGATTTTCAAGGCGCACAACATTCCAGAGGAGCTGAACACGCCCCGGGACGGCGTCGTCAATCTGTGGAACATTCTGATCGCGTCCTGGGACGACTGGCGGGACGAGGACGACAACGTCACGATAATCGACGGCGCGGAGTGCGGCGCCGAGAACAAGTGGTACGAGGAGCTGGAAGAAAAGTTCACCGGGACGGACGACGAAAAGAACGAGCTCAAGCGCCGCCCGCGGCAAGGACGCATACCGGACGTGAAGGAGCTGGAGTACGTGCGCGGCTTCCGGGACTATCCGCAAGTCCTCACGGGCGGTGTGATCAATCCCTGGGAACGCGAGGAAGACCAGATCGCGGTGCGCGGCATCCTGAATCTGTTCTGCACGGAGGGCGGCAAGAAAATAAACGTCAACACGTGCGACAATGTGGACGCGCTCGTCACGGTTCCGGGCGTCTACAGCAATCCGGAGGAAGACGAAGCGCTTGCGGACGCGCAGGAGCTCGCGCGCGCCATCGTCCAGGCCCGGGGCGTCCCCCCCGAGACGTACGACGTGGACGAAACGCGCACGAGCTGGCCGTTCAAGGATTTCGCCGACTTGCGCACACGCCTCGCGCTCGTCCCCATGGACGCCACGCTGGATATCGGCGCGGAGGCTTCCGAATATTTCTCTTTCTCCGCCGGCAAGGACACGATCTACAAGATAACCATCACGGGCGAGTCGGGCGGAATGGCGCATACGGTCGAAGCGGAAGCGTATGCAAAAGATTCAAAAGTCCGCTATATCCGTTGGCGCGAGGATTGATGCGGATGGAACGGCTCGACAAATTCCTGTTGGCGCGCTATCCGGACTTCTCCCGTTCGCGCATAGAAGGTCTCGTGAAGGCGGGATTCGTCAAAGTGAACGGCGAACCCGCCGAAAAAGCGGGACGGAAAGTCTCCGAGACCGATGTGGTGGAGGTCGAGATTCCCCCGCCCGTGCCGGCAATCCCCGAGCCGGAGGACATTCCGCTCGCCGTCGTCTACGAGGACGCGGACATGCTGGTCGTGGACAAGGCGCCCGGGATGGTGGTGCATCCCGCGCCCGGACATTTCACCGGCACGCTTGTGAACGCGCTTCTCCATCACTGTCCGTCGCTTGCGGGCATAGGCGGGGTGGCGCGCCCGGGCATCGTGCACCGGCTGGACCAGGATACGAGCGGGCTTATCGTCGTCGCGAAGAGCGAAAAGGCGATGGCGGGGCTTGTGCGCGCGTTTTCCGGGCATGCCGGAATCGAGAAAACCTACCTCGCCATCTGCCACGGGCGTCCGCGGCTGGATGCCGGGCGGATCGTGAACCTGATCGGACGACATCCCGTAGACCGCAAGCGCATGGCGATCGTCGAGAAAAACGGCAAGGAAGCCATTACGAATTGGCGGATATCGTCAACCTCGTCCGCGTGCGGAAGTCTCCTCTCGCGGATAGTTTGCCGTATCGAGACGGGGCGCACGCACCAAATACGCGTGCATATGGCTTCGCTGGGTTGCCCAGTCGCCGGCGATGCCGTTTACGGGAAGAGTGCATGGGACAAACGTCTCGCGCCCATCCCTGCGCGGCAGATGTTGCATGCCTGGAAGCTCTCCCTGCGGCACCCGGTTACCGGCGAACGTCTCTCGTTCGAGGCCCCTCCGCCGGCGGATATGCAACCCTATCTCGTGGATTGAAGCGCGAAGGGGGTTGCCCGAAAACAAAAAAAGAAGCTCTTCCAAGCTTCTTTTGGAGGTGGGAAGCGGAGTTGAACCGCTGTAAGCGGATTTGCAGTCCGCTACCTAACCGCTCGGCCATCCCACCGTGGTCGTCAATGGTTCATAGTATATCAAAAATGACCGTGCTCCGTCAATCGGATATTTTCAAGAAAATGAAATTTGTGAATTGTCAAAGTAAATGCCCATGCACCAGCGGCATTTGCTTTTTCAATCCACGTTACCCTTTGGGCACCGCTTGCGTCCTTGCCGTGGACGAAAATTCCGGTATGCTGCCGAAAGGCCGGAATCGGGGCGGCGTCCTTTGTTTTCAAAGGGAGAAGTGGATTTGCCGTTTTCGCCAAGCGGGTGAAAAACGGAGTCGTTCGTCGACCCGCGCGTCCTTGTCGCGGCTTGCGTCTGCGTCGCGGTCGGGTGGGAAAGAACGCCGTCTACGCCTGATCGCACACGCGTTCCGGCGAGACGGCATCACCGTTCCGGCGAGACGGCATCGCCGTTCCGGCGCAACGGCATCGCCGTTCCGGCGCAACGGCATCACCGTTCCGGCGCAACGGCATCACCGTTCCGGCGCAACGGGGTCACCGTTCCGGCGCAACCGCGACCCCATTCCGGCGCGTTTGGGCCCCCGTCTGGAGCGTTCCCGGCGGGCGAAACGGGGCGGATAGACCGGGGAGCGCCGATTTTCAGGAGATATCTGCCTGTTTTACGACAGATTTCGGTTTAAAACGCAAACTAACGGACATTTTCGCGCCAGCCGGCGCCCCATTCTCGTGCCCATGAGAATCTTTTCTCATGGGCACGAGAATTCCGTCTGTTCGTGACGCCACACGGACGAACAAGGACAGGGGGTCTTCGCCTACACGGTCAACCCCGACACCCCGTCCCGCCCCGGACAAACGTTCTTCTCGTGGCTGCAAGAAGTCTTTTCCATGGGCACGAAAAGGGAGTTCCACTCCGACGGCTTCGTTTTCGGCCGTTTGACGGTAGCCGCATGCACGCTTCCCGCCGGAAGCAAAGTCCACGAACCCGATTCCTGCCTTCCTACTGCGATTTCCAGGATTATAGGTTCTCCCTCTCCTTATAATAAGTCCATCCCCCGCGGCTGGCGGCCGATCCGAAGGATGGACTGCAGGGGATAGACTACCCCATCCGCGCCGGATGAGCAACAAAACTTCAAGAGACCGCGGTCTCAAGGTGCTCGGAACGCGTTCCTAAGGTGCTGGGAACGCGTTCTCTTGGATACGGCGTGCCCACGAGACGCGTCCGCCCCACCCGGTCGTCGCGCGGAAGCAAACGGACAAGAATGGAACTTTCCGCCTGGAATAGGGTTAACGTTATAAAACATAGCACGAATGACTTCGTTTCCACCCGTTTGGCGGAAACTGGGGAAGCTGCTTCATCCTTGAAAATAAAGCCCCCAGTTCCGATTCCAGCCTTTTGACTGCGATGTTTCAGGCTAAAACACTACTTTTACATCAAAACACGGGGTGTTTTGTCTTTTGGGCTGCCGTCCGCTGGCATGGCGGTCGAAAACGCCGGCGCGCGGCGGAAAACGCGCCTCGCGCCGTCCCTTGTCGAACAGGGCAGGAGCGGGAGGCGCGGTTCGGCATGCGCTTCAGATCGATTTCATGCGCCTATCGTAGAGAAGGGCGGCGTTGAGCACGACGATGAAGGAGCCGGCGTTGTGCACGAGCGCGCCCCAGACGGGCGTCAGGCATCCGACCACGCCGCACGTCACCGCGACGGCGTTTATGGTCATCGAAAGCGTGATGTTGAACCGGATGGTCCGCACGCAGGCGCGCGCCAAGCGCATGACATAGGCGACCGAGGCGATATTGTCGTTCATGACGGCGATATCGCTCGCTTCCGTCGCGATGTCCGTTCCGGCTCCCGCCATGGCGATGCCCACCGAGGCGTACTTCATCGCCGCGGCGTCGTTTACGCCGTCGCCCACCATCGCCACATGCGCGCCGGAGGCGGACAATTCCTTGACGGCGTTCACCTTGTCCTCCGGCAGAAGGTCCGCCTTTACCGCGGCAATTCCGCAGTCCGCGGCGAATTTCTCCGCGATGGCGGCATGGTCGCCCGTCAGCAGACAGCTGGCGATGCCCAGGGATTTGAGGTCGGCGACCGTTTTCGCCGCTTGCGGGCGCAGCGTGTCGGAAACCTCCAGGTTTTCTCCCGCCAGAATCCGCCCCTCTTGGTCACGGCGCAGATTGTTCGCCCAGGTTCCGGTCGTGAGGGTTCCGGTCTTGTCGAACGCAACCGTATCCACGCGGCTGGCCTTCTCGAGCGCCTCGCCCGTCTTGACGAGAACGCCGCGCTTTGTGGCTTGCCCGATCGCCGCGACAATCGCCGTCGGTGTCGCCAGCGCCAATGCGCAGGGGCAGAAGGTCACCAGCACCGTCACGGCGCAAACGAGCGCCTTGTGGACGCCGCCCCCCACGACGAAGCACCACGCCAGGAACGTCCCGATCGCCACCAGCAGGGCGAGCGGCACAAGCCATGCCGCCCAGCGGTCGGCGATGCGCTGGATGGGGGCGCGGTGCTTGTCCGCCTCGTCGACGAGGCGGATAGTGCGCGCGAGGCTGGAGTTCCCGCCCACGGCGAGCGCCTTGACGCGCACGAATCCGTAGCGGTTGAGCGTGCCGCAAAAAACGCGGTCGCCCGGCGCTTTGCGCACGGGGACCGACTCGCCCGTAATGACGGACTGGTCGACGGTCGTCTCGCCTTCCACGACCTCGCCGTCGCAGGGGAACGCCGCCCCCGGAGCCACCGGCACGACGTCCCCGACATGGAGTTTGTCGTTCACGAGCGCTTTCAGCTTGACAAGGCTCTTCACGCCTTTTCGGGCGCGGCGCACGGAGAAAGCCTCCAGTTTCTCGCCCAGCGCCATGATAAACGCCACTTCGCCCGCCGCGAACGTCTCGCCTATGGAGAGCGCGGCTATCATGGCCAATGTGATGAGAAGGGCGGAGGTAATGCGTTTTTCGGCGATTAGCGTGCGGATCGCCTCGTAGCCGAGCGGCAATCCGGACAGGACGACCGCGGCGAGCGCCGGATTCGCGAATCCCGCATGGTGCATCCCCTGGAGGTGCTGGGAAAGCCCAAGCGCCACGCAGACGCCACTGACGAGCAGAATGCGCCAGTTTTCCAGTTTCTCGCAGAAAGTGGAAAGAACGGCGTCCACACGCGCCCATCCCTTGCGTTCGACGGGGGTGTCCGTTCTTTCGTGTCCGCAACAGCAACAACAGCCCATGGTTTTCTTTCCTCCTTATTTTATGCCCACATACTGTTCGAGCGAGTCCTTGAAGTTCTCGATGGCTTCGTCGGCCTTGCCTTCTTCGATGCCGTGCCGCACGCAATGCCCGAGGTGGCCTTCCAAGACGACAAGACCGATCCGATGCAGGGCCGCATCCGCGGCATTGATTTGAATCATGATATCCTCGCATTTCGCCGCATCGTCCTCTATCATGCGGCGAATGGCGCCAATCTGTCCCTGTACACGGTTGAGCCGCGCAACAAGAGCTTTCTGGTCGTAACAATCTTTCATAGGTATTCAATCCTTTTCTTTGCCGTTTCTTGCGCCTGGCAAGCGCATAAAACGCCGTATATTATACCCCCTCCCCCTATGCGCTGTCAAGGGGGCATTGTCCGCGAAAAGGGTTTTGCCGTGGCGGGAATTGCGCAGGCATCCGTGCGGGGGAGGGGGAGGGGCGTGCCTATAATAAGGAGAGAGAACCTACAATAGCCGCCCCTCTTCCGGCCTTTCAACTGGTGATTTCCAGGTTTATGCGGCTTCCCGCCGATCCATCAGCCGTGCGATGCGCCGGCATAGGATTTCCGTCACGCGAATGGCGGCGTGGTGCAGGCTTTCCCCGGGGTGGGCCCGGAAGGTTTGCGGCGCGGCCGCCCGGAAAGTCGCCTGCATGCAACGCGTGCCCATATCCCAGACGGACTGCCCTTTCCCCAATACGCGCCGCGAATACCGCGCCCCCAGGCAGACCACCGGGGCGCCCGTCCGCAAGGCGAGCTGAGCGCAGCCCCGCTTGAAGGGACGCATCCGGTCCGTGCCGGGCGAACGGGTTCCCTCGGGGAAGATGAGGACATTCCATCCGGCGGCGAGTCTGGGGGCCGCTTCCGCCACGAGATCGGCATCCGCCGGCAGGGAGAGGGCGCGCACGCTGGCCGCGCAAAACGGATTGTTCCGCAATGATTTCTTGGCGATAAAGAGCGTTTTGGGCACGAAAGCGGTAATCGCCACGACATCCAGCAGGGACGGATGGTTGCAGACGAGGATCGTGCCGCGCCAGGGGCGCAATTCGCCGCGGTCGATGCGGATGAGGCCCGAACGGTTCAGCATCCAGACGAAAACGCGCCAAAGCGTGCGCATGATCTTTTGGCGTGCCGCGGGGCTCCAGACGAGCAGAAAGGCAGGGATGAGCCCGACGCCGCCGACGCCGAAAACCGCGAAAAGCAGGATGGCTCCCAGTCCGCGGCGGTTTACGCGCATGGCGTGCAACCCTCAAGCGTCAGGAAGCGGCCTTCGATTCTGGGGCACGCCCCCGACAGGAAGGCGTGGACCGCGTCGAACGCGAGCGGGGCGGAATCCGTCCGGGCGGGGTGCGTCGAAAGGCGCACCCGGCGCGTGCCGTGCGGACCGAAGAGGATGGCAAACCCGCAGGAACAGGGATCTTCTTCCGCATACACGAACAGTTGCCGGACCGGGTCGGACAGAAGCTCCAGAAAACCGCATTCGATCGTGTCCGCCCCCGCCGCCACGGCGGTATAGGGCGCGGCGTTTTTCGTCGCCACGCTCCACAGTCCCGGCGCGGCGTTGTAGACGGAGGTGCTGAAGCGGTTCGGCGAAACCGACCCGTCCGCATTGAAATCGGCGACCAGCCGCCGCGTCAGCGAAATCTCGCCATAACGCGAGGCAAAGACGGTGTTTTCGGTCCATTCCGTCTCGACTTGGGAGGCGAGCGCGAAAAAGACCTTCTGCAAAGGCGAAAGGCGCCGCCGGGCGGGCGCCGCCACGCGGCCCAAATCCGGCTCCATCCCGGGCAGAAGCGCCGCGAACGCGGCGATTTCAAGCTCCCGCGTCATGTCCGTCTGAAGACAAGAGAGGTGTTTACGCCGCCAAACGCGAAATTGTTGGACATGACATAGTCCGCGGATTTCGTCCGGCCTTCGCCGATGATGAAGTCATGATCGCCGCAACGCGGATCCGGCTCCGTCAAGTTGAGATTGGGCGCGAACCAGCCTGCATTCATCATCTCGATGGACAAAATCGCCTCGATCGCGCCACAGGCGCCCAGCGTATGGCCGGTATAGCTCTTGAGGGTGCTCACGGGCGGGCGGGCGGCCCCGAACACCTGCGACATGGCCGTGCCTTCGGCGATATCGCCCAGTTCCGTAGCCGTGCCGTGCGCATTCACGTAGCCGATGGCTTCCGGCGGGATCCCGGCGTCCTCCAAGGCGAGCCCGAGGGCGAGGGCCATGGTGTCCGCGTTGGGCTGGGTGACGTGGCGGCCGTCCGTATTCGTGCCGAAACCGGCGATTTCGGCGTAGATTTTCGCGCCCCGGGCGAGCGCATGCTCCCGCTCCTCGAGAACAAGCGTCGCCGCGCCGTCGCCGATGACCAGCCCGTCGCGCGTGACGTCGAAGGCGCGCGGCGTCGTTTTCGGCGCGTCGTTCCGGCGGGAAGTCGAGAAAAGCGTATCGAAGACCGCCACCTGCGTGACGCTGAACTCTTCCGCGCCACCGGCGATCATGGCGTCCTGCTTGCCGCCCGCAATCGCCTCGTACGCCTCGCCGATCGCAAGAGATCCCGAGGTGCAGGCCGTGCCTGTGGGCAGAAGCCGCCCCGTCGTGCCGAAATGCACCGAGAGATTCACCGCGCACGTCTGGGGCATCATGCGGATGTAGGTCGAGCTCGTCACGTTGCGTACGATGCGATCCTTCACGATGGAAAAGAAATCCGCGCACGCCTCGACGCCGCCCGAGCAGGAGCCGTAGGCGACTCCCAACCGTCCGCTTTTCACGAGCGGGGCGTCCTTCAGCCCGGCATCCTCCAAGGCGCGTTCCGTCGCATACAGCGCCATGATCGAGACCGGGCTCATTGTACGGATGACCTTGCGGGTGTATTCCGCCGGCTTTTCGAAACGGCAGGGCGCCCAGAGGCGCGTCTGCATGTTGCCGATCGCGGCGAGTTCGGACGAGACTTCGACGCAATTCTCATATCGCTTGAGGCGATTAAAAGCCGCTTCGGGCGCGTGCCCCAGCGAACTCACAAGCCCCCGGCCCGTAATGACGACGCGGCGCTTCAAATCATGCCTCCGTTCACCTGTATGACCTGCCGCGTCACGTAGGACGCTTCCTCGGACATCAGAAAACGCACGACCGCGGCGACTTCCTCAGGTTTTCCGAACCGGCGCATGGGGATCGCCTTCATCGCTTCCTCGGTGAAGATGCCCTGTATCATTTCCGTCTCGATGACGCCCGGGGCGACGCAATTCACCGTTATGCCGCGCCGGGCGAGTTCCACCGCCAAAGCTTTCGCCGCGGCGATGACGCCCGCCTTGGCCGCCGAATAGTTCGTCTGGCCCCGGTTGCCGACAATGCCCGAGAGGGACGAGATCGCGACGATCCGGCCGCGGATATGCGCTTGCACCATGGGCAGCACGAGAGGCTTGAGCACGTTGTAGAAGCTGTCGAGATCGGTATGGATGACGCGATCCCACTCGTCGTCTTCCATGGCGGGGAAGGCGTTGTCCGCGGCGATCCCGGCATTCAACACGACCCCGTAGGGGGCGCCTTCCGCGGCGACCCAATCCTCGAGCGCCCGGCGTGCGGCTGAACGGTCTGCGACGTCGAACTGCAGAATCGCACCCGTGCCGCCCGCCGCGCGCACCTGCGCGGCGGTTTCCTCGGCGGCGGCGCGTCCTTTCACGCAATGCACGACGGGGTCGTAGCCCGCCCGGACCAAGTCAAGCGCAATCGCGCGGCCGATGCCGCGGCTGGAACCCGTAACGATAACCTTCTTCATGTATAAGCCTCTAGACTGTCTGCCGTCGGCGTGCCCTCCGGCTGGTAGGCGTTCATCAGCGCGGAAGCGACTTCCCGACCCGTCGCTTCATCGTGAATCGTGCAGGCGAACGAGCCGAATTCCTCGTCCGAAAAGAGCGGCTGCACCCGGATGCGATAGCGTGCACCGGCCGCAAAACATTCCAGTTTGAGCGACAAACGCCGCGTTCCGAGCAGAAAACCGACTTTTGGCGGCAAACCTTTCCGTTCGCGATAGAGACCCGTGCACAGCGCCATCGTCTGCGCCATGTATTCCGCCGCGACGCACGAAGGCACCCCTCCCGATTCGGGCTCAAAAAAGGGAGACTCCTCCGAAACGGCGACCCACGCCTCCACGAAATCGTCCGACTCCTCCGGCGGATAATACCCCGAAAGCAAAATCATCGGCGCGGCCTGCGGCAGGAGTTCGGCGAGGGGCGTCATTGGGCGAGCGCCCTTTCCGCCATGCCGCAAATCTCGTCCACGGCGGGCGAATCGGTCAATTCCTTCAAAAACCGCCGGCGGAACGCGAGGTGTCCGCGCGCGGCGCAAAGACGGCGGGATGTCGCGTATTCGAGCCCGCTGATCATCCAGCCGACCTGGATAAGGACGAAGTCCGCGAGGCATCGGATATCCTGGTAGTTCACGGCCCGCCGGGCCCGGATCGCCTCCAAAACGGCGGGGCTGGGCGGCGCGGATACCTTCAGATTCCAGAACGCCCGGCTGTCCGTGCGCCAGTCCGTATGGGCGACCTGGTCTTCCAATACTCTGAAAATGTCGAGTTTGTCGGCATCCCGTACTGTTTTCGCGCAGATAAGCGCACGCGGCGAGGGTGCGGGCTGCGGAATGTCCCGGCGGTTGTGCACGAGAACAGCCCACAATATGGCGTCTTTGTCCGCCCATGCGTCGAGCCACCCCTTCGCTTGGACGATGTCGTGCGAGAAGACGGCGTGGTCCACGCTGTCCGAATCGCGGAAGGTATTGTAGCGTTTCAACTGCTCGTACCGTCCCGTATCGTGCAGAAGAGCCGCGGCTTCGCAGGCAAGCGCCGTGGGGGCGTCGAACTTTTCCCCGGCGGCAATGCGCCGCGCGGCGTCCACGACCCCCCCGGTGTGGACGAGCTTCAGTTGCATCATCGGCGGCAGGGCACCGTCCGCCGAACGGTAGGCGTCCACATAAGCCGAATAGTCCGCCCGCAAACGCGCGAGCGGATCGTTCGGCTCCGGTCTGGCGGAAGGGGATGTCACTTGACGGGCAGAAGCTTGTCGACGCCGCCCATGTAGGGACGCAGGACTTCCGGAATCGTCACGCTGCCGTCCGCGTTCTGGCACTGTTCCAGCAACGCCACCATGAGACGCGGCAGGGCGACGCCCGAACCGTTGAGCGTATTGACGAGCTTCGTCTTGCCGTCCGCATCCTTGAAGCGGCAGTTCAGGCGCCGCGCCTGGTAGTCCGTGAAGCACGAGCAGCTCGACACCTCGAGCCACTGCTTCTCGCCCGGCGCCCACAACTCCAGATCATAGCACTTCGCCGCCGAAAAGCCCATGTCGCCCGAGCTGAGCATGATGACGCGGAAGTGGAGCCCCAGGCCCGTAAGAACCTCCTCCGCCTCGTGCACGAGTACTTCCAGCTGCTCGAACGCGTGGTCCGGATGCACGAAATTGACCATCTCGACCTTGTCGAACTGGTGCACGCGCAACATGCCGCGCGTCATCTTGCCCGCGCTGCCCGCCTCGCGGCGGAAGCACGGCGTGTAGGCCGTCAACTTGATCGGAAGCTTCTTCCCGTCCAGAATGTCGTCGCGGTAGTAGTTCGTGACCGGGACTTCCGCCGTCGGGATGAGCCAGAAGTCGTCCACGTTGCAGTGGTACAGGTCTTCCGCGAACTTCGGGAGCTGGCCCGTGCCCGTCATGGACGCCGAATTCACGACGAACGGCGGCAGCATTTCCGTATACCCCTGCTTCTGGCAGTGGAGGTCGAGCATGTACTGGATGAGCGCGCGCTGGAGCTTGGCGCCCTGTCCCAGGATGATGGGGAAGCCCGTGCCCGTCAGCTTGACGCCGCGCGGGAAGTCGAAAATGCCCAGTTTCTCGCCGACTTTCATGTGGTCCAGAACCGGGAAGTCGCGGTCCTTCCATTCGCCCACGAACCGCACGACCTTGTTCGCCGAGCTGTCCAGCCCCGTCGGGATCTCCGGCGCGGGGATGTTGGGGATCATGAGGAGCGTTTCGCGCAAATCGTGCTCGACCGTGGTCAATTCGCGGTCGATTTCGGCGATGCGGTCGCCCACGGCGCGCATCTCGGCCTTGGCCGCGGCAATGTCTCCGCCGGCGGCGGCGATCTTGCCGATTTCCTTCGACGCGGCGTTGCGCTTGGCCTTCAGCGTCTCGGTCTCGCCCAAAAGCGCCCGGCGTTTCGCGTCCAGATCGCGCGCTTTCTCCAGCCGTGCGCGCTCCACCCCACGGCGGGCGAGCGCCGCGGCCGTGGCTTCAAAATCGTCCCTTAGCTTCTTGATATCGATCATTTCTCGAACTCCTTGCTGATTCTTCCTCTTATTATACCATATTTTACGCCCTTGGGCGCGGACTTTCCGCGTTCATCGGCTCCCGCACGCGCACCGTCTCGATGGAAAGAGCCTTTTTCGTCGCGCCGTCGAAGGTGACGACCGCCCCCTCGAGCGTGCACGGACCCTCCGCCACGTCGAACCGCCCGGGCATGCCCGTGACAAAACGCCGCGTAACCGGCTTGAGGTCGCGCCCGATGGAACTGAGATACGGGCCCGTCATGCCGAGATCGGTCAGAAACGCCGTCCCTTTCGGCAGAACGTACGCGTCCGACGTCTGGACGTGCGTATGCGTCCCGACTAGCGCCGTCACGCGTCCGTCCAGATAATGCCCCAGCGTGATCTTCTCGCTCGTCGCCTCGGCGTGGAAATCGACGAAAACCGGCACGTCTTTCGGGATTTCGTTCAATATCCGGTCCATCGTCTTGAACGGACAATCCACGGCGGACTGCATGAAGACCCGCCCCTGCACGTTCACGACGGCGAACCGCCAGGTCGGAAGCGTCACGAGGCACCAGCCCCGCCCCGGACATTCCGCGGCGAAGTTCGCCGGCCGCACGAGATTCATGCAACTGTCTATCTGCCCGGCGAACTCCTTCTGCCCCCACGTATGGTCGCCCAGCGTGAGGGCGTCCACGCCGTTTTGGAGGAATTCGTTCGCAAGCGCCGCGGTGACACCCGATCCCGCGGCACAGTTTTCCACATTGGCGATCACCGCATCCAGGTGCAGCTCGGCCCGCAGACGCGGCACTTCGCGCTTGAGGATCCGCCGTCCGGGCGACCCCACCACATCTCCTATCATCAAAATTCTCATTCGGCCTACATTATACCATATTTGACGGTCGAAGGGGAAGTCCTTCCGCAGAAGAATCGAAAACCCGGCTCAAGGAGGAAAATGGGGAGAAGGGGTGAACCACCCCCGCCCGATCGGGCTTGAAAGTGGTGGCGAGATAAGGATTCGAACCTTAGAAGGCGTAAGCCAGCAGATTTACAGTCTGCCCTCGTTGACCGCTTGAGTATCTCGCCAACAAAGTGATGCATAGTATACCAAATTTAGACCCACCGCGTCAATGGGGTTTTTTGCGAAAAGTGTTTCCCGTCGTGAGACACCCGGGACAGGTCGTTCCGAGGAGTGGAGAGCGAGGGTCAAAAAGGAGAAGGATCGGTTGATGAATTTGACGGGCCGCAGGGGATGGATATTTGGTCGTGGAGATCGGGAGAACGGGAAGAAGGGGTGTTGTGTGTCGGGTCTTGCCTATTATAGAGGAGTAGAGAGGA
>ERZ808240.1227-NODE-1227-length-32318-cov-5.714038_pt1 | contig 32318 bp, 23 predicted proteins | sample MGYA00521084_ERZ808240 | MGnify/ENA primary metagenome ERZ808240 (study PRJEB31516, sample SAMN03275571) | gut metagenome | biome: mammalia-associated habitat; material: feces | host: Papio cynocephalus | place: Kenya | collected 2012-08-06 ... | reverse complement strand
TCGGCCGTCTCGTACCATTTGTAGCCGACGTATATGCCCTCGACGTAATCGGCGTAGCTATCGGATGTGTCGATATCGGATTTGCCGTTATTAAGGCAATTGGTATAACGGCCAAGATTATTCCCGCCCACATAGTTATAAGCGGGGCTCGATTTGATGTCGTAAGGGAAGGTGTCGGCCGTCTTTCCGCTAGGAGAGACATCGCCGTATATAACCTTCAATAAGCCAGAGACGCCATGCGTCCCCGTATAGCCGACATTCAAGCAAGCGTTAATGCCAGGGATGTCTTTTAAAACGCCAAGTTGCATCGCTCCGCCATTCATCACGACGAGAATCGTCTTTTTGTAATTTGCGGCGCAAAATTCTAGGATTGCCTTTTCTTCTTCGCTCACCGTTACGGATGATTCGTTTTGGTCATATTCGCTTTCAGAGTATTGATGCCCAATAATAACCAAAGCGACATCGGAATATTCTTTGGAGCTTTCGATGAGCTCGTTATTCATGACCGATTTGATATCAATTTCTTCTTCGTTTTTGGCGCCATCGTAAAGTTTGGCGATGTCCCTGTTGTAGTTAAAGCCTTCTCCAAAATTGGCCAAAGCCTCGTTAAATGTGGTGTTGTCTTCTTCGTTATTGCTGTTTTCCGGCTGGATTTTTCCCGAGCCTTCTCCACCATATAGATAGTCTTTGTAGGCGTGATAGCCAAAGACATTGATCTTTTTCTCTTTGTTGTTTTCTTTGTCGAGAGGCAAACAAGGTTTGTCATCGACCTTATCATTTTTAAGAAGAACTGAGCCTTCCTCCACGATTTTCGCTGACAATTCTTGCCCTTTCGCTAATGCGCTATCCAGAGCCTCTTGGTCTTGGATATTCCCTTTTGTCAAAAGGGAATCGATTTGGGGAGCGTAGGCCAGGGCGTAATTGGTGCCAACGATGGCAACAGCGCCAAGCAAAACCATCCCCGAAACATTAAGGATGTTCTTAACGAACTTTTTCATATGTTTTTTTCCTTTCCGCTTTCTCTTCTAAGGAATGAGAAGCTTAAATCAATTTAATGAAAGCGCTTCCGTATACAAAGTTCGTTTTCTATTTTGCTGTTTTTTATTTCCAACAGGATACAGGATTAGGATGAGCCGATTGAGAGGCAAGGAAAAAGATCATCGGCAAGAAGAAAGTTCAGCCGATTCCGTTTTGAACTAAAAAAGCAAGAACAATTTAAATCTATCCTTTTCGAGGGTGCAGCAGATATCTCCTCCGTATTTCTTCACGGTTTCGTACATGGATTTCATCCCGAAACCATGATATCCGTCATTCTTCTTTGTCGTTATAGGGAGCCCCTTCTCATTGAATTTGATTTGACCATCATAATAATTTTCAAGAGTTACGGATGTTTTCTTGCCCATAACCCGCCGTATGTAAAGGCAAATAAGCCTTTTGGAAGGCTCTTTTATCTTGCTGACGGCTTCGATGGCGTTATCCAAAGCGTTTCCGAAAAGGGAATACAAATCGGGTTCTTCGATGAAATTAAGCGTGCTTGCGTCGGCAAACACTTTCAAAGAAATGTTTTCTTTTTGGCAAATGAGGCTTTTTTCGCTCAATATGAGATCCAATGCCGCGTTATTGGTCTTGGCTTTGCTGTCATAGATATTCGCGACGTTCTCCAAATCCTTTGCCACATTCGCATCGATCATTTCTTTCTTGCCCAAGGTTCTTATTTGCTGTTTCAAGTCGTGCACTTTGATGTTAATGAGATCGGCATTGGCTTTGTTTTGCTGATACTGCTTCTCTGCCATGGCCAACAGCTGATTCGAAGTGCTTAGATTCGTCTCCAAAAGCTTTTTGTTGGTAACCAAATAGATGACGAAAAAGATCATCAAACAAGCGATGATGTCATAGACGCATAACGTCGCAAGCGTTGAAGAGCCGATATCCTCAGTTCTATAAACGATGGTCGAATTCATCACCACGACAACAAGCAAGACGAAAAAGGACACCAAGATCACATAGAAATTGGAGATGACGTTTTGCGACGTAGCCAATTTCTCTGCAAAAAATACCGCCACAAGGGTATATACGACATCATAAATGGCGACTAGCAAAGCAGAAAGAAGCATCGTCATCTGTAAATCAGTGACAGTGACCAAGGCGCTTCCGTAAGAATTAAAAAAGAGGGCTTCCTTTATATTGAAGGCCTTTGTGAGCAAGAAAAATATTTGATAAGCAAGATGTTGCGCGGTATACGAGTAAACGGAGATCAAGAAAATCTTTTTCCATTGCACGTCATAAACGAAAAAGAGGGAAGCGGCGCAAAAAAGGAAACAAACGAAATACATGATGGAGGAATACCACCATGTGTAAGAGACGGAGTCGAATATGGGGTAAAAGGCAACCAAAATCAAAGCCAACAAGGAAGAAAGAGAAACCCTTAGGAAGAAGTGCCTCTTTTTTTGCATCTCAATGCCGAGGAGATGCATCATTATCAGCAATTCAATTCCAAAGGCTATCTTGGTGAAAAAGAGTTCTGAAGCCCACATCCGCTTTATCTGCCTCCGCCATTTCCGAAATATTTGTTGACCGCCTCAAGGAATTCGGCTCTTTTCCCTCGTGAAATAAAAGCAACATCGTTACCGTTATTTCCCATTCTGACCACATTCCCTTCAATGGAAGTGATGTATTTAAGATTCACCAAAAAAGAGACGGAGCACGGTTCAAAACAATATTGCTTCAATTGCTCCGCATATTTCTTTAAAGAGCCATTCACCCTCATCTCCCCATTCGAAAGGTGAAAATTCAATCGATGGTTCACCGATTCGACGTATTTAATCGAATCAATCGGAATCATTTTGCCGAAGGCTCTGTTGCTGTTGCCGATTTGAATCTTTACCGAAAATCTATTCAAATTGCAAAGCGCTCTATCCAAAGCGACAAAGAGGTTCTTGTCGTTAAAAGGCTTTAGAATGTAGTCGAAAGCCCCAACCGAATATCCGTCAATGGCGAATTGGGCGAGATAGGTGATAAAGATAACAAGCACATTCGGGTCTCTCTCCCTCAGCTTTTTGATCGTTTCCATGCCATTGGCTCCCGGAAGATTGATATCCATAAAGACAAGATCGTAATCCGCCTTATATTTATGAAGGAAACTCTCTCCGCAAGAATAATAATCAACAAAGAAAGAAATACCCTTCTCACCAAAATAAGCGGTTAACAAATCCCGAAGTTTCTCGAACATTTCTTTTTCGTCTTCCACAATCGCTATATTCAAATGAACCATAAAGCAATTCCCTTCACTTTGTGTATATAAAATGATTATACAACTAATCTTTCTTGTGTGAATTACTTGCATAAACGCGAAGATTCTCTCCAACCAGGCTTGCCAAAAGGAGAATCCAAGCCAACCGCTTTTTGTACCTAGATGGGCTTTTGACGAAAGGAAAATCAAAAACGAAAAACATCCTTTTGAGTCAGTTTTATCCTTTAATGGTTCTCGAAACCCTATCTTATGGGGAAATCCTTTTCCCAGATTCTTAACGAAGGCGAAGGCCCGTGCGCATATTGGAGCAAGCGTGAAAAAAGTTGGAAAGAGGAAGGATTATAACACCCTTAACAGCGAAGACAAGTGACGCGTTCCTTTTGCTTAGATGGAAGTCCTGATTTGATCGCCAATATCGTAGACGTTACGGCCATAGAACCATCTTTTTATTTAAACACTCAGCTGATGGAATTGGACGCCTTTGTCACTCTGGCAATGAATATGGCAGACATTTTGGAAAAGAAAGGCATCTATACCGATTTTAAGAAACTCGAGGAAGAATCAGGCATATCCATCGTTCGAATCTCGGCTAAGATGGGAGAGAATTGACGACCTTATTTCCTTAATTCGCGAAAGAGAATACCGCAAAAACCCAAAAAAGAAGGAAAGCGAAACTCGAAAGAGAAAACCACCATAAGCATTCGGGAAATAAAGGGTTTTGCCATTGCCGATGTTTTGAATTTCTAGATTTTTCTTCCGATAAACAGCCTTTTTCAGTCTTTTATATCTTAAAAGTTTCTAGATGTTTCTAGATAATTTCTAGATGTTCTAGATAAAAAGAGGCTCATCAGAAAATCCGGCAGTTCTTCTTTTTAAGAAAGATGGTCTTTGAGGCCAACAGTCATGCACGTAGTTAAAACCTTGCTTGTGTTTTCTAACACTGCCAAGTCCGTTTGTTCAATGCATCGTCATCTCCTCTTCTTTGAGCCAATTCGATGGCATTCAATCGTCCCCTTCTTGTTCTTCACGATGATATTGGATAGACCCGCTCCAAGAGGACTCTTTGGCAATCAGGGGTTTTATTCGTTTCTCATAAACGCTCTATCTTTGACGACAAGAAAAAAAGCAAGAGTGACAATTTCCTGATTGCCTATTTCTTCTTCGTTGAAAAATTCGAAAGAATAACGACTACAGGGCATAAAACACAGCAGGCTGTTAAGAACAATGTTGGTATCAGGCTATGGAAAGCGAAATATGTCAAAACAGCTATCAAAGCGCCAAAGATAATGGGAGACCAAGAGGCCTTCAAAATATCAAGAAAAGTCATTTTCCTTTCTTCTTTCGGAGTGATGATAAATTTTGCCTTCTTTCCGAATAATTCGAGAATGACCGTAGAGACCATCATTGGTTCCATGGAAGCATAGGTAATCATATTCAATACGAAATATGGGATGATCAGCCATATTCTTTTGCTCTTCCCATAGGTGACGATATCGGGAATAAGAGGCGAGAGCAAGAAAATCATCAGGATAATAAAGAACCAAAGGCCATAAGAAACGGATAAGCACTGCAAGAAACCTAATGTTAAAGTGTTTAAAACCAATAATAAACTCAAAATAGGGATGATTGGCAAAGAATAGTGCGAGAGTTTTAAATCAAGCTTCTCATACCAGCTGATTTTCGAATGGTTGATTTCCTTGTTGTATTTTTTCATGTATTGAACGTTTCCTTGCGTCCATTTGCATTGCCTTTTCTTTAAGGAAAGGTAGTTGGTTGGAAATTCTTCTTTGCAAGTCACGTTAGGAGCAAAAACAATTTTTAAGCCTGCATCCCGGATTTTTACGGAAATGGATATGTCTTCCGCGACAACCTCAGGGAAACCACCCACTTTCTTGTAGCACTCCTTGCTTATCATCATCCCGTGCCCAAAAAGAGAACTAGACCCATAGAAGTTTTTCATTATTTGGCAGATTTTCCCGTTTGATTTCACGCACATCCCCAAAACGTCTTGAAAAACATTGCTTCCTTTGACGGCGATGTGGGTCGCTTGAACGGCGCCTATTTCTCTGTCTTTTTCAAAATACGTTAGAAGCTTGGAAACGAAATCGCGCGGAAGCCTTTCGTCACTATCCAATACGGCAATATAGTCATATCCATCCGGATTGATGTTCTTTAGATAGTTGTTCATATTGCCCGCCTTGAAGCCGGTATGTTCCTTTCTTCTTACGAGCTCAAAGGCGTTTTCTTTGGCTAACGAATCGATTCTCTCTATATACTCCTTCTTTGTGCTGTCGTCCAAAATCACGATTTTTGCGTTTGGATAATCTTGTTTGCTGGACTCTAATAAGGCCTCTTCATTAAGATCGTTGCATGTGCAATAAAGAAGAATGACTTTCTTGGTCTTCTCATGGCAAACCTCATCATATAGCTGATAACGTTTGCTTATCTTTTTGCGAAGGAAAATATAAAACGCCGTAAAAAGGAAATCTTTTACCGAATTTAGCCAAAAATACAAAAAGCAGAGGCAATTTCCGTAAATAGCGACCCCCCCCACGATTTTCTTCCACAAGAGAATGTTTCGATCGTTGAACAAAACAAGGGAAATATTTACGGTTTGCCAAACCAGAACAGAGGACACGATAGCCCAAATAAGCAAAATAAAAATGTAAATCAAAGGACTTTTCTTCATACATGCAGCCTTTCTTTTAAATGTGGTTATATATCAGTTTGACAATTTGATGATTGGTAATGGGGATCGTTTTTCTCCGTCGCTTTTTATGTCATACGGTGATGCGTAATGCTTTTATTTTGGTTTTGCGGCCATGATTTATAAGGGCTTTAAACCATAATAGGCATTAGGAAGAGGTATACTCTTTTTGCTTCCATCATCTCACAGACGACTTAATGATTCTACTTTGTCTTATGCTCTTTTTCAAACACTCATTTTCTGTCATTGTTTTCCGTGATTAAAACGGATGAAATCATGTCAAAATGGAGCCGTTTAAGAAAGCAAAAGAATGTATTTGCATTCTTCTCTAGATGGGGATCATCCGCGTGTTTTTATTGTCGCCATAAAGGGATTTTAGAAGCGACTGCCTGCATAAATTAGGCTCCTTGCCTAACTTAATTTTGAGGCATTATAATTTTTCCATGGCGTTTTTAAGCTGGTTTTTAGGAAGTTCTCTCGCATCTCTTGTTTATTTTCTTTGGCGCTTTTTTAAGAAAAAGAAAGAGCGGTCTTCTGAGCCGCTTTTCTCTAAGGACGATCTTTTCCGTTATGGCATCCCACTCTCTTTGGGTTTTCTCCTTGCTTTGATTTTCTATTTTTGTTTTCCCCGTTTCCCTTGGTTAAACGGGTCGTGGCCTTTTTTCTTTCTGACTCTTCTTTTGCTGTTCCTTCACCCCTATCGTTTCTTCCCTTGGGAGAGAAATCGACCGAGCAAGAAAAAAATCGTGCGCTCTTGCTTGCTTCTATTGGGCATTTTCTTGGAAAGTTTCGCAAGCAATCTGAAAGCTTATCCTCTCGGAGGGGATTCTTATACTTATGAGGCCCTCGGCACTTCTTCTCTCATATCAGGGAGTTATGTAACGTTGGAGGATGCTTCTATCCAAATACAAAAGGACTCCTATTTCATTTTAAGTTGGGGCAAAGAAGAGAAACCGAAGAACATTTATCTGAATTTCTTAGAGGGAAATGGGGCTACCATTAAGGCAAAAATCTCCTTTTCCACCGATGGAACGAATTTCAACGAAGCCGGTGCTTATCTTCTTGATACGACAAATGGGAATTCCAACGTTTTGGCATTGCCAACCTATCCGGAGGGGATAATTGAGCAATACCGCATTGATTTTTCTTTTGAAGAGGGGTATTACGCATCGCCTACCAACGCCATCCTTTCTTCTTTTTCGCTAAACGTCCCCTTTCGTTTCCATTTTTCTTTGCTCCGTTTTGGGACGTTTTCCATCGTTGTTCTTTTCTTCTCTTCTTTAGCTACCTTCTTGAATAGAGATAGAAAGGGAGTCTCAGAGAAAGTTCCTTATTTAATATTGGGCGGATTCGCATGCGTTTTGATTCTTGGGACTTTCTTCTATATGGTGGGGAATGTGAATGATTTCGCTACGCCCTACCCTATTTCCAGCGATGATCTTCACGCCCATATATCTTCTTCCACCGGGAAAACGGATATATTCGTCTCTCTTTTCGATGCCTTTAGGAAAGGGAGGATCGATTTGGATTTGGCCGTTGACCCCAAATTATTATCCTTGACGAACCCCTGGAGTCCTTCGGAAAGGGATGCGGCGCATGTCTCCTATTATTGGGATCACGCCTTCTATAATGGAAAATATTATTCTTATTACGGGCCGATGCCTGTCATTTTGGTTTCGTTTCCCTTTTATTTCCTAACAGGGATGCGTTATGCTCTGACCGCTTTCGGATTAGAAACATTAGGGATGGCTTTTTTGATTCCTTCTTTTTTATTTGTACTGCTTGAGATTTTTAAGCTCATGCAAAAGAAAGTGGATTTCCTTCAGTATCTTTTCTTTGCCATCCTTGGGGGCGTTACTTCGATGATGATTCTCGCTTTCACTTGGAAAAACGGGAGTTACCATGAGGCGATTTATCACGTTCCCGATATCTATGGCCTGGCTTTCTTTGACCTTTTCTTTGCTTTCGTATTGCAAGCTTACCGCAAAAGAAAGCTCCGTATCCTTCCTCTAACGTTGGCTGGACTGTCTTTCGTCTTCCTTGTTTTTAGCCGCCCGAATTTGTTTTTGGGATTGCTAATCGCCCTCCCCTTCTTATTTGGGGTACTGTGCGAAAAGGAAGTTCCATTCAAAAAGAAAATCATCGATTTTCTGCCGATGATCCTTATTTTGCTAATAGGCGGGGCCCTCGCTTGCTTATATAACTACGCCCGTTTTGATTCTATCTTGGAATTCGGTCAATCCTATCAGCTGAATGTCGCCGACCAAAGACATCTCACTTATTCGTTAGAGAAACTTCTTCCGGCGTTTTTCCATTTCTTTTGTCAAGGGGGGAATTTCTATAACGTCTTCCCTTATATATCCTGCACCGTGCAGCGTTATAACTTTGAGACCACCTCTTTAGCGCCCTACGTCTCTAGCTGTTTTGGCTTATTGGGGGTTCCTTTTTTCTGCTTGATCCTATTCGCTCCTTTCCTTTTCTGGAAAAAGGCGCGAAACTCCGAGAAAGCAATGGGGATAATCACTCCCTTTTTCCTCTTTCTTTTCGCTTTTACGACCTATTCTAAAGCAGGCGTTTGCCCGCGTTATCTTATTGAGCTCTTCCATTTGGCGACGCTTCTTTCCGTCTTTGCTTTCCTGCAGCTTCAAAAAAGAGTTGAGGATACGCCGGCGCAAAATTGGGCATTAGGCGGTGGCTTCCTTTTAATGCTAGCATCCGCTTTTGTGTGCCTATGCCTTAATTTTGATTCTTTCGACGGGATGAAAGCGGGCAGTTATTTTGGTTTGCTTCTTCGTCTAAAAGAAGCCTTCTTCACTTATAATTTCTGATTCTTCTTCAAAGAGAAAAGGCTTTCCGCTTGAACGAAGGATCTCTCGAATTCTTCTTTTTCTTTCTTTCGGGAAGAAGAAAGGAGTATTCCTAAAAAGAGGCAAAGAAGCCCAACGAAAAGAGAGAAAGCGCAAACAAAGAAAACGGCTAGGTTTTCTTTCCTTCCGTTAGCAAGATAATCGAGGAATGAGGGCACAAAGAAACCGATGCCGAGAGAGGAAAAAAGAAGAAAGAAAAAGGAATAAAACGCCAGCGGGCGATATTCGCGGAATAATCTTCCGATTGTTTTTAAGACTTTGAGCCCATCCCGAATCGTGTGGAGTTTAGAGAAACTGCCTTCGGGACGTTCGCGATATGTGATAGGGAGGGTAGAAAGAAGCAAATTATGATTGGCGGCAAAAGAGGTCATCTCCGTTTCGATTTCAAAGCCTTTCGAAGAAATCGCGAAAGTCTTCACGAAGCGATAAGAAAAAGCCCGGTATCCCGTCATGACGTCTTTCACATTCGTATGGAAAAGGCGATTGACCTGGAAACGAACCAAATTATTCCCGAAATTATGGAAGGCACGCTTATTTTCGGCGTAATAGGAGCCTGAGAGGCGGTCGCCAATAACCATGTCGGCGTTTTCTTCTTTCACACGTCGAACCATTTCAGGAGAAGTCTCCAAGCCATAGGTGTCATCCCCATCCACCATCAAATAGACTTCTGCGTCGATATCGCGAAACATGCTCCGGATAACATTCCCTTTTCCCTGGCGAGGCTCTTTTCGCACAATTGCTCCCGCTTTAAGAGCTTCGGAAACAGTATTGTCCGTGCTGTTATTGTCATAAACGTATACGGTCGCGTTAGGCAGATATTTCTTCGCATCCAAAACCACTTTGGCAATCGTTATCCCTTCATTATAACAAGGGATCAATACGGCAATCTCATCCATAAATCTTCTCCTTAAACGTGTAGCGGCGCATACCATTGGCACACGCTTATATACGAAACAATGCTAGCCATAACGAAACAAGAAACAAGCCCGATTTGAAAAACATCATTCAGTTTCTTTAATCGAACGTTCCCTATATTTTCGCCGAATTCGACATGATTTCCAAGCAAAGCTCCGAAACCGAGCAAGAAAGTAGGAATATAACGAATATCGCAATTGCAAGTGTATGGCGATTTATAAATAAACCATACAATCCATCCCCAATTGGCAATGAGAATGGAAGCGATTGCCAAACCTCTCCGCCAATCTTTGGGCTTGTTTCTTTTCAGCAAAGCAAAAACAAAACGCAAAGGAGCCATCACCAAAACATAGAGAACAAGCAAAAACGCCGTGGCATATAAAACGGAAAGCTGCCAGTAGGAATGGCCCCATTGATACTCATTATAAAGAGCCTTTTTCAAAACATTGCTCGTTAAGGAGACGTCTTGGATCATATTCCATTCGGGATATTGAAAATGATAAACGAAAATGGACCAGAAGCTTTCTTTGTTCGGCCAAAGGAAACAAGCTTGCCAAAGTGGCATGTTGATAAGCAGGCGTTCATTCTTTGTATCAGAAAAGAAGAAAATATCCTGCCCAAAGCGGATCTTGCTGTAAATGGGCCAAAAAAGGCCGATTGGGAAGACAATCAAAGCAAAACAAACGCCTTTTAGAAGCAATTGAACCCAAGGCGTTTTAAAAGAAAGAGCCACTCCCTTGCTTGCTTTGATGCTGTCTATCAACGCAACCAAAAGCATCGGGATAAGAGCCAAGGCCACAATCGCGCCGCCGAGTTTGCAAGACATAGAAAGCCCGACATCCAAAGCACAAAGCAAAGCACTCTTCCAATCTCTCTTCTTCATAAAAACGACGCCACGATAAAGAGCGGCAAAGCCAAAGAAAGCAGACATGCCATCATTGTTGTCCCAATTCGCAAAGAAGAAAAACATCGGGCAAAAGACAATGCATGCGTAAGCTAAAGGAAGAGCTTTGCCCTTTAACCCCAAAGCCGTCAGCGCTTTATAAATGTAATAGTAAGTGAACCAAACAAAACCCGTCCAAAGGATTCGGTTCATTTCGAATAAGGTCCATTCCGTATTGCTCATGACATAAGAAGAAATGGATACGTTCCCTTCCGCTCCGCGAACGACAAGGGAATTTATCTTCATAAAGAAACCCGTGAGCATATAGAAAGTCTTTGGCTGGTATCTCTCCCCTACGGCAGAGAAAGAGAAATCATAAGCGCCATTCTGGAAGATAATCTCTGGCACCCTTCCAGTGCGGAAAACAGTCATAATAAGGCCAAAATGACCAGATCCCCCATCAAGAACCCCATCCTCCATAAGGTATTGCCCACCAGTCGAGGCATAATAATCATCATGTTGGTTCCAATGCCGACCATAATCCCAAATCGGCGTGCTAAAGGAATAGCACATTGCCGTAATCATCGCCATAAAAGCCAATAACACACAGGCAGTGCGTGAATTGAGCCTCCCTTTGGCATAAAGCCACATCCCCCGGATAAAAACAGCGACATTCAAAGCTCCGCAAAAAACGCGAAACAAAATGACACGGACATTCCAGTAGCCTTGATCGGCGCTAGAATAAGTCGGAGCAGTTTTAAAACAGAAGATAAAATAGGCGGCATAGAGGAAAAGAACGCAGCCAATAGCAAAAACAATCCATTTCCAATGGGCCTTCAAATAGGAGACGATCTCTTTCCAAAAGAAGGAGATTTTGTCTTTAAAAAGAAATTCTGTTTCCATTAGAAAATTATAGCATGCAAATAAGCTTTTATTTGAAGATATTATGTAACGATAAAGACGTTCCTGCATAAGGGAGATGCCTTCCTCTTGTTTTTTCTTTTTTCTTGGTATACCCCTACGCCTCTAGGAAAGTAACAACGGTTTTTACGCTAGGTTTTTTCTATCTTATCTGGTCTGGGAATAAATAAGGCTCTTGATGTTGGAAATGAAAAAATAGGGCTTTCTAGGAGCCACAGCATAGAGGGATATTGTTATTTTATCGGCAACGGTTCTTTTAAAATCGTATAAACTAATATAAGTCTAATGCAACAATAGAGTTTTTAGGAGTATTTATGCAAGAGAAATGGATATCAATTGGCAAAATGGCGGAAATCAATCACGTTTCTATCGCCACCTTGCGTTTATATGATGAGATGGATCTTTTGAAGCCTGCTTATATCGATCCGGAAAGCAAATACCGTTACTATACGATTGAGCAAAATGCCCGGCTGGATTTAATCGCCTACATGAAAGATTTAGGCATGTCCTTGAAGGAAATCCAGAATGTTCTGAATAATGAGAATATCGATGAAATCGAAGAGATTCTCTCTCGTAAGAAAGAACAGATATACCAAGAGCTTCGCACCTTAAAGGCGAGATTGAATCTCGTTGACGATTCAATCGCAAGAATCGAACGTTACCGCAATTCCCCTAAAACAGGGGTATGTTCGTTAGAATATATTTCAAGAAGATACATTTATGGCATCCCCTGTTCCCATGATTTCTATCAGCAAGGGATCCTAGGATATGAAAAGGACCTTCTTTGTTTGAGAGATGACCTTATCAAAAAAGGATTGGAACAAACCTACTCCTATAACGTAGGGACATCCATTGCCAAAGAGGATATCGAAAAAGGGAAATTGGTAGCAAAGGATATTTTCATTTTTTCCGATCACAAGATCGAAAATCTTCCCATGAGGATCATTGATGCGTCTATGTTTGTAACCCTTTACCTCTCCTCTTTCGAAGACGAGAATGAAGGGATCAAGAAACTTATCCGTTTCTGTAAGAAAAACAACTACGCCATAGCGGGGGATTATCTTTGTGAGGTGATCACGGAATTCAATATTTTCGATGTTTCAAAACGGAATATGTTTCTCCGTATACAGATACCGGTTAAGTTTTATTGATAAATTGTTGACTCTCATCTAAGCATAGACTCTAGAATGGAATCAATCTCGAAAGGAAACATGAAAATGAGAAAAATCAGAGTCGTTCAATATGGCTGTGGAAAAATGGCCAAATACACCATTCGCTATGCTTATGAGCATGGTGCGGAAATCGTTGGAGCCATCGACGTGAATCCAAACGTCATTGGCATGGACATTGGCGATTTCGCTGAATTAGGCGTCAAAACAGGAGTGAAAATCAAGGCAAATGCGGACGAAGTCTTAGACAATTGCGATGCAGACGTCGCTATCGTCACTCTCTTCTCCTTTATTAAAGACATTTATCCTATGGTTGAAAAATGCGTCACCAGAGGCATCAATGTCATCACCACTTGCGAAGAGGCCATTTACCCATTCACCACCGCTGCGGCGGAAACCTATAAATTAGACAAACTTGCGAAAGAACATGGTTGCAGCATCACCGGTGCCGGCATGCAAGACATCTTCTGGATCAATATGGTTGCAATGGCCCTTGCAGGTGCGAATAAAGTCACCAAAGTGAAAGGAGCCTATTCCTATAACGTTGATGAATATGGCATGGCCTTAGCCAAAGCCCATGGCGTCGATTTAACCAAAGAAGAATTCGAAAAGCAAATCGCCCATCCGTCCGTTTTTGAAGCCTCTTATGCCTATAACTCCGTTGAAGCTTTAGCCCATAAGCTTCATTTAACCATCACCAAAATCACTCAAAAACACGTTCCATGCGTCTTAGACCATGATTTATATTCCTCCACGATGGGCAAAACCATCCAAGCAGGAAGAGTCATTGGCATGTCCGCCGTTGTTACCGCCGAGACTTTGCAAGGCATCACCATCGAGGAAGAAACCATCGGAAAGGTCTATGCGGAAGGTGACGGAGATATGTGCGATTGGCAAATCGAGGGTGAGCCAAATATCGAATACCACGTCGTAAAGCCAAATACGGTCGCCCATACTTGCGCAACGATCGTAAATCGTATCCCAACCTTAATCAACGCACGTCCTGGCTATATCAGCTGCGACGAGCTTGAAACCCTTAGCTATCTTCCATATCCAATGGAATTCTATATTGACTAGTTCAATTTAAGGAATCTTTGGGGATGGGCGCTTCCTTTTCCAAGTGAGAAATGTTGTTAGCTAATCCATGGTTCCCAAATGGATGTCTCCCGAAATGAGGTGAGACATCCATTTTTTGTTAATTCGGCAGTTTTTAAATAGGATGGTTCGCTTCTTTTGGATGATTTTTATATTCCCTTTTCCCTGAATTGATTGCACAAACAAACTCCGAGGTTAAATGAAAGATCTTCTTATCGAATCGGAGTCGATGGATTGTTCTATAATGATGCAGGTCTATTTTCCGGAGGCGTGATATGAAAAACAAAAAGACAGGAAGGGTCGTTCTGATTACAGGTGAGTCTTCCGGATTTGGCTTAGAAATGGCCAAACTGTTCTTAGCAAACGGTGATATGGTTTGCGGATTCTCTAATCAAGAATTTCATATGGACGGCATTTATCACCAAATGGGTGATGTTTCTAAGGAGGAAGATTGCAATCGAGCGGTATCCAACGTTGTCGACAAATACGGAAGGATTGACGTTTTGATGAATAATGCGGGGTTTGGAATTTTCGGCCCTTTTGAAGAAACCCCTTTAGAAAAAGCAAAAAAACAAGTCGATGTAAGTTTCTTTGGCGCATTCTTGATGGCAAAGGCAGTTCTCCCCTATATGAGAAAAGCCATGGGCGGAAAGATTATCAACACCTCCTCTATCGGCGGGGTGATCCCTCTTCCTTTCCAAGGATTTTATAGCGCCAGCAAATGCGCGATGGATATGTTATTTGATTCCATGCGTGCGGAGGTGTTTCCATATCACATCCAAATTTGCTCGATCAAGCCGGGTGATGCCAAAACAAATTTCACAAAGAACCGCGAGAAAGATAAACTAAGCGAGAGGAGCCCTTATCAAAAAGCTTTTGAGCATTGCCTTAGGAGCGTGGCAAAAGACGAGCAAAGCGGAATCGATCCGAAGAAAATCGCAAGACGCGCTTTCCTTCTTTCAAAGAAGGGACGTCTCCCCTATTCTCGTTCCATTGGAGCGAAGGATAGATTCTTAGCTTTCCTTTACCACATCTTGCCTAAGAGAATGAGAAACTATCTCCTTTATAAGGTTTACGCTTCCTGATTTTATGATTGCCACAGCCATTATCGCCTCATTGGCGATCGTTCTTACTTTCCTTTGCCTTTTGCTCTTCCCGAAAATCACTATTAAGGGACACGATTTTTCAACGTTCTATTGGCCATCCTTGTTGGCTTTGCTCATTCTTTTATGCACTTCTCTTTTGCCAATACAGGATTACTTCTCGAGCTTGATTAAAGATACGACAATGAATCCGCTGGAGATTCTTCTTCTCTTTTTCGGCACGGCTTTTATCAGCACTGTTTTGGATGAATTGGGTTTCTTTTCGTATTTGGCAAGCTTAGCCGTCAAAAGAGCGAAGGACTCTCAGTTCGCTTTGTTCATCATCCTTTATTTTCTCTGCGCTTTTTTGACGATGTTCACTTCGAATGACATTGTGATCATCTCTTTTACCCCTTTTATTCTTTTCTTTGCCAAGGACGCAAAAATCAATCCGATACCATATTTGTTTTGCGAATTTGTCGCCGCCAACACATGGTCGATGATGTTCATCTTCGGAAATCCGACAAACGTTTATCTGTCTTCTTTCTTCTCATTGGATTTCGTTTCCTATTTTATAAGAATGTGGTTCCCGACTTTGCTCGCAGGGCTACTGTCTTTGGGATTATTGGTTCTTTTGTTCCGTAAAGACCTAAAAGAAAAAATGAGTGTCATCGCAACAAAAGAAGAGATCCGTGAGCCATTCGTTCTATATTCCGCTTTAGCGATATTGCTATTGGTCACCATTTTCATGGCGATTAGCAGCTTCTTTAGCCTTCCGATGTGGATTTTCGCTTGCATGGGGGCTCTTCTTCTGATGTTGCTTATTCTCACGGATTCATTGTTTCATAAGAAAAAACCGGTTTTGTTATGGAAGGCAAGCAAGAGGTTGCCTTTTACTCTAGCGCCCTTTCTTCTCTCCATGTTTGGAATTGTCATGGCTTTGTCCAACGAGGGGATCAGTTTGGAGATTGGGAATTTCCTATCCCAGTTCCAACCGATGTGGAGCTATGGCCTTTCTAGTTTCTTTTTGGCGAACTTGATGAACAATCTCCCTATGTCGATTTTCTTTGCCGACTTGCTTTCTTTGGTCCCTTATAATGAGCTTGCTTTATTCGCGACTATCATTTCCAGCAATTTAGGGGCGATACTGACTCCGATCGGCGCTTTGGCGGGAATCATGTGGATGAGAATATTGAAAGAGCACGATTTGAATTTTTCGTTTGGAAAATTCACCCTTTATGGCATGGCGATTTCCATTCCCACTTTGCTTATCGCTTTCCTATCTCTTTTGCTTGAATTTCAGCTTTTCGGTGGTTTATAAAGCCATTTCGTTTGGCGCTTTCCGATCCATTTCATCAATTCAATGGACCCATGTAGTCAAATTCGTTTAAAAAGAAAACACGTGCCGGATTCCATACACGTGTTTTTGCCTTCTGCTTATTGTTTTTTCTTAAGGGGGTCTCTAGCAAGAATCTCATCCCAATTTTTGAAGTCTTCTTCCGAGGGAACGAAGACATAGGGAATGTTTCTCCCGATCTCATTATAGTCAAAGCCATTTCCGACAAGGTATTTGTTCTCTTTGATGACTTTGCCGACATAGTCGATTTTCACTTCAGCCTTGCGCCTTGCCGGTTTATCGACGAAAGCCGCAACCTTGATGTCTTTCGGTTTCTTTGTGGCAAGGAATTCCTCTAAATATTTCATGGAGATGCCCGTATCCACCACGTCTTCGACGATGACGATGGTCCTGCCTTCTGGATCAAAGCTCATATCTTTTAATAAATTGACTTTCCCTGTTGTGGAAGTCCCATCGTAAGAGGATATATGAATATAATCCACGATGACAGGAATATTCACGTATTTCATCATTCCGATAAGGAAGGTCATTGCGCCTTTCATGACGCAAAGGAGAATCGGTCTTTTCTCCTCGTTTTTAAGCGATTGCGAAATCTCTTCTCCTACTTTTTTGTAGCATGCCTCGATTTCTTTGGCATCCATGACTATTTCGTGCATTGCCTTCTCCTTTAAAAGTTCAACACCATTGCTTGTTTTTAACGCTAAAACAGTTTGCTTTCTTTCGCCACTCTTTTTTGATTTTTGTTTTGATGAAAACGTTTTCATAAATTTTCTTCTTCCATAACCGATTGTTTTTGAGTGACAATAAATGCGTCGAAAAGACATTGTTCGTATAATTGCCGGATTGGCGGAAAGTTTCTACGTTGGACCATAATCCAACACTATGAACAAAGTGAAACATATCATTCAGTGACGTTTTTCACGTGTTGCTCTCGAAACTTCTTTCCAATTCTCAAACAAGGACTAGGAACAAACAAGGAGAACACATGAAAAAGTGTATTAAATTAGCTGCTCTTTCTCTTATCGCTTTTACCGCTCTTGCCGGATGCGATAACGCCAACAATGACGAAATTACCGTCGGTCTTATCGCCCTGCACGATGAAAATTCCACCTATGATAAGAACTTCATCGACGCTTTCAACGCCGCTTGCAAAGAAGAAGGCGTAAAAGGCCTCTTAAAAACCGGCGTTCCTGAAACAATCGACGCTTATGAAAAGGCCACTGATTTAGTGGAAAGCGGCTGCAAGTTCGTTTTCGCCGATTCTTTCGGCCATGAAGATCATATCCTCAAAGCTGCCAAAGAAAATCCGGATGTCCAATTCTCTCACGCTTCTGGCAACAAAGCCCATACCGCGAATGTCTCTAATTTCCACAACGCTTTCGCTTCCATTTATGAAGGGCGTTATCTTGCTGGCGTTGCCGCAGGCATGAAACTCAAATCCATGGTTGAAGCTGACGCTACGACAAGCAAGAAGATCGGCTATGTCGGTGCCTTCACCTATGCTGAGGTTATTTCCGGTTATACTTCTTATTTCTTGGGCGTTCGTTCCATTGTTTCCGATGTTACCATGGATGTCACTTTCACTGGTTCTTGGTATGACGAAGCTGCTGAAAAGACGGCTGCCGAAACATTGATTTCAAACGGCTGCAGCATCATTTCCCAACACGCTGACTCCTGGGGCGCTCCAACTGCTTGCGAAACTGCTAATGTCCCTAATATTTCTTACAACGGTTCCACCGAATCCCGTTGCCCGAACACTTTTGTCGTCTCATCTAAAATCAACTGGGAACCTTATTTCCGTTATTGCTTCCAACAAATCAAAGCGGGCAAATCCATCGATACCGATTGGACGGGCGAATTAGGAGATACGCTTTATGATGGATCGGTCGCTTTAAGTGAGCTCGGAAAGAAAGGCGCAGCTGAAGGCACAGAAGACAAATTAAAGGAAGTCGCAGGCAAATTAAGAGACGGGTCTCTCAAAGTCTTTGACACCTCCACTTTCACCGTTTCTGGCGAAAATGTCACAACCAATGTTAAGGTTGACGCCGAAGGGCATTTAACTTCTTATAAAGCCGATGTTGATTTCGATGCAGCCTATACTCACGATACCGAAGTCATTGAGACAAAGAACGGCAAAACCTATTTCGCCGAAAGCGAAAAACGTTCTGCCCCTTACTTTGATGTTCAAATCGACGGCATCACTTTATTGAATTCTAAATAATTCATATGACTTAAGGCCCAAGGGTTTTCCCTTGGGCTTTCTATTTTTTAGGAGGCGAGATGGTGGAAGAAAAAGAAGTGAGCGTTAGCATGCGTGGCATTTCCAAATCCTTTGGGAATGTGAAAGCCAATCATGATGTGAATCTCGATGTCTATAAAGGCGAAATACTCGCTCTTTTGGGCGAGAACGGAAGTGGCAAAACCACTTTGATGAACATGCTTTCTGGCATTTATTTTCCAGATGAAGGCGAAATCCGCATCAATGGAGAATTAGTAAAGATTTCCTCTCCGAAAGACGCCTACCGTTACCATATCGGGATGATCCACCAGCATTTTAAGCTCATTGAGGCGTTTAATTCTGTGGAAAATATCGTTTTAGGAATGAAACCGAATGTTTCTTTCTGGGAGAAGACAAAGTATTTCTTCACGAATTTCTATAAGAAAAAAGAAAATAGAGCGGAAAAGAAAGCCGATTTTTCCTCCCCTAAAGACGCCAAAAAGAAAATACAGGAAATCTGTGACAAATACGGTTTTCAGCTGGATTTGAATAAGAAAGTCTATGACATGTCGGTTTCTGAAAAGCAAACTCTAGAAATCGTCAAATCCATCTACCGGGGAGCCGATATTCTTATTCTTGATGAGCCAACGGCTGTTTTGACGCCCGTGGAAGCGGAACGTCTTTTTTCAGTTATCCGTAACATGAAAAAGGATGGAAAATCCGTCATTATCATCACCCATAAAATGAACGAAGTCCTTAGCGTTTCCGACCGTGTAGCCGTTCTTCGCAAAGGAGAATGTATCGGAAGCGTTCTCACAAAGGATGCGAACGAATCCATCTTAACGGAAATGATGGTTGGAGAAAAAGTAGAACTCTCTATTGATAGAAAAGAGCCGATGAACCCAACCGATCGTCTTTTGGTAGACGACTTAACTTGCAAAAATGAAGATGGGCAAGAGATTCTTCATCACATCTCCTTTTCCGCTAGAAGCGGAGAGATTCTAGGGATTGCTGGAATTTCGGGTTCTGGGCAAAAGGAGCTATTGGAAGCGATTGCAGGGCTTGCTAAAGAAGAAGGAAACATCACCTACATCAATCCAGAAGGTGAAAAAGTGAATCTCAAAGACAAATCCCCCGCTCAAATTCGCAATATGGGCGTTCGTCTTGCTTTTGTGCCGGAAGATCGATTAGGCATGGGGTTAGTAGGCAATATGGATTTGATTGACAATATGATGTTGCGTTCCTATAGGAAGGGAAGATCGTCTTTTTTGGATAGAAAAAGCCCCAAAGAATTAGCGAACAAAGTCGTAAATGAGTTAAACGTCAGCACTCCAAGCATCCGTACCTCGGTCCGAAAATTATCCGGGGGCAACGTTCAGAAGGTGTTAGTCGGAAGGGAAATCTCCTCCGTTCCGAAAGTCTTGATGGTGGCTTATCCGACAAGAGGGTTGGATATCAACTCTTCCTATTTGATTTATCATTTGCTGAACGAGCAGAAAGAGAATGGCGCGGCTATTTTATATGTCGGCGAGGATCTTGATGTCTTGCTTGCCATTAGCGACCGCATTCTTGTTTTAGGGGATGGGGAAATACGCGGCATTCTAGATGCAAGAAAGACCACAAAATCAGAAGTTGGTCTTTTGATGACAAAGAAAAATGAGGAGGAAATCCAACATGAATAAGCCGTCTTCTTGGAAAAAGGAATTTCCTTTTCATATCGTTAAAAGAAATGATGTTTCTTGGTGGCAAGGACTTCTTGTGAGATTCGGTTCTGTTCTTTTTGGCGTTATTTTGCTTTGCCTCCTTTTGCTTATCTTCGTAGGCGCGAATCCTTTCGAGGTCATTGGGAAGCTCTTCCAAGGTTGTTTTTCCTCTCCGCGAAGAATCTGGATCACTTTCAGAGATACCGCTTTGGTATTGACCGTGGCTTTGGCTTTGGTTCCTGCTTTTAAGATGAAATTCTGGAACTTAGGCGGAAACGGTCAAATTCTTATGGGCGATTTGATGGCGATTGTCTGCATGTTCTTCATGGGAAAGGCCAATTGTCCGGATTGGGCGATTATTCTCGCTTCTTTTGTCTCTAGTATTTTAGCAGGCATGATTTGGGCGGTAATTCCTGCAATTTTCAAAGCTTTTTTCAATACAAATGAATCTTTGTTTACTTTGATGATGAACTATATTGCGGCGGGCTTGGTTTCTCTTTTCCTTACTGCTGTTGTTACTTCCGGTTCAGGAACGCTAAATATCCAGGAAAAAGGACAATTTCCTCAAATCGGAGGAAATAATTACTTGTTTTCCATCCTTGTTGCCATTCTTGTGCTAGCAGGCATTTTCGTCTATCTTCGTTTCTCTAAAAGAGGATATGAATTGGAGGTCGTCGGCGAATCGAGAAACACGGCCAAATACATTGGCATCAACGTAAAGAAAGTCATTCTTAGAACCATGGCTCTTAGCGGAGCTTTATGCGGGCTGGTTGGCTTCCTATTCGCTTCTTCTATCGATCACACCATTACCGCAGATTCCGCGAGAAATCTTGGCTTTACCGCCATTATGGTCGCATGGCTTGCGAAGTTCAATCCTTTGGCGATGTTTGGGACGGCGTTCTTGGTTGCTTTCTTAGACAATGGTATGTCTAGTGTCCAAACAGCCTTCTCCATCACCAACGATTCGATTGGGGAGATTGCTATCGGACTGGTTTATTTCTCAATCATTGCCGTGGAATTCTTTATTTCCTACAAAATCGTGAAAAAGCACGTCAATATGAGTGCAAAAGAGACTGCTAAAGCTCTTGCAAACGTGAACGAAGAAAAAGAAGGAGACAAATAAGCATGATGTTCTTTGATTCCTTATTACCTGCCGCAATATCGATTGCGACCGTCTTCCTTTTTGGATGCATCGGCGAAATCATCACTGAAAAAGCCGGGCATTTAAATTTAGGCATCCCCGGCGTGATGTGTTTTGGCACATTAGGAGGATGCCTAGGCGTCTCTCTTTTGATGAACGCCTACTCTTCTGCTCCAGAAAGTGCCCCTTATTTCTTATTGTTATTATCCGGGCTTGTCTTTAGCGCTCTATTCTCCGCTATTGCAGGTTTGATTTACGGCGTGTTGACCGTAAGCTTACGTTGCAATCAAAACGTTACGGGGCTCGTGTTGACCACTTTTGGGGGAGGCATTGCGGATTATTTCATGTCCTCCGTGGATAAAACGTATTTCTCTCAAGCGAGCAAGATTCTCTCTTCTTATCCATCCTGGGCGGATAACTTAGGTGCTTTTGGCAAAATCTTCTTTGCGCATTCTTTCTTGGTTTATTTCGCTATTGTCATTGCCATTGTTACCGCTGTCATTTTAAAAAAGACAAGGGTGGGATTGAATCTTCGTTCTGTCGGCGAGAATCCAGCCGCCGCGGATGCGGATGGCGTCAATGTCAATGGATATAAATATGGGGCCATCCTTACTGGATCGGTTATTGCTGGATTCAGCGGGCTTTTCTATGTCATGGATTATGTCGGGGGTTCCTGGGAGAATAGTTCCACTATCCAAGCTTTTGGATGGTTGGCGATCGCCCTTGTCATCTTCGTTGTTTGGAAACCATCTTTAGCCATTCTTGGCTCCATCTTGTTCGGTTTCCTTTATATTCTTCCGTATAAGATTTCTGGAATAAGCTTTGTTGCCATGCAATCTTTCAAAATGATTCCTTATATCGTTACCGTCATCGTCTTGGTTCTTACGAGCATTATCGGCAAAAAGAGCGTTCAACCGCCAGAAAGCCTCGGCCTCCCTTATTTCCGTGAAGATCGTTAATTCTCTTTCTTCAAAAAACCTCCTTTCGATGATGTTCCCTTTGCACATTTTTTGAGAGGTGGTTTTCTACTTAGAGATTGGCAGTTTAGATAAGGAGTTATGTCAAAAGAATCCTTCTGACATTTCAACTTTTGAAACAGATAAAAATGTTTGGCATTCCGACTTTATCATAATAAGGTTTTCATTTATCGAGTTAACACAAATCAATTTATGATAAATCTGTTTGTGTTATTTTCGTTGATATAGGTCTTAACCAAAACTATTGAATGCCGCGATTCCAAGTAAACGGATTGTGTATTTCTTTTTGATGTAACCGCTTTTCGTCAAATAATAAGAAAAAGTTCTTTATGACTATAGAAAAATCCAAAAAGAATACGAGCGAGAGACGAGGAAAATGAACAAGGGAATTTGTAAACGAGAAAACGCAAAAAAAGAAACGGATCAACAGCTGCCGTATCGTGTGCAAAAATATACAGATATCCCCTTATTTCCCTTTGGAATGATTTCTAGGATATCCCCGCCATATGCGACAACCTTCTTTTCGCCAAAGCCCATCACCTTAAGAAGTTCTTCTTTTGTTTTCGGTTTCTTCGAAACAAGATCCTCCATTTGAGCGTTATTAAAGATGTAATAAGCGGGGACGTGTAGTTCTTCCGCTTTCTTGAAACGGTATTTCTTTAATGCGCTTATAAGAGCCTGATCCGAAGAGGAAATCGATACAGGGGTCGCCTCTTTTTGAGCAACGTAATCATCACCATTTACGATTTTAAGGATATCTTCACCAAAATATTGATATTTCTTTTCGGTGAAGCCTTCCACTTGAAGAAGCTCGGCTTTGCTAGCCGGCAAGGAAGTTATGATTGCTTCTAGGATTTGATTGTCAAAGATTTTGTAGGGCTGGGTCTTCCATTTCTCCGCTTTTTTAACGCGATACTGTTTTAATTCCTTCAAAAGTTTATCGTCATTTAATTTCTAAGATATGCTCTCATCATCGATAAAGCCGCTTTCTTGGGCTTTGGACGTTTCTTCCTCCACTTCTTTATTAGCAAGCTTCAGATGAAGAAAGGAAACATAATCGATGGGTCTAGGGGTATCGTTTTCTTTAATGGCTTCTGCAATGGAAAGGAGCCTGTCATCAGAAATATCGATGTCAGCATGTTTGTTCATGAGTTGGAGAATTTTAACGTTGAGTTGGTCGTATTTCACGATGGCGTTCTTGATGGAGGCTGGGGCAAAAGTTTTATTTACGATGCAACGATCGTTGGAAATGACGACGATAGGTTCAATAGGGTAATTCCTTGGGAATTTGTTGTCGTTAAAGAAAGCGTTCAAGACGGAAAGATGGATCTCGTTTTGATGGATAGGGCTATAAATCCCGACGGTTTTGTACACTTTCCCATCTTTGGTTTTAAGAATGCGCGTGAAATTGCCTTCCGAATCAATCTTAATGTCTCCCGAAAGACATTTGGATTCTAATATAAAACCACAATTCTTCGTGAGGATGATGAAGTCCATTTGGGATTGATCCGCAGACTTGTCAAAAAGAGTGATATCGTGAAGAATAAGGCATGGTTTCGAGAGATGTTTCAATTCATACATGACTCTCTTTTCGCCATCTAAGCCAATCATGGACGCTTTTAATTGGTTTTCGACGATTTATTTTTGATTATCCCCCACCTTGTCTAAAAGAGAATTGAGTTTCTCTAATTCGGACATATCCACGTCTTTCATGACTTGTGGTTCTTTAATTTTATTGTGCGTGAACAAATCTAAAAATCCCATGTTTTTTCTCCGTTCCAGCAGAAATTATACCAAAATTCAGATCGCAAAAAACATGCGTCAAAAAAGAGTTAGCTGTTCGGTTTCGTCATCGTTATTTTTATAGCCGTCAATTAGCTTTTTAAGAAACTCATAATCTTTGGAAAAAGAATTAGGAAGTCGAACGAGTTTGATGCCGTGTTCCTCGCAGATTTTCATTTTGCGCTTATCGTTTTCGATGCGTCTGATGTCCGAATAATGCTCTCCCCCATCAAATTCAAATGCAAAAATGGGTTTGAAACCGCCTAAGATTCCACGTTCATATATGACGGAATCGAATTCCATTTGGGATTTTTGACATTCTTCAAACAGTTCTTTAATTGGAAGGTTACGGACAACTTTGAGCCTTTTTCTTATAGATACGATTTGCTCAATCGTTTCATAAAATTCATCTTCTGTGATGGACCCATTGGATTTCCCGATTGTTAGGGATTCGTTTTCGGAAGGAATTACTTCGACGCTTCCTTTGCTTTTGCAATAACGGATGAGCTCATTCCATACGGAGTCGCCTGTTTTCGTGTTTTTTAGTTTTTCTTCGTCGCCAAAGACGACTAGCTTCTTCTTGGCGCGAGAAACAGCGACATTTGCGATTTCTCCATGAGAATTGAGCCATTTTATGGTTTTAGGAGAAGTAAAAGAAGAGACCCCTGTAGCAATAATAATGGTATTTTTCTCTGCGCCTTGAACACTATGGATGGTCGCGGCTTTGACTTCTTTTAAGCCATTTCTAGCAAGCATGTCATTAATCAATTTCGCTTGGTTCACAAACGGGGTGATGATGGCGCAATCGCTCATGTCATTCTTCTTGCAATAAGAAACGACGTTCCTTGCTTCTTCGTAGTTTTGGTTCTTAAAAGGGGTACGCACGTGATTGTCACTATTCACGAACGAGACATCTCCATCGCCTAAATCCGGAGAAATGCGTAGCTTGTTCTGATAAAAATATTGGTTGTTGAAGTTGATGATTTTCTTTCCGCATCGATAATGATTCCTTAGCAAAACGCGATTGGTCACTTTATCTGCCGCTTTCATCGTGGAAAGAATAGAATTGTTCAGATAATCGTAAGTGTCGGATATTTGGAACTCTTTTTTAAGATTCTCATTCGTATTTTCATCTAGGGTAATGACAGGGCTCAATTGATCCTCATCACCAACAAGAAGAAGGCCTTTCGCACGAGAAATAGGAATAAGAGAATGCGCAATATCGGCTTGGCCCGCCTCATCCATAATCAAAAGATCAAAGAAAAAATCTCCATCCCCTAATCTTGAAGCGGAAATGTTGGTCGTGAATATCAAAGGGAATACGTCTAGAAGAAGTTCAAGATTTTCATTTCCAGAAAGAAAGGAATTGAATTTCAAGGCTCTTTCATGAGGATCTTCAAGAGAAACGATATCATGAAGCGCATCATATTTCGGAGAATGAAGTTTGGCTAAATGTTTCAAAGAAGAGCAATAGAGATATTTCAAAGCGTCTTTATCCTCTTTCAAGGAAACGAAATGAGATATGATGTCTTTCTCACTCACGTAAGGAATCTCTTGTATTTGCTTTTGAAGCAAGGGTTTTTGTTTTCTTATGATGGAACTTCTTGCGCCCATCTTTTCGACTTTTTCTAGGAATGCCAGGTTTTCCTTTGCGACACGACGTTTCTGGAAATTTGTCAGAGCAATAACCGCTTCTCTATTTTTGCTAAGAACCTTCTTCCTTAAGGCTTCAAGCTCATTTAAGGAAAGATCGTTTTCTTCGTCTTCTATCTCAAAAGCAGCGCGAATTTGGAGGGTCGTTTCCCCTACCTTAGCTAAATTTCCTAAGCGTAAGAAAGGGAATGGGATTTTATGATTTTCATAAGAAAAAGATAATTTCTCCACTATTCCGTCAAGGGGACGATTGTTATTCGTGGAAACAAGAACCGTCTTTTTGGCAAAGAAGGCGGAGAGTATCGTGTTGAATATCGTTTGTGTTTTGCCTGTTCCTGGCGGTCCTTGAACATAGGTTACTTTGTTTTTCAAAGCTCCGTAAATAAGCAATGCTTGATCTACGTTCACTCGGTCATCAAAAAGAACGATGTTGGGAAGAATATGCCCATTGTTAGAGAGGCTGGAATTCCCGAAAAAGGCTTTCAATGGAGCGTTTAATGCATTCGCATTCCATCTTTCTTCAATCTTTCCAAAAAGCTCCGCAAAGTTGAGCTGAAAATCTCTTTGAAGGCAAAAGAAGTCAGGACGTGTATTGATTTTCTCAGAAGAAGAAATGCTTTGGCGAAGAATTTCAACCATTCCATCAAAGTCATTAAGGAGAAAATCCTTGAATTCAAACGGGTTTAGCTCGGTATAGGAATATAGAGAATGCTTGACCCCCTCAATCAAGAATGATTGATTGATTTTCAATCCTCCTTTGATTTTTATCTTTTTGTCTTTTGGAGAGAAGAAAACATTCTGATAGGCGACGATATATTTCTTAGGCCCCTCGTCAATGGAAAGATGGGAGAGGGCCAGTTCCGATTTCTTATTCTCCCACTCATTCAAATCTTGACGAATCACATAACGAACAAGTTGATGAATTTGCTGGTCCGTAAGCTCCAACTCTTTTTCTTTTTCGAGAATCGAAGCGTCAATTCCATCTACCATGGAATAATTTTTGATATAGGGATCCGAATCCGCTTCACAACATTTTTCTAAGTACTGAAGAATGTTGTTATTGAAATTCTCAAACTTCAGCCAAGAAAAATCTTTCAAATGCTCATTGATTTTCCTAACGAGCTCTTCGTTGTATTTTCCCATCGTGAAAGAAAGAACCTTGGCATCTAGAATTCTTTCGTAGGCTAGGGTTAGGTCAATCGTGTCCACCCCTTTGTATTCATTAAAGACACTGACGAAAAGTTTTTTCTGCTTTGGATCGATATCATTTACGAAACACCAAAAAGTCGTGTTTCTTTTTTCTTTAAAAGAATTGTAGACGACATGAAGCCATTTTCCTTCTTTGATAGAGAGGGAGATTTCTCGAGCAATCACGTTCTCTTTTGCTTTGTCTTGTTTCATATCATCCCCATATCGGTAATATGATACCAATCCGTCAAGTGTTTTGGGAATTTATTTCAAGTGATTCGAAAAAGAGACATGGCGAAAGAGACCACCGTGACAACGGTAGGACGCTCCAGACGATTTACATCTATGTGAGGGAAAGAGTTCGATCGGGGTCGCGCAGGGAATCTATGCCCAAAAGACGAGCAAAGCCAAATACGAGAGAAAGCAAAAGAAAACCAAAGAGGAAAAAGCAAAAAGAAACGATAAAAGCGTCTGCAAAACGTTGGTTGCCGCAACCGTTTACGATACTTGCTTGATAGACAATGAAATACGTTTCCTAGGAAGGTCAAGAGCAATGACCTTAACCTTGACGATTTGACCAAGCTCCAACTCGTCACTTGGATGTTTTATGAAATGGTCGGCAATCTCGGAAATATGGACCAGCCCGTCTTGATGAACGCCTATGTCAACAAAAGCCCCGAAATCAGAAAGATTACGAACCGTTCCGTTTAGTATCATTCCAACTTGCAAATCTTTGATGTCTTTGACTTTGTTGTCTAATTCCGCAGTTACCGCTTTTTCGCGTGGGTCTCTGCCTGGTTTCTTTAGCTCTTCGATGATGTCTTTCAAGGTGTATTCGCCAATGCCGAGTTCTTTAGAAAGAGAGGGAATATCCAAAGGATAATTGAGTTTTGCATTGGATTTTTCCGTTCCCAAATCCGATAAGGAAACGCCCACTTTCTTTAAAAGAACATAGGTTGCTAAATAATCCTTGGGGTGAACGGCGCTGCGTTCTAAAGGGTTCTCGTTTTCTATGCGGAGGAAACCTGCCGCATCTAAGAAAGTCTTTTGCCCAAAGCCTTTTACCTTTAATAAATCTTTTCTCTCTTTGAATGGGCCATGCTCATCACGATATGCAACAATGGCTTTAGCACTTCGTTCGTTTAGCCCTGAAACGTATTTCAAAAGAGAGGGCGAAGCGGTATTTAGCCATACTCCCACCTCATTTACCGCATCAATGGTCGTGTCTCCCAATGTTTGTTTTAAACGATTCACATCCATGTCGTGCTGATATTGGCCAACACCAATGGATTCTGGCGGGATTTTAACGAGTTCTGCCATAGGGTCAAGAAGCCTTCTCGCTAAGGAAACCGACGATCTTTCTTCAATGTCCATATTCGGGAATTCTTGAATAGCTAAGGGTGAGGCGCTATAAACGCTGGCTCCTGATTCATTTACGATGGCGATATGCACATTTTCAAGACGGCTTTTCTTTAAGAAAGATTCAAGGAAAGACTGGCTTTCTCTGCTGGCTGTTCCATTTCCTAAGGCAATATAGTCATATCCATATTTTTGATATAAAGAAAGCAATCTTGCTTCAGCGTCTTTTTCTTTTCCCACGGTAGGATAGATTATTCCCGTGGATAGGACTTGGCCATTCGCATCGATAAGAGCCAGCTTACAGCCGTTTTTATATCCCGGATCGAAACCAAGGATTTGTTTGTCTTTCAAAGGAGGGGCCAATAAAAGCTGTTTTAAGTTTTTAGAAAACAGAGCGAGGGAGGAGTCTTGTGCTTTTTCAAAAAGCTCTTTGGTGATTTCGTTTTCTAATGATGGGCCTGTCAAACGGTCGTAGGAATCTTCCACTATCTTTTCCAAATAAGTAGAGAAGGAGGAATCCCTATGAATGATTTTTCTTTCGATATGATGGCAAATGGTAAGCTCATCATAGCTAAAAGAATAAGAGAGTTTCTTTTCTTTTTTAGCGCGTAGCAAAGCTAATATCTGATAAGACTTGATGCGGGAGATTGGACATTCAAACTGATTGTAATTCTGGTATTTGTTTTCGTTATCTTCTTTGGTTTGTTTAGCTTTGATTTTTCCCGTTTTATAAATGTATTCCTTGGCGTAGAGATAAAAATCGGGGTTATCCGATATGTTTTCAGCCAGGATATCCATCGCGCCTTGTAAGGCGCCTTCTAAAGTAGGAACGTCTTTTTTTAAAAATGTCGACGCGTATTCTTTTAAAGAAGAAAGGTCACCTTGTTGTTTTAAAAGGTACTCTGCTAAAGGCTCCAATCCTTTTTCTTTCGCTATAGATCCCCTTGTTTTTCTTTTTGGCTTATAGGGACGATAAATGGCCTCTAAAAGAGACAAACTCGTACATGTCTCCACTTTTTCTCTTAATTCCGGAGTTAGTTTGCCTTGCTCTTGAATAGATGAGAGAACGGTTTTCTTTCTCTCTTCAAGCTTCTCGAATTTCTCTTTTTCTTCTGCAAAAGCACGCAATGTCACGTCCGAGAGGTTTCCGGTTTCTTCCTTCTTATAACGGGCAATAAAGGGGATGGTCGCGCCTTCCTCTAAAAGACGAAGAGTTGCCTCTGCCTGTTTGAAGGAGATATTTAAAACGTTAGATAAATGTTGAGCGATTTCCATGATGAAAATGATACAAAACCTTGAGGGAATAGACTATGTCATAATTATGGCTTTTTAATGCTAAGCAACAAGGAAATCAAGAATGGAAAAGCAAGTCGCCATACGTTGGAACTGGCCAGATTTCTTTCGCGACAAGAAGCTCCGCTTCATCGATGGATTTTCTAAGATTCGCCATTTCCTCTTTGAGCGTTGTCGCCGCAAAGAAGGCGTGTTCTTTTTCTTCGGCGTTTTCTTTTGCGTCTTCTTTGATGAAGGAATCCAAACGTTTCAAGGAAGAATAGGCGTCGTTGAGAACTTTTTCCAACGCTGTTTTTTCCTCAGAAATGGCTTTGAATCCATCCTTGTAGAATCCCTTGTAGAATCCGTCTAGCTGAATCATCTCTCTTAACGCCTTATGGATGGCTGGCAAATAGAGCTTATGGACCATGCGGGACATGGTTTTCGCTTCGATGATCGCTTTCGAATGATAATCTTGGTATTTAATCGTCTTTCGAGAGTCGATTTCCGTTTCAGAGAAAATATGGCTATTGATCAAAAGATCACGATTTTCTTTGCGTTCTAGAGCCGCGATCGCTTCAGGAGTGCTTCTAAGATTTGGAAGGCCGCGTTTTTCGGCTTCTTTTTCCCACTCTTTGGAATAACCGTTTCCATTAAAAATAACCCGTTTGTGTTTTCGGATGGTTTCTTTAACCCATTCTATGGCTGTTTTTTCTTTATCTTCGGCTTTTTCCAACAAGGAGGAGACTTCGTTAAGGCCTTCTCCCAGCACCGCATTCAAATAAGTGTTCGGCTCAGCGATGTTTTGCTCGCTCCCAACCATACGAAACTCAAAACGGTTGCCAGTGAAGGCAAATGGCGAGGTTCTATTGCGATCGGCATCATCCTTTAAGAGAGTTGGCAAGCCTTTGCTTCCATTGATCTTCTCCTTAGAAAGCCCGTTGCAATTCGCCGCATTGGTGGTTTCTCCTTCAAGGAGTTTGCTTAGGCGATCGCCAAGATAGATACTGATGATTGCCGGAGGAGCCTCATTGGCGCCTAAGCGGAAATCATTTCCATAAGAAGCGACAGACTCTCTTAAAAGATCGGCATGGATATCAACCCCACGAATGATGGCAGCCATGAAAATCAAGAAAAGAAGGTTATTCTCGGGATCTTTCCCCGGCGAAAAGAAATTAATGCCCGTATCCGTCCCGACAGACCAATTGTTATGCTTGCCAGAGCCGTTGATTCCTTCGAAGGGCTTTTCTTCGAGCAAGCAAATCATGCCATGACGTTTCGCGATACGTTTAAGAAGCCTCATAACGAGCTGATTCTGGTCAGCCGCTAAGGAGGAAGGAGCGTAAATGCAAGCAAGCTCATGCTGAGATTGCGCGACTTCGTTATGCTCTGTTTTAGCGGGAATTCCCAATTTCCAAAGAACGTCGTTGACTTCCTTCATGTAAGAGGAGATTTTTTCTCTGATTGGACCGAAATAATGGTCGTCTAATTCTTGGCCTTTCGGAGCGCTTACGCCAAAAAGCGTGCGACCCGTGTATACAAGATCTTTTCTTTTTAAATATTCTTCTCGATCCACGAGGAAATATTCTTGCTCGGGACCAGCATAGGAATAAACGCGCTTGGCAGTCTTATCTCCTAGAAGGCGCAAGAGACGCAAAGCGGAATCAGAAAGATATTCTTCTGAACGCAAAAGCGGGGTTTTGCCGTCGAGGGCTTCGCCATTATAGCTGCAAAACGCAGTCGGAATATAAAGGACGGCGCCATCTTCGTCATCCTCTAAAACAAAGGCGGGGCTCTGAGCGTCCCAAACGGTATAGCCTCTTGCTTCAAAGGTAGCGCGAAGTCCGCCAGAAGGGAAAGAGGATGCGTCTGGTTCCCCTTTAATCAATTCGTTTCCCTTAAAGTCATAAGCGACCTCGCCAAGAGCGTTAGGCTTCCCAATAAAGGCGTCATGCTTTTCAGCGGATAAGCCATTCAGAGGCTGAAACCAATGGGTGTAATGGGTTGCTCCTTTGGAAAGAGCCCACTTCAGCATCCCCGTAGCGATTTCATCAGCGTAGGAGTGATCGAGCTCTTTTCTTTCCTCGATCGCTTCCTTTAAAGCAAGGTAGGCTTCATTGGAAAGAAATTCTTTCCTTGCTTTATCGTTGAAGACATTCGAACCAAACAACGAAATAACATCGGATTTGTTTTTGCTCATGGATGTGACCTCTTATGAAATATTGGATGCGTTTTTCTTGCATCCCATGGTTCTTTATTTTCGCTTATTTGAAGAAAATGTACATAAAAATTTTAGGAAGCCTAAAACTTTTTTACTTACGAGGCCATAGCAAAGCAAATTGCAAATTAAAAAACCGGTTTTGCCCGGTTTTTGATGCGAAATAAATGCTACGTGTCAATTAATGTTTTTCGTCGCAAAGCATAACGATTCCGGCGACGAGGCTAACAAAGAGCAAAGTGCAAACCTTGAATCCCGTAGTGAGCTTTTCGCCATTTTTAACGGCATTGAAGTAATGAACCGTCATTGGGATACACCAAATTAACGGAATCAAAAAGAAAGAAGCCATGGATACGCAGCCAAGGATCATGAACACCTTAGCGACCGTTGTTAGCACATTTGATTCGGGCTCGCTAGAATCGTCTCTGGACTCAATCTTGCATCCACATTTTGGGCAAACTACCGCATCATCGACAACTTCATTTCCGCAATGAGAACAATATTTCATATTTTTTCCTCCTCTTTTAACAGAACGTTTTTATTTTATCCCCATTATCATTA
>ERZ808240.1226-NODE-1226-length-32333-cov-11.389460_pt1 | contig 32333 bp, 26 predicted proteins | sample MGYA00521084_ERZ808240 | MGnify/ENA primary metagenome ERZ808240 (study PRJEB31516, sample SAMN03275571) | gut metagenome | biome: mammalia-associated habitat; material: feces | host: Papio cynocephalus | place: Kenya | collected 2012-08-06 ... | reverse complement strand
AAATAAATCAGTGTTTTTTGTATGTTGTCTAAAAGACAAACAAAATAGTTTTTAAATTAAATATTTCTTTCCTACTTGCAATTAAATTTTTTACTTCCCACCTTATTACTAATCTTCTAGTCCAAACAAATAATCTGTTGTAACACCAAAAAATGTGGCAAATGTAATTGCAACATTTATGTTTGGAATTTGCAAGTTTGCTTCCCATCTAGCAATTGCTGCTTGACTGAAACCAGTTGCTTTTGCAAGTGCACTTTGGCTAAGTTCTTTTTCTATTCTCAGTTCCTTTAACCTTTCGGCAAATTTGTTCATATATTTATCCCTTTTATAACCATACAAATTCTATACCATTTGGTATTAAAAATCTTGACTTATACCAAACGGTATTATATAATTTATTAGTGTTATCTATGTGGGAAAAATTATGCAAATTATGATTGATGTTGATGTGCTTAAAAAATTTATGGAAGAAAACAAAATGTCCAAAAGTGAGTTTTGCCAAAAATGTAAAATCAGCCCAATCACACTGCAAAAAATATTAAACAAAAAGAAAAGTTTAAGGTTTAACACCATATTTAAAATAGCAAGATATATGAATATTAAAACCAGTGAACTATTGAGCAAAACAAATGCAATGACTTATACACAAATTAGAAACATCAAATAAACCACACAAATTTAATTTTTTGTTGTATAAATTTGGCATTGTTTATGTGATTAGATTTTTAGTTTATATTTAGTGCAGATTTAATGTTTTTTTAAACTTTGCATTTATTTTTAATTTTCTAACATTATATGCTATAAAATTAACTTTGCAAAAGATGCAATTGTTTGACATTTGTGACTTTTTGTGACAATATAATTTTGTAGGAGAAAATTATGGAAGCAAAAGATTTTAGAAAAAAGGCTTGGAACAAATTTCGTGACAACCAAGGCACAATGATTGTAATTTTACTTGTTGTTGCTTTGATTGAAGCAGTTCTTTCATTTACCTTTATTGGAACAATTGTAATTGCAGGTCCACTTGCACTTGGCGTTGCAGGTTGCACTTTGGCACTTTGCAGAAAACAAAAATTTGAACTTGTTGATATGTTTAAAGGGTTCAACAATTTTGTGCCTGCTTGCCTACTTTACATTGTCAACACAATATTTGTTGCATTGTGGTCAATTTTGTTTATAGTGCCGGGCATAATTGCAGAATTATCATATAGCATGAGTTTTTACATTTTACAAGACAATCCAACAATGACACAAAGCGAAGCAAGAAATGCAAGCACTTCAATGATGAATGGTCACAAATGGGAATTGTTCTGTTTGCGTTTTAGTTTTATTGGTTGGATTTTGCTTGGGATTTTGACATTTGGAATTTTATTTATTTGGGTTGCACCATATATGAAAACTGCCGAAGCCGAATTTTACAGACACCTAAAAGGCGAAAGTGATGTTGAAATTAGCGAAGCACAAAGCTCAACAGACGAAGCAATTAGGGTTGAAGTTAAGCCAGAAGACGTAAAAGAAGAACCAAACACAACAAGTGAAAATGTTTCATCAAATGAAACGAATGAATAATATCAACAAAAAAGATTGCAAAACTGCAATCTTTTTTGTTTGTTTAATTTGCAATAAAACATAAAATTTTTGATTATTTTACAACAATATTTACAATTTTGTTTGGAACAACAATTTGTTTAACAATTTGCTTGCCTTCCAAACTCTTTTTTATTGTTTCGTTTTCATCAACAATTTTAAGCACTTGGTCATTTGGACTATCAACAGGAACTTCAATTCGTGTTTTAAATTTTCCATTTACAGAAACAGCCATAACAACCATATCTTCAACAATTTTTGAACTGTCAAAAGTAGGCCAAGGCTCGTAAGCAATTGTGTTGTTGTGTCCCAAAACTGACCACATCTCTTCTGTTATGAATGGTGCAATTGGGTTGAGAAGTTTAACAAAACCTTCTGCCATATATTTTGGGAAAACTTGCTCTTTGTAAACCGAATTTACAAAAATCATAAGTTGACTGATTGCAGTGTTGAAGTTGAGAGTTTCATAGTCTTCTGTCACCTTTTTAACTGTTTGATTATATAGTTTTTCCAAATTTTTATTGTCTTGGTCTTTAACTTTACCTTCTTCAACAATCAAACGCCAAACTCTTTCCAAAAAGCGTTTGCTACCTTCAACGCCTTGCATACTCCAAGGTTTGTCGGCTTCAAGTGGACCCATAAACATTTCATAAAGTCGCATTGTGTCAGCGCCATATTTTGCAACAATGTCATTTGGATTTACGCAATACTCTGGAAAACGTTTGCCCATTTTGATGCCGTTTTCGCCCAAAATCATTCCCTGATGAACGAGTTTTTGAAATGGCTCTGCAACTGAAACATAGCCTTTGTCGTGCAAATAGTTATTCCACATTCTTGCATAAAGCAAGTGTCCAACGGCGTGTTCTGGACCGCCAATGTAAAGGTCAACGGGCATCCAATGGTCAACCAATTTTTTGTCTGCAAATGCCTTGTCATTTTTTGGGTCTATATATCTCAAGAAATACCAAGATGCACCAGCAGAACCCGGCATTGTTGAAGTCTCTCGTTTGCCACTCTTTCCGTGATAGTTAACATTTACCCAATCGGTTGCTTTGTTTAATGGACTGCTTCCGTCTTTTGATGGCGAATAGTCTTTAAGTTCTGGAAGAACAAGTGGCAAATCGGCGTCATCAAGCACGCCAGTTGTTCCATCATCATAATGAATGACTGGAATTGGTTCGCCCCAATATCTTTGTCTAGCAAAAATCCACTCTCTAAGTTTGTAATTATTAACTCTTCTTGCAATCCCTTTTGCAACAAGTTTATCGGTTATTTTTTCTTTTGCGTCTTCAACAACAAGGCCACTAAATTCTGCTGAATTTATGAGTTTACAGCCTTTGCCAAGATAGTCTTGTTTTTCAAAAGCACACTTTGAAACATCTCTGCCGTCAATAACTTGAATCATTGGCAAGTTGTGTGCAACTGCATATTCAAAATCTCTTTGGTCGTGGCTTGGAACTGCCATAACAGCGCCTGTGCCGTAACTACCCAAAACAAAATCGCCAAGGAATATTGGAACTTCTTTGCCGTTTATTGGGTTGATTGCCTTAACGCCCTTAACTTCAACGCCAGACTTGGTTTTGTTTAGGTCGGTTCTGTCCATATTTGATTTTGAAAGTGTTTCGGCAATATAGTCTTCAACTTCTTTTCTATTTTCAACTCGTGGCATAAGGTCTTTTATAATTTGACCATCTGGTGCAATAACAAAAAATGTTATGCCATAAACCGTTTCAATGCAAGTTGTGAAAATTGAAAATTTTCCACCGCCTGAAATTTGAACATCAAGTTCGACACCTTGTGACTTGCCAATCCAATTGCGTTGAATTTCTTTTGTTGATTCTGGCCAATCAATTTTGTCAAGCCCAGACAAAAGTTTGTCGGCATATTTTGGAATGTCAATTACCCATTGCTTCATATTTTTTCTTACAACAGGAAAGCCACCACGCTCACTTTTGCCATCTACAATTTCATCATTTGCCAAAACTGTGCCAAGTTCTTCGCACCAATTTACAGGCATTTCAACTTCTTTTGCAAGACCATCTAAATATAGTTGTTTAAAAATCCATTGCGTCCACTTGTAAAAACTTGGGTCGCAAGTTGCAATTTCTCTATCCCAATCATAAGAAAACCCCAACATTTTAAGTTGTTCTCTAAAGGTTTTGATGTTTTGATATGTAAATGTTGATGGGTGGTTGCCAGTTTTTATGGCAAACTGCTCGGCAGGAAGACCAAAAGCATCATAGCCCATTGGGTGCAAAACATTGTAGCCCTGCATACGTTTCATTCTTGCAACAGCATCGGTTGCAGTGTAACCCTCTGGGTGACCTGCGTGAAGGCCAACACCTGATGGATATGGAAACATATCAAGAGCATAATATTTTGGTTTTGAAAAATCGGAAGTGTCACATTTAAACGTTTTGTTGTCTTCCCAATACTTTCTCCATTTTGCTTCTATCTGCTTTGTGTCAAACATAGTTATCTCCTAAAAATTTAAAAACAATTTTTTCGTTTTTTATTATACTATAATTTTTTTTCAAAAGCAAACGCATACAATACTTTTTGAAACTGCAAATATATTATTTATCTTTGCTTAAATTAAAATTTTACTTTAAGTTGGCACAATTTTTAATATGCAATGTTAAAAACTATTTTTCAAAATTGATGCACAAATTAAAATGACTGATAATGTTAAAATAAACTTTTTCCATTTTTGAAATGTAATAATTTTAATTTTTTCCATATCTGTTATGTTGTTAATTTGTTGTTTTTTAATTTGTGTTTAATATCAATCTTTTCCATTTTTTTGATATTTTTTGATTATTTCAGCAATTTTTTGCCTATTTTTGCGTTTTTTTGCATTTTTTTATTTGATTTTTACTTTTTTATTTTGATTGCACACTTAAAATTTTATTCACTTACGTAAAAAAACTGCCAATAAATTATTAGCAGTTTTTTTCAATTAAAGTTCTTCATTAGAAGCATCTTTAATTTCAAATTGTTGTGGCTCAACTGGTTCAACAGTTGCTTCGCCATTTTCAATTCGTTCTGTTTCAATTTCATCAACAGTTTCATCTTCGTTGGTTGGAGTGATTGCAATTGAAACAATCTTTTCATTGCTTGCAGTTTTCATAACCCTAACACCAAGTGTGTCACGACCAAATTCGCTTATTTCATTTGCCGTAACACGAATAATTGTGCCTTGGTCAGTTATCAAAATTGCATCGTCCTTGTTAGACACTTGTTTAAGCCCTGCAAGTAGTCCAGTTTTGTCATTAAACACACCCGCCTTAATTCCCTTGCCGGCTCTTGTTTGAAGTCTGTAATCTTCAATATTGCTTCTCTTGCCAAAACCAAGTTCACTAACAGTCAAAATTTTGTATGTTGTGCCTTCGGTTTCATTTTCTTTTGCTGGTTCATCTTTCTTTAAGCAAATCATACTTACAAGATAGTCGCCATCATCAAGGTCCATACACTTAACACCTTGTGTGTCTCTGCCCATTGCACGAACATCTTTTTCTGAAAAGTGAATGCACTTGCCGTTGTGAGTTGCAACCAAAATTTCATCTTCGCCAGATGTAAATTCAACGCCAATCAAAGTGTCGTCTTCAACAAGTTTAATTGCAATTTTGCCAACCTTTCTAATGCTGTCAAATTCGCTGAGTGCAGTCTTTTTGATAAGTCCATTTTTTGTTGACATCATCAAATAGCCTTTTTGCTCTGGTTTAAGTGGAATGAGTGCTGTAACCTTTTCATTTGGAGCAAGTTGCAACAAATTGATGATTGCTCTGCCCTTTGCTTGTCTTGATGCTTCTGGAATTTCATAACCCTTTATTGAGTAAACTTTGCCCTTGTCGGTAAAGAACAACAAATCATCGTGAGTGCTTGTTACAAAAATTTTTTCAACAAAGTCTTCTTCCTTGGTTGTTATGCCGGTTATGCCTTTGCCCGCTCTGTGTTGTGCTCTATATTCAGCAACAGGAATACGCTTTACATAGCCACAGTGAGTGAGATTTATAACAACATCTTCCTTTTCAATAAGGTCGCCAATATCAAGATCGCTGTAATCAAACACAATTTCAGTTTTTCTATCAACGCCATATTTTGCACTTATTTCCAAAAGTTCTTTTTTGATGATTTCCCAAACACGACTTTCGTGTGCCAAAATATCTTCAAAATCTGTAATTTGATTTTTCAAATCTTCAAGTTCTGCTTGAATTTTGTGAACTTCAAGATTGGTCAATCTTTGAAGACGCATATCAAGAATTGCATTTGCTTGAATTTCATCAAGCACAAACTTTGTTGTTAAGTTTGCAATTGCATCAACCCTGTCTGCACTTTGTTTGATAACTTTGATAACTTCATCAATATTTGAAAGTGCAATTACAAGACCTTCCAAAATATGTGCTCTTTCTTTTGCTTTTTCAAGGTCAAATTTTGTTCTTCTAACAATAATCTCTTTTTGATGTTGCAAATAGTAGTAGAGCATTTGCTTCAAATTTAAAATTTTAGGTTCGCCATTTACAAGTGTAAGCATAATGATGCCATTTGAAATTTGAAGTTCTGTGTGTTTGTAAAGGAAATTTAAAATGACTTGTGGGTTGTAGTCCTTTTTAATGTCAATTTCAATTTTAATTCCGTTTCTGTTACTTAGGTCGGCAATTTTACTGATGCCTTCAACTCTCTTATCTTTTACAAGATTTGCAATTGTTGTGACAAGTTTCGCTTTGTTTACTTGATATGGAAGTTCTGTGATTGTGATGTATGACTTTCCATTGTCTTCTTCTTCAATTTCTGCCTTACCACGCAAAATTACACCACCACGTCCGGTTTCATAGGCGTGTTTAATTGCACTGCCACCCAAAATAAGTCCATGAGTTGGATAGTCTGGGGCAGGAATGTATTTCATAAGTTCATCAATTGTGATGTCTGGATTGTCTATCATGGCAACGCAACCATTGATAACTTCTCTTAGGTTGTGAGGTGGAATGTATGTCGCCATACCAACAGCAATGCCGTCACTACCATTTACCAAAAGATTTGGGAAACGAGATGGCAGAACAACTGGCTCTTTTAGCTCGCCATCATAGTTTGGAATGAAATCAACAGTGTTCTTTTCTATATCTCTAAGCATTTCATTGCTGATTTTTGAAAGTCTTGCTTCTGTGTAACGTGAAGCAGCAGCACCATCACCATCAACGTTTCCAAAGTTTCCGTGGCCATCAATAAGTGGATAGTTAATTGAAAAGTCCTGTGCCAAACGAACCATTGCATCATAAATTGAGCTGTCGCCATGTGGATGATATTTACCCATGATGTCGCCAACGGCTCTTGCAGATTTTTTGTAAGGCTTGTCGTAAGTTGCACCTGTGTCGCCCATACAGAAAATAATTCTTCTGTGAACTGGTTTCAAACCATCTCTAACATCTGGAATCGCACGGCTGACATTAACTGCCATTGCATACTCCAAAAAGCTGTGAGTCATTTGCTCATTTAGTTCAACAGGGACAATTTTGCTACCTTCAAGTAACTGTGTGAGTTCTTCACTATAATCATTTTTTCTCATTTCATTCTCCGCCTAAATTAAATATCTAGGTCCTTTACTAATGTTGCATTTTCTTCAATAAACTTTCTTCTAATGTCTGGATTGTCGCCCATCAAGTTGTTAAAGATTTTATCGGCTTCAACAGCATCTTGCATTGTTACCTTAAGCAAAATTCTCTTTGATGGGTCCATTGTTGTTTCCCAAAGTTGTTCTGGGTCCATTTCACCCAAACCTTTGTAACGCTGTTGACTTGTAATTTTCTTTGTGTTTGTTGCAAGGAATTTGTTAAGAGAGTCATCATCATAGAAATAATGTTCCTCTGCGCCACAATTTATTTTGTATAGTGGTGGTTTTGCAACATAAACATGTCCTTTTTCTATCAAACCACGCATAAACCTAAAGAAGAATGTCAACATCAAAATTCTGATGTGTGAACCATCAACATCGGCATCGGTCATACAAATAATTTTGTCATAACGAAGTTTGCTCTCATCAAAATCATCTTGAATACCACAACCAAATGCTGTAATCATATTTTTAATTTCTTCATTTTCAAGGGCTCTTGCAAGTCTTGCTTTTTCAACGTTTAAAATCTTTCCACGAAGTGGCAAAACTGCTTGGAATCTTGGATCTCTGCCGTCTTTTGCAGAACCACCCGCACTGTTACCCTCAACAAGATAAATCTCGCAGAATTTTGGATTTTGTTCACTGCAATCTGTAAGTTTTCCAGGAAGTGCTGTGCTTTCAAGAGCACCTTTTCTTCTTGCAAGTTCTCTTGCATTTCTGGCAGCGTCTCTTGCACGTTGAGCAGTGATTGAACGCAAAATTATTTCCTTTGCATCTTTTGGATTTTCTTCCAAATATGTTCCAAAGCCATCGTCCATTGCATTTTCAACAATCGTTTTCATTTGGCTGTTGCCAAGTTTTGTTTTTGTTTGACCTTCAAATTGTGGGTCGGTAAGTTTAACAGAAATAACGGCAGTCAAGCCTTCACGGACGTCATCGCCACTAAGTTTTTCTTCTTCCTTCAAAATTTTTTGTGCGTGACCATAGTTGTTGATTATTCTTGTCAAACTATTTTTGAAGCCAACGAGATGTGTTCCGCCTTCTTCGGTGTTGATGTTGTTTGCATAACTGTAAATAATTTCATTGTAGGTGTCGTTGTATTGAAGAGCAATTTCAACTTCACTATTTTTTAAAACCTTATTGATATAAATTGGTTTTTCAAACAATGTTGTTTTGTTTTTGTTGAGATAGTCAACAAATTCTTTAATTCCACCTTCAAAATGGAAAGTGTCTTTTGTTGGCGTTTCTTCACGGTCATCTTCAATGCTGATTGTAATGCCCTTGTTTAAGAAAGCAATTTCTCTAAAACGAGCTTTGATTGATTCATAATTGAAACGAGTTGTTTCAAAAATTTCTTTGTCTGGCAAAAATGTTACGGTTGTTCCTGTTCTATCTGCTGAGCCAACAATCTTTAAATCTGCTTGTGGAATGCCACGCTTGTAAAGTTGATAGTAATGATTGCCGTTTTGATAGACATCAACTGTAAGCCATTCGCTAAGTGCGTTTACGCAAGAAAGACCAACACCATGCAAGCCACCACTGATGTGATAGCCTTCGCCACCAAACTTGCCACCTGCGTGCAATTTTGTCAAAACAATTTCAACTGCACTTTTGTTTTCTGGTTGGTGTATGCCAGTTGGAATTCCACGGCCATTATCAACAACCTTGCAACTGCCATCTTTTTGAAGTGCTACTTCAATGGTATCACAAAAGCCAGCAAGTGACTCATCAATGCTGTTGTCAACAATTTCCGTAATTAGGTGATGCAAGCCTCTTTCATCGGTGCTTCCAATATACATACCTGGTCTTTTTCTAACAGGTTCAAGACCTTCCAAAACCTGAATATCACTTGCGTTGTAATGTTCAGATTTTTCAAACTTTTCAAATTCTTCAATAGTTTCAGCCATCTTTAACTCCTATATCATATATATTAAGTATATTATATCATATATAAGCAACAATTTAAAGCGTTTTTCAAAAGTTTTAGGGCTTATTTTTAATTTTACACCACTTTTTTTGTTTTCTTGTGAGTAAGACGCAATATATTGCCTTTGCCGAAAATAAGGCATTTTAAAAGCCTGATGATGTTGTTTGATATGTGATGTGAAGCAAAAAAATAAATTATTGCATTTGTTAAATTGTTTTAGCAAATTACAAAAACAAAAAATGATGAAATAATCATCACAAAAAAAAATCAGTTGTAAACATTTTTGCATATTAAGATTTAATCCTTTGATTTTTTTCTGCCAACTTAAAGTAGGCATTATTGTTCTTTGGAAGGTTTAATAAATTCGTCTAAAACAAAAAAGGGCAATAACGCCCTTTATAAACAATAATTTCTAACTATGGCAAAAGCAAAGTAACCTATGTATATAAACAGCATAAGTGCACCTTCCCACCTGCTTATTTTGCTTTTTGTGTAACACATAGATAAGAAAATTGCCGTTGTAACAAACAATATCAATGTGTCCATTAAAATTAAGTTTGAAATTGGTATTGCTCCAAAAATTCCAACGCTACCCAAAATGAGAATTATGTTGACGATATTAGAACCAATTACATTGCCAAGAGAAAGCCCCATATCTCCCTTTTTTGCTGCAACAATTGATGTTGCAAGTTCTGGCAAACTTGTGCCCATTGCAACAACTGTTAATCCTACCAATGCCTCACTCATGCCCGCCTTAATTGCCAAAAATTTTGCTGTTGATGAAACACACTCTCCACCAAACACAACTGCACCAAGTCCAAAAATTAGGCAAAGTGCAATTTGCCAGCCTTTGAGTTCCTTTTTCGGTTTTTGTGTTTCATTTTGTTGCGCACTTTCAATGTTTGATGTTTCTTTGTAATCCACTTCACCATTAGATTTTTTGGCAGACACGATTTGTGCAATTGTATAAAACACAAAGATAATTAAAAACACTATGCACTCACTTCTTGAAAGTATGTTTGAATCTGCACCATTGATGATTTTATCTGCAGAAAACAACAAGAGAAGTGATGTTACAAGCATCATAAGTGGCAAGTCAAATTTTTTGCTGGAATTTTCTATTGGAATTGGTTTGATAAGTGCAACTATTCCTAAAATAAGCAACATATTCATTAGGTTACTGCCAACAATATTACCTGCTGACAAATCCATATTGCCACCAATTGCACTAATCAAACTAACCGAAAATTCTGGCAAACTTGTGCCAATGGCAACAATTGTTAGACCAATTATTAAAGATGGAACTTTAAGCTTTTTTGCAACAGCACTTGCACCAGTAACAAAGAAATCTGCGCCGTAAATCAAAAGCACCATTCCCACAACTAAAAACAAAATATTCAAAAATATATCCATAAAATTTCTCCAACTGTAAGTTTTTACTTTTAAAGTATAGCACAAATAAAAAAGAAATTAAAGCAATGACTAAAATTTAATACGACAAGTTGAAAAAATATAGTGTAATTAAATTTATATTTTAATCGTGACAACCAAAATAAATTTATTCAACTCAATTATTTTTTGCAACAAAAAAGTCCACAACTTTAGGTGTGAACTCTTTTAATTTTACTCATTTAGTTGTTTGACAAATTTTTTAATTTTTTCGTCCATTTTTGCATCAATTTTTTCTTTGCCAAACATATATTCCATTTGCTCCAAGCAGAGTTTGACATCGGCAAATTCTTCATACAAATTTTCAAGCACGCCATCTCGTTTTTGAGCAACATTATCTCTTGCACGTTTAAACTTGTTTATGGCAACAATAAGTTCTGCCATCTCTTCTATCATTTGATTTAGTTGTGAGTCTTCACCCCACTTTTCTACTGCTCGTTTATAGAGTTTATCTCTTTCACTTCGTTCCATACTCACTCCGTTAGGTGTTTGCCATTTTCAATTTTGATTATATTTGCATCTTGCATCATAAAAGGGTCATATTGTGTGGTTGTTATTATGGTTTGAACATCTTTAACTTTCCAAAGCAAGCGTTGTTGTCTGTCTTGGTCAAGTTCACTCAAAACATCGTCCAAAAGCAAAATTGGATATTCGCCACATTCTTCCTTAAAAATTTCAAGTTCTGCAAGTTTCATGCTGAGTGCAACTGTTCTTTGTTGCCCTTGACTGCCAAATGACCTGATGTCTATGCCATTTACAATAAGTTTAATGTCATCTCTATGTGGTCCAACATTTGTGTAGCCAAGTTTAAGGTCCTTTTCCCTGCACTCTAAAAGTGCTTTTGCAAGTTTTTGAGAAATTTCTTCCGTTGTTTCTCCCAAAATGCCAGCATAAGAAATTTCTAAAGTTTCTTTTCCACCAGTCAAAAATTTGTGAGAAGCCACAACATACTCTTTAAGTTTGTCCAAAAACTCTATTCTCTTTTTTATAAGTTTACTGCCAGCATCGCAAAGTTGTGCATCCCAAATTGGCAAAGTTTGTTCAATTGTTTTTGGATTGTTTTTGCTCTTTAAAAGTTTGTTGCGTTGGTCAATGATTTTGTTGTATTTTACAAGTTGATAAAAATAACTTTTGTTAAGTTGCGAAATGTCCGTGTCCATAAATTTTCGTCTGTCTTGTGGAGCATCTTTTACAAGTTTAAGTTCATCAGGAGAAAAGAAAACAACATTGTTAACACCAAGCAAGTCACCAATTTTAAGCAAATTTACACCATTTACTTTAATTGTCTTTTTTGTTTGTCTGTTAAAAATGACTTCAATTGTTTTTTTGCCTTCTTTTTTTTGAAGTGACAACACAAAACTTGCCTTGTCTTTGTTCCAATTGATTAGGTCGGCATCTTTTGTTGTGCGCGGGCTTTTGCCAATTGCTGAATAATATATTGTTTCAAGCAAATTGGTTTTGCCTTGTGCATTCTTGCCAACAATAAGGTTTATGTTTGGTTTGAAGTTTATTTTTTCTTCGCCATAATTTCTGTAATTGTTTAGTTTTAATTCTGTAACAAACACGGTTTTTCTCCTATTGTTTAATTATATCAAAATGACAAAATTATGTAAAATAAAAACATAATTTTTTAGGTGCTTATGTGATGCTTGACTTTTTTTGTGGTTTATTTTAAAATGAAAAAACGAGGTTAATTATGCAAAATATGAAACAAAGTTGGGAACAAGTGCTAGACACCATTTCAACGGAAGTGACAACTGTAACATTTGATTTATGGATTAAAACACTTGAACCACTTATGATAAAAGATGACTGCTTAATTTTGCTTGCAAACAGTGAAATGGCAAAAAAAAGATGCAATGAACTTTGTGCAAATCAACTTAAACTTGCAATTGCAGATTGCTATCAAGATGTGACAAGCTTTAAAATTATAAGTCCAGATGAAAAAGATAATTTTGTTATGGAAAACGCAGAACCTGCAAACATCATTCCACAAGAAATTAAAAAAGACTCAACATCTGCTTTTAATCCAAAATACACCTTTGAAAGTTTTGTTGTTGGCAAAAGCAATGAAGTTGCCTATGCAGCGAGCAGAGCCGTTGCAGAACACCCTGGTAAAAAAATAAATCCTTTGTTTTTGTATGGTGGTGTTGGACTTGGAAAAACTCACCTTTTGCACGCAATTGGAAACTACATTAAAAACAACGACCCAAGTTTGAAAGTGCTATATGTAACTTGTGAACAATTTACAAATTCATACATAGATAGTTTGCGAAGTGGAAACAAAGAAAAATCCATTTCAAATTTTAGAGAAAAATTTAGAAATGTTGATGTTTTGATTGTTGATGATATTCAATTTATTGAAAACAAAATTGAAACACAACAAGAGTTTTTTAACACATACAACGATTTGTATCAAAACAACAAACAAATTGTTCTTGCAAGTGATAGACCACCAAAAAACATTGCGACCCTTAGCGACAGACTTGTGAGCCGTTTTTCAAGTGGACTTATCCAAGACATTCAAAGTCCAGATTTTGAGACGAGAGTTGCCATTTTAAAGCGCAAAGCAATGGAAGAAGGCTATAACATAGAAGATGATGTTTTTGACTATCTTGCCGAAAAAATTGACACCAACATAAGAGAACTTGAAGGTTGTTTGGCAAAAGTTCATTTCTATGCCGGAATTCACTGCAAACACTTTGCAAGTATGGAAGATGCACTTGAAGCACTTAAAGATGATGTTTCAGAAAAAGAAGCAATTTCTGCTGATGACATTTTGGACACTGTTTGCAAATACTACAATGTTTCAAAATCTGATTTAACTGGCAAAAAGAGAAACAAAGAAATTGTTGACCCACGACAAATGAGCATTTATCTAATTACCGAACTAACCGATCTACCACTCACGTCAATTGGCTCATACTTTAACAAAGACCACACAACAATTATGCACGCTCGTGACAAAATTAGCGCAGAAATTAAAAATAACCAACGACTTAAAACAATTTCACAAGACCTTAAAAATATGATTTTGAAAAAGTAACAAAAAAAACATCTATATTCAACAATCAAAAGTTGACTAATATAGATGCTTTTTTAATTTAAAATCACATAAAAATTAAAATTTTGCCTTGTTATTTCAAATTTTCTGCCCATTTGTAAAAATTTTGAGAAACAGAAACAATTTTATGAACGCTATAATCTTCATCAAAAGTTACAAGCAAAGCTTGTTTTATATTTGAATTTTTGCAAATTGACTTAATGTCATTTGTTGCGTGACCGAACCAGCCAGCGCTTGTCAAAACAGGATAAATGTTTTTATTTGATAAGTCATTTGTCTTTAAAAATTTTGTAATTACAGGGGTTATTGTATACCACCAAATTGGCGAACAAACAACAATGTTTTGATACTCGTTTATGTTGGCGTTAATATTCTTAATTTCAACATCTCTTTTTGGTGAATTGTTTTGCCATTCATTTACAACATCATCATAGTTTTTTGAAAATGGCACTTTTGGTTCTAGTTCAACAACATCGCAATCAATTTTTTGTGCGAGTTGGTCTGCAACAATTTTTGTATTTCCAGTGTAAGAATAATACAAAATTAAATTCTTTTTCATAACAATACATCTCCTATTTTTAGACTACTCTTTTTTTTAAATTTTATCAACCAAATTAAAAAACAACAAGAATTTTCTTGTTGTTATCTTGTTAAAGTTTCATCATCTTCTGCGTCTAATTTTTGTGCTTTTGACCTATTTAAAATTTCCTCAATCATTTTTCTTTTTGATGACTTTTTATTTACCGTTGTTTTTACATCTTCTTTGTTTTGCTGATTATTCATAAATGCTTCCAAACTCTTTTCATATTCTTCATCAATTTCTTTAATATAGTCATCAATAACTTTCTTTTCACTTTCGAGTTTTTTAATTTTGCCAGCACTTATTGTATCTTTAATCACATCATAAAACGAAATTGCAGTTTGAAGTATTGCACATGTCATAATCAAAGGAATTTTTGTTATTATTGCAGAGCAAATGTCAGCAATTGCCAAAAGAATATAAAAACTTTTCATTTGCCAAGATGTCATTCTTTTGTTTAATTTTGTTATTTCATCTTCAATTCTTCCCTTTTCAATCATCATTGTTCGTCTGTTATTATAATAATTATATTTTTCTTCCATAACTCACTCCAATTGGCACTATGATAGCATCAAACATTTGTCAATGTCAATACTCTTTTTTTATTTTTCAACAAAAAAAACACCTTCAAATGTTGCCATTTAAAAGTGTTTATTGTCAAATTTAAAAATGAAAATTTTTCAAAACACGCCATCATATTTTAGTTTTTAAATTAGTAAACTTGTCTGATTGGCGAAATTAAATATGTATATTCTTCTTGGTCAGTGTTTGGAACAATAAAGCATGGGTTAACTTGTCCATTAAATTTTAAAATTACATAGTCATCTTCAATATTTCTTAAACAATCCATAAAGAAATTTGTGTTGAAAGCAATCACTAAATCTTCACCATTTAGAGAAATTGTAATTTTTTCTGTAACTGCACCAACTTCACTTCTTGCATTGACTGTAAGCAAGTTGCCGTTGAATGTAAACTTAACACTGTTGTCACCACCAACTCTTGCCAAAATGCTGGCTCTTTCAAGCGCATCTAAAAGTTGTTTTTTGCTTACTGTTACATTTGTTGAAAAACTGCTTGGAATGATTTGTTTGTAGTTAATAAAATCATCTTTTGTGCCAAGGCATCTTGAAATAACTCTTGTGCCATCAAGTTGAACCATTAAATAGTTTCTTTGAATTAAAACTTTAATTGTTTCATCTTCACTTGCAAGGAGTTTTGAAATTTCACTTAAACTTCTTGCAGGAACAATAATACTGCATTCACAAGAACTTTGCAAAACTGGTTTTTTTGCAATTGCAAGTCTAAACCCATCAAGTGCAACGCAAGTTAACATCTTGCCATCTTGCTCAATCAAACAGCCCTTTAAGATTGGTCTTGTATCATCTGTTGCAACGCTGAAAATTGTTCGGTCAATAATATTTTTTAAATCTGCTTGTTTAACTTCAAAAAATTGTGCATTGTCAATCTTTTGAATTGATGGAAATTCTTCTGCACTTTGACATTGAATGAAAACTTCGCTGTCTGTGTATCTAATTTTCATTTGATTTTTGTCATCAAGACAAAGTTCAATTTGCTCGCCATCAAGTTTTTTTACAAATTCACTAAAAAGTTTTCCTGGAACAACAACTTCGCCATCAAGCTTAACATCTGCTGGAATTTTTCTTTCAATGGCAAGTTCACCATCGGTTGCAGAAAGGGTTAAATAGTCGCCCATTGCACTCAACTTTATATTTTCCAAAATTGGATTTGTTGTTTTGTTGCTTGTTGCCTTTATTACAGTCATAACTGCATTTGATAAATCTAAACCTTCACAAAATACTCTCATATCTCTCTCCACTAATATTACAATATATATAATATCATAATAAGCAAATAAAATCAATCAAATTAACAACTTCAATTGTTATTTGCGGTAGCGTTTGCAAATGAAAACTTAAAAACAGAGTTACGCACATAAATTTTGTTGAAATGTGCAAAACTTTTCAAACTTATGCACATAGTTTTACACAGAAAATTTATTCAAAAACAGTTAGATTTTTCAAGTGAAATTGCAATTTTTTTTTGTGTTATCCACTTTTTAACACACCATAATATTAAAGATATTATTAAAAAAATAAATATTAAATAAAAGTAAGAGAGCCGGCAAACGAAAAAACATCTTAAAAACGAAAAATAAAAAAACAAAAATCAATAGGTTACATAATATCAAAATTCTCTTTAATAATTAACAAAAATGAACAAATCAACATTTTGTGCTTGACAATATCTTGCTGTTTGCTATATACTTTATTTGCTTTATTAAAAAATATACTTTAAGAAAGGAGTGCATATATGAAAAGGACATATCAACCAAAAAAGAGACATAGAATAAAAGTTCATGGCTTCAGACAAAGAATGGCTACACAAAAAGGCAGACAAGTTCTTGCTCGCCGTCGTCGTCGTGGTCGTAAAGTTTTAACAGTAAAACATAAATAATAAGTGCCAACAATCTGGCACTTTAATTTTATTATAACAAATATGAAAAAATTGAATTTTGATGCAACTTTTGTTGCTAATTTTATAGTTAAACCAATACAGTTTTTATATTTGTTTAAAATGGTGTCAAAAGTTGTTACACTTTTGCAAAAAACAAAATTTTGCAATGTGGTTTACATATCAAAACTAAGGCGAATATAATGAAAAAGGAAAATAGATTAAGAAAACGAAAACAATTTAACTGGCTTTTTAAAAATGGACATGCAATTCATTCAAAAGGATTGGTTCTAATTTATATTCAAAACAAAACAAAAAATTTTAAAGTTGGTTTTTCTGTTACAAAGAAAATTGGACATGCAGTTGTTAGAAACAAAGTTAAAAGACAACTTAAAGCAATTGTTCAAAAATATACTGACCAAATTATCAACAATTGCACAATGATATTTGTTGCAAAACCTGAAATTTTGAATGAAACTTTTGAAGAAATGACAGTTGAAGTTTTTGGCTTACTTAACAAAGCAAAACTATTGAAATCAAATGATTAAGATACTAAACATAATTTTTTATCCGTTCAAACTTATTGTTTTATTGCTTATTTATTTGTATAAGATTTTAATCTCCCCTATTCTTCCAAAATCTTGTAGATACACACCATCTTGCTCTACTTATGGTGTTATTGCGATAAAAAGATTTGGACCAATTGAAGGGAGTTTTTTATTGATAAAGCGACTATTTAGGTGCAATCCGTGGAGCAAGGGTGGATTGGACCCCGTTCCTGACAACATAAAAGGAGATATAAAATGGATAATTTAATAAACTTTTTACTTGTTCCTGCAAGTTGGCCAACATCTGGTGCTTGGGAAGGAATAATTAAATGGTTTGCTGGCGTTGGAAGTATGGGTTTAGCAATTATACTTCTCACAATTTGCATAAAACTTTTGATTTTGCCACTTGATTTTTGGCAAAGGTCAAATATGCGAAAGATGAACGCTCAGCAAGCAAAAATCAAGCCAGAACTTGATGAAATCAAACAAAAGTATGGAAACACTGAAATTGCTCAACAAAAGACTGCTGAAGTTTATAAAAAGAACAAAATAAACCCTGCTGGCAGTTGTGGCGCAATGCTTGCCTATATGATTGTTACATTTGTTGTTTTCATCACTCTATTCAACTCTCTTGGCGTGATAAGCAGAACAAAAATCAACTATGAATACTATCAACTAGAAACGACTTACATCACAGCATATAATCAAAATGTTACATCAACGGACTATGACGCAACTCAGTTTGAATCTGCGGAAGAATACGCAAAAAGTGTTGCTCAAAATGAAGTTGCAAAAAAATATGATGAAATTAAAGAGAGTTTTCTTTCAATCAAAAATATTTGGCGTGCAGACAATTGGTCAAGCGTATTTCCAAATGCAGATGAATTTATTTCAAGCACAAGAACAAATTTTGGAATTATGAATGATGATAAAAGTCAATTTAAAGGTTATGTTACACTTTCAACCGACCTTTCTGAACCATACGTTGACCTTGCTGGCAATGTTTATGGCGTTAGAAATGATGACGGCTCAACCGGACCTGCTACTCTTACAATAAATATTTCAGAAACCAAAACAAAGACATACAATGTCATTTATGCAGATGCAGAAGAAGGAAAAACTGCAAATGAGCTTGCTATTGAAAAAGCAAGAGACCAATTTAAAACAGACTTTGCAGTTGTTACAGAAGGCATTAATAACGAATATAAGGGACAATGGAACGGCTACTTGGTTTTGATTGCATTGTCTGGTATAATCACTTTCCTATCGCAATTTTTAACCAATTTGGGCACAAAAACAAAGGATAAAAAGGGAAACAATGTTAAAACTGCAAAACCAAACCCTGTTATGGGAATAATTCTTGCTGGCGTAATGATATTGTTTACATTCAATTACACAAGTGCATTTGCACTTTACATCGTAACAAGCAATATTGTTTCAATTTTGATAAATATCCTTATTAATAACATTATGAACGGACTTGAAAACCGTAAAGAAAAGAAAAACTCAAAAACAGTTGTTGCAGATTATGTAATTAAAAAGTAGGAGAAAAGTATGAAAAGTTATGAATTTACCGCAAAAAGCGTTGAAAAAGCTATTCAAGAGGGCTTGAAGACACTTGGAAAAAATCAAGAAGATGTTGATATTAAAATTATTAGCGAAGGTGGTTTCTTTAAAAAAGCAAAAGTTGTTATAAATGTTGAAGAAGAAATAAAGATACCGGATTTTGAAGCTCCAAAGGTAGCAAAAAATGCTCCAAAACAGGAGAATAAAACGACAGAAAAAATCCAAGAAAAACAAATTGAAGCAGAAAAAGAAGACAAAAATCAAGAAAAAGTAGAAAAAAACGAGCAAAAGACAGAAATTTTTGATAAAAAAGAAGAAAAACAACAAAATGAAGTGAAATCAGAACCAGTAAAGACAAAACCTTCTTTTGAAGAAACACACACTGAAAACAACACAACATCAGTTCAATTTTTGACAGGACTTTGTGAAAAACTTGGCGTTGTCGCAAAAGTGGAACTAGAAGAAAGAAGAGATTGTTCTTATATCACAATTGAAACAGAAGATGCAGGCAAAATTATTGGATACCGTGGCGATATGTTAAATGCAATTCAATATCTTTCAAATGTCATTGAACAAAAGAAAAACCCACATGCAAAGCGTGTTACTGTTAATGCTGGCGACTACAAACAAAAGCGTGAAGAAAGTTTAAGAGCAATGGCAATTAGAGTTGCAGGCAAAGTTGAAGCAACAGGAAGACCATATAAAATGGACTATATGAATGCTTATGAAAGAAGGATTGTTCATACTGAATTGCAAAACTACAGGTCTGTTGAAACACATAGTGAAGGTGTTGAACCACGCAGAAGAATTATTGTTACAAGAAAAAAGCAATAATAACACAATAGGGCATAAAGTTAATGATGAGAGAGTTTTACTTAAAAAGTAGAACTCTTTTTTAATTTAAAAATAAAAAGGCAATTTGCTATGCGTGACAAATATGCTTTATAGAATTAAAAGAGAGCATAATTAGTAGCTAGATTATAATTTAAGTATATTTATAAGTGACAATTTAGTTTTATTGTGATATAATTAAAATGTTCAGGTATTTATATATTAAATAGTTATTAAAATATAAATATATTTGGGTTATTATGAGCGAAAATTTTGAAAAAGAAAGATTTGAAGAAATTGAAAATAGAATTAAAAAAACTTTGGAAGTAAACAACATCTGTTATACTGATGACATAAAAAGAAAGTTAGAAATTTACTATAACTTTTTGGTTGAATACAATAAAAATGTAAACTTGACTTCAATAACAGAGAAATGCGATGTATATGAAAAGCATTTTTTAGATAGCATACTCGGTGTTGAGTATTTTGGATTAAATGCTACAGTTGCAGACATTGGCACAGGGGCTGGATTTCCTGGAGTTGTTCTTAAAATAGTAAGACCAGATTTGAAAGTGTATTTAATTGATAGTTTACAAAAACGAGTAGATTTTTTAAATATGCTTATTAAAAAGCTGGATTTAAGCAATATATGTGCATTGCATTACAGAGTCGAAGATAATCAATTAAAAGAAAAACACCTTAATGGCTTTGATTATGTCACTGCTAGAGCAGTTGCAAAACTGAACACTTTGGTGGAATATTGCCTGCCTTTTGTAAAAGTCGGCGGTAAATTCGTAGCGTATAAAAGCGTTGAAGCTAATTTGGAAGCTAAAGAGTGTAGTGGTGCAGTTAAATTGCTTGGTGGCGGGAAGTGCGAACTATATACAAAGCAATTAAACAGCGATACAACCAGATGCTTTGTAATAATTGATAAAATTAAACAAACAAGTAGTAAATATCCCCGTGGACAAAATAAGCCAAGGTTATCACCACTTAAATAATGTTTCACGTGGAACTAGTTTGTGGGTATGTCGTAAAAATGTTTCATGTGAAACAATATATATATACTAGGGTAATAATCGACCATTACCGTTTTAATTTATAAATATCTATTTCAAGTCATTTATTATAAATGGTAAGTCATTTAAATGATATTAAATTTTAATTTGTTAATATCATTTAAATGATTTTTTATTGCAAATACAAAATAAAAAATTTTACATCTACATTATAATGTTGTAAAATTGATTTACTTTTTAAAATTACAAACGCGCGCATATATAAAAAACAATATATATCGTAATATATTTAAATCTAGCATTATATTATCAGTTACGACGTGTTATGCTCAAGTCATTATAATAACTTTAAGTATTTTTAATATGCATAATGCTATCTTATGTTTGTTGTTACGTTTAATTGTTTCACATGAAACAAAATGTTGTTTGTTTTAGCAATACAAGAATTATATAAAAAAATATTGAGGTATTGCTTGTAATATACACTTGCATAATGGAATGACTTGAAGGTGTTTTTAATGATTTTGTAATGTGATTATTTGTATAATTTGTGTTGGTGTTTCACATGAAACAAATTCACTTTTTAATATAAATTTTGTTTAATATTATCTTATTTGTATTATATAAAATTTAAAAAATCCATAAAAATTGTATGCGCCACACAACAAATTACGTTTTTTTTACTTAATTTATAGGTTGCGAATAATATTTTAAACATATTCAACTGAATATAATGATTATTTTTTATGCAGTCGCCTTGTTTGATATTTGATAATTGATATTATGATATGTATAATAGGTATTAACACGTTCCTAGAATATAATAAATGTTTCACGTGGAACATATTGGATTGCTACAAACCGGTTTTTGTTTGATACTTGTGTAATAATATTTTATTTATAGCTGCATTTATGTTTATTCTACAAACAAATATTATTTTAAATCAAAATATAAACTGTTTGGTTACATTGAATTGGAGTAGCGTTAACACATAATCCTATTTCACGTGAAACATTTATTGTAATATTGCTTTGTTTATATGTTTAAGCTATTTGTCCAATTATTTTTTATATTGTTCAAAGCATATTGCTGTGTTGTTAATGTTATCTTATCGGTTTAATAGTTTTGATGTGTTAATATATTTTTGTGTTCAAGTAAACGATGCGCTTTTGTATGTTCGCAAGAACGTGTATATATGGTATGTTTGTTTCACGTGAAACAGATAAACTGTTAAGCAAACATGATAAATTATAAAGCACTATCCAATATTGCTAGGAATTAAGTGATTTGACATAATTATGTAATGAAATGCTACATGTAGATATAGTTGGAATAAATTATGTTTATTTATAATTTATAATAAACTGCATTGCTGATTGAATGTCAATTCCGTATAAAAAGGCTTGCTGATATAATTCTAAATAGCATATTTAATGTTTCACATGAAACAATTTCAATAACTTGATGCATTTTGTCAGCAAAATTGTTTGCGCTAGCAGTATTTGAAAAAAATAAAAATAAAATTATTGTAGTTATTTGTATTTATTTGTTTTGTGTGCTATAATATGCTTACAAAGGAGAAAATATGGGTAAAATAATTGCATTTGCCAACCAAAAAGGTGGCGTTGGTAAAACAACTACCTGCGTTAATGTCAGTGCATACCTTGCCGTTCTTGGCAAAAAGGTATTGATTATTGACCTTGACCCACAGGGCAACGCTACTAGTGCAGTTGGTGTAGATAAAAGTAGTGATTTAAAAAGTGTTTACAATGTAATAACTGGCGAAAACTATGTTGAAGAAGTGATTGTCAAGACATGTGTTGACGGTTTGGACATTTTGCCTAGCGAAATTAACTTGGCTGGTGCTGAAATTGAACTTGTTTCTATGGACAATAGGGAAAAAGTGCTTAAAAACATACTTAACAGGCTTAAAAACTCTTATGATTACATTTGCATAGATTGTCCACCATCATTGGGACTACTTACGGTAAACGCCCTTACAGCGTGTGATACCGTGCTTATTCCAATTCAATGTCATTTCTTTGCACTTGAAGGACTTAGCCAACTTATGAATACTATCAAACTTGTAAAAAAGCACCTTAATTCAGCAATTGATGTTGAGGGTGTTGTGCTTACAATGAAAGATAATAGAAGTAACTTGGTTAATCAGGTAAGCGAAGAAATTAGAAAATTCTTTGGAAAAAAGGTTTTCAATACTGCCATTCCAAGCAACATTAGACTGGCGGAAGCACCAAGCTATGGATTGCCTATTTGTAAATATGATGCAAAAAGCAAGGGCGCATTGGCATATAAAGAATTAACACTTGAAATTTTGGAAAGAAATAAATAGTTATATTTTAATAAATTAAACAGGAGATAAAATTATGAAAAAAGGTTTAGGAAGAGGCTTGGATAGTTTGTTTGGTGTTTACGGTGATGATGTAAGTGCTCAAGTTGGCAAAGGGACAACACAAGTTGTAAAGATGCCGGGAGATTTAGACGGAGATTTGACAAATGACACTGTTGTTGAGTTGCCACTTGCAGATATAGACCCAAACACAAATCAGCCAAGAAAGAATTTTAATGATGCAACACTAAAGGAACTTGCAGACAGCATAAAAGTTCACGGTGTTATTCAACCTATCATTGTTGTTAAGATGGGCGAAAGATATATGATTATTGCAGGTGAAAGAAGGTATCGTGCTTCTAAAATTGCGGGTCTTTCAACCATTCCAGCTATTGTAAAAAATTATAATGAAAAAGAAATTGCAGAAGTAAGTTTGCTTGAAAATTTGCAACGTGAAGATTTAAATCCAATGGAATGTGCAAGGGCAATGAAAAAATTGATGACTGACTTTGGTTGGACACAAGAAACTGTTGCTGATAGACTTGGAAAATCACGTCCAGTTGTTGCAAACACAGTTAGACTTTTGAACCTAGAGCCAGAAGTTATTGATATGATTGAAAAAGGCAAAATTTCTGCTGGTCACGCAAGAAGTCTTGTTGCAGTAACCGACAAAAAGGCACAAATAAAATTGGCACATCAGGTTTGCGAAAAGAAGTTGACTGTTAGAGATTTGGAAAGAGCAGTTAAAGGTTCAAATGGCTCAAAGAACAAAATGGAGCAATCATCTGAACTTAAAGATTTAATTGAAGATATGAAGCGTGTTCTTGGCACAAAAGTTAGTGTTTTGGGCACAGACCAAAGAGGTAGAATTTACATTGACTATTACAGCAGTGCAGACTTGGACAGAATTTATGATTTAATTCAAAAACTTAAAAAATAAAATGTGTTTCATGTGGAACATACTAAAATATGGTTATTCAACTATAACCATATTTTTTATTTATATTAACGAAATCCAGAGACAAATAGTTTGAAGTGATATTTGCCGATGACTGATGTTTATTTAAACAGTGATGTCATAAATTATTGTGTAAGTTCGAAGGCAACAAAAACTTAACTTGTTCAAATTTTGCATCACATAGTTTATATTTAAGGAAATATTAGGACATATCATTAAGCACAACTGATAGTGGCATTAGTGCAAATAAAAAGGAAATAACCCAAAATTGATTATTCCCTTTGCTTATATTATTTGATTTAAGCATTTGTCTAGTTTTCAAATTGACTATTGTAAAGTTTTGCATAAGCTCCATTTTTTGCAAGAAGTTCGGCATGTTTACCTGTTTCAACAATAGAACCATTTTGCATTACAATTATGATATCTGCATTTTTTATTGTTGAAAGTCTGTGAGCAATTACAAATGATGTTCTATTTTTTGAAAGTTTATCCATTGCGTTTTGAATTGTTATTTCTGTTCTTGTGTCAATGTTGCTTGTTGCTTCATCCAAAATTATCATAGGACTATTTTGAATCATTGCTCTTGCAATTGTCAAAAGTTGTTTTTGACCAATTGAAACTGCTGTGTTGTCGTCCAAAACTGTGTCGTATTTTTGTGGAAGAGTGTTTATGAAATGTTCAAGTCCACATTCTTTGCAAACAAGGTCAAGTTGTTTGTCATCAACATCTGTTTTGTTAAACACAAGGTTTTGTCTAACAGTTCCTTCAAACAGCCAAGTGTCTTGCAAAACCATTCCAAACAAGTTGTGTATGTTTTCTCTTGTTAAGTCTTTTGTGTCAATGCCATCAATTGAAATTTTGCCACTGTCAACTTCATAAAAACGCATAAGAAGATTTACCATTGTAGTTTTTCCTGCACCCGTAGGACCAACAATTGCCACTTTTTGACCAGATTTTATATTTATTGAAAAGTTTGATATAATTGTTTTTTCTGGTGTGTAACCAAAGCAAATGTTTTCAAAATCGACATTGCCTTTTACTGTTTTTGGGTCAAGCATCAATGTTTTGTGACTTTCGTCTTCAAGCTCAGGTGTTTCCAAAAATTCAAAAACTCTTTCGCTTGCTGCTGCTGTTGATTGCAAATAATTAAATGCTTGTGCAATTTGAGTTAAAGGATTTGTGAATAGTCTAGCATACATAATAAATGCCACAATTGTTCCAATGTCGCACTTGCCATCAACAACCAACACTGCGCCAACAACACAAATTGCAACATAACTGAAATTGCCAATAAATTGCATAAGTGGCATCATAAGTCCACCTAAAAATTGAGATTTCCACGCGCTGGTGTAAAGGTTGTTGTTTAATGCTACAAATTGTTGTCGTTTTTCGTCAGTTGCATTGTAAACCTTTACAATGCTGTGACCAGAATATGTTTCTTCAATGTGTCCGTTAATTTCGCCAAGTCCGTTTTGTTGAGCAATGAAATACTTTTGAGATTTTTTCATAATTATTGCAATCAAAACAAAACCAAGCAAACTGCAACCAATTGTTGTAAATGCCAAAATGTAGTTTGTTACAAACATCATTATTGTTGATGCAAGAAGAAGAGTTATGCTGTAAACAAGTGTTGCAACGCTGTTGTTAAGCCCTTGTGCAATTGTGTCAGCATCATTAGTTATTCGGCTTAATAGGTCGCCGTGAGATGTGCTGTCAATGTATTTTAGTGGAACATTGTTAATTTTTTTGTCGATGTCTTTTCTAAGTTGCTTTGAAACGCTTTGTGAAACTTTTGTCATCATCAAATGTTGAAGAGCAGAACAAATGCAACTTGATGCGTATATTGCAATGAGAACACACATTATGTTTATTGCAACATTCATATCAATGCCAGTTGAAATATTGTTTGAAATTAAATTTGTTAATTCTTGTAATTTGTTTGGACCAATAACGGCAAGAACTGATGATGTAATTGCGCATAAAACAGCAACCAAAATCAGCCAAAAATATTTTTTTGAAACGGGAATTAAATTTTTTATTGCTTTTTTAAAGTCTTTTGCTTTGCCGTTTGGCATACCTTTGCCAACACCCATAGGTCTATTTTGTCGTGCCATTTTTAAGTTCCTCCTTTGAAAGTTGAGATAGAGCAATGTCTTTGTAAACACTGCAATTTTTCAAAAGTTCATCGTGCTTTCCCATGCCAACAATTTTGCCATTGTCAACAACAATAATATTGTCGCAATTTTTAATTGTTCCAATTCGTTGCGCAACAATGATGCAAGTGGTGTCTTTTAAATCTGTTTCCAAAACTTTTCGTAAATTTTTGTCGGTTTGATAGTCGAGCGCAGAAAAAGAATCATCAAAAATCAAAATTTCAGGCTTTCGTGCAAGTGCTCTTGCAATTGACAAACGTTGTTTTTGTCCACCACTTATATTTGTTCCGTTTTGGAAAATTTCTGCTTTGTATGTTCCGTTCATATTTTCAACAAATGTTTGGGATTGTGATTCGACAACTGCACGTTTCACATCATCTTCGCTAATTTTTTTGTTTTCTTTTTCGCCCATTGCAATGTTGCTTTCAATTGTGCCAGAAAACAGTGTTGCCTTTTGAGAAATGTAGCCTATTTTGTCATACAAAGCGCTCAATTTGTAGTCCTTTACATTTTCGCCATCAACCAAAACCGTTCCTTCTGTTGCATCATAAAGTCTTGGCAAAAGTTTTACTATGGTTGACTTTCCACTTCCCGTTGCGCCAATAATTGCAACTTTTTCGCCCTTTGAAATTTCAAAATTTATGTTTTGAATTACAGGTTCTTTTGCATCGGCGTAGCAGAAAGAAACATTGTCAAATTTAACTGTTCCAACTTGTGTTGGATTTACGCCTTTGCCATCTTTTATTGTTGTTTCGGTGTCCAAAACTTCTTGAATACGATTGAAACTTACTTGTGCTCTTGGCAAAATCATAAATATCATAATTAGCATCATAAATCCGGCGATAATCTGCATTGCATAAGAGAAGAATGTTACCATATCTTTAAATAGTTCAATTCTGTCTAGCAAGCTTGCTTTGTTAATTAGATATGCACCAATCATATAAATTGAAATTGAAAGTCCATTCATAACAAGTTGCATAAGTGGGTTCATAAATGAAAGTGCATAGCCAGTGAATAAGTGAGTTTTTGTTAAATTTGTATTTACATCTTCAAATTTATTTTCTTCAAAATCTTCGGCATTGTATGCCTTTACAACACGCAATCCATTCAAATTTTCTCTTGCAATTCTGTTTATGTCATCTGTTTGCTTTTGAACCTTTTTAAATTTTGGCAAGCAAAGCGCCATTATTATTGAAATACCTAAAAGCATTACAACAACAGCAATTGCAGTTGCAAGTGACCATTGCCAGCTTTTTGAAACAATTTTGCAAATTGCCCAAATTGCCATCACAGGTGCTTTTATCATAACTTGCAATCCCATTGAAACAGATTGTTGAATTTGCGAAATATCGTTTGTTGAACGTGTTATCAAACTTGCAACGCTAAATTTGTGCATTTCTGTTGGTGAGAATGTTGAAATTTTGTCATACAAACTGCATCTTAATCTTTCAGCAAGTCCTGCACCAATTTTGGCAGAAATGAAGCCTGTTAGCACTGCAAGTGCACCACTTGCAACTGCACAAGCTAGCATCAGTCCACCATTTTTCAAAATTTCATTTGTTTGTCCTCCGGCTTTAAGCAATCCGGTTATTGTTGACATATATTCGGGCAATTTCAAATCTAAATAAACTTGACCAACAATAAGCACAATGCTTAAAAACATAAGGACATAATCAAGTGGTTTAAAATGTTTAAAAAGTTTAATCATTATGTTTCTCCTTTCTGTATTCTTTCATTTTTTGTGTTAGTCGCAAAAAATTTTTTGTGTCTTCTTCACCCAAAAATAAAAAAAAGTTGTTTAGTTTTTCAACTAATTTTTCTCTCAATTTTTTGCAACTTTCTTCGCCTTTTTGTGTTAAATGCACAATTGTTTTTCTCTTGTCAGTTTGAGATGTGGTCTTTTTTATCAAACCTTTCTTTTCAAGATTTTTTAACAAAACAGCTATTCGTGCAGTGCTTACATTTAAAAAATTTGCAATGTCGCCAGCACTAACTTCCTTTTTTTGCTCCAAAAAAGCCAAAATTGCCTTTTCGCCACAGAAGTCCAAGTTCTTAATAAATGGCAATTTGTTCAAAGTTAAATCGTTGGCAAAGTCTGTTGCCAAAGTTAAATTATCCATATCATCTCCTAAAGTTATCTAACACGGTTAGGTATTTTATACTGTTGCTATACAAATGTCAAATATTTTTTATGTTTTTAAAATGTTTTTTTGTTAAAAAATTATTATAATGGCAAAAAAATAAAAATTATTCAAATTATTATTGCTTTTTTGTTTCAAGTTTGATATAATAAAAACGCTTTGATAAAAAGCACTATATTTGGGGATGTGGCGGAACTGGCAGACGCGCACGTTTAAGGGGCGTGTTCGTATGAGTGTGGGTTCAAGTCCCACCGTCCCCACCAATAGAAAGGGTCTTGAAAAAGACTTTTTTTGTTTTTTGGAGCAATAAACCACGGGAAAAATATTGTTTTAAAATTGTGTATTCAATTTTTGAAAAATTTTTGTGGTGCTAAAAAACTTTTAATTTGTAAATTGCTTGTTTTTATAAATTTTAAGGCGTTTGGAAATGAATGCTCCAAAAAAGTGTCCATATTTTGTAATTAACTTATTTTGTCGAATATATACAATATGTTGTTAAAACAAAATAAATTTATCAAATAATGGTATTGCAATCATATTCTTATATGTGATATAATATCAATATCAATTGAGGAGTTATAAGTTTTAATGAACAAAAAAATCAGCAAAAACAACTTTGTTTCTCAAAATGTAATTGATTTGCTCAAAGCCTACAATGGCTTGACAAAAAATGGCAAGTCAATTGTTTTTGATGATTATGTTAAAACTTATGGCAAAAAGAAAGCAATTAGCATATTAAACGCTCGTGGTTTTAGAATGTATGGCGTTGCACCAAATATTTCAGGAAAAATTTTGGAAAACATATCTGCAAAAATGTTAAGTCGTGCAACAAATTCAAAATTTGAGCCACGTCAATTGTATTCTTCTTTTGCTTTTGTTAAATATGATGGTGATGGATTAAATTTTTTTGAAGAGCAAAGCAATCAATTGGTGTTTAATTGTTTAATTCAAAAAAGGTTTGTTGACATAAAAAAATTGTTTAGTTTGGAACAACTTAAAAATGAAATTGAAAATGGAAGGGTTGTTTTGTTAGATGTCAAAGAAAAACCTGTTGATGTCGCAAATTATTTTACAAGCAATTTGAAACTTGTTGATAGAGAATATATCAAAAATTTTGGAGATAACTATATTCAAAAACGAATTTTCCCAACAATAAAATATGTCGGCGGAGAATTTTATGAAGAGAACAAAAATTTCTATTTCAACAAATTTAACAAATTACAAAACGAATATTTGGCTGTTGAAAAAGGAATTTTGAGAACATTGCTTGAATATGAACTTCAAAATGACCAAGTAGTAATTTCATATCAAATGGAAAGGGCACAAAACAAAATAATGAAACTTGCTGGCGAGTATCAAAAGTCTGCAACACAAATGGGAAAAATGCTTTCATTAAACCAAATGATGCTTGAAAAGCTTGGTGGTGAAACATCAACTTCACAAAAGCCAAGCAAAGAAAAAGATTTTGAATTTTAAAACACTGCAAAACGCGGTGTTTTTTTGTGCCATTGTATTTTTTGCCATATTTCAACAAAAAATTGCATATTGTATGGTAAGGAGTTTTTATGGCGTTTTGGGTTGCTATTGTTTTGGGTATTATTCAAGGGCTAACGGAATTTTTGCCGGTTAGTAGCAGTGGACATTTGGTGCTTTTTCAAAAGATATTTGGCATTGAAGTTGATTGCATATTGTTTGATATTGTTGTGCATCTTGGCACTTTGCTTGCAGTGGTTGTGGTGTTTAGAAAATCAGTTTGGGAGTGCATTAAAAATCCATTTTGTGAAAAAGCACAAAAACTTGTTTTTGCCACTTTGCCAACTGTGATTATTGCTTTGCTTTTTAAAGATTTTTTCAAAAACAGCTTTGATGGCAGTTTGTTGTTTGTTGGCTTTTTGGTGTCTGCAATATTTATGTTTATTGCGGATTATAGTGCAAAAAACAACTATCAATACAAAAATTTAAGTTATGGTAACTCAATTGTTATGGGCATCTTTCAAGGACTTGCAATTTTGCCGGGGATTAGCCGAAGTGGAAGCACCATCACGAGTGCAATGGTTCAGGGCGTAAGGCGAAATGAAAGCACAGAGTTCAGCTTTTTGATGAGCATTCCTGCAATTTTGGGAAGTTTGATTTTTGAACTGTTTGACCTTGGTGGGGCTTCTGTGGGCGTGTCTTTTTTGCCACTTGCACTTGGCTTTGTTTTTAGTGCAATTTCGGGCTATTTTGCCATTAAACTTATGGTTAAAGTTGTCAAAAAAGCAAAGTTTCGCTGGTTTGGAGTTTATTTGTTATTGCTTGCACTTTTCACTGCACTAAATAAATATGTATTTATGTGGTTTTGATATATTTATAACAAAATTTAAAAATCATTAAAACAGTATTGTATTTTTTTATTAAATGTGGTATTCTAATTGTAGATAAGCAATAAATTGTCTAATTTAATGCCAAAGATAAATTTAATGCCATTATATGAGGGTAATATGAGTGATAAAAAAGATGCTTCAAGAGAGTATGGTTTGATTGATTTGCACAATCATTCAATCATGTCTTTTGAACCACCAAAAGCAACAATGCCAGTTGAAGACATGTTGGAATACTACGAGTTAATGGGAGAGGTTACTGGCAAAAAAGTTTCATTTGCAATAACCGACCACGATAGTTCACTGGGGGCACTTAAAGCAGTTAAAACCATTGCTCAAAATCCAAAAAAATATTTTATGTTGGATTTTATTCCGGGCATGGAATTAAATGTTTCATTAAACAAAGTGTTCACATACACTGACCCTAGATATGGCGACAAGAAATATTTGTTCAAGTCTTGCCACATGCTTGTTCATGCAAAAAGAGGCAGGGAAGAAGAATTTTTGAGAAGAACACACACATTTTCTGTTTTGTCTCACATGGAAATCAAAAAACCAGCAAACAGCAATGACCCATCAAAGATGGTATATAAAAGAGGCGTTCATTGCAGAGCAGAAAATGATGTTAGCAATTTCTTGCCGGTTGGCAAACAGATTTTGGCAGCAAGAAATTTGTTGTGCCAAAAATATGATATTTATATTCCGTATGACATCTATAAGCCTTGCCTTGCAGATGGCTTAACATACAATCAAATGAGAAACATTTTTGTTGAAGAGTCTGCAAAATTTTTGAGCTCAAAATGTCCTGCGCTTTATGGACGAGATGAAAAGATTTTGGGAAATATGATTAGTAAGGAAATTGCCGGAAGAAGAAGTCCAATAAATCCATCTTTGCATAGTTCGATTTTCCCAACAAATCCTTTTGACGGGTTTAATTTGGAAGGTCTTGCAAGAATTGATATTCGTGACATTCGCAAAATGGTTGGCGATAGTGCAACGCTTTGTTATGCACATCCTCACACCATCAGTCTTCACAAAGACACAGCAATTCCAGTAAAGCTTTTCAAAAATATTGATATTTCATCTTTGCCAGAAGATGTCCAAAAACAAATAACTGACAAATTAAATGACCCTGTTGAATTTGAATCTGGTTACTTCTCAAAAGCAGACATAATGGGAACTTTTGGAAAGAGAGAGGGCATTATCGGAGATAGAAGTGGCATTGTTAAATTTCAATTGCTAGATGAACTTGTTAAAATGCAAGGTATAAAAGTTGAAGGCTTTGAGTTTGTTCCTAAATATGTAAAAGGCGATATGGAGCATATTTTAGATGTCGTTATGGACAGATGCAATTTGGCAGTTGATTATGGAACAGATAAACACTACAACCAAAAAGATGAATCATACATAAACAAAAATCCAAATCCAAACAACACATACTTTGATGACTACAATGCTTATGTAATTGAAAGTCCATATCATAAATTAAATAGACTTGGAAAACTTGATACAGAAGAAAATAGTTTTTCAATTAGGGTGACAAGATAAGAATTAACAACGTAAATTTAAAAAAACGAAAAAGGAACAATTCATAAAGTTTTGTTCCTTTTTGTTAATTTTAAAATTATATATCAAATGTGTTTTTGTAAACAAACTATTTGTGTCCCTCATTGCCATCATTGTAGTATAAAATTCCAAGCGTGTTGCTTCCACAATGGCTTG
>ERZ808240.1225-NODE-1225-length-32352-cov-6.099947_pt1 | contig 32352 bp, 24 predicted proteins | sample MGYA00521084_ERZ808240 | MGnify/ENA primary metagenome ERZ808240 (study PRJEB31516, sample SAMN03275571) | gut metagenome | biome: mammalia-associated habitat; material: feces | host: Papio cynocephalus | place: Kenya | collected 2012-08-06 ... | reverse complement strand
TCCGAAATCCGCGAGATCTTCCGCTCCTCCAAGTTCGGCAACATCGCCGGCGTCATGGTCCAGGACGGCGAGGTCAAGCGCGGCACGAAGTGCCGTATCCTGCGCAACGGCATCGCCACCGTCAACGACCTCGAGATCTCCTCGCTGCGTCGTTTCAAGGACGATGTGCAGTCCGTCAAGGAAGGCTACGAGGCCGGCATCAACCTCGGCAGCTTCAATGACATCGAAATCGGCGATATCATCGAGACCTTCGAAATGCAGGAGGTTGAGCGCAAATAATGGCGGGCACCAATCCTCGCGCGGCGCGCATCGCCGCGTTGATTCAGCGTGTGGTGGCCTCGGACATCGAGTCCACCCTGCACGACAAGCGACTGGCGAATGTCACGATCACCGAGGTGCGCGTGACCAACGATTTGCAGATCGCCAAGGTCTATTGGACCCAACTTGGCCATAAGGGCAAGGAGGAGGGCGAGCGAAAGCGCGCCAAGCAGGCCCTTGACCAGGCCAAGGGGCATTTGCGTTCCCTGGTCGGGGCCAAGGCCGGCTTGCGGCTGACCCCGCAGCTGCAGTTCATTTTCGATGAGGTGCCCGGCGAGGCGACTGAAATCGAAGACATCCTGGCGATGGCTCGCAAGAGGGACGCCGATCTGGCCCGTGCCCGTGTGGGTGCCCAGTATGCCGGCGAGGCCGACCCATACAGGCATGATGACGAGCCGAACGGGAGCGATGACGGCGGCGACGTCGACGATACCGATGACACCGCTGGAGACGGTGACATCGCCGGTTTTACGGACGATGCCGATCGGTGACAAGTAGCCGCTCACAAGTGGCCGAAAACATATGATGGTGCCCCTTGTTCAGGTTCACGCTTGAGCAGGGGGCATATTGCACGTTTGTATATGGCATATTGCCTGTCTGGGGAAGAACCAATGCCAAATGCTCCGTCCGGTCTGATGATCGTGGACAAACCCTATGGCGTGACCAGCTTTGACGCAGTGGCTGCCACGCGTGCCGCACTGCATACCAAAAAAGTCGGCCATGCCGGCACACTTGATCCAATGGCCACCGGCATGCTGGTGATCGGATTCGGCCATGCCACGCGACTGCTTAACGCGATTACCGGCCACGACAAAACCTATGAGGCAACCATCCGTCTTGGCCAGCGCACGGACACCGATGACGCGCAGGGGGAGCTGCTTGAATCCGCCGGGGCTTGGGGCTTGGATCCTGGCGCGATTCACGCCGCCATCGCCGAGCAGCTGACCGGCGACATTGCCCAGGTCCCGAGCGCCTATTCCGCAATTAAGATCAACGGTCGCCGCGCGTACGATCTCGCCCGGGAGGGGCGGCAGGTGAAGCTTGCCGCCCGGCGCGTCACCATTGAGATCTTCGATGTGCTGGATATCCGCGAGACCAGTGCCGAGAACGGCACCCCGGTGACTGATCTGGATGCTCGCGTCTCCTGTTCGTCCGGCACGTACATTCGCTCGCTGGCACGCGATCTGGGCGAACTGCTGGGCGTCGGCGGTCATCTGATCCGACTGCGGCGCACGCGGGTCGGACGATTCGACTTCGCGGATCCCGTGATTGAGTCGCGTCGAGTGAGCGCCCATACGGCAAGCAAGTCGTACACCAACCGCGAAGGCGTTGTCGTCGCTCGCTCGACATGCGTGCTGGATGTTCCGGATGCATGCGCGGCGGATGCCGGTCTGCGCCGCGAGTGGTTGCTTGGACGGGCTCTGACCATGGAGGAAGCGGCTCGTAGGGTGATGCCCTGCGTGGACATCGACGCCGGGGAGGCTGCCGACTTGCGCTTTGGCAGGCGGATCGATCGGGTCATCACCTCGCAGTGCGCCGCCATCGTGCCCCAGACGCATGATGTCGTGGCGCTGATCGAACCGGCAGGCCGGTCGCATGCCAAGCCAGTTACGGTATTTCCTGCTACAGTGGATGCGGTTTTGTCGAGCGGCGACGCGCCGCATTGCGGTACTACATGAGGATGAATCTGATGAACGTCATGCATTTGACTCCACAGGCCGACGGTACGGTGGAATGGCCCAGTCCGGGGAATTCCATCAAAACGGTGGTGACGGTGGGTGCCTTCGACGGCATGCATCTGGGGCATCAGGCCGTTATCGCCCGCGTGGTTGAGCTGGCGAAGCGTTATGACGCGCTCTCCTCGGTGATCCTGTTCGACCCGCGCCCCGCCTACGTGCATGCGTGGGCCGCTGCACATGAAGGTGTGGAGCCTGATGCGACGAAAGTCGATGCGGTTGCGCTTACCTCGATGGACGAGCGTCTGCGCCGCATTGAACAGCTGGGTGTGGACCAGGTGCTGATTGTGCACTACACCTTGGCGTTCGCCGCCAAGTCATACGTCTTTTTCCTTGGCCAGCTCACCGGCAGGCTTGGCATGCGCACATTGGTGTTGGGCAGTGACGCCGCCATGGGGCAGGGGCGCAAAGGCGATGTGAAGGCCATCGCCAATCTCGCCGCGGCGACCGGCGTGTTCGAGCTGGATGTGGTGGATGATCTCGGGCCCGGGCATGTGCGCGTCCCCGCCCATGCCGAGCCGCATATGCCCGGTGAATACGGTGAGCCGAAGGATCCGCTTGAGGGTATGAGCAAGGCGGAACGCCGTGCGTGGAGCAAACGCAACAACGCCAAGCTCACGCGTGTGTGGAGCTCGTCGAATGTGCGCTATCTGCTCTCGCAGGGGCGTATCGTTGCGGCTAACGCGGTGTTGGGGCATCCGCACAGTGTTGAAGGCGTGGTGGTCCATGGTGAGGAACGTGGGCGTACCATCGGCTTCCCCACGGCGAATCTGGGCGATGAGATCCACGGCTATTTGCCGGTGGATGGTGTGTACGCAGGCTGGCTGGTTGATCTGGGGACGGCAGGCGACTCCGATGCCGATGGGGCCGAGTCCACTCGATTGCGTGCGGATTCGCCCTGCCGCTGGCCGTCCGCCATCTCGATTGGCACCAAGCCAACCTTCAGCGAGAAAACCGGCTTGCATGAGCGCGTGGTTGAGGCATATGCGATTCGTGATGACGATGCTGGTTGGTTGGACCTGTACGGGCATCGAGTTCGCGTGGAATTCGTGGGTTTTCTGCGCCCGCAGGTGCGTTTTGACGGTCCGGACGCATTGGTTGCCGAGCTGGGGCGCAACGTGGAGGAGACCAGGCGCCTGACTGCGCGGATCCATGCCTGAGCTAGCCATGATCCATGGCATAGCAGCTCATATTTGGCATATTCGCATTCTTGGGTGCGGATTTTGACGCGTCAATGGCGCGTTCTGCCAAATTTGGCGAAATGCTTTTTCTTAATTTGGCATAATGCTTTCTTATGACAAAGTCCTGTACCGGTGGGATGCCGATACAGGACTTTGTCATACGTGAATCACGCGCCGCTCATACGGAATCCGCAGTAGCCGTGCAATCGTTCTGACCGCTGTGGCCACTGCTATCCTCAATCTCGGATTCAGGCCTTCTTCTGAGCGATGATCGGCTCGACGATGGCGCGAGCATCCTTGCAGGCCTGGGCGATGGCGGCCCAGTCGCCGGCCTTCTGGGCCGCGGACGGCACCGGGAAGGAGCCGCCGATTGCGAAGACATTCTTCTGGGAGATGTACTCTTCGGCATTCTTCAGGCTCACGCCGCCGGTGGGCAGGAACTTCACCTCGCCGAAGGGGCCATTGAGGGCCTTGAGGGTCTTGACGCCGCCGTAGGCCTCGGCCGGGAAGAACTTGACATAGCGCAGTCCGCGATCGTACGCCTTCTCCACATCGGAGGGGACCGCGGTGCCGGGCAGGATCAGCACGTCGTTGTCAAGCGCCCAATCCACGACGGCCTCGTCGAAGGACGGGGTGACGAGTCCGACGCAGCCGGCGTCGACGGCGGCCTTGGCCTGCTCCGGGGTGTGTACGGTTCCGGCGACCAGCGTGACGCCGGGGACTTCGGCGGCGATCTTCTTCATGCCTTCAATGGCGAAGGGCGAGCGGAAGGTGACTTCAGCCACCGGGACGCCGCCTTCCTCCAGGGCCTTGGCCAGCGGGACGGCCTCGTCGAGGGAGTGCAGGGTTACCAGCGGGACAATGCCCAGCTGCTCGAAGTAGGCAACGAGCTCATCGTTGGTTTTCTTTTCTGCCATTTCAATCTTCTTTCTGGTTTGATTGATTGGTAACAGTTATTTGGTTTGCGCTGATCCGAGCGTGTTCGCCGACTCAGCCGGCGCGGTGGTGGGAGGTCTTGAACGCCTCAAGTTCGCTTGGCGTGGGCAGGCCCTCGTTGTCGGAAACGAACTGCGTCTGGATGGCGCCGAGCGCGCAGCCGCGCTCCATGGCCTCGGCGATGGGCTTGCCTTCCAACAGGGCCGACAAGGTGCCGGCCGCGAAGCCGTCGCCTGCTCCCACGGTGTCGACGACGGTGTCGACGACGAAACCGGGTACGTAGACGCTGTGCTCGCCGTCGGTGGCGTATGCGCCGGAAGGACCGTCTTTGACGACTACGTACTTGGCGCCGTTGTCGATGAATGCCTGCGCGGTGTCCTCAAGCGTGTCGGCGCCGAAGAGCTCGTGGCCCTCGCCGATGCCGGGCAGCACCAGATCCGCCTGAGAGGCCAGTGTGCGCAGGGTGTCGCGCATCAGATCGAGACTTGGCCAGATGGCGGGGCGCAGATTCGGGTCGAAGGAGACGAAGGCGCCGTTCTCGCGGGCCCTTTTGACCAACTCGTGGGATGCAGCCAACGTGGTATCGCTCAGCGGCGGCAGGATACCGGTCAGGTGGACCAGCGAGATGTCGGAGAAGTCCACGGCGTCCACATCCTGCGGTCCCATGGTGGAGGCTGCGGAGCCTTTGCGCCAATAATGGGTTTTCGGATCTCCCGTGGAGACCTTGGATTTCATCATGAAGCCGGTGGGGCGGGCGGAGTCGAGGGTGACCAGCGATGTGTCGATGCCATTGCGCTCCATGAAGGCGCGGATGCGGTCGCCGAACGGATCGGGTGCCAGCTTGGTCATGTACACCGGCTTCTGGCCAAGACGGGCCAAACCGACGCATACATTGAGCTCGGCGCCGGCCACGGAGGCGTTGAAGGTGTCGACGGCACCCAAATCGCCTTCCTCCATGGCGGTGAACAGGGCCATGGCTTCGCCGACAAGCAACACCTTGCCGGGCTTGATACCTTCGACTGCAAAATCGGCGGTAGTCGTCATATTTAAGAACTCCCTTGTAAGCTGAGTGCTCCTATGCCTTCTCCACACTAGCGCATCGGCGGTCCATATGCGGCATGTTGCACGCATGTGCCGTACGATTGCGAGGAAGAGACTACATCGAGGTACATATGGTTACGATTTGTGACGTCGCGCAGGCCGCGGGCGTGTCTCCGGCAACGGTGTCGAGGGCGTTTCGCCAGCCCGGTCGTGTGAATGTCGAAACATTGGACCGCGTGCTTGACGTGGCGCGCGAGTTGGGGTACCGCAGCGACGCGATCATTTCGCGCAGCGAACGCTTTGGGGAGCAAGGCGGCGAACGGGAGCTGCTCGGTTTGATCGCCCTGGTGGTGACGGACTTGGAGAATCCGGTGTCGTCTCAGTTTGCGCGGGCGATTCAGCGCACCTGCGCCCGGCGTGATTTTGGCTTGATGGTGTCGGAAAGCGAGGAGAGTCCGGAGCGGGAATTGGCGATTATCCGGCGGACGCTGCCCCATGTGGATGGCATTATTCTCAGCGCGTCCAGACTGTCTGATGTGCAGTTGCGCAAGATCGCCCAGGAGCGGCCGCTGGCGGTGCTGAACCGTTTGGTGCCCGGCGTGCAATCCATTTACCCTGATGACGCGCGGGGCCTGCGCGAGGCTGTGCATCGGCTGCGCGTGCTGGGCCATCGGCAGGTCACCTACCTGCCGGGCCCGCAGTCGTCGTGGCAGAACGGGTTGCGTGGCAATGCCATAGCGGTGGCCTGCCGTAACGAGGGGATGACGCTTCGGCGCACCCCTTGCGCCTATCCGGTCGGCGATCATGCCGGGGAGGCGTTTGAATCGTTTCGGACGCATCCGACTTCTTCGCTTATCGCGTTTAACGACGATATAGCGATTGCTTTTATGCGATGGCATCGCAGTGAGATCAAGAACGGCGGGTTGCCTCGAGATATCGCGGTGGTGGGCGTCGATGACACGCCGCAGTGCGAGATCGCCACGCCGGCGTTGGCGAGCGTGCGCGTGCCTCGTCAAGAGATGGGTGTCGCCGCCGCGGAGCGCATCATTGCGCGGGTGTTGCATGTATGGGACGGCGATCTCAGCCCGGTTTGCATTCCCTCGTCATTTATGGATCGGGCGAGCGTCGGGCATGGCGCCGAATCCGAAGCGGTTGGAACCGCATAAGCTCCCCGCATCCTCATAATGCAATTTAGTGCAATTCGGCCCATATTGCGATGGCGCGCAGGGCATTGAGAGCCTTCGATATGCCCTCAATGGCGCTCGCAGTATGGACCGAATGCGATTGCCGGTTGAATTGCTCTTGGTTCGCGGCTACTTCACCGACTTGATGAGCAGCACCGAGATGATGGACAGCACCGACATGACGATGGCGATCGGGAAAATATAGGTGTAGGTGCCGGTGGCGGTCACGATGGCGGAGGTCAGGGCCATACCCGCGGATTGGCCTGCGGTGGTGGCGGCGTTGATGAATCCAAGATCCTTGCCGGCGTTCTCCTTGCTGGGAAGCACGTCGACGTTCAGAGCCTGGTCGATGGACATGAAGATGCCGTTGCCAAGGGCCACGAAACAGGCGGCGAGGTACATGCCGGTGATGCTGTGCATCGCGATCGGGAAGATGAAGCCGATGATGGCGAGACAGGCGGCCAGTACCACCATGGGCTTGCGGCGGTGAATGCGGTCGGAGAGTGGGCCGACGATCATGGCGACGATCGAGGCGATCATCTGGAACACCGCGATCATGGATACCACATGGGCCGCGTCGGACTTGTCGAGACCCAGATAATCCTGACCGATGTACAACCAGTAGCCGGACAGCATCTGAATGCCAAGCAGCAGGAAGGTGCGGCAGCAGAATGCCTTCCAGAAGTCGGAGGCGCCCTTGATCGGCGGGGTGAAGGAATAGACGACGTGCTTGAAGACGCTGCCTTCCTTAATTTCGGTGGCTTCGTCCTTGTTGCCGGGCTCGCGTGGAATGATGACGAGGAACAGCATGGCGGAGACAAACATGCAGATGGCGGCGATGGTGAAGCCGAGGCGCACGCTTTCGACGAAATATGCGCCGACGAATGCGCCGATGGCGAGACCCAGTGTGTTGCCGAAGCCTATGGCTGACGAGATGGTGCCGCGGTATCGCTTGGGCACGCGGTCGGAGACGGTGGAGTAAATCGGCGAGTTCATCATGTTGAAACCGATTTTGCTGAGCCACAGCGTGACGGTCAGGCCGATGATCACGCCGATGTTGCCCATGAGCAGGTAGAACCCGAGTGAGAACCATGCTCCCCAGAACAGCCATGGGGTGCGCTTGCCGAATCGTGATTTGGTCAGGTCGGACAGGGCGCCGATGATGATGTTGGCGACCAGCGCGACGATGGAGCCCACCGCGGTCATGGTGCCGAGCACCGCGGTGGGGTTGGCGGCGCCCATGTCCTTGATGCGTTGGGGCAGCAGAACCTGGCTGACCATGGCGAAGCCGATGGACATGATGATCCAGAAGGCCAGGTAGCCGGCGAGCCATCGGACGATGTTGAATGCGGGATCGCCGTCTTCGGCGGAGGCCGGTGTGGATGCGGAGGTCGGCGGTGTGATGGCCGCCGTTGGTGTGGATGCGGACATAGTTGCTCCTTGGAATGGTTGTTTATAGTAAATTGATTTGACAATATAGGGTGGCCGACGGTCGCGGCACGGGATATGCCGGGTCGTAGGTCGGGATGGCCAGACGGCTGGACGGTCATCCCGACTAGACGGTCAGAAGGCCGTCAGATGGACACGAGATCCTTGGCCTTGAACATCAGATCGGCGTGCCAGTCACCGGACGGGTTGGCGAATTTGACCAGCGCCTTGCGGCTTTGGCCGTCGAAGAACCATCCCTCGCCGGCATCCTCGAATTTGCCGTGATTGAGGAATCGTTCGATGGTACGGCCGTTGAGCTGCACGCTCAGCGGGGCGATACGGCGACACAGCACCTCCAGCGTCACGTCTGCGACCCGCGTGTCGTATTCGCCGTCGCGCGTCACGTCGATTGACACGCCGTCGGCGGAGGGGACGACCTGCACCGTGCTGGTCAGGTACGCGCCATGCTCCCACGCGCGGGACACTCCGTCGTCCTCGTACAGTTGGAAGGACGCCGCCTGACCCGGCTCGACCAGCAGGGTCAGATGATCGATGACGTCGCGGTGCAGGTTGGCGAGGCCCGGACATGTCGGTAGAATGCCCCCGGAACGCAGGAACATCGGGATCGAGCCCAGCGAGACCGGCACGGTGATCGTCTGCCCACCGGCAACCCAGCAGCTGGTCGACAGATCATACCAATCGCATCCCGCCGGCAAATACACGTCAATGTTGGAAACGCCCTGCTCCAGCACATTCGCCACCAGCAGCGAGGGGCCGAGCATGAATTCGAAGCTCTCGTCCCAGCAGCGCGGGTCGGACTGGAACTCGTAGACCAGCGGTCGCATGATCGGTGCGCCGCTGCGGTGCGCCTCGGCGAGCAGCGAGTAGAAGTACGGAACCAGCGAATAGCGCAGACGGATCGCCTCGGCGATGTAATGCGTGTAATCGGGGTACATCCACGGTTCGGTGACCGTATTGTCGGTGTTGCAGGAATGGATCGAGAACCGGGGCTGGAAGATGCCGTTCTGCACCCAGCGCACCAACAGCTCGGGGTCGGGGGCATGTCCGTCGAATCCGCCGATGTCGGCGCCCTGATTCGCCACCCCCGACAGTCCCATACCCAGAATCGTCGGCACATTGTACTTGAGGTTTGTCCAGGTGGTGCCGTTGTCGCCGCACCACGTCTGCGCATACCGTTGGATACCCGCGTAGCCGGCGCGGTTGGTTACATACGGGCGCACATTGGGATCGTAGCTGTTGACGGCGGTGTGGGCGGTTTTCGCCATCAGCGTCGACATCAGGGGCTTCAGCTCGCCGATCGGGCGCACCACGCCTTCGGCCTCGCAGCGAGCGCCGTCCTCGGCGATCTCATATTCGTTGTTGTCGTTCCAAATCCAACGAATGCCGTTGCTGAGCAGCTGGCGGGTCATATGCTCGCTCCACTTGGCTCGGCCAGCCGGCGACGTGAAGTCCACGAAATGTGCTGGACCGCCCCAGTACCGGTCCACTTGGGAGGCCGAGTCGTCCGGTGTGCGCACATAAGCATGCGCCTCTTCGAAATCGTCGGTGAGGTAATGGGTGGTGAGCATGCCGGGCTTGATGTTGGGGGAGACCTCCACGCCCTTGTCCTTCAGACTCTCGATGAACCCGGCCGGGTCGGGGAAGCGGTCGTGGTTCCAGTTGAACACGTAGCGCTTGCCGTCTTCGCCCGAGGTGTAGCCGGATGACAGGAAGAAGCCGTCGCAGGGCACGTCATTGGCGGCGCAGGTGTCCACGAAATCCTCAATGGCCTTGTCGGCGTTCCGCTCGAGTTCGGTGTAGAACATGGTGGAACCCATGTATCCCAGCGAGCTCAACGGCATCATGGCCGTTTTTCCGGTCAGGTCGGTGTAGTGCTTCACCACGTCGGCGATGGTGGGTCCTCCGATGAAATACAGGTCGATGTCGCCCGTTTCGGCCTGGAAATAGCTGTAGCGCAGCCAGTAGTTGGAGTGCTCGCAGTCCATGTCGAACACTGAATCGGCGGCGTTGTTGTAGAACATACCGTGTGCAAGGCTCCGTTCAGCGTCGAAATCGATGTAGAAGGGGATCATTTTGTACAGCGGGTCGGACTTCGAGGCGTCCCAACCCAGTGAGTCGGTATTGTGCATGCGCATGCGGCGGCGGATCTTGTTGAGCTCCCCGCTTTTCTCGCCGAAGCCGTAGAAATGATGGCCGTCTTCCATGCGCGAATAGTGGGTCGGGCGGCCGAGCGAATCCTGCATGAAGGATCGGCCCGGCAGATCGGAGTGCACCGTGACGCCGTTCTCGTCGAGGATCTCGAAATGGAACGGGGAGGTGTGGATAGCCAGCGTATAGCGGCCCGTGGAAGCGGTATGGATGGTTTCGCCGCTGTTGGCGTCGATGGTGGTGCTGAGTGTAATGCCGATGGGGGTTACGTGCTCGCGTTCGTCTCCGATGACGTCGTCGGTGGCGTCATTCCAGGCGGTTTTGACCAGGGCGTAGTTCAGTTCCTCCGGCCATTCCTGTTTGAAGGTGGAACGGATTCGGATGATGTTTTCGTCCAGAAAATAGATCTGGAATCGGGCGCCGTCGGTGGTTATATCAAGACGGTCGCCATGGTTGGCGATATCGGTGATCGTTGTACTGATCTTCATTGATGAAGGGCTCCTTTGCGGTTCGTTCATTGATAGTTTCGGATGAACCGCGAGGAGCCGTGCCCTATTTTCCAGAGTTTTCCATCGAGCCCGGTTCACGGGGCCGCCGCAATATCCCGTGAACCGGTCAAGGTTCCTGGATATGACGAACCCCGCCGGTTGGAGCGGGGTTCGTCATATCACTGAGGTTCCAGGATCACTTGTTGTACTTGAAGGAGTCCCAGACGCCCAGCAGGTACTGGATGCCGAGGGCGCGGTCGTACAGACCGTAGCCGGGGCGCGGACGGCCGGCCTCGGTGTTCTCGCTCCAGAGGTGACGGCCGTGGTCCGGGCGGATGTAGCCCTGGAAATCGGCTTCGGCGTAGGCCTTCATGATGCCCACGGTGTCCACGTCGCCTTCGGATGCGCGATGGCCGACCTCGGAGAACGAGCCGGCGTCGTCAAGGAACTTGATGTTGCGCACGTGGCTGAAGTGGATGCGGTCCATGAAGGTCTTGACGGCGTCGACCGGATCGTTGCCGCGGCGGGACGAGAAGGATCCCAGGCACAGGCACAGGCCGTTGTACGGGCTCGGGTTGAGGTCGAGCACGCGCTGGATGCCCTCCTTGGAGGACACCACGCGAGGCCAGCCGAAGAGGTCGAAGGCCGGATCGTCCGGGTGGACGGCCAGCTTGACGTCGTACTTCTCGCAGGTGGGGATCACCGCGTCGAGGAAGACCTTGTAGTTCTCGTAGTACTTTTCATGGTCGATGCCCTGATAGGCTTCGATGAACTCCGGCAGATGGGCCAGACGCTCCGGCTCCCAACCCGGCATGGTCAGGTTGCCGGCGCCGTTCAGGGTCTCGTCGACCAGAGCCTGCGGGTCGGTGAGCTGGGCCACCTTGTGGGCGTCGTAGTACAGGGCGGTGGAGCCATCCGGGGACGGGTGGAACATGTCGGTGCGCAGCCAATCGAACACCGGCATGAAGTTGTAGGTGACGACCTTGACGCCGGCCTTGCCGAGGTTCTCGATGGTCTTGCGGTAGTTCTCCAGAGCCTCGTCGCGGCTCATGCCCAGCATGGTCTTGCCGGTCTTGATGGATTCATGCACGTTGACGGACTCGACCACGTCGGCGTTGAAGGTCTTGGTAACGCCGCGCTTGCGGTCGTCCGCCGAGAGGCCGGTGATGAGCTTCATCTCGTGCTCGATCTCCTCCGGCTCCCAGAGTTCGCCGGCCTGCTTGTGATGCAGGGACCAGACGATGGTCTCGACTCCGGGGATCTGGCGGATGTCGTCGAGGGAGATGGTGTCGTTGCCCTCGCCGTACCAGCGGAATGACATATGCATGTGGGTTGTTCTCCTTTTGGTTGGGTAAATAACCTGTATTGGACGCTATAGCCGCTATGGGCGCGGCCGGATCAGGCCAGCTCGGCTTCCAGCACGGACTTGACGGTGCCGGTGCCCGCGGCGAAGCGCTTGAAGTAGCCGATGATCTTCGCGGCCAGCGGGGTGGCGTTGAGATCGGTGCCGAAGATGGTGGTGTCGGCCAGAACCGGCTTGAGCACTTCCTCGGCGTTGCTGAGATCGCCGCCGAGCGACAGCGGGGCGAGCGTCGTCTGCAGATCGGTCAGACGCGGATCCGGGCTCAGGGTCACGGTTTCGCCCTTGTCGTTGGTGGCCTTGCCGTCGCTGCCGAGCAGCAGGCGCAGCCAGCCGGCGATCACCAGCGGAATGGCGGTCAGCGAAGCCGGATCATGATGCTCCGGATCGGCCAGATACTTGGCGATGGTCACGCCGTAGCGGATCGGGATCTTCTGCGAGGTGTCGGTGGAGATGCGGGCCGGGGTGTCCGGAATGTTCGGGTTCGGCACGCGCACCTCGATGACCTGGCGCAGGAACTCCTTGGGGGAGAAGATCTTCGGATCGGTGACCACCGGTAGGCCCTCGACATAGCCGAGGCGCTCCACGAGCTTCTTGAGGTCGGGGTCGGCGATGGTTTCGGACATCGACGGATAGGCCAGCAGCATGCCGAAGGTGGCCAGCGCGGTGTGCAGCGGGTTGAGGCAGGTGGTGACCTTCATCTCGTCGGCGTCGTTCACGGTGGCGCGGTCGGCCACATAGACGCCGGCCTTCTCAAGGGCCGGACGGCCGTTCGGGAACTTGTCCTCGACCACCAGGTACCAGGTCTCCTCGGTGTTGGCGAAGGGGGCGACATTGGTGCGCTTGGCGGTGTGGATGATGTCGGTGTCGCCGAAACCGGCCTTGGCCAGCAGTTCGGAGACGGATTCGGCCGGGTTCGGGGTGATGCGGTCGATCATGGACAGGGGGAAGGTGACCTTGGACTCGTCGTTGAGGTAGTCGACGAAGTCCTGGCCCACGAAGCCCTTGTCCCTCCACATTTCGGCGAACTTCTTGATGGAGGCGCCGAAGCGGTCGCCGTTCTGCGAGAAGTTGTCGGTGGACACCATGGCGATCGGGTAGGCGCCGGCCTTGAAGCGCTCAAGAAGCAGTGCGGTGATGGCTCCCATGGCGGAGATGGCGGAGTCGGGGCCGTTGTCGACCTCCGGCTGAATCCACGGCAGTACGTCGCCGGCGGGGTTCGTCAGAGCGTAGCCCTTTTCGGTGATGGTGACCGTGGTGAACTGCAGCTCGGGGTTGGTGAAGACCTTGACCAGGCCCTTCCATGCTTCGTCGTCATGGCTGCGCACGCCGAAGGCGCCGGCAACAGAGGCGATGAGACGGTTGTCGACGGAGCCGTCGGACTTCAGTACAACCTGCAGGCAGCGGTCGTCAAAGGGCTTGTAGGCCTCGTCCACAATGTCGGGGTCGAAGGTCTCGGCCACATAGACGCCGGAGGCGACTTCGCCGGCCTCGATGAGATCCTGCGCGATGGCGGCGTGAACGGCGCGGAACAGATTGCCGGCGCCGAAATGCACCCAGTAGGGGTGATCGACGGAATTGGCGCGGACCTTGGCGGGATCGAACTTCGGCAGGGTGATGCCGGCGGTCGTCCACTCATCCTTGGTTGCGTTGAGATCATCGGTCAGATGAAGCGTCATGATAGTTGCTTGTCCTTTCTTGACAGATTGAGACGATGGCCGTTATGCCCGTTGGCCTGCTCCGTTCCCGGGAACGGAGCAGGCCAACGGGCGGCGGGTAGCTTAGTCGAGCTTGAACACTTTCTTCGGCTGGGCGACCACGGAATCGATCACGATCTGGCGGCCCTCCTCGAGGCTCAGGCGGTGGTCGGCGACGAGGCCGGCGACGTAGCGGGCCGTCAGACGACGGTTGGTGTCGTGGCGTGCCGGGATGGAGCACAGTGCGCGGGTGTCGTCGATGAAGCCGGACAGCTTCGTGAAGCCGGCGTTCGGAGTGACTTCCTCGTAGTAGCGCAGAATCGGTTCGGGCGCGTCGATGAACCACCACGGGGCGCCGATGTACAGGCTCGGGTAGAAGCCGGCCAGCGGGGCGAGCTCGCGGGCGTATACCGTCTCGTCCATCGTGAAGACCACGAAATGGAAGTCCGGGTTGTTGCCGTACTCATTGAGCAGCGGCTTGAGGTCCACGGCGAACTCGGCCTTGGCCGGGATGTCGCCGCCGGTGTCCTTGCCGTACTCGGCCAGAGTGGACGGATCATAGGAACGATGCACATGCGGGTGCACGGTCATCACCAGGCCGTCCTCCTGTGCCATGCGCACCTGATCGGAGAAGAAGTGGCGGCGCAGGCGGGTGGCGTCCTCGGTCGAGATGGTGCCGGCCAGCGCCTGCGCATACAGCTTGGTGACTTCGCTGTCGGAGAGGCGGTCGGTGCGCACGTCGGCGTGGGAGTGGTCGGACAGCACGGCGCCATGCTGCTTGAAGTACAGGCGACGGCTCTTGATCGCGGCGGTGAAACCCTCGTAGGTGGAGGTGTCCACGCCGGCCACATCGCCAAGCTTGCCGACGAGTTCGGCCCAGCCGGGGGTGGAGGGCTCGAGATACACATCCGGACGGAAGGCCGGCGCCAGACGAGCCGGGAAGTCCGGATCCGCGTTGGTCTCGTCGTGCAGGTGCAGGTCGTCGAGCGTGTCGTCGGTGGTGGAGATGAAGCCGATGTTGAACTTCTTCACCAGTTCGCGCGTGGAGAACTCCGGCTGCTTGAGCAGATCGTTGAGCTCATCGTAGATCCGGCCGGCGGTGTCCTCGCCGAACTTGGTGTGAATGTCGAAGACGTTCTGCAAAGAGTCCTCGAACCAGTAGCGCATGGGGGTTCCGGCGTAGGCGCCCCAGTTCTTGCCCCAGATCAGGAAGGCGTTGCGCGCCTGCTCGGGGGTGAAGTTCTTTTGGTTGACGCCGAGGTCTTTCAGCGCCACGCCTTGGGAGTGCATCACGCGAGTCACATAGTGATCAGGTGTGATGAACAGGCTGGTGGGGTCGGAGAAATGGTAATCCTTGTCATGGAACCATTCGACCGGCACGTGGCCGTGGGGGGAGATGATCGGCAGGTCCTTGACGGAGTCGTACAGGTCGCGTGCGATGGCACGTTCGGTGGGATCCGGGGGGAGGAGGCGATCGGGATTGAGATCATACTTCGTTGGTTGATTCATGCTTACATTATCGGTTGTCGCCTTGACTACCGTTTGCAGTTGCCATGGTTTGACGGCAAAATCACCGGGCGGTGCATAGAATGGGGCAGATCGCATATATATAAAGAACGGAGTGCCATGGCGGTTGACGAGGAACATGTCGGTGCCGGTGACGATGCCATCGGAGATGGCGGCCCTTCCCAGGGGCATGCGCATCGCGTCACCATTCGCGACGTTGCCCGCGAGGTCGGTGTGTCTCCGTCGACCGTGTCACGTGCCTTCGCCCGTCCGGGGAGGGTGAGCGCCGCAACCGCGCGCAGGATCCGTGAAGTGTCCGATCGGCTGGGGTATCGCGTCGATCCCATCTCGTCATACGATCCGACGGGGGGCATGACCGGTCAGATCGCCATTGTGGTTTCCGATCTGGCCAATCCCATTTTCGCCGATTACGTCAAGGCCGCGCAGCATCGCTGCCTTGATCTGGGGTACGGGCTGCTGGTGATCGATTCCGAGGAGACCGGCGCCATCGAGAAGAACGCGGTCGAGCTGGCCCGTCCGCATGTGGACGGCATCATTCTCGGTTCGTCCCGTCGCAGCGACTCGGCGATTCGCAAGCTGGCCGAAACCAAGCCGGTAATTGCATTGAACCGTTCCATCCGAGGGGTCAAATCGATTATCGGCAATGTGCAAACCGGTCTTGAGGCGGCGGTGAACCATCTGGTCGGGTTGGGACATACGGAAATCACCTATATCTCCGGTCCTCAGACCAGTTGGCAGGAGGGTACGCGCTGGCGCGTCATGACTGCGCTGTGCTCGGTGCACGGGCTTCGACTGAAGCGTATCCCCTCGGATTCGCCGTCGTTCTCCGGGGGATATCGGTGCGCGGAGGCCTTTTTGAAGAACCAGACGAGCGCCGTGCTGGCGTTTAACGATATGATCGCCATCGGCTTCATTGCGGCGTTGCGCGCCCAGCATATTTCGGTTCCCGGTCAGGTGTCGGTGATTGGCATCGACGACATTCCCGTGAGCTCGCTGGTCACGCCCGCCTTGACGTCGGTGCGTATGCCGCGAAGGGAGACCGCGTCGCTTGCCGTCGATGAGATGGTGGGTCGGTTGCGTCGTATCAAGGTGCATGAGGGCATGAAGCCGATTGTGGTGGATTCCACGTTCGTGGTGCGGGCCTCGACCGCCCCTTTGAGCCGGTAGAAGAGATGGAGGCAGCCGGCGAATGCAGTCGGTTTGAGAAGCTCAGCGAGCTGTGGATTCGCGCTTGATGAGCTCATATCCCACCCTGATCGATTGCGGCATGAACTTGTCGTCGGGTTGATCGAGTCTTCGCATCATCAATGATACCGAAGCTTGCGCAAGCCCTCGGTAGTCCACTGCGATGGTGCTGAGAGTAGGGGTGTTGTATGCGCCTTCCTGGATACCGTCAAAACCGATGACTGCGACGTCTCTGGGTACTTTGACACCAGCTTCGTGGAATCCGCGTAGAACTCCGAGAGCCATCATGTCGTTCATGCATACCAGTCCGTCATAGGGCAAACCTTGCCGGGCAAGCTCGAGCGCAGCTTTCCTGCCATCCTCAATCGACCAGGAAACGGGATCCGGCCATGCTGCCATTTCGAGATCTTGCCCGGCGTGCGCGATGGCTGCCAGAGCGGCGTCGTAACGAGTCCGCTTGCTGATGCTGGATAACTGGGAGGCGCGTCCGGTGTCTTCGGGACTGCGGCCAAGTACGCCGATTCGGCTGCAACCGACGTCAACGAGATGATTGACGGCTGCGTTCATACCTTCTTGCGAGGGTGTGTTCACTGTGTCAAGTGTGCGTGGTTCGGCAAAATTCTCAATCATGACAACCGGGCGCTGATCGGTGAGTGCCGTGATGGACTCATCATCCAAACGTGTGGAGTTGTAGATGATACCATCGGCGATGGTGGATGCGATGCGTCCGACGGTTTCTCGTTCGTGCTCCGCGAAAAGATCCGATTGCTGGATCATTGCCTGCATGCCCGCCTTCTCCATCTCGTAGGCAACGGCTTCGGCGACGTGATTATAAAAGGGAATGGAGAGTCTTGGAACAATAAGCACCAGAATGCCGCTGCGGCCGGAACGCAGCGAGCGCGCCGATGCGTTGAGCTGATAGCCGATACGCTTGGCGGCGGAGCGGACTTTTTGCGCTGTGGCTGAGGTTACGCCGGGTTTGCCGCGCATGGCCAGTGAAGCAGTCGCCAGAGACACCTTGGCCTCGCTTGCTACGTCTTTCAACGTTGGCATGATGATTCCTTTCCTGGCGAAGCTTTTCGCCGCTACTGTATTCAGTCTTCTTGACCCATTTGACAAATCAGGAATCTAAACGTTATGATTAATTTATCAAAGAAATTCTAGTTATGGTTCTCTTTGATATAAACAATCGTTGAAATAAAGGCATTTCAACGAATAGATACTATTATGAAACGTTTTGTTGGTGATTGTGTTAATCCGATCAATGCAATGCCGGCAGCGTAGGAGTCAGGAGTAAAGCAATGAGGCGTCATACAGTTCTGTCGGCATGTGCTGTTGCGGCGGTGGCTGCCATCGTTCTGTCTGGTTGTGGCGGAGAAAACAGCCAGCAGTCCGAGGCGTTTGATCCGAACGCCAAAACCGAGATCACCATGGCTGGATGGTCGTTGAGTTCCTCGAAGGAGTTCAAGTTACTGGCCGAAGGTTTTATGAAGTCTCATCCCAATGTCACCGTCAAGTTCAAGGAATACAGCGCCAGCGATTACGATACCCAATTGCTGACGGATCTGTCATCCGGAACCCAGCCCGATGTGTTTCCCCTGAAGAATCTGAAGAATTACTATACTTACGCCAAGGAATCGGATGGTCTTGCCAATCTGAGCGATGTTGCCAAAACCTACGATGGCGATAAGAACATCGACCTGTCGCCGTATGAGCTAGATGGCAAATATTATGGATTGCCGTATCGCCAGGACGTGTGGGTGCTGTTCTATAACAAAGATATGTTTAATAAGGCCGGCGTGTCCGTGCCTACTGACAAGTGGACCTGGGATGACTTCGTCAAAACTGCGCAAGAGCTGAAGGCCAAGTTGCCTGCCGCCGGATACGACGCCAATCAGGTGTACCCCACGTATTTGCATAGTTGGCAGTCCGTGGTACAGGGTGTTGCGACGGCGCAGGGCGGCAGCGACGCCCTGAACAAGTTTGCGACAGGCGATTTTGGCTATATGAACCCCTTCTACGAAACTGCAATGAAAGTTCAAAACGAGGGGCTGGCGTTGAACTACAACATCGTCACCTCGAACAAGACGCAATATGGCGCGCAGTTCACCAGTGAACTCGCCGCGATGATGCCAATGGGCAGTTGGGAGGCCGCTTCCGTTATCGATGATGCGAAAACCGGCGTGGGCCACAAGTTCGAGTGGGGCATGGCACCGCTTCCGCAGGCTGAGGGACATGATTTTTCTAAGGATGCTGAGACTTTCGGCGATCCCACTGGTCTTGCTGTTTCCAGTAAGTTGAGCGGCCAGCAGCTTGCTGCCGCCAAGGAATTTGTCAAATGGGCTTCCGGGCCAGATTGCAGCATGCTGCTCGCTCAGACGCTTGGCACGGCACCTGCTTATCGTTCCGAAGATGTGATCGACGCGTTCTTCTCCGTTGATGGTATGCCCAAGGACGAGGTGTCCAGGAATTCACTACTCAAGAGTGCCGTTAAACCGGAAAATCCTGTCTCCGAGCACACAGGTGAGATCCAAAGTACCTTGAGTGTTATGCACTCCGCAATCATGACCGGTACGAAGCCGCTGGATCAGGCGATCGCGGACGCCCAGGCTACGGTCAGTGGGCTGTGATTCGCGACGAGTTTGAAAGCAAGATGATATGAATGCCGACGCTTCCCTCTTGAATGCTCAATCGAATAATCTGGACACCTATGTCGCCTACAGCGAAGGCGAGTTTGCGGTTACCTTCCGCAATCGCGTCGGCGATATAGCCCAGCTTCATGGCATCGGCGTATTGCAAGAGGGAGGCGGTTGGTATATTTATGGTGAGCGCAAAGCTGAGGGGAACCTGTTTCAGGGGGTGGATTGCTACTACACCGAAGACTGGCGGCGGATGTTGTTCGTTGGCTCGGTGCTTGCGGTTGAACCGAAGGGCAGTGAGATCGATGCTGGCGGCATTGTTGAGCGGCCGAAGGTGCTGAGGCGTTCGCTTGACGGCAAGTATATAATGTTCTTTCATACCGATCGTCTTGTTTCTGGGCGCTATGCGTATGCGCGGATCGGGGTGGCGGTGGCAGATCAACCATCTGGGCCGTTTCGCTTCTTGAAGACGATGCGCTGGCGGGGTTGCGAGAGTCGAGACATCGGCGCGTTTCAGGATGAGGACGGGATGGGGTATCTTCTTTCGGAAGATCGTCGTGCAGGCACGCATTTATATAGGCTGGCGGATGATTATTGCGATATTGTCGAGGATGTGGTGTGCCGGCGTGATGGGGAATTTGGCTATGAATCGCCGATTCTGGCGCATGAGGGGGGGCGCTATTATTGGTTTGGCTCTGGGTTGACTGGTTGGACGGCCAACGACAACAAAGTTTCCGTGGCTTCGAGTCTGTATGGTCCATGGTCCGATTGGTCTCTGATTGCGCCAGGTGGCAGCCATACCTTTGATTCACAGTGCACTGCAGTGGTTTCGATTGCTTCAGGCCAATATCTTTATGTTGGCGATCGTTGGCTGCCGGACGATTTGGGGGCGTCTCCTGTGGTGATCATGCCGATTTCGCTGATGGAAAGCGGAGCTTGCCTTATTCCGTCAGGCTCCGCTTCCTACCAATACGTATGAGTTGTATCGCCGTCACTCCTTGCCGGGGATCGGGTCGCCGGCGAAATGCGCTGAGATCGGATGGAGCTCGAATTCGTCATCGGCGGGGGCCTGGGATTCGTTGGCCGGGAATTCGGACTTGTGCAGGGTGACGGTTCCCCATGCCGGTATCGTTACCCGTTGCCAGCGGGCGCCCTGCCCGTTGACGGTGACCGCCACGTCGATGTCATGGCCTTCGGGGTTGTAGAGAATCGCGGTGATCGCCCTGTCTGGCCCGAGGAATGCGCTCGAACCGGGGCCTCCGCTGATGCCGTCTCTCGTCAGGTTGGTGGAGGCGATGACATGGCTGCCTGGTTCGATGTTCTGTCCGAGATTGCGCAGCATGTAGTATTCGAGGTTGCGCTTGACCTTGCCGGTCGTGTGGTCGATGGTGATCACGCCGCGCCTGCCGAAGCTGCCCGCCATGTTCGGAACGCCCCGCTCGTCAAGCGCCAGATTCCATAGCGTCAGCAGGGACATGCCATGCTGGATCATCCAGTTGCAGTTGATGCCGAACATGATGTGGGAGGCGTCCTGCGGGGTTTGGAGCATCATGCAGCGTCGTTCGCTCATGGCCATCGTCCAATGGGGGAATGCGCGCTCGACGAAGCGGATGTTGTCCAGTGGCATTTCATAGGTGTGGATGGCGCAGCCGGAGAACGCGGAGGCCTGTTCTGCCGTCATGTATTCGTTCAACGGCCTGGTGATGCTCATCAGGTTGTCGTCGTGGAAGAGGATCTCCACGTCGGGGTGTGAGGCGTCAAGGGCCGGGCGCAGGTATGAGTGACCGAATTGCGCAAGTTCCTGGGGGGTCCATATCATGGCGGGCCAGGGGGCGGCGTTGCCCGGTTCGTTCTGGATGGTCAGATAGTGGATGGGGATGCCGTATGAGGCCATGGCGTCGATGTATTTGACGAAGTACCGCGCGTAGACGCCTTCGAAGCTGTCGCGCTGCGGGTCGAATCCGTTGCCTGTCCATTCGTTGAAGCGCAGGCGTCCTCCGTGCGTGAGGTGGCCGGAGGTTTTCATCCAGGCCGGGGCGGACCATGGGGAGGCGAGGATCTTGACGCCGGGATTGATCGTCAGGATCTCCTGGACGACCGGGACGATGTATTTCATATCCTTGGTGGCTTCGGGTGATCCGGGTGTGCCTTCGCCGATTGAAAATCTGGACAGCGAGGCGTCGTGCTCGCCGTAGGGTAGATCGTCGTAGGTGTAGTACTCCTGCTTGTTGAAGTCGCAGGAGCCCAGCGGCAGACGGATGACGGACAGGCCGGCGCCCTCGTTGGGGTCGAAGAGGTCGGCGAGTAGCGCATGGCGTTGTTCGGCGTCCATGGATGTTCTGATGAGGCAGGCGGTTGCGTCCGTGATGGCGGCGCCGGCGCCCGTCCATGCCTGGCGCGGGCGCGACGGGTCGATGACGATGGGGGTTGCGTCGCCCGGCTTCGCAAGATATGACGGCGTGGGGATGGGGGAGCGGCGTTCCGTGAGCTCCGCATTGGTTCGTGTCCAGTATTCATGTGCGAACGTTCGTGTGACCATGCGATCTCCTTTGATGGGTGGTCTGGAGGGGGGGGTCGGTGCGTCTGAATGCGCCGCGTGGTCCTCTCCTGGATGGTATTGGGTGCGATCAATGATGGTTTATCGATAAATCACCATGCATCACACTATAAAACAGAATATGCGCGGTCGTCAACGTGCGCACCCCTGTGTCGGTGCCTCGCGACCCCGCTCAGGCGGATTCGCGAGGCCGGATGGTGTGGGGGATCGTGATCTGGCGGGCCGGCGAGGTGTCGCCGTTCAGTCTGCTCACCAGCATACGGACCGCGGCGTGGCCTATGGCGCCGGGGGCGAGATCGACGGTTGTAAGGGATGGCGTCATATAGTCGTCGGCGTCGATGCCCGAGCATCCCATGAGCGCGATGTCCGAGGGGACTTCCAAGCCAAGATCCCGCAGTCCGCGCATGACGCCGATCGACAGCAGGCTGTTGAGTGCCAGGATCGCGTCGAATTCGTCGACGTAGGTGCGTCCCATGTGGTTGATTGTCTCGCGTGCCAGGTCATGTCGCCAGTCGATGTCAAGGAAGGCGGACGGTCCGTGGGGGAGTCCGAGATCGTTGAGCGCGCGCAGCGCGCCGGCAAGTCGGAGCGAGCGCACGCGGTTGATCCGGTAGGCCCCCGGATCGTCGTCCGGGCTTGCTCCCACGACCAGTATGGTTCGGTATCCGCGTCCGGCGAGGTATTGGATGCCGTTGTAGGCGCCTTCTTCGCTGTCGGTGAGCACGGTGTCGACGTCGCTTTGCGGTTCGGTGTAGTCGACGATCACGAGGGGACGATGCCGTGCCAGTTGATCGAGGTGCGCGGAGGTCATGCTCGAATGGCTGAGGATCAGCCCGTCGTAGAAGTGGTCGTTGATGCGCTCGACGGCGGTCCGTTCGTTCTCCTCGAGGATCTGGGTTTCCTCGAGGATCATGTCGTAGCCCATGCTTCGCGCCTCAGCCAGCGCCCCTTGGGCGATTTTCGCCGGCCATGGCTCGTTGATGTCCGACATGGCGAACCCCATGACGTTGCGCTGCTTGTCCGGCGCGCGGCGCAGGCTGCTGGCCGCCATGGACCGTATGGAGGCCTGATAGTTCATGGCCTTGGCTGTTTCGATGACGCGTTGGGCGGTTTGCTGGGAGACGTTGGGCTTTCCCCGCAGCACGTTGGATACCGTCATGGTAGACACGCCGGCTGCGGCGGCTATGTCTTTGAGAGTGACCACTGGCGTTTCCTTTGAAAGAGTTGGTCGGAGCGACGTTGGGGGGATTCGGTTTCCGGGCGCGGCCCCGACTGTTTTGCGTGGATGTCCATGACGTGTTATCATCATACACATCGATCTAGTTTATCGATAAAAAACAGGTTTGGCCATAGCGACGGCGCAGCACCGAAGCTGTTCTGCGATGGAATCCCGCCGACAACGACATGTCGGGAGATATAAGGAGAAGAACCATGAAGACAAGAAAGTCGTTGACCGCGATGGCTGCGGTCCTTGCCGTTGCCGCATCTCTGGCGGGCTGCGGCGGCGGGTCGTCCCCCTCCGCATCCTCGTCCGGCGAGGCGTTTGATTCGAACGTCAAAACCGAGATCTCCATGAGCAGCTGGAATCTCAAAGCCACCCCGGAATTCCAGAAACTCGTTGACGGGTTCACCGCCAAGTATCCGAACGTCACGATCAATCTCAAGGAATATTCCGCCGACGACTATGACAAGCAGCTCACCGTTGATCTTTCCGGCGGCAACGCCCCCGACATCGTCACCATGAAGCTGCCGGCGAAGTACCACGAGTATGCCTCCTCCGGTTCGTTAGCCGACATCACGGACATCGTCAAGGCGATCGACGGCAAGGACGGCGTCGACGCCAGCAGCTACGACGCTGGCGGCACGTATTACGCCGCGCCCTATCGCACTGATTCGTGGGTGATGTTCTACAACAAGACCATGTTCGAGAAGGCGGGGGTCGCGATTCCCGACAAGGATTGGACGTGGGACGATTTCGAAAAGGTGTCCCTCGAGCTGAAGAGCAAGCTCGGCGGCGCCGGCTACGACACCAACGCCGTCAAGGCGTCCTATTTCCACAACTGGCAGTCGGTCGTTCAGGGCATTTCTCGTGCCCAGACCAAGGACGCCGATTTCTATTCGGGTGACTACGGCTTTATGAAGCCGTATTATGAGCGCCTTCTGCGCTACCAGGATGAAGGGCTGACTGTTGACTGGGCGACCTCGAACGCCACCAAGGTTCAGTATCAGGGGCAGTTCGGCACCCAGAAGGCCGCCATGATGCCGATGGGCACCTGGTATCTGGGTACGTTGGTGAGCCAGCAGAAGTCCGGCGACGCCGAGAACTTCGAATGGGGCATTCTGCCGCTGCCGCAGAACCCTGATGCGGCTGCCGAGAGCAAACCGCGCACCCAGGGCTCGTCCACGGGCTTCAGCGTCTCCGAAAAGTCCTCCGGCCAGCAGCGCGCCGCCGCGAAGGAATTCGTGAGGTGGGCGACCGGAGAGGAAGGCGCCAAGTTGCTCGCCGGCATTTCGATCACTCCGGCCAATACCGGCTCGGCGGTCGAGGAGACGTTCTTCTCCAATGAGGGGATGCCCACTGATGACGTCTCCAAGTACTCCTGGCGAGAGCATATGACGATTCCCGACGCCCCCATCGGTGACAAGGCGTCCGAGATGAACTCCATCCTCAATACGGTGCATTCCGCGATCATGACCAAGACCAAGGGCGTCGACGAGGGGCTTGTCTCCGCCTCCGAGCAGGTGAAGGACGCCGGCATCGTCGATTGACAATCCTCCCGCATTGCGCGGATAGAAGTGGATGCGGGGCGCGCTCCTGAGGGCGGTGCGTCCCACACCATGATGATTATCAGTGATCAGAATCACAAGTTTTTCAGAAAATGGCTGAGTTCTGAAACGTTGGAATTTCAACGGTTGTTTGAAATTTTGACTTCATGGTTGCCGATTATTTCCAAGGCAAATCATGGCAACAATCAAAAGTGATCATTATGGTGCCGTATAGTGGCAGATAAGAACGGATAGGGCGCGTGGCGGCGCTCCTGACCGGTCTTAGCAAGGAAGCTAGGAAGGAAGAAAGGAAACACTATGAAGTCCACACGCATTGTCAAAGCTGCGGCCCTCGCTTCAGTCGCTGCCATGGCTTTGTCCGCTTGCGGCAGCCAAGGTGGTGACGTTAGCCAGGCCGAGTCCCTCGACGCCAATCAGCAGGTGGAGATTAGCTTCGCCGGATGGTCGCTCAAGTCTTCGCCCGAGTTCCAGGCACTCGCCGATGCCTTCAATAAGGAACACCCGAACGTCAAGGTCAACATCAAGGAATACTCCGCCGACGACTACGACACCCAGCTGACCACCGATCTGTCCGGCGGCACCGCCCCCGAGGTCTTCCCGGTCAAGAACCTGCAGAAGTACTACACCTACGCAGTGGATTCGCAGGGCCTTGCCGACCTGTCCTCTATCGCCGATGGCTACAAGAACGACTCGAACATCGACCTCACTCAATTCAACATCGATGGCAAGTACTACGCGATGCCGTACCGTCAGGACTCCTGGGTGTTGTTCTACAACAAGACCATGTTCGAGAAGGCCGGCGTGGCCATTCCGGATGGTACCTGGACCTGGGACGACTACATCAAGGCCGCCGAAGAGCTCAAGGAAAAGCTGCCCGCGGCCGGCTACGACGCCAACTCCGTCTACCCGACCTATCACCACAATTGGCAGTCTGTCTTCCAGTCCTTTACTACCGCGCAGTCCGCCTCTGATTCCGATGGCGCCAAGAAGAACTTCCTTTCCGGCGATTACAGCTACATGAAGGATAACTACACCAACATCTTCCTCAAGGCCCAGGATGAGAAGCTGACGGTCGACTACAACACCTCCACCGCCAACAAGGTGCAGTATCAGGCGCAGTTCGGCACCCAGAAGGCCGCCATGATGCCGATGGGCACCTGGTATACCTCTACGCTGGTGTCCCAGCAGGCTTCCGGCGACGCCGACCAGTTCGAGTGGGGCATGGCTCCGATCCCGCAGTCCTCTTCCGTGAAGTCCGAGTCCGGCAAGCCGATCACCTTCGGTGATCCGTCTGGTCTGGCGATCTCCGCCTCCGCCACCGGTCAGAAGCAGGCCGCGGCCGTCGAATTCGTCAAGTGGGCTTCCGGTGAAGGCGGCGCCAAGGCCCTGGCGGCCATCGGCACCACCCCGGCCTACTTCTCCGACGCCGTGGTCGACACCTACTTCGGTGTGAAAGGCATGGCCAATGACGATCAGACCAAGAAGGCGTGGAAGGAACACGACACCCGCCCTGAGAACTACGTGGACAAGGCCACCAACGAGCTCCAGACCGTGCTGAAGAAGACCAACTCCAGCATCATGACCGAGACCGATTCCGTGGACAACGCGATCGACTCCGCCAACAAGTCCATCGCCGATCAGGGTCTGCTCGAGTAAGCAGCTCAGACTCGGTTGGCCGAAACCGACAAGCGGGTCGTAATTCAAGACAATTGAAGCTACGGCCCGCTTTTTACTGCCTTTCGATATCAACACAATCGACATCATAGGAAAGCTCAAAGGGAGGAGATTTCACATGACTGACGTGGCAAGCACCCCAGTGAAGAAGCCGAAGGGTGGTGAACTGACGACAAACGCCATCGGCCGGCGTAACCTGCGCAACGGTCTGCTGTTCATCGCGCCGAACTTCATTGGCTTCCTGTTCCTGGTGCTGGGACCCGTGCTGACGCTGTTTTATGTTGCGTTCACCAAGTGGAGCGCCTTCGGCATGCCGAAATTCAACGGTTTGGCGAACTGGAGCCGTCTGTTCAAGGACGAGCGTTTCGTCCACTCGTTCTGGCAGACCATCTACTATGCAGTGGTCCACATCCCGCTGACCCTGGTCATCGCATTCGCGCTGGCGGTGATCCTGAATTCCAAGCTCAAGGGCAAGGCGTTCTTCCGTACCATCGCCTTTTTCCCATACATCACCTCCATTGTCGCCGCCGCCCAGGTGTGGAGCATGCTGTTCGACCCGAATGCCGGCGTGATCAACCAGTTCATCCGCCTGTTCACCGGCGGTTGGGCTCCCGGCTGGTTCTCGACAACCGAATGGGCCATGCCCGCCGTGATCATCGTGGGCACATGGCGTGAGGTCGGCTACTTCATGATCCTGCTGTTGGCTGGTCTGCAGACCATCCCCAGCGAGCTGTACGAGGCCGCTTCCGTGGACGGCGCCAATGGCTGGCAGCAGTTCTGGAAGATCACCGTGCCCTGCATGCGTCCGACGCTGTTCTTTGTGATGGTTACCCTGACCATCGGCTCGTTCAAGGTCCTCGACCTGACCTTGGTCATGACTAACGGCGGTCCTGGCGACGCGACCTACGTGCTGGCTCAGTATGTGTACGAGCAGGCGTTCACCAACGGCAACTTCGGTTATTCCGGCGCGATCTCGCTGGTGCTGTTCTTCCTGTGCATGATCGTGACCATCATCCAGTTCGTGTACAACAACCACAAGGAGAAGTGAGATCATGACGACATCTACCGTGAATCCGTCTCCGGTGGCGGCCAAGGGCGCCCCGAGCCCGTCCGCTGACATCCCCTTCAACAAGCAGCCGATCTCCCCAATGAAGATCGTCGGCACCGTCATCGGCTACCTGGCCATGATCGCCCTTTCGGTGGCTTTGGTTCTGCCATTCGTGTGGATGTTCCTGTCGGCCGTGAAACCGAACAATGAAGTCTACATGGTGCCGGTGCAGTGGTTTCCGAGCGTCTGGCATTGGGAGAACTATCTGACGATCTGGACCAAGGCCGAGATGGGTCTGTGGACCGGCAACACCGTGTTCTTCGCCATCTGCGTGACGTTCCTGCAGGTGTTCACCGGCTCGTTCGCCGCCTACGGTTTCTCGAAGATCAACTTCCGTGGCCGCAACCTGCTCTTCATGATCTACATCGCCACTATGGCCGTGCCGTGGCAGTCCTACATGGTGCCGCAGTACAAGATGCTCTCCGCTCTGGGTATCGCCAACACCCGTTGGTCGATTATTCTGCTGCAGGCGTTCGGCGCGTTCGGCGTGTTCATGATGAAGCAGTTCTACGACACCATCCCGAACGAGCTGAGCGAGGCCGCCCGCCTCGACGGCCTGTCGGAGTGGGGCATCTACAGCCGCATCGTGCTGCCGTTGTCCGGTCCGTCGGTTGCCGCACTGGCTATCATCACCTTCACCAACACCTGGAATGACTACATGGGCCCGCTGATCTACTTGCGCGACAACAAACTGTGGACCATCCAGCTGGGTCTGAAGACCTTCATTGGCCAGTACTCCGCTGATTACGCCATGATCATGACGGGTTCCGTGCTTTCCGTCCTGCCCATTCTGATCGTCTTCCTGATCGGTCAGAAGCAGTTCGTCGAAGGACTTGCCACGTCCGGCATGAAGGGCTGACCTTTCAGCTCGAAACCGCACGCATCATTCAATGGGCCGACGACTGCCACAGCCGTCGGCCCATTGCCGTTCCTGGATCCACCTTGACATATAGTCCGCGCGAGTAAAGTAGGTTCAATGGCGTCCTCATTCAGTAAGCAGTCGTTCAATAAAACGTTCACCACGGTCGCCAACAGCGTCTATCTGATGCTGATGGCCGGATGGCTCACCCTGATCGGCGTATTGCCGTTCAGCATATTGCTGTTCCTGCGCGTGCCGGTCAGCTACTATCCCACCTACGCACTGGCTCTGGCCCTGAGCGCCCCAGGGTTCGCCGCACTGTTCGCGGTGTTCCGCGACCAGCCCACGTTCATGTCCCGTGACGCCGCGCTGCGATCCAAACTGGTGCAGGATTATGCGGCGGACCCGAGCTTTCCCCCGGACTGGATTGCAGCCCCCTATGTTCCGTCCGATCGATCCGTCGCGATCGTCAGGCCGTATTTCCGCGCCTATGCGAAGTTGTTCCTGCGTGCCTTAAGCATTGGCGTTCCATTCGGCTTGGTTCTGTTTGCGTTTGGCTATGATATTCAGCTCTCCCAGCAATTCAGTTGGGGTGCCTTCCTGATGCCGGTGTGCGTGGTGGTGATGGCGATCGCGCTGCAGGCGTATTTCGTCGGCTTGGTGATCATTGTTGAATATCCGAAGGCCAAATGGCTTAGTGTGATGAAGTCTGCAGTGCTGCTGTCCATTCGGCGGTTTGTGGCGTTGCTGATCGCGTTGGTGGTGATGGTCGGCTTCTTCTGCGGCGCGATGTGGAATCCGTTGCTGGTGCTGTTGCTTGGAACCGGTCTGGCCTCGTATGTGGAGTATTCCGCCGCGCGTTGGCAGGCGCAGATCCTCTTCGAGCAGATGGCGAGGGAGTCGGGCGACAAGCGCGTTCGCGACATGTATTCGGTGGGTGCCGGCGGCAGGTCGGACAAGCCGAAGTCGTCGTTCTGGCATGGCGGCAGGGACGTCATGCAGTAGACGAATGGCGAGTCGAGGCTGTCCGTTTGAAATTGGTCGATTATGATTGCTTTTGGTAGGTAATGTCTGCAATCATTGCAGTTCGGCATCATAGGAGGGCGCAATGGCGACCACATCTGAAGAGCGCGGCAATAATCCGGTGTCCGTCCGGCTGGATTACGAGGATGTGCGCAAGGCGGCGCGGAACCATCACGGCCTGACCTACAAGGGATTCGGCGTATTGTCCGGCAACGCCACATCCAGCTTGCTGATGGACTACAAAGCCGAGCACCCCGATGTCTACTGGCGGCTGGTGGAGACGCTGTTCGGCGGCGATCGCCCGATGATGAACACCGTCAAGGTGGAAATGGGCAATGATCGCAACAATTCCACAGGGCCGAACGTGGCGACCATGCGCGACTGGGGCGAATATCCCGCGGTCAGGCGTGAACCGGGGTTCCAGCTCGCCGCCGATGCCCGCCGCTACAACCCCGATCTGCATGTCAGCATGCTGCGCTGGCATGCGCCGACATGGGTGCGCTCCGACGACGATGTCTACCGCTGGTACAAAAACACGATATTGGCCGCTTGGCGCGAATACGGGTTCATGGTCGACTCCGTCAACCCCGATGTGAACGAACGCACCGCCGACCTGGCATGGGTGAGCGAATTCGCGAACCGCGTGAGGACCGACGAAACCGGCTTTGAGGGCAACGGTCCCGACGATCCGAACGCGGGATTTCACAGCGACGAGGAGCGCGATCTGTTCCACCGCATCAGGGTCATCACCTCCGATGAGGAAGTCACCGGCACCTTCGGCGACGAGCTGGTCAACACCCCCGAATACCTGAAGTCCATTGACGTGGCCGCCTACCACTATTCGGTGGAGGACGATCCCCATAACAACTTCAAGCGTCTGGCGGACGAGCTTGACAAGGAAGTCTGGAATTCCGAAGCCCAGGCCACCTTCTCGTGCTCGGCCGACCGTCCGAACAACACCAACGACAACGGACTGGAACGTTTGGGGAAGAAGGTCCCCGAATACACCGGCACCGGCATCGGTGGACAGAACGGTCCGCTGGAAATGGGCAACACCCTGATCAAGGGATTCGTGGACTCCCGCCGCACCTGCGCGCTGTATCAGCCAGCGATCGGTGCATTCTACGAGAATATGGAGTATTCCTACAAGGAGCTCATCAGCGCGCGTGACCCCTGGAGCGGCTGGATGTACTACGACGCCGGCTGCGATGTGCTGCGGCACTTCTCGTCATTCGCCAACCTCGGTTGGGAAGGGCGCGACGACAAAGGCGGCGCACGTCCGATCTGGCGGGCGATCCCGGCTGCGTCCGGCTGCGAGGTCGGCGGCAACAACCCGGTGAACGGTGCGCGTCATGGCGAGCCCAGCTATCTGACATTGGCGGCTCCGGACGGCAGCGATGCAAGCGTGGTGATCGTCAACGATTCCGCTCTGGTGAAAACCTATCGTGTGGCGGTCGATGCGCGGCTTGCCGCCGCCGGGAAGCCGCTGACCCTGTGGGCCACCAAAGCCGCGCCTCAGGGGGAGCCGTATGACGCGGCCTGGCTGAAGCGGACAAACACCCTGCACCCGCGGAAGTACACGGTGGAAAGCGACCCGCAGGGTGACAGGGAACTGGCCGAATACGAATTCGAAGTCGAGCCGTTCAGCATGGTCACGGCCACCACCCTGAGCGATGTAACGGTGTCGCCCTTGCCGTCGACCGCCGAGGGCGGCAGGTCGGTGCTTGACGTCGATGCCGCGCGAGGCGTGTTGTATGCGGATGATTTTCGCTATGAGTCCGAACCCGAGGTGCCGGTGTTCAAACGCGACGCGCTGGTGAACGAATCGTATCTGTCGTCCCGTGGCGGCGACGCCGGTGCCACGCCGCGATTCACCACCGACAGCAACGGCGCCTTCGAAGTCGTGCCGGACGTCGACCGCGGGCGCGTGCTGCGCCAGCAGATCGATCGCGTTCACGCCGGCAACGCCTGGATCGAGGGGGAGCCGCGGACGGCGATCGGAGATATGCGCTGGACGAACTACCGCGTGTCGGTGGATGTGTGCTTCGAGCCGTATCGGGGTCGCGCCCCCTATGTGCTGCTTGGCGCCAGGGAGATGGCCGGCAACAAGTTCACCTCCGATGTCTGCGGCTATGACGTTAAACTGCAGGCGGACGGCAACTATCTGCTGCGTCGATTCGGAGACGAAAAGCGTCGCGGGCATTACGAGGACCTGCGGCTTCGAGCGCTTGAAGCCGGCACCCAGCCGTTCCGAAAGGGGCCGAACGTGTGGAACACCGTGGCCCTGCAGGTGGCGGATAATGTGGTGACGATGTTCGTCAATGACGCCAAAATCGCCGAATGGGTCGATGACGCGCCGCAGTCGGCGGGCCGCGTGAATCTCGGAACCAGCTTCGACCACGTGCGGTTCTCGAACCTGCGGGTGGAGCGCGTCGCCGGTCTGAGCCCGTACTATTCCGAGTTGATCGACGATCTGCATCTGACGAGCTGGGACGATACGACCACCCCGGTGCTGGTGTACGAGGGCGAATGGCTGCATGAAACCGGCAAGGGCATGTACGACTACAACCGCACCACCAGCACGGCGCTGTCGGCCGGTGCGCGTGTCAGCGTCGAATCCGACGCGCATGGCATCGACGTTTTTGGCCGCAGCAGCGGCAAGGCGTTGCTGAACGTCTATGTGGACGGCGAATTGGTCGCCGACGCGCAGCCGGTGCATGCCACCGACGGAGCGTTGCGCTGCGAGTTCCAGGCGCATGACCTGCCCGTCACGGAGGGGTCCGCCGGCGCGCATAGCGAGGGCGATCCGGATGAGGGCCGCCATGTCATTACGTTGGAAACCGCCACTGACGAACCGTTCCATCTGGACGCCATCGGCGTGCTGCGATAGTCGTGGGCCGGCGCATGCGCGAGGAAGGCATGCGCCGGCGCCTCGCCGACTGTGACACGCCAGGATTGCGTACAGTCGCACCGGTCGCGTAGTCTAATCCTCTGTAAACCACAGACCGTTGGTTGAGTATGCGTGAGTATATTCCGAAGTTTGGTTCGCCAGGCCAGCGCAGGTTGAGACATGATTGCTGTCAAGAGGCTGAGGCCTGCTTGAGATTGGTTATTGCTCTGCCTGTGCGCAGGGCATTTTTTATGCCCGCGGCAAGGCCTTCCATGCGGATCGACGGTCGATTAAGGAAGGAACGCCATGAAGAGGCCCGAAAAGGAAGCGGTGGTTGCCCAGCTTACGGAACAGTTCCGTAACGCTGACGCTGTCTACCTGACCGAGTACCGCGGGCTTACCGTTCCGCAGATTTCCGATCTGCGTGAAAAGCTAGGCCGCGATACTTCCTACACTGTGGCAAAGAACACGCTGGCACGCATCGCCGCCAAGGAAGCGGGCATCGAGGGTCTCGACGAGATTCTCGCTGGCCCGACCGCCATCACCTTCGTGCATGGTGACTTCG
>ERZ808240.1224-NODE-1224-length-32395-cov-7.158132_pt1 | contig 32395 bp, 26 predicted proteins | sample MGYA00521084_ERZ808240 | MGnify/ENA primary metagenome ERZ808240 (study PRJEB31516, sample SAMN03275571) | gut metagenome | biome: mammalia-associated habitat; material: feces | host: Papio cynocephalus | place: Kenya | collected 2012-08-06 ... | reverse complement strand
CAGCACGTCGGAACGGTTGGATTCGTCGGCGGCCACCTTGATGAGCACCAGCTCGCGCTCCACTGTGGTGTCCGGATGAAGCTCCACGATCTTGAGCACATGCAGCAGCTTGTTAAGCTGCTTGATGATCTGTTCGAGCGGCGCGGCGTCCACATCGGCCGTGACGGTCACGCGCGAGATGTCCGGCCGCTCGGTGGGCGAGACGGACAGCGAATTGATATTGAACGCACGACGGGCGAACAGACCGGCGATACGGGCCAGTACGCCCGGCCGGTTCTCCACGAGCACCGAAAGCGTGTGGCGCTCGGAACCGGGCTGGGAGGCGGGGTAAACAACTGCCATGGGATTCTCCTTCAACGCTTGAATGCTATGCCGCCGGGCTACTTGTTGCTCGCGGTGCCGTCGCGGTGCGCCAGGGGGTTGACGCCCGGACGGTAGGTCACGGTGTCGTTCGACGCGCCGGCGGATACCATCGGCCATACCATTGCGTCCTTGAACACGCGGAAGTCGATCAGCACCGGGCGGTCGTTCACCTCGTTCGCGCGCTTGATGGCGTCGACGGCCTGTTCCGGCGTGAACGCGCGCAGTCCCAGGCATCCGTAGGCTTCGGCCAGCTTGACGAAATCCGGCACGTCGAAGAACTCGTCGCTTGGGGTGTCTTCGCGGGCCTCGCCGTCAAGCAGATTGGTCTGCGAGTAATGATGGTTGTAGAACAGTGTCTGCCACTGGCGGACCATGCCGTACACGGAATTGTTGAGGATGGCGATCTTCACCGGCACACGGTCGAGGAAGGCCGCCGCCAGCTCCTCCGAGGTCATCTGGAAGGAGCCGTCGCCGTCGATCAGCCACACGGGCTTCTTGGCGTCGAATTCGCGTTGCGAACCCACCAGGGCGCCCATGGCCGCCGGCAGACCGAAGCCCATGGTCCCCAGGCCTCCGGAGCTGATCCACGAATGCTGATGCTCGAAGTCGATCAGCTGCGCGGCCCACATCTGATGCTGGCCCACGCCGGTTACCCAGATGGTGGATTGGTCGGCGTGCTTCGACAACTGTTCGACCACCCATTGCGGCGACAGGGAGCCGTCTGTGGGCTGATCCTCCGGTTCGTCGTAATGGATCGTGTACTTCGACTTGAGGTCGTTGAGGAAATCCCACCATGGCGTGAGATCCGGCTTGCCCTGGATCGCCTGCTCGCGCTCGATCTGCGGAATGAGATCGGTGAGCACCTGCTTGACATCTCCGACGATCGGCACGTCGGGAACGCGGTTCTTGCCGATTTCGGCGGGATCGATGTCAATGTGGATCACTCGCGCGGCGGGGGCGAAGGCGTCAAGCTTGCCGGTCACTCGGTCGTCGAAGCGGGCGCCGATGGCCACGAGAAGATCGCACCGCTGCACGGAGCCCGTGGCGGCGATGGTGCCGTGCATGCCGAGCATGCCGAGGTTCTGCGGATTGGAATCCGCCACCACGCCTCTGGCGGGCATGGTGGTGACGATCGGGGCTCCGGTCACTTCGGCCAGCTTGGCCACCTGCTCGCCCGCATCGGAGCGGACCGCGCCGCCGCCGACATAGAGCACCGGGCGGTAGGACTGGGAGAACAGCTTGGCCGCGTCGCGCAGCACATGGCCGTGCGGTTTGGTGGTGGGGTTGTAGCCGGGCAGAATCATGCGTTGCGGCCACGAGTAGTACATTTCGCCGGTCTGGGCCGTTTTGGTCAGGTCCACAACCACCGGGCCGGGGCGGCCGGTGCTGGCGATGTAATGCGCCTCGGCGAGCACGCGCGGAATATCCTGTGCGCGGGTGACGAGGTAGGAGTGCTTGGCGACCGGGTAGGTGATGCCCACGATGTCGGCTTCCTGGAAGGCGTCGGTGCCGATGGCCGGCACGCCCACCTGGCCGGTGATGACGATCATCGGCACGGAATCCATATTGGCGTCCGCGATGGCGGTGACCACATTGGTGGCGCCGGGGCCGGAGGTGACCAGACACACGCCCACGCGACCGGTGGCCACGGCATAGCCCTCGGCGGCATGGCCGGCCGCCTGCTCGTGGCGCATGAGCACAAAGCGGAATTTGGTGTCGTCGTTGATCTGATGATATACAGGCAGAATCGCTCCGCCGGGGATGCCGAACACGTCCTGAACGCCCAGGTCCTCCAGCGAACGGACCAGAGCCTGGGCGCCGGTCATCTTCTCGCCGTCCACAATCGTCTGCTTGTCGGCAGTCGGAGTGGGTTTAGGCAGGGCGCTGAACGCCTGCAAAGGGGTGGGTGTAGCCATGATGCCTCTCTCCAGCAAACTCGGATTCACGGGCAGGTATGCCCGAAAGGATGCGCGACGTCGGTAACTGCTTGTGGCAAAGGCCGCGCTTCGTATGCAACCAGTGTAAGCGCGGGGCCGAACAGATGTTAGCGCTGCTTGGCCTTTTGCCGGTCGTCAAGCGTATGCCACGCCATTTCGGCGGCGGCCAGTTGGGCCTTGCGCTTCGACGTGCCCTTGCCGATGCCGATGATTTCGTCCTTGGGGCCGATGGTGGCCTTGGCGGTGAATTCGAGGGCGTATTCCGGGCCTTCCACGCGCATGCGATAGCGCGGTTCGTCGAGCTTCATCTGATGCGCCTTGACGCTCAGCGAGGTTTTCCAATCCAGTGCCGGGCCCTCGGTGGCGACTTCGGCCAGGGTGTCGTCGATCAGATGGTGAATGACCTTGCGGGCCTCGTCGATGCCATGCTCCACGAAGGTCGCGCCGATCAGCGATTCCACAATGTCGCATAGGATCGAGCTTTTTTCGGCGCCGCCCTGTTCGGCCTCCCCGTGCCCCAGCAGGATGAAGGGGCCGACCTGCAGCTTTTCGCGCGCGATCTTCGACAGCGATTCCTCCGAGACCGCCTTGGCGCGGATCTTGGCGAGCTGGCCTTCGGTCATATCGGGGTGCGTGGTGAACAGCGTCTCGGTGACCACCAGTTCAAGCACGGCGTCGCCGAGGAATTCCAGACGTTCGTACTGTTTGACTCCTTCATGCTCGTGGGCGAAGGAGCGGTGGGTGAGCGCCTCCACCAGCAGCGCGGGGCTGATGCGCGTGCCGAGGCGGTCGAGCAGTTCGTTAACGGGCGCTTGTTTCTCGAATTCCACAGTCATAAGTCATATCCCTAGTAGTGTGCGCGGACTTGGGAGGCAGCGGTGTCGGGCGCCGCCGGGGTAACAAAAAGCCCCGCCACCCGTCGATGGCAGGGCTTGCATGAGCTTCGATCAAGCGCGACTCACTTGGTGTGGGCGGACTTGATGGCGGAGCGGTAGACGCGGCCGCGGAAGGAACCGCAGTTCGGGCACGCCAGGTGAGGCAGTGCGGGGGCACCGCAGTTCGGGCAGGCGGCGGTCTGCACAGCAGACGCCTTCCAGTTCGCGCGACGCGAATGCGTGTTGGCGCGCGAGGTCTTGTACTTAGGCAGAGCCATGATTTATTCCTCTTTTATCGTTCGAACGAAAATGAGCTTAAGCGTTCAGTAGTGTAGCGCAGGTTCTGAACTTTGTCCAATCGCATGGACCGCCCATTCCGTCGCCTACTGCTGTTCGGCTTCCAGCTTGGCTTTGAAATCGGCCAGGGCGGCGAATCGAATGTCCGTGACGTCGTGGTGATGATCCGGATGCTCATTGAGATTCAGGCCGCATTGCGAGCACAGTCCCAGGCAATCCGGCTTGCACAGTGGCTGCAGGGGCAGGGCCTCGACCAGCGAATCGCGCAACAGTGCCTCAAGATCGGCGAATGCGCCGTCGGACGACAGTGGATAGATGTCCTCCGATTCGTCCTCGCCGGCGATGATGTCCACTTCGTCGCCGTTGCGGTCGCCATGGCTGTCACGCGAATCCGTGAAGGGGAAGAACGCGGTGACGTCGGTGACCCAATCATGTTCGATGGGCTTGAGACACCGCGTGCATTCGGCGTGCGCCGGCGCCGTGATGCGGCCGGTGAAGATCAGTCCGTCCACAATCGATTCGAAATTGCCGGACACGGCGACGTCATCGCCTTCGGTGACACCGATCACTTCGTCGCCGATGCCGCTGGGCGCGGGGAACGTCCGATCCAGTTGCTTGCTTTGTCCCGGACGGCCGGCGATCTGCGCGACCGGCACCGCCCAGGGCGAATCTTCGATGCGAGCCATCTGTTATGCCTCCTGCTGATTGTCCGCCTGATCGTTCGCGCCCTGCACGGCGGCCTGCGTGGCCGCGTAATCCTGCGCGGCCCGCTGTTGGCGCGTGTACAGCACGTTCAGTCCCGCCTGCACATCCTGCTTGAGCTTATCAAGTTGCTGGTCAAGCGATTCCATCACGTCGACGCAGTATTTGTCGGCGCCGTTGGTCAGGTGGTCGGCCTTCGACTGTGCGGTGTCCATGGTGATGCGCGCCCTGGTTTGGGCGAGGGCGACCACGTTCTCCTGTCCGGCGAGGAATTGCGCCTGGTCGTTCGCATCCTTGATCATGCCGGCGGCGCGGGACTGGGCCGCGGCGATGATCGCGTTGGCCTGGGTCTGCGCGCCCTCGAGACGGCGTTCGGCCTCGCGCATCAAAGCGCTGGCGCGTTCGAGCTGCACGGGCAGCATCTTCTTGAGCTCTTCGAGCTGCTCGGTCAGTTCCCCGCGATCCACTTTCACCAAATTCGGCTGGAACAGGGGGGTCTGGGCCTCGTCCAGCGTGGCTTCGATGCGGTCCAGAATGTCGTACACCGTGGTGAACTCATTGCGTGACTGCGCGCTTTGCGGGTCGAAATGCTCTTCCGAGGCATTGGCGCGTAGATCCGGAAGCTCCGGGATGGCCGCATGACGTGGCTTGCGGTCGCTCGGCGCGGCCGGTTCGGCTGGCTCTCGTGGGGGTTCCGGCGCCGCCTGGGCTGGTGATGCCGTCGGGATCGGGGCCGGGGCGCTTGCCGCGTGCTCGATATGCTCCACCGGGGCGAAGGGCAGCGGCTGAGGTGCCGGTATGGCGTCGGTGGCCGGCGAAACCGGTTTGGCGTCGTTCGTGCCGTCGTTCCGGGCGAAGGACTGCGCGTCGATGTCGGCGATGGAACTCACCTCAATCGTGCGCGCCTCGCCGGTGTCGTCGTCCTGATCGGCGTTCGCGGCGCCGCCGGCAGGCTCCGAATGCGTCAGATCAAGAGGGGAAAACTGCGTGGTGGGCAGGTCGTTGGCCATCAGCGGCTCCTTTCCTTGCGCACGGCTTCCTCGAGCATCGTCACGACGCAGCTGGGAACCATGCCGGTGACGTCGCCGCCGTGCCGAACCACATCCTTGACGATCGAGCTGGAAATGTGCTCGAGCACCGGATTGGCCGGCAGGAACAGCGTTTCGATGCCGGCGAGCTTGCGATTCACCAGCGCCATGCCCAGTTCGGCTTCGTAGTCGCCGTTCTGCCGCAGCCCCTTGACGATTACCTCCGCGCCAACCTGCTGGCAGTATTCGGTGATCAGTCCGCTGGTGGACGCGACCTTGACGTTGGGGAAGCCGTCCTTGTCGAGGGCGCGGCGGATCACATCGGTGCGCGTTTCAACGGAGAACATCGGCGTCTTCGCCGCATTGATGGCCACCACCACGTGAACTTCGTCAAAGAATTTGGCACAACGTTCGATGACGTCCAAATGTCCCGCGGTGACGGGATCGAACGAACCTGGGCATACTGCGATTGTCATACGACCCAGCCTACCGCGCACCGGCGAAAGAACGCCGCCGATGAACAAGTTGGCGGCGATGGGGATTCGGCCCGCCTTGCGCCGGCGAGGGAACGGGAGGCATTGGCGCCGTCTGACGTTTGGCGCGGCGTACGGCCTATGATGGAGTCATGAGCATGTTCGATGATGATTTGTCCGATCCGCTGGCGCCGCTGTCCACTCCCGACCAGGGTACGGGCACGGCTGTTTTGGAGCGCCCGGAGACGCAGGAGGAGACCAACAGGGATGACGGCGGGGATGCGGATCGCTTCGCGCATTACGTGTCGAAGGAACGCATCGCCGAATCGAGAATGACCGGCCGTCCCGTGGTCGCGCTTTGCGGCAAGGTGTGGGTGCCCAAGCATGACCCCAGCCAATACCCCGTGTGCCCCGACTGCAAGCGCATCTATGACGAGATGACGCGCTAGGTGCCCGTATATGCCGCCGGTATGCCCGATATCGGCGGATGAGCGCGGGAGATATGACGACGGCCCGGCGCCTCGATGAGAGGAACGCCGGGCCGTCGTCACCGTTGGCGTGGCAGCCGTCCGATCAGGACAGCGCCTCGCGGTACTTGGCGATCATCTCGTCGTATTCGGCGGCGGTGAGGTATGTGCGGTTGGGGTTCATGGCGAAGGTGCTGCCCCATTCGAACGGGTCGGACTGGTACTTCGGCACCAGGTGGAAGTGCAGGTGGCGGCCGGTGTCGCCGTAGGCGCCGTAGTTGACCTTGTCGGGGTTGAACAGCTTGTGCACCGCCTCGGCGACGCGGTTGACGTCTTCGAAGAAGGCCGCGCGGTCTTCTTGCGAGAGCTCGGTGATCTCGCCGACATGGAACTTGGAGGCCACGATCACACGACCGGGGTGGCTTTGCTCCTTGAACAGCACCAGCTTGGACGCCGGCAGGTCCATGATCTTAATGCCGAATTCGTCGAGCAGTGCGCCTTCGTCGCAGTAGCTGCAGGGTTCGTGTTCACTCATGTGTTCTCCTTTGATGGTCGAGTGATGACGCTCACCAGTGTACGTCAGGAGGGGTGGCGCCCGGTAGCGCCATAGCGTTTCCGGGCGGCCTGTCAGAGCACGGTGATCTGCGTGGGGATCACCGGCTCGCCCTTCATCAGGGACTGCGCGGTGACCGGCAGTTCGGCGAGGGCCTTGGCGCGGTATTCGTGCGCCGTCATGATCGCGTCGTGACCCTGCCACCGGGAGTCGATCTGGCCGTGGTCCACGTAATCCACCAGCAGGTTCTTCCATGCGGGGTCGCTCCGGTAGGCGGCGAGTTTGCTCTCGGATCCGGAGATCACATGCTCGCAGTCGGCCAGACCGTATTCGTATGAACGGAAGGCGAGCTTGCGGCCGGGGACGGTGGCCTTGTCCTTGCTCTTCTTGGCGACCGGGGTCATCACGCCGTCCGCGCCCTCGCGCTCGGTGAGCTTGTACACCATGGCGCAGGTGGGGGCGCCGGAACCGGTGACCAGCATGGTGCCCACGCCGTAGGAGTCCACGGGCGCGGTCTGCAGGGCGGCCAGCGCGTATTCGTCGAGGTCGTTGGTCACGGTGATGGTGGTGTTGGTGGCGCCGAGCGCGTCGAGCTGGTTGCGCACGCGCTGGGCCAGGGAGGCGAGGTCGCCGGAGTCGATGCGCACGCCGCCGAGCTGGGGTCCGGCCACCTCCACGGCTGTTTTCACGGCCTCTTCGATGTTGTAGGTGTCGACCAGCAGCGTGGTGTTTTCTCCAAGCGCGGCGATCTGCGAGGCGAAGGCCTGGCGTTCGTCGTCGTGCACCAGCGTGAAGCAGTGGGCGGCGGTGCCGATGGCCTTGAGCCCATAGATCTGCGCGGCCAGCAGGTTGGCGGTGCCCTGGAACCCGCCGACCACTGCGGCGCGCGCGGCTGCCACGGCGGCCCATTCGTTGGTGCGGCGGCCGCCCATGTCCATGCAGGGGCGGTCTTTGGCCGCGGACACCATGCGGCTTGCGGCCGAGGCGACCGCGGAATCGTAGTTGAGCATGCTCAGCAGCAGCGTCTCCAGCAGCGTGCACTCGCCGAAGGTGCCTTCCACCTGCAGAATGGGGGAGTTCGGGAAGAACATTTCGCCTTCGCGGTAGCCCCTGATCGACCCGGAGAAGTGGTAGTTCTCCAGCCACTTGATGGTTTCGGGCGAGACGACGTGGCGGTCGGCGAGGAATTTGAGGTCCTCGTCGGACAGGTGGAAGTGCTCGAGGGCGTCGAGGATGCGCCCGACGCCGGCGACCACGCCGTAGCGGCGTCCTTCGGGCAGATGCCTGGTGAAGATCTCGAAGACGCATTGGCGGTCGGCGGTGCCGTCTTTCAGGCATGCGTCCAGCATGGTGTATTCGTACATGTCGGTCATGAGGGCCGGGGAGTAATCGGTGTAAGCGCCCATATGAGTCTTCTTTCGATTGATGCGTCGGTGCGCCGGCCGTCGGGTCGGCTTATTGCACAGTTGCCCAACAGCGTACTCTGACCGCGGCGGTTTGACGTATGGTCATCTGCGTGTTGGACCGTCCGGCCCCCGTCAGGGATGCCGCTAGGGTGAGTGCTATGAGATTTGTTGCGGGCGTTTTCCGGTTGGCCATTGCGTTCTTTGCGATCGCGGGCACCTATCCCACGTGGACGGGCGCGCGTCCATGGGACTGGGTGTATTTCACCAACCAGTCGAATATGGTGCTTGGTTTTGTGATGCTGTGGGCGGGTGCGGCGAGCCTGATCAAGGGGGTCCAGCCGCCGGCGTGGCTGAAGGGCTGCATCACGTTGTATATCGCGATCACCGGTCTGGTGGCGTGGCTTGTGCTGCCTCCCGCGGTGATGGGCCCGTCCACCGCGTATGTGCTCGGGATTCCCGCGCCGACGATGGTGCATGTGATCGCCCCCATAATGGCCGTTGCCGATTTTGTGCTGTTTGACGAGCATCGTCGCTTCGCGTGGCATTACACGCTGAGTTGGCTGCTGTATTTCCCCGTGTATTTGGCGCTTGTGCTGATTCGCGCGGCGGTGTTCACCGATCAGCCGCTGTCGTCCGGCGAGATGTACCCGTATTCGTTTGTGGATTTGGCCACATTGGGCTGGGCGCGGCTCGGGGAGAACGTGGTGACGTATCTTGCCGTGTTCTTTGTGCTTGGGCTGGTGCTGTTCCTGATCGACAAGATCCTGCCGAAGCGTCCGCTGCTCGGGTGAAGTGCCGTGCCGGTGCTAGGGTGCGGAAAGGAAGTCGTCAGGGCTGTCAGGGAGGTATGTGATGGCGGAGATTAGGGATTTGCTGGCTGGTTCGGGCACGGTGGTGCGTCCCGACGGCCGTACGGTCGATGAGTTGCGTCCGGTGTCGATCCAGCGTCATTTCACCGACGCTCCGGAGGGTTCGGTGCTGATTTGCTGTGGCAATACGCGCGTGATGTGCACGGCCACGTTCACGGCCGGCGTGCCGCGGTGGCGCAAGGATTCCGGGCTCGGCTGGGTGACTGCGGAGTATGCGATGCTGCCCCGGGCCACCTCGGAGCGCACCGATCGCGAGTCGGTGAAGGGCAGGATCGGCGGTCGCACGCATGAGATCAGCCGTCTGATCGGCCGCTGCCTGCGTGGCGTGGTGGATATGAAGGCGCTGGGGGAGAACCAGATTCAGATCGACTGCGATGTGCTGCAGGCCGATGGCGGTACGCGCACCGCTTCGATCACCGGCGCGTATGTGGCTCTGGTGGACGCGCTGCACTGGGCCGAGCGCAAGCGTCTGATCCGTTCCGCCGACCGCGTGCTGAACGACTGCGTGTCCGCGGTGTCGGTTGGCGTGATCAACGGCACGCCGATGCTGGACCTGCCGTATATCGAGGACAGCCAGGCTATGACCGACATGAATGTCGCGATGACCGGGGCCGGCAAGTTCATCGAGATTCAGGGCACTGCCGAGCATCGTCCCTTTGACCGCGACGAGCTCAACGTGCTGCTTGATCTTGCGGCCAAGGGCAATAGGGAATTGCAGGCAGCCCAGCGCAAGGCGCTGTCCGAGGACTGAGCCCGTCGACGTCGTCGGCGGCACGGTGCGATTGGCAAACAAGCGCGATTGGCAAACAAATAGGCCAAACAGGTAGGCAATTGGCAGATGGGCGAGGGGAGTGACGATGTCCGATACGATCACCGTGGTGGTGGCCACGCATAACGAGGGCAAGCTGGTGGAGATCCGCAGGATCCTCGATGAGGGGCTTGGCGGGGATGCAGCGCGCATCTCGTTGAAGTCCGCCGGTTCGTTGGGTCTGGACGATCCTGTGGAAACGGGCGTGACCTTTGAGGAGAATGCGCTGCTCAAGGCCCGTGCCGCCGCCGCGCAGACCGGTTTGCCGGCCATCGCCGACGATTCGGGGCTGGTGGTGGACGTGATGGGTGCCGCCCCGGGCATTCTGTCGGCGCGATGGGCCGGGGCCCATGGCCACGATGCGGCTAACAACGCGCTGCTGCTCGCTCAGCTTGACGACATTCCGGATGCCAGGCGCACCGCCCGCTTCCGCTGCGCCGCCGCGCTGGTGGTTCCCGCCGTCTCGCGGGGTGAGGGTTCCGGCGATGACGATGCCGAAGGCGCCGCGGAGCCGCGCGAAACGGTTGAATTGGGCGAGATGCCGGGGATGGTTATTCGCAGGCCGCGTGGCGAGCGCGGTTTCGGCTATGACCCGATTTTCGTGCCCGATGATCAGCCTGGGCGTACCAGCGACGACCCGGACCATGAGGGCGAGCCGCTCACCTCGGCTGAGATGACCCCCGCCGAGAAGAATGCGATCTCCCACAGGGGCAAGGCGCTCAGGGCCCTGGTCCCCGCTCTGGAATCACTGCTTAAATAGATGGCCGCTCGATGCTCAATGGCCGCCGACTGTCTTGCGGCGGCTTCGCCATTTCGTGAAGTGCGCGAGATGGGACTTGAACCCACACGTCAAAGACACAGGAACCTAAATCCTGCGCGTCTACCAATTCCGCCACTCGCGCGAACCCGGGGCCTCGGTTGATCGGACCTCATATGCAAAACCCTAGGCTTGCCGGCGAAGCGGTGCGCCTAGGGTGCTGCTGGAGCCACTTGTCAGAATCGAACTGACGACCTGCTCATTACGAGTGAGCCGCTCTACCGACTGAGCTAAAGTGGCGTTCGGCTCGGCGGGCATACGCCAGCCGTGCACAAAAATATGATTGTACCGTATGCTCTCGATTTGTCGAATCGGCCCGGTGCGGCGAAAATGGGTGTCATGAGCATCGGCGAGTTTGACGATTTCTATGCGATCATCCCTGCGGGCGGCACGGGCACGCGGCTGTGGCCGTTGTCGCGCGCCGCGTGCCCCAAGTTTCTTTATGATTTGCTGGGGTCCGGACGGTCCATGCTGCAGGCGACGTTTGATCGGCTGACGCCGTTGGCCGGTGCCGGCCATGTGGTGGTGTCCACGGGCGCGCAGCATGAGGCCGCCGTGCGCGAGCAGTTGCCGCAGCTGGGCCCGCAGAATCTGTTCACCGAACCGGTGCCGCGCGATTCCATGGCCGCCATTGCGCTGGCCACGACCGTGCTTGCCAGGAGGCATGGTCGCGATATCGTCGTCGGTTCGTTTGCGGCCGACCATGTGATTCGCGACAATCGGGCCTTTGCCGAGTCGGTGCGTCAGGCTATCGCCGCCGCGCGGGCCGGCTATGTGACCACGATCGGCATTGCCGCCACGCGTCCTTCGACGGCGTTCGGCTATATCCGCCAGGGGCGGTCGTTGGCGGATCGGATCCCGGACGCCCCGGATGCCCGTATTGTGGAGCGATTCGTCGAGAAACCGGATGCGGCCACCGCGCTCGCGTACTTGTCGACGGGCGACTATCGCTGGAACGCCGGCATGTTCGTGATGCGCGCCGATGTGCTGCTCGACCGGCTGCGTGAATTCAAGCCTGAGCTCGCCGAGACGATCGACCGCATCGCCGATGCATGGGTGGACGGTCCCGACGCCCGTTTGGTGGCGATGGACCGGTATTGGCCCGGTCTGGAGAAAATCGCCGTTGACTATGCGATCGCGGAGCCGTTGTCGCTGGCCGGGGGCGTGGCCGTGGTGCCGGGCGGTTTTGGCTGGGATGATGTCGGTGATTTCAATTCGCTGGCCGCTTTGCTGCCAAGTGTGACGCGCACGAATGTCAAGATCGCGGGAGATGCGGAGCGGGTGTCGTGTCTTGATTGCGCCGGGGACGTGGTGGTTCCCGGGTCCGGTCGTCTGGTCGCGTTGCTGGGCGTGGATGATCTGGTGGTGGTGGACACCCCGGATGTGCTGCTGGTGGCACCTCGCGCCCGTAGCCAGGAGGTTAAGGACATGGTGGCGCATGTGCGTGAATCCGGGCATGTCGACGTGTTGTGACCGGCTGGGTTCCGCCGCAATGGTCGGAGGGTGTCGGCCGCATCACATCTGTGCGGTTCTGTCCGCTTTTGTGAGTATCTTAGCTATTGGAAGGAAGCAGCATGATGGCTGGTTTCACCGGCCGACGTGTTTGTTTTCACGAGATATGAAAGGACCGACATATGGCCATCAATCCGCCCGTTGACGCCACCCAGACCCCCGCCTGGGCCGCTCTGCAGAAGCATTACGACGAACTCAACGCCGAGGGAATCAGCCTCAAGCAGTGGTTCGCCGAGGACCCGGAGCGCGTCGAGAAGCTGAGCTTCGACGCCGGCGATCTGCACTTCGACCTCTCCAAGAACCTCATCAAGCCCGAAACCCTGCAGCTGTTCGCCAATCTGGCCAAGGACGTCAAGCTCGACGAACGCATCCAGCAGATGATCTCCGGCGTGCACATCAACAACACCGAGGATCGCGCCGTGCTCCACACCGCGCTGCGCCGCCCGGTCGAGGACGAGGGCAAGTACATCGTCGACGGACAGGACACGGTCAAGGATGTGCGTGACACCCTCGATAAGATCTACGCCTTCGCCGACAAGGTCCGTTCCGGCGAATGGAGGGGCGTGTCCGGCAAGCGGATCACGACCGTCGTCAACATTGGCATCGGTGGTTCCGACCTGGGCCCCAACATGGCCTATGAGGCGCTGAAGCCGTACGCCGACGCCGGCATCTCCGCCCGCTACATCTCCAACATCGATCCGAACGATCTGGCCGAGAAGACCAAGGGACTTGATCCGCAGACCACTCTGTTCATCATCGTGTCCAAGACCTTCACCACGTTGGAGACCCTGACCAACGCCCGCGAGGCCCGCACCTGGCTGCTTGAGGGACTGAAGGCCGCCGGTGCCATCGACGGCTCCGACGCCCAGAACGCCGACGCCATCAAGAAGCATTTCGTCGCCGTGTCCACCGCGCTCGACAAGGTCGAGGCCTTCGGCATCGACCCGGAGAACGCCTTCGGCTTCTGGAACTGGGTCGGCGGCCGCTATTCCGTCGATTCCGCCGTCGGCACCTCGCTGGCCGTGGTGCTCGGCCCGGCCCGCTTCGAGGAGTTCCTGCATGGCTTCCACGAGATCGACGAGTACTTCGTCAACACCCCGTTCGAGAAGAACGTGGTCGCCCTGCTCGGCCTGCTGAACGTGTGGTATCGCAACTTCTTCAAGGTCGCCGCCCACGCCGTGCTGCCGTACGACCAGTACCTGCACCGCTTCCCGGCATACCTGCAGCAGCTGACCATGGAGTCCAACGGCAAGTCCATCCGCTGGGACGGCACCCCCGTCACCACCGAAACCGGCGAGATCTTCTGGGGCGAGCCGGGCACCAACGGCCAGCATGCCTTCTACCAGCTGATCCACCAGGGCACGCAGCTGATCCCGGCTGATTTCATCGCCTTCGTTAACACCCCGAACCCCGCCAAGGACGGCGATCAGGACGTGCACGAGTTGTTCCTGGGCAACTACTTCGCCCAGACCAAGGCCCTCGCGTTCGGCAAGACCGCCGACGAGGTGCGCGCCGAGGGCACTCCGGAGCCGATCGTTCCGGCCCGTGTGTTCGAAGGCAACAAGCCCACCACGTCGATTCTCGGCGTGTCCCTGACCCCGTTCGCGCTCGGCGAGCTGATCGCCCTGTATGAGCACATCACCCTGGTCGAGGGCACTGTGTGGGGATTGGATTCCTACGATCAATGGGGTGTGGAGCTCGGCAAGCAGCTGGCCAAGCAGATCACCCCCGCCATCTCCCAGGATGACGAGGCCCTGGCCGCTCAGGATGCCTCCACCCAGTCTCTGATCAGGTTCTACCGCAAGCACAGGGAGTTCTGATTCGTCGGAACGCCAATCGGCAATAAATGACAATGTGCCTTCCCCGCACGCTGCGGGGAAGGCACATGTGGTTGTGGGAGGGGCGTCAACGGCATAAACCGGCCGGATGGCTGCGCGTGTCCGGCCGCCGGCGTATCAGCGCGCCGGAGCCGGACCGGTCGAATCGCGGACGATGAGATCGGCTTTCACCAGATCGACGCCATGCTCGGAATGATTGGACTGCGGGGCCTCCATCTCGCCGAGCAGCGCCAGCAGACGCTTGGCGGCCCCGATTCCCAGTTCCCCGAAACGCTGGCGTACCGTGGTCAGCGGCGGCAGATAGTTGTCGGCGCCGGGAATGTCGTCGAAACCGACCACGCTGACGTCCTGCGGCACGCGCAAGCCATGCTCGTGCAGCGCCCGCAGCGCCCCCACGGCCTGATTGTCGTTGGCTGCGACGATGGCGGTGGGCAGCGGCTCCCCGGCGGCCTGATATTCGTCGATGGCGGAGCCCACCGCCAGATAGGCGTCGTTGGCGTCCCAGGACGCGTCGTGAAGATAGTGGGTGGCGATGGACAGCTCGTTGGCGTAACGCGTCCAGGAGACCTGCCGGGTGACGGCGTCGCGCCAATTGTCCGGCCCCGGGACGTACATCGCGTGGCGGTGGCCGAGTCCGGCCAGCAGATCCGCGATGTCGTGCATGGCCGAACTCTGGTCGATGCCCATCAGGGCGATGTGGCTGTTGCCCGTGGCCGTCACCGCTTCGGCGATGGACACGCCGCCGTGGGTGGAGGTGAGGATCACGCGCGGCACCACCGCATCCATGCGCAGCGCTGCGAGCAGCATCTCGTCGGTGGGGGTGATGAACACGAAGGCGTCCACGTCCTGTTCGCTGAAGCTCCGGGACGCCGAACGGAACCCATGGCTGGAGAACTCGGCTTCGGGGACGATCGCCACCGACAGGAACATGTCGTGGCGGCGGATGCCGGTTTCGATCGAGGCGAGCGTGTTGATGGGGCCGAAGTAGTTGATCGAGCTGGCGATCAGGCCGATGGTGCGCGACCGGTTGGAGGCCAGGGCTCGCGCGGAGTTGGAGCGCCGGTATCCGAGCTGCGCGATGGCCTGCTCGACTTTCAGCCGGGTGGCGGCCGAGACGTCGGGGGAGTTGTTGACCACGCGCGATACCGTCTGATGGGATACGCCGGCGATTTTGGCGACCTCGAACATGGATGGGCGTTTGCCGCCGTTGCGTCTTCCGTTGACGCCGTTCATATATCTCTGCTTCTTCCCGTGTGCGTGTACTGCGACTTCCTCAGCTTACACGGTGTGCGATGGAGGTGTGAACGATCACATCAAATGCCAACTGACGCGATGCAGCGGTGTCGGGCCGAGCTCGGCGATGGCGGCCCTGTGCGCGGCCGACCCGTACCCCTTGTTGCTGGCCCAGCCGTATGCGGCCCATTCGGGGTGCGCGCGCGCGAGGTCCTTCATGAGGTGGTCTCTGGTGACCTTCGCGATCACCGCCGCGGTGGCGACGGTCGCGCAGTGCTGGTCGCCTTTGACCTTGGTGCGCACATGCGGCGCGAAGGGTATCGCGGGGGCGTCGAAGGTGCTGACCGCCTTGGTGATGTAGTCGTATGGCCCGTCGAGAATGGCGCCCACGCGGGGTGACGGCCCGTCGGGAGCGTCGAGGTCGCCGAGTTCGTCCAGTGTCCGCTCGACCTGCTTCAGCGCTCTGAGCGCCGCCACGCCGAGTGCGTGCCCGATGCCCCATTCGTCGATTTCGTCATTTGACGACGACCCGACCGCCCAGGCCGTGCACCACTGGGTCAGCTCGTCGTATATCGCTTCGCGGCGGTGCTCGGTGAGCAGTTTGGAGTCGGCCACGCCCTGCGGCACGTCAATGGCGTCGGCGTTCAGATCGCATGTGCGAATGGCCGCGGCGCCCACCATGACCGGGCCGGCCAGCGCACCGCGACCCACTTCGTCGAAGCCGACGACAAAGTCGTACCCCTCGGCGGCCAGCTCGCGTTCCATGTCCAGCGTCGGGGTGATCACCGGCTCACGCTTCCCGATGGCACTTGGGCGAATACCTCGTGATGGGAGTCCAGCAGACCGATGCGGCTGATCGGCCAGTAGGTGAGTACGGCCTTGCCCGTTACATCGTCCAGGGGAACCAGACCGCCGTCGCCGTCGTCCTGATGGAAGCGGGAATCGGCGGAATGGGCGCGATTGTCGCCCATGACGAACACATGGCCGGCCGTGACGGTGACTTTGAACGAGAAGGAGCTCGGATCGCTGCCGGGACGCACATAGGCGCTTTCGTCCACCGCCACGCCGTTGATGGTGATCGGATAGCCGGCGCCGGCGCATTCCACCACATCGCCGGGCAGGCCGATCAGCCGCTTGATCAGATACCCGTTGCCGCCTTGCGTCTGCTCGTCGCCCAGCCAGTTCGCCGGGTCCTTGAACACCACGATGTCGCCTCGTTGCAGCTGCGAGGCCGGCAGGATCTTGGTGCTGATCGTCACCACGCGATCATCCGGTGCGATGGTGTCCATCATGGAACTTGAGGGGATCCAGTAGAGGGGAAACACGAAAATGCGCAGCAGCAGCACCACGGCGACGGGCACGCCGCACCATAGCAGCATGTCCTTGAGACCGAAGGAGTCGGTCGCCTTCGACGGCGCGGATCCGGGACGGCCGGTTCGGGCGTGCAGGCTGCGGGCGCGTCCGGGCATGGGGGACGGGTCGATGCCGTGGTCGGCTACCTGGAAGGTGTGATCGTCGCGCTCGGCGCCGAAATCGTCAGGCTGCATAACCCCTCCTTGACATAACGGTCTCAATCATACGCGGCGTCATGGCGTCCGATGCGGCGCTCGGCGGCGTTCGCAGGATTCCCGGTGCCGGGTCGGCGGGCGAACCGGTTCGAGTACAATGGCCGGAGCATGTGCCGGGGGCGGTTGCCGCAATGTCTTGGGCGTGCGTGCCAAAGGAGGTGTTCGATGGTCGGAATGCGCGATGTCGCCCGCCAGGCCGGGGTGTCGCTGAGTACGGTGTCGTTGGTGGTGAACGGCAGCGGGTATGTGTCCGCGCGGATGCGCGCCAGGGTCGAGGCCGCGATGAAATCCCTGAATTACGTTCCCAACGAGCTGGCTCGCAACCTGTACCGCAACCGCACCAATATGGTTGGTGTGATCGTGCCGACGGTTCGCCACCCGTTCTTCGCCACCATGGTGGCCGGGCTGCAGGGGCGTCTGTCCGAAGCCGGATTCCGCACGGTTCTGTGCTCGACCGCCGGTATGGGATCCGGCGAGGAGCGGTATGTGGACATGCTGCGTCGACGCATGATGGACGGGATCGTCATGGGCGGCCGCACGTCGCATCCCGCCGACTATTGGGCGTCGGTCAATCGGCCGATCGTGGCGTTCGGCCGATATCTGGGGCCGTCGATTCCGTCGGTCAGTTCCGACCACGAGCAGGGCGGCGAGCTGGCGGCCACCATGTTCGCGCTGTCCGGCGTGCGGCATGTGGTGGAGGTCGGCGGGCCGCGCTCGCGATGCGGCGAGCCGTCGTCGCGGGCGCCGGTGGATGGAGATGCCGGTTTTCCGCCGATCCGCTATCATCAGGCCTTTGAACGGACGCTTGATATGGCGGGCATCCGCTGGGATTATCTGGAAGTGCCGGAGAACGGCGATTGCGAGGCGTGCGGGCGTGCGGCACAGGAGGCCTTCGAGCGTTTTCCCGAGGCCGATGCGATTGTGGCGCCCGATATGGCTGCGGCGTTCTGCGTGCAGGAGGCGCTGCGACGGGGCATCCGCATTCCCGACCATGTGCAGATTCTGGCATATGACGGCACATATGTGACCGATCTGGCCGGCATGCACATCACTTCGATTCTTCAGGATTTCGATGCCATTGCCGACAAGGTGTCGCAGCGGATGATCGCGGCGATCACCGGTGTTGGCGGCTGGGGCGCCGGTGGGATGGCCGCCGGGGCTTCGGAGGCTTCGCTCGGAGGTTTGTCCGGAGGCTTATCCGCTGTCCCTGCCGGCGTGGTGTCTGATCTGGTTCCCATGCAGGTTAAGATCGGCGAGACCACGCGCATGACCGACGCCGTGCATCAGCTGCTGTTTGGCGGCGTCCGGCCCCAAACCGACTGACGGTCGTCTTGTCGCCTCCCCCCATTCAACGGCAGGGGCCGGGGTCGCGCGATGCAACCCCGGCCCCTGCCTGTGGGTGGCGTGGCCTGGAAGGTCACGCGGTTTTGATGCTGTTCTGCATCTCGTCGACGAACTTCTGGCCGGCCTCCTGCGGGGTGAGCTTGTTGAAGAGCACGTCCTGCATGTAGCGGTTCAGCGTCTTGTCGATGTTGGAGGCGCCGTTGGGTTCGAGCTCGAGCGCGGTTCCGGGGCGTTCGGAGAGGCTGGAGATGTACTCGAGGGTGAGCTTGTCGGTGCCGGAGCTGGCGTCGGTGACTTCCTTGAGGATGGTCTTGTTGGCCGGGATGCCGCGCTCGGTGCCCATGATTTTGCCGGCTTCCTCGTTGTTGATGAGGAAGTTCACCAGTTCGGCGGCGGCCTTCGGGTACTTGGTCTGACTGTAGACGGACCACAGCATGGACGGTCGCACGATGGTGGCGTCGCCCGCCTTGCCGTCGGTGGTGGGCAGATATTCGAGGCTGACGTTTTCGGTGCCGAGGGCCTTGGCGTAGGCGGTCACCTGGGTGGAGTGGGTCATGATCATGGCCTGCTTCTTCAGGCAGAAGTTCTTCTGCTCGGTGGAGGCGGCCAGATCCTCGGAGATCATTTCCGGGGTGGGTGAAACGTGGTCGCTGCTCCAGTCGAGCAGCGTGGTGAAGAACTTGGTGGCGCTGTCGGCGGTGAGGGTCATCTTGCCGTCGGTGTAGGGTTCGTTGCCGTTCTGGCGGGCCATGTAGTACAGGCCGTTGGTGTTGCCCGGGTCGCCGATGCCGTAGATGGTGCCGCCGGACTTTTCGTAGATCCGCTTGGAGAAGTCCGCCAGGTCGTCCCAAGTCCAGGTGGAGGTGTCGGGTAGGGTGAGGCCGAGCTCGTCGAGGATGTCGTGGTTGACGATGATGGCCTGCGAGGTGGAGGAGACCGGGGCGGTGAGCTGCTTGCCGTCGATCTGGGACGCCTTGACCAGGGATTCGTCGATGTCGGACAGGTCGAGCACTGATTGCTGCGACAGGTCGTACAGCATGCCCTGCGCGGCGTACTGGTTCGCCTGCATGGTGCCCATCTGCATCACATCGGGCGTGTTGCCGCCGGCTGACTGCGTGGCGAGTTTGTCCCAGTAGCCGGACCAATCGGAGTTCTGGCGTTCGATGGTGACGTTCGGGTGCTGCTGCTCGTACAGGTCGAGCACCTGGTCGGTGATCTTGACGCGGTTGTTGGATCCCCACCACGAGATGGACAGGGTGATCTTGGCGTTGGGGTCGTCTTCGGCGCTGTTGGAATTGTCGGATCCGCATCCCGCCAGGCCCATGGCCATGGCGCAGGTGGCGGCGGTGAGGGCGACGGCTTTCTTGCCGTAGTTCGACATGGGGGTTTCCTTTCCTCGGTACTCCTCGCACTGCCCGACGACTTCGTCGGGATTGGGGGAACCGTCATGGTTTCCGTGTGCTGACGCAATGGTATAACGTTGGCGCAATGCAAGTCAAATGAAGGCAACATGTTTTTGGAAAAAATTTCCCTGAATTGGTTGAGCCGCACAAAAACGCACATGTTGCGTTTGTTTGCAGGCTGTATGCCGTGCCGGTGATCAGCTGAACATCACAATGCCGGGGGCTTGGCGTGCGGCGCCGGCGTGTCGTGCCGCGGTCCGCCGACTACTGCCCCGGAGTCGCCAGCGTGCCCGACGATTCCCGCTCCACAATCTCGCAATGCCCCTGCAGCACCCGCCACGGCGACGTATCCCCGTTGATACGCGAAATCAGCAGATCCACCGCCTCGGCTGCCTGGTCCGCCACATTCGTTTCGATGGTGGTCAGCGTCGGCGAGGAATACGAGCTCTCCTCCGTATTGCCGAATCCGGTGACCGCTATATCGTCGGGCACGCGCAGCCCCCGCCGCTCCAGCTCATGCATCACGCCGAAGGCCACCGCATCGGTGGAACAGACGAAAGCGTCCGGCCTGAGTCCCTCGTCCAGCATTCTGGCGGCAGCGCGCAAGCCGGTCCGGCGGTTCCACGGCACATCGCATTCCACCAGATCAAGGTTCACCTCAAGCCCATGCCGTTCCAGCGCATGCTTGTACCCGGCGAACCGCGGCCGGGATCCTCCCTGCCTCGGCTCCTCCCACCGGTCGATGCGCCAGCGTTCGGGCGCCCCCACCATGGCGATGGTCCGTCGGCCGGATTCGATGAGCCTGTCCGTCATGGCGTCGAACACGCCGGTGTATGGCACCGCGACCTGATCGGCGTGGCCGTAGGTCAGGTAGTCGCCCCACAGCACCACCGGCCAGTCCTGGTCGAGGACCGCGCCGCCGTCCTCAAGCTCGTGGATGATGTAGTAGAACCACCCGGCCGCGCCGGTTTTGCGAGCGGCGGGGGCGATGGCCTCCAATCCGCCCGGCACGTCCTCATAGGTGCTGATGACCACGCTGAACCCGCGTGTGCGGGCTGCGGCGATGATCGGCTCGATGGCTCGGAAGAAGAACCGCACGCGGCCCGACGGCAGCGCGATGCCGATCACGTCGGAGACGCCTCGTTTGAGCGACTGTGCGGTCGGATTCACCGTGTATCCCAGATCGTCGATCACTTGCTGCACGTGGGCGCGTGTCTCCGGTCGCATCCGTCCCTTGTTGTTGATGACGTTGGACACCGTGCGGATGGAAACGTCGGCCACTCGTGCGACATCCTTGATGGTGACGCGCTGTGCCATGGTCTGCGCTGCTCCTTTACATGGTCGTACCAGGCTCCATCGTATCGCCGCCGTGGCATGCCCGTCCATGGGCTTGCCGCCGGATCGGCCACGCTGGCCGTCTGATTGGTGATTTAGGCTTGGACGGTGAAAACGGTCGGCGTTGCCGGCTCGGAACGTCAAAAGAGAGGCAGTCAAGGAGATCAGCATGGCGGAATCTGAAGGCGATCGGCAATCCGCGTCCCGGCAGTCGGGCCGCTATGTCTTCCCCGGCGACAAATACGTGCGTCCCGGCATTGACGACCGTCCGGACCCCAATGTGGTGCTTTCGGACGCCGACAAGGAGGCCATCGCGCGTCTGGCGGTGCGCATGTCGAGCAACTATGCCGAACCGTCGGCCACGCAACCCGGCGTGCAGGCCACGCGCATGACCGCCGAAACCGCTCCCGCCGTGGCGGCCGCGACCATCGACGCCGCCGTGCCCGATCCCGAATCGTCGTTCCTTGACCTTCGCGACCCGATGGTGGCCGCCGACGGCACGCGTCCGAGCCGTGCCGATGTGCTGCGCCTGAAAATCGGTTTCGTGGTGGCGGCCGTGCTGTGCGCGATTCCATGGTCCGCGGCGACCGGCGTGCTGATGCCCGAACTGTTCGACCGGATCGATCATGCATCGGCCGTCGGGGCGTTCTGCCTGCTGAACGGTTTCGGCGCCGTGGTGGCGTTCGCCTCGCAGACGTTCTTCACGGCGGTGTCGGACGGCACCCGTTCCAGTCTGGGGCGACGCACCATATGGATTGTGGCCGGTGGGCTGCTCGCCGGTCTGATGATATGGGCGCTGTCATCCCTTGCCGACGTGGTGAAGGCTACGGGCGTGCTGACCTTGCTGTGGTGCGTGGCCCAGATATGCTACAACCTGATGCTCGGCCCGCTGGCGGTGTCGTTGTCCGACCGTGTGCCCGACAAGTTCCGGGCGTCGGCCGATTCGTGGTACGGCGCCGCGATGGTTGTCGGCCAGACGATCGGCGGGTTCGCCGCCGTGGCGTTTGTCGGCGACATCCCGCGCGGCCTCGGATGGGGCGCCGCGGTGCTGGCGGTGACGGGTGTCGTGACGGTGGCGATCTGGCCGCGCGAGCATTCCAGCCTCGAAATGCATCTGCCGGCCCATTCCGTCGACGAGGCGTTCTCCGTGCTGCGCGTTCGGGGCTTGGCGCCCGGATTCCGCCGTGTGTTTTGGTCGCGCCTGCTTGCCATGACGGCGATGGGCAGCGTGACGATGGTGGCGTATTTCTTTGTGAAGTTCCGCGTTGTCGGCGCCGGGCTCGGCGCGGACGGTGGTGCGGTGTCGGACGGAACGACGGTGTCGGAGCGGGCCGCCCTGCTGATCGCATGGATGGGCTTGGTGACGTTGGTGATGGCTCTGCTCGCCGCCCGCGTGTCCGGTCCGATCGCCGAGCGGATTGGCGCATGGTGGGCGTCGCTGGCATCGGCCGCGCTGATCGCCGTGGGAGCGCTGATGCCGGTGGTGATGCCGGATCGGATCGGCGTGCTGCTGTTCGCCGCGCTCGCCGGATTCGGGTTCGACCTGTTCAATGCGGTCGGCCAGGAGCTGGCGACGTCGGTGCTGGCGGATCCGCGCACCGCCGGCCGGGTGCTGGGCGTGCTGAATCTGGCGCCCGTGCTCGGTGCCGTGGCGTCGGCTGTGATCGTCGCCGCGCTGTTTGCGGCGACGGGCAATTTCACCGCGATTTTCGGTGCCGCGACGGTGTGCGCGCTGGCGTCGGCGGTGTTCGTCGTTTCGGTTCGCGGCGCGATCTCGGAATGATCTCGGCGCGATTTCGAAATAACGTGGTTGGCCTGAGCTCGCATTACACTTGGCTGGATGTCGGCTGTTCCGCGTCGCTCCGTCGCGGCGCGCAATGTATCGATCAATGATTGACGATCCGCACAAACGGAACCAGACAGAAAGGGAATGCCATGGGTGCATCCATCAGCGACCAGCTCACTCCTGAAGACGCTCGGTGGGCTGCTGAAATCGCCGCGAAGCTGGAGACGAAATTCGCCGCCGAGCGCGACCGCGAGGGATCGAAGATCCCCTATATCGCCGAGAGCGGCCGTTACGAGGAGGATATGGCCGAAACGTTCCCCGGTTGGTGGACGAATGGCTTCTGGCCCGGGATTCTCTGGCAGATGTTCGCGGCTACCGGCGAGGAATCGTATAGTGAGCCGGCCCGTCGCATCGAGCGGACCACGTTGGACGGTGTGATCAGCGCCTATGAGAAGCTCGACCACGATGTCGGGTTCCTGTGGCTGTTGTCCGCCGTGGCGGATTGGCGTTTGACGCATAACGAGTCATCCCGCGTCCGCGGGCTGCATGTGGCCACGGTGCTCGCCGGGCGCTTCAACTCGGCCGGCCGCTTTATCCGGGCGTGGAACGAGTTGGGCCGCGAGGGCTGGGCGATCGTCGATTCGATGATGAACATTCCGCTGCTGTTCTGGGCCAGCGAGGAGACCGGCGATCCGCGTTTCGCCGAGATCGCCCGCCAGCATGCCGATACGATGCTGGCCAATGTGGTGCGCCCGGATGGTTCGTGCAACCATATTGTGTGCTTTGATCCGCTAACCGGCGAATTCCAGGAGGCTCCGGCCGGGCAGGGCTATGCCGCCGGTTCGAGCTGGTCGCGTGGCCAGTCGTGGGGCATTTTCGGCTTCGCCCGCGCGTATCGCCATACCGGCGACGAGCGTTATCTCGACGCTGCCAAGCGCGTGGCGCATTATTTCTGCTCGCAGGTCGCCTTGACTGGGGGCATTGCGCTGATCGACTTCCGCCAGCCCGCGGAGCCGAAGTTGTTCGATGCGATCGCCTCGTGCGTGGCCGCGGACGGCCTGATCGAACTGGCTGAGCTGGTTCCCGAGGCGGAGCGCGGCTTCTACCGTTCCTGGGCGTTGCTGATCCTGCACGCGGTGACGGAGAAGGCCTGCGATTTCGATCCGGGGCATGACGGCGTGGTGCAGCTGTGCTCCGACAAGTATCATGACGGCCGCATCCATGTGCCGATCATCTATGCCGACTACTTCCTACTGGAGTCGATTCTTCGCCTGCAGGGTCGTGCCGCCGATCTGTGGTAGGCGAGCCGTTGCGGGCGTCGGGATGGCGTCGGGATGGCGTACATCTGCTGGCGTCCGCATAGTGAATGCCCGGCGTCTCGCGCCGAGGGCGATGGTCGCTGAGTAGCTCGTGGCAACCCAACCGCTGCCGGGTGATCCGGCGTGGCGGCCCCGTAGCGTCTCCACGCCGGATCGCTGTATGTGCGTGGCCCTGATGGCACTGTCGGACCGTGTTGCACGCCACGCCGTGCTCTGCGTCGATATCGGTGTCGCAGTAGCGCTCTTGGGCGATCATTTTTGATCATTTGCACTCAGCTGCACTCAGGCTTTATGATTTCCGCTAACAGTTGATCATCAACAATGAAGCAGTGGTCAACTGCGGCATATCACCATCACGTCATGGGTGATGCGTGCCTTCTGCAGGGTGCGGGGTGATATGGCAACCCGACACACAGTAGTGAAAGGTACCAGGAACATATGGCCAGTAGAGAAGAACGGTCTCTCGGGTCGCGCAGGCGACCAGGGGGAGGATATTGGAAGTCGCTGTCCAAAAAAGCCGTGGTGGGTCTCGCCTCCGTTGCGATGTTCGCGCCCTTCGTGGTGACGGGCACGACCGCGTATGCCGCACCGACCGACCCGATCGACGTGGTGGTGAATGGCAGTGACGTGGCGTCCGCCGCCAACAACCAGAACGGTCTGACCTTCAAGGGCTTCGGCGTGCTGAGCGCCAACTCCACCAGCTCGCTGCTGATGGATTACAAAGCCCAGCATCCGGAGGCCTACTGGCAGATGATCAACGTGCTCTTCGGCGGCGACAACCCCATCATGAACACCGTCAAGGTAGAGATGGGCAACGACCGGAACACCTCCACCGGACCGAACGCCGCGACCATGCGCAGCCGGGACGAATATCCGAATGTCAAGCACGAGCCCGGCTTCCAGCTGGCTGCCGACGCGCTGAAAGTCAACCCGAACGTCAAGGTGAGCATCCTGCGCTGGCGTTCCCCCGCATGGGTGACCGGCAACGATGATGTGTATACGTGGTACAAGAACACCATTCTCGCCGTCTACCGCGAATACGGTTTCATGGTGGATTCGGTAAATCCGCACATCAACGAGTCCGGTCCGGACTTCAACTGGACCAAGGAGTTCAAGAACCGCGTCAGCACCGACGAAACCGGCTTCGTCGGCGCCGGCACGGTGAAGGACCTCAACGGCAACGACGTGCAGGCTTGGAGCAGCGACACCGAGAAGGAGCTCTTCCACAAGATCCGGGTGGTCATCTCCGACGAGGTGGGCACCGGTTCCTTCGGCGACGACATGCTTAGCGACGAGGAACTGCGCGACGCCGTGGACATCGCCGGCTACCACTACAACACCGCCGATCAGGGCGACAACTTCAAAACCCTGGCCGACCAGTACGACAAGGAGATCTGGAACTCCGAAGCCCAAGCCAGCTTCTCGGTGATGGCCGACCGTCCAAACAACACGATGAACCTCGGTTCGGGCGAAGGCAACGGCACCAACAACGGCGAAAACAACGGCACCTCGGGCACCGGCATCGGCGGCATCAACTCCGCCCTCGAAATGGCGAATACCTTCGTCAAGGGCTTCACCAGCTCCCGTCGCACCAACTTCGTCTACCAGCCGGCCATCAGCGCCTTCTACGACGGATTCCAGTATTCGTCGAAGGAATTGATCACCATGCACGACCCGTGGAGCGGCGCGATCAACTGGGACGGTGCGCTCGCGGTGCTCGAGCAGGTGTCGCGCTTCGCGAAGACGGGCTATGAGACGAACGCCGACGACAAGGACGCCAACGGCATCTGGCGCGGCATTCCGAACGCCAGCCGTTCCGACATCACCGACGGCAACCCGCCGGGACGCGGCTCCGAATCCAACAGTTCCCGCGGCGGTGCAACCAGCTACATGACGCTTGCCGCCCCGGACGCCTCCGACTTCTCCACCGTGATCGTCAACGATTCGCAATACACCAAGACGTATCGCATCAAGGCCGAAAACATGAACCTTGGTGACGATGCGACGATGGAGCTGTGGGAGACACGTGCGGCCGATGAGGGCCAGGTCTATGACGCCAATTACGTCAAGCCCTTCTCCGAGCTGCAGCCCAATGCCGAGGGCTACTACGTGTTCCAGGTCAAGCCGTGGAGCATCGTCACTGCCACCACGCTCGACAACGCCGAAAAGACCGCTGGCGGCACGCTTGCGGCCAAGGACGGCAAAGGCAGCCAGATGCCGACCAACGAGGAATACGTGGACGGCAATGACTACGCCGTGCTCGACACCGACGACTCCGGCGACAAGAACGGCGACACCGGCAACAGCCTGATCTACGCGGACGACTTCGAATATGAAGGCAAGACGGTCCAGACGGATCCGGACGACGCCTCCAAAACCGAGGACTACCTCGAGTCCCGCGGCGGCGACACCGGTGCGACCCCTCGCTACACCAACGACACCAACGGCGCCTTCGAGGTCGTCAAGACGGCCAACGGCAACCATGTGATGCGCCAGCAGGTGGGGCCGGGCATGGACAGCGGCAAGTTCAACGGCGGCGCATGGAACGGCGGCGACCCGGTCACCACGATCGGAGACTACCGCTGGGCCAACTACACCGTCTCCACGGACGTGCTCTTCGAAGCCAACCAGGGCAACGCCACCGTGGGCGCCCGCCAGTGGGGCAACAGCGGCAACGGCAAGAACAACGCCGTGGCCCAGCTGCGGGTCAAGCCCGACGGATCCTGGGACTTCATGCGCTACGGCACCGTGCTGCAGTCCGGCACGGCACCGGCTGGTTTCAAAACCGGGGCGAACCAGTGGAACAACATCGCCGTCAAGGTGCTGGGCAGCGTCTACACCGCCTACATCAACGGTCAGGAAGTCGCCACCTACACCGACTCCCAGCCGCAGGCCACCGGCCGCGTCCAGCTGGGTTCGAGCTTCGACTTCGTGCAGTTCGACAACCTCAAGGTCGAACAGATCGAAGGCGCCACGCCGTACTACACGGATCTGATCGACAACATGCACCAGCGCAGCTGGGAGAACAACTCCACCGCCGTGCTCAGCTACAACGAGAAATGGCAGCATCTGAACGGCCAGGGCATGTACGTCTATAAGCGCTCGATCTCGAACTCCACCGGCAAGGGTGCGACGCTGACCTACACGTTCAACGGCACCGGCATCGACCTCAACGGCGCGAGCTCCGGCAAGGCCAAGCTCAATGTAACCGTGGACGGCAAGGTCGTGGCGCTTAACGCGACGACTGCGGCCTCCAGCAACACCCAGCCCACCACCTATGAACTGCGTGGCCTGCCGGATGGCGATCACGAAGTGACCTTCGAAACCACCACGGACGACGGCATCTCCATCGACTACGTAGGTGTTGTCAAGGTGGGCGACGTGAATTCCGACGCGGTGGATCTCACCGAGCTGAAGGCCGCGATCGCCGAGGCCGAACAGCTGGACGAAAGCGAATGGAACGCCGAATCCTGGGCTGTGCTTGCGGCTAATCTCGAGATGGGCGAACAGGCTGTCGACGACGCCTACGGCTATGGCCTCGACGCCGAGGGCGCCAACCAGATCGCCGCCCGCATCCGCACCGCCATCAGCGGCCTGGTGGATGTCAACACCGCAACCGAAGTGAAGAACCTCGGCCTGGTCAGTGCAGTGGGCAAAGCCGAAGGCCTGCCGGACACGGTGACCGTCGACGGCGAGGCCGTCTCCGTGAAATGGGACGCTGCCGCAGCCGAAACGGTGGCCAAGGCCGCCGACTACACCAAGGTCACGGTTTCCGGAGTCACCGCCGAGAAGCTCGCGGACGGCCTGCTGTACCACTTCACCGCCGAGTATGAGGTGCTGCCGAGCCTGAACCTCGCGTACTTCATAGATTCCGGTGCCGGCGACAGCTCCCCCGAATACGCCGCCGTGAAGTCGGCGATCCCCGGGCTGTCCAACGCCGTGGCCGATCAGCCGGCCTCCGGCAACGCCTGGGGTTACAGCGCCAACGCATCCGTGAAGGGCGGCACCAATCCGGACGACAAGTTCAGCACCGGCCTGTACGTCACGGCCGGCGACAAGAACCAGAACACCCTGGAATACACGCTGCCGCTCACCGCAGGCTCCTACAATCTCACCGCCGGTTTCACCGAATGGTGGGGCAACCAGAACCGTTCGATGAAGCTGCAGGCCACATGGACCGAGAACGGTGAAACCAAGACCGTCGACGGCTCCGAACTTGCGGCGATTACCGCGACGGGGCAGACCTCCACCGGTACGGTGTCGTTCACCCTTGCGGCGGATGCCACGGTGACCTTCAAGGCGGTCAAGGTCGGCAACGCCCCGGTGATCTCTTGGCTCGCCGTCGAACGGCAGGCCACCCCGCTGGGCGTGATCGCCGCTGAGCAAGGCGGTGACCTGCCCGCGGAGGCCAACGGTTCCAAAGTCGCTTGGGATGCCGAGTCCATTGCCGCGTTCGCAAAAGCCGCAGCCTACGACACGGTTGACGTCAAGGGCACCGTCGCCGTCGGCGACAGGCGGCAGGCGGTCAAGGCCACCGTCGAGGTCATCCCCTCCGGTCTGACCTACTACATCGACTCCGGAACCAACGGACAGGAATCCCCGCAGTACGCGGCGGTGAAATCCGCGGTGAAGGATCTGCGAAACAACAAGGTGGATCAGGCTTCCGACGGTTCGACCTGGGGCTATGACGCCAACGGAGTGAAGGTCAAAAGCGGCACGGACGTCAATGACAAATACTCCACCGGCGTGTACCAGGACACCACCAAGCAGATCTACTATCTGCCGCTTGAAGCCGGTACATACACCATCACCGCCGGTTTCACCGAATGGTGGAACATGGACCGCTCGATGTACGCCACGGTGAACGTTGACGGCGCGGAGCTCGCCAAAGGCACGGTGCCGCTGTCCGGTACCAACAGCCGTGTCAAGCACGAGCTGACCTTCACGCTGGACAAGGCCGCCACCGTGCAATACGTGGTGACGAACGAAGGCGCCGGCGGCCAGAAGCCGGTCATTTCCTGGCTTGCGGTGAACGAAACCAAATAAGCCGCATGCATCCCCTCACGCGGTGGCCATGCACCTCCTCCCGCATGGCCGCCGCCCCTCCCCATGGTAACGATGTGCCGGCGGTCATCGCCGGCAACGAGAAAGGACAATATATGAAGAGCAATGCAATCACCCGTGCGCTTGCCGGCGTCGCCGCCGCGGCGCTCGCGTTCGGCGGCCTGGCGCTGGGCGTCGGGTCCGCCTCCGCGGCCGAAGGCGACACGGCGGCTATCAACTACCAGATCACGCTGAACGGTGACGTTCAGGGGCATACGTTCAAGGCGTATCAGCTCGCCTCCTTCAACAAGGTGAAAAGCGATGGAACGGACATCAAGTCCATGGAGCTGGTCACCGATGCGGATCTCAGCAAGATCATCGCCGATCATGCCACCGCGGCGGCCGTCAAGTCGGACGGCGTGGGCGCCGACAAAGAGAAGGCGCTTCCTCAGGCCTATACCGACAATCCCGCGGGCTGGGTGGCCACATGGCGTACCGACGATGACGCCGCCGCCATCCGCGCATTCGTCGACGGACTGGCCGGCAGCAATGACCTGGGCACTCCGGACAAGACTGTGACCGTGAACGAAGCCGTCAATGCCACGGTGCTGGATTTCGGCACGAGCGGAACCTCCGCCGGATGGTATCTCATCACCGACACCACCGACACCGGTGTCACTCTGGGAGCGCCCATGTTGGTGGGCACCACCTACATGAGCAAGACGACGCTTAACGGCGTGGCCTTGGGCTCAGCCACCATCAAGGCCGAGGCCGGCGTGGAGGCTCCGACGAAGACCGTCGACAAGGCGAGCCAGTCCGTAAACGGTACGGTCACGTATACGATCACGGCGAAGACGCCGTCCACCGCAGTGGACTCCGGCTACGTCTACACCTTCGTCGACACGCCTTCCGCAGGCTTGAAGCTGACGACCACCGGTCTGAAGGTCGAAGTGCAGGACGTCAATACGGATGGCAGCCTCAAGGTGGACGAGCAGGGCAATCCCGTGTATCGCACGCTGAAGTCCCGTTCGGACTTCAAGGCCCCGTCCTCCGACGTGACCGGCGATGGCTCTAAGACCTTCGAAATCGCGTTGCGCAACGTCAGCAAGCTGCCCGCCGGCGCCGCTCTGCGCGTGACCTACACCGGCGTGATCGTCGACCCCGCCTCCGACGCCTATGACCAGGCCGGCATCGCCACCGTCACCAACAGCGTGGTGGTCAAGTACGGCGCCACCGATGCCACCGCGACCACCGCCGCCTCCTCCGCTGCGGTCAAGGTCTACAAGGGCTTCGGCTTCACGAAGATCGCCGCCGACACCAAGGCGGCGCTTGCGGGAGCCAAGTTCCGCATCACTCCGGGCGTCGGCGGATTCGTGGACGATTCGCGTTCCGTGAGCGTTTCGGGTGAGGACGGCAAGGTCTCCTTCGCCGGATTGGCCGCAGGCACCTACACCGTCACCGAAACCGAGGTGCCGGACGGCTACTATAGCGAGATCAAGCCGAGCTTCGAAGTGACCATCAATGAGAATGGCACCGTCAGCTTCGGCAAGGACGCCAAGTGGGATTTGGTGAATGTCGCCGATCAGTCCCAAGTGACGGTCACCAACGTCAACAGCGTCACCCAGTTGCCGTCCACCGGAGGCATGGGCATCGGCCTGCTCGCCACCGCGATTGCGCTGGCGGCCGGAGCGGGCGTGTTCTTCTCCGCCAAGTCGGTGAGGAGCCGTCGTCTCGCGGCCCGCTGATCGCGTCGACGCGATGCGAGGCAAGGCCCGGCGCGGCGCGACAGTTTCGGCTGTCGTCGCCGCGCTGTGCATCGCCCTTGCTCTCGCACTGTCGGTGTGGTTCATCGCTTCGCGCCATGCGGCCCAGAATTCGCAGCGGCAACTGGTGGAGCAGGCCCAGCAGGCGGCCCGCCAGATGCCGCGCGGCGCCGCCGACGAAGCCATTGAGGCCGCCCGGGCCTACAATCAGCGACTCGCTGAGAAGGGGCAGGACGAGCTTGGATCGATTGCCGATCCGTATACCGCGCTGAAACTCCATCGCGTCGGCAGCGGCGCGGTCGATGACGGCACCACCGACGCGGATGCCGTTTCGAACGCCCAGGGATCCGTGTCGGCCGACGATGATGAGTACAATGCGCTGCTCGATTCGGGCGGCGGCATTATGGGCGCGGTATCGATTCCCAAAATCGGCGTCAGCCTGCCGATCTATCACGGCACATCCACAACGGTGCTGGCTGCGGGCGCCGGGCATCTGTATGGCACGTCCCTGCCGGTCGGCGGCGAGTCGTCGCATGCGGTGATCACGGCCCACCGAGGACTGGTGTCGGCCGAGATGTTCACGCGACTGGACGAGATGAACGTCGGTGACGATTTTTCGCTGACGGTACTGGGCAAAACCCTGAACTATCGTGTCGATCGCATCCAGGTGGTGGATCCCGACAATGTCGAGCCGCTGAAAATCGTGGCCGGCGAGGATCGGGTGACGCTGTTGACCTGCACGCCGTATGGCGTGAATACACAGCGGCTGCTGGTTTCGGGGGTGCGTGTGGCTGACGGCTCGACCGATTCGTCGTCTGCGAAAGATTCCTCCGCGATGATGAGCCGTGGCAATGCGCTGAAAACCGCTGTGATAGTCGCCGGGTTCATCGTGCTGTTGGGCGTCGTGTATCTGCTGGTGTCCGCCGTGCCGAAGACCGGTCGGTCCCGCCATGCGAGCGGCCGAATGCGCCTGTAGGCGGTAGGGCGTCGGGATGGCGCGTACATCTGCTGGCGTCCGCATAGTGAATGCCCGGCGTCTCGTGCCGAGAGCGATGACGTAGAGTCTTGCTCAGTTCGGCGAAACGCCGGGCGAACGACGTAGCTGGCGCCTATTGCGAAAGGAGGTTCGCCATGATGACTGGGACTGCTCTGCACAGTGCACACAATGCAATCGCGACCGATGTTGTCGCCTTCGAGCTGCCTGAGCGAATTATTATTCCGTCGTCGTTGGCGGACTGATAGCGCATCACAGCTGTGCCCCGCCAACGAACGCAGGGCATCGGACAAAATCCTTACGGCCCTGCTTCGAGGCGGGGCTTTTGCATAATTGAACGTTGTTTCCCGAGTAATGGACCGGAGTATTGCCATGGCGATGTTTCGGGTATGATGGTCGAGGTTTCAAGGACAAAATCCTTCAGCTGTATGACCGCTAGGAAACGAAACAACGAAATACGGGTTTTCAACCGAATATTTGAAGGAGTGTGCCAATCATGGCAGCAACTATCTGGTACGAGAAGGACGCCGATCTGTCCGTGTTTGACGGCAAGAAGGTCGCCGTCATCGGCTACGGCTCTCAGGGTCACGCCCACGCGCTGAACCTGCGTGATTCCGGTGTAGACGTCGTCGTCGGCCTGCGTCCCACCTCCAAGTCCGTCG
>ERZ808240.1223-NODE-1223-length-32428-cov-4.629012_pt1 | contig 32428 bp, 22 predicted proteins | sample MGYA00521084_ERZ808240 | MGnify/ENA primary metagenome ERZ808240 (study PRJEB31516, sample SAMN03275571) | gut metagenome | biome: mammalia-associated habitat; material: feces | host: Papio cynocephalus | place: Kenya | collected 2012-08-06 ... | reverse complement strand
CGTCTAACCATGGCGAGACATCCCTATATCCCTTGCCTTTCGCTGAATAGTTACCGCAGTTTTAACCAAAATAAAAATGTGATAAAAATACGCACACACAAAACTTTCACCGAAGCAGTGTGTTTATGGTATGAATGATTGGAAAAGACGCACAAAAGCGGCACTGCAATCACGACATACACAACAGAAACAATAAACGCACTACTATATGAATTTCAACAACTTTACCATCAAATCGCAGGAGGTGATACAGAAGGCTATCGAGCTGACCCGAAGTGCCGGACAGCAGCAGATTGAGCCGTCTCACATCCTGAAAGCTCTGATAGATGAAGGAGAATCCATCGTGAACTTCGTGTTCCAAAAGCTGGAAGCCAACCTGAACTCTGTCAAGAGCGCAATCGAGGCTGACATCCGCTCGCTGCCAAAAGTGTCGGGCGGCGACGTGTTCCTGAGCCGCGATGCCAACGACGCAATGCAAAAAGCCGTCGATTTTTCAAAGTCGATGGGTGACGAGTATGTGTCAATCGAGGCAATGCTCATGGGCATACTGCGCAGCAGCGGCAAGGCAGGACAAGCACTGAAGGATGCCGGCATAACCGACAAGGGGCTTGAAATGGCAATACGAGAACTGCGCAAGGGCAACAAAGTCACTGAACAGAGTGCAGAGGAAACATATCAGGCTCTCAGCAAGTACGCCATCAACCTGAACGACCGCGCACGCAGCGGCAAGCTCGACCCTGTCATCGGCCGAGACGAGGAAATACGCCGTGTGCTGCAGATATTGTCCCGACGCACCAAGAACAACCCGATGCTCGTAGGCGAACCAGGTACAGGCAAAACGGCGATTGCCGAAGGGCTTGCGCACCGCATAGTCCGTGGCGACGTGCCTGAAAACCTGAAATCAAAGCAGATCTATTCGCTTGACATGGGCGCGCTCGTCGCAGGAGCGAAGTACAAGGGCGAGTTTGAGGAGCGTCTTAAGGCCATTGTCAACGAGGTGACGCAGAGCAACGGCGAAATTATCCTCTTCATCGATGAAATACACACACTGGTCGGAGCCGGCAAGGGCGAGGGCGCGATGGATGCCGCAAACATCCTGAAACCAGCGTTGGCGCGTGGCGAACTCCGCTCAATCGGCGCAACGACACTCGACGAGTACCAGAAGTATTTCGAGAAGGACAAGGCTCTGGAACGCCGTTTCCAGAAGGTAATGGTGGACGAGCCGGACGAGATGTCCTCAATCTCCATACTCCGAGGCCTGAAGGAGCGGTATGAGAACCACCACAAGGTGCGTATCAAAGATGAGGCTATCATCGCCGCCGTCCAGCTTAGCACGCGATACATCACCGATCGTTTCTTGCCCGACAAGGCCATTGACCTTATCGATGAAGCCGCATCGAAACTGCGGCTGGAAATGGACTCGATGCCGCAGGCTCTCGATGAGGCAACCCGCAAAATCAAGCAGCTCGAAATCGAGCGTGAGGCTCTGAAACGCGAAAGCAACGATGCCAAGATAGCGGAAATCGACAAAGAGCTCGCCGACCTCCGCGACGAGGAGAAATCACTCAAGGCCAAGTGGAAAGCCGAAAAAACTGAAATCAACAAGATTCAGCAGAACAAGATTGACATCGAACAGCTGAAACTCGAGGCCGACCGCGCTGAGCGTGACGGCGACTATGCCAAGGTGGCAGAGATACGTTACTCGCGCATCAAGCAAAAGGAGGATGAGAACAAGTCCATCCAGGCCAAGCTGAAAGAGCTGCAGGGCGATGGGGCTTTGATTAAAGAGGAGGTCGATGCAGACGACATCGCGGAAATCGTAAGCCGCTGGACTGGCATTCCAGTCAAGAAGATGGCGCAGAGCGACAAGGAGAAGCTGCTGCACCTCGAGGAGGAACTGCACCACCGTGTAGTCGGACAGGATGAGGCTATACGTGCGGTAGCAGATGCTGTGCGCCGCTCACGTGCCGGGCTTAACGACCCACGCCGCCCTATCGGCTCGTTCCTGTTCCTCGGCACTACGGGTGTCGGCAAGACAGAGTTGGCCAAGGCGTTGGCTGACTACCTGTTTGACAGCGAAGACGCTATGACACGTATCGACATGTCCGAATACATGGAGAAGCACTCTGTCTCTCGTCTGGTCGGCGCGCCTCCGGGATACGTTGGCTATGACGAAGGCGGCCAGCTGACTGAGGCCGTGCGCCGCAAGCCATACAGCGTGGTGCTGTTCGATGAAATCGAAAAGGCACATCCGGATGTGTTCAACGTTCTCCTTCAGGTGCTCGACGACGGTCGCCTGACTGACAACAAGGGACGGTTTGTCAACTTCAAGAACACCATAATCATCATGACCTCCAACATGGGGTCGCAGATGATACGCGAGAATTTCGAGAAGATGACAGACAGCAACCGCGACGAGACCATAGAACACACGAAGACCGATGTTCTCGAGCTGCTGAAACAGACCATCCGTCCCGAGTTCCTGAACCGAATCGACGAGATAGTGATGTTCACACCGCTCGACAAGAAGGAGATACAGCAGATAGTCGAGCTTCAGATACGCGGCATACGCAAGATGCTCGCCTCCAACGGAGTGAAACTAACCATCACACCCTCAGCTGTTGAACTCCTCGCAGAGGACGGCTATGACCCCGAATTTGGCGCACGTCCTGTCAAGCGTACCATACAGCGCATGATACTAAACGAGCTGTCAAAGGACATCCTCGCGCAAAAGGTAGACCGCGACCACCCGATAGTCATCGACCGCCAAGGCGACGACCTCGTGTTCCGCAATGACTGACACTTCCGTCAACAGAAAATTAAATAGAATAAGTAACAATACGTCCAGAAGTCTGAATATCAGATTTTTGGACGTATTTTTATATACGCCGCAGTACTGTTTTACGCAACAATACCGAAATATTTTCAGTACTATGTATTGCACAGTACCACGAAAAGTTGTAACTTTGCAGTGTGAAAGGGAGAAAGACACAGTCTGATCACCTTCAAAACATTTGAAACCAACAACAGAACAACAGAATATGGGTTCGTACAACTTCATTATCAAACAAGCCGCAGTCGCGCTGGCACTTGCCATTCCGGCAACCATGACAGCGCAACACACCATAAACGGCAGAGTAATCGACAGCAACGGCGATACATGCCCCGCCACCGTATACCATATATACAGTGCGGCAGACCAACCTGAACACCCGCTGGCAAACTATGTGACAGACATGGACGGCGTGTTCTCCTTCACGCTCGACAAGCCCGGTGAATACACCGTGACATTCGAGTACCTCGGCATGAAAGACCTCACAGTGCCGGTAGTGGTAACAGCCGACAAGAGCGCATACGAGCTTGGCGACATGGTGATGCAGCCAGACGAGACCATGCTGTCAGAGGTGACTGTATCGGTGCGCAAGCGGCTCGTGGTGTCAGACGGCGCAAACCTGCAGTACAACGTCTCCGAAGACCCGGTGGCAAAGAGCAGCACCGTACTGGAGATGCTCCGCAAAGTCCCGATGGTGACCGTTGACGGACAGGACAACATCCGTGTGAACGGCAACACAGATTTCCGCATCTACCTGAACGGCCGCCCCAACCCGATGTTTGACAGCGAGCCGCAGCGCGTGCTCAAGGCTATGCCAGCCAACACGATTAAACGCATCGAGGTACTCACAGAGCCGGGCGCGAAATATGACGCAGAGGGAACAGGCGGCATCCTGAACATCGTCACCGAGGAATCGGCAAGCGCCACCTCCGACGGCTACAGCGGCTCGCTGACAGCGAGCGTCGCTTCCAACCAGCTGTCCGGTTCGGGCTTCATACGCGGCAAAGTGCGCAACGTCACTGCAAGCGCATCGCTGACATACGCCAACTCACGGCCGCTGGCACGCTCCGGGAGCAGCCAGACAACAACAGAATACCTCAATGACGACATTAACCACCTGTTGACCGAAGACGGATATGTGAAGCGCGACAACGCGTATGACTTCACGCAGGGCAATATGGCTCTGTCATGGGAGCCAAACGCCAACAACCTGTTCACAGTCAACGCAGACGTGCAACACATCGCCGGCGAGCAGCTGATATACTCTACGACCACAATGGAAAGCCGCAACGGTACTCCGCAGTGGAGTTTCAAAACAGACACTGACGGCGGCATCAACACGACATCGCTCACCGCAAACGTATCATACCAGCACTCGTTCAACCGCCCTGACCACACGCTGGTCGGCAGCTTCCAATACAATCTGAAGCACTTCCGGCTGAAGGTGTTCCAAGACAAGTACGATTATATGGGGATGGATATGGCAGACAACACCACGCTCCAGGACATGAACACCAACAACAACGAATATACCACCCAGATAGACTACCACAACAGGCTGAGCGACAAGCACACTGTCGAAGCCGGAGCTAAAGTGCTGCTTACCGACAACCGCAACGAGTCTTGGTTGCTCGCCGGAGCTAACCGCAACAGCTTGGCCGAGAGCGAGAACAACTACATAGACATGAAGCAATATCGCAACATCGGCGCAGCATACGGCTCATACACAGGAACATTCGGCAAAGTAACGGCTGTTGCCGGGCTTAGATACGAGTACACCCACCTCGGCGTTGACTTCTACTCTGCCGGGCGCGAAGACTTCTCGTCACGCCTCAACGACATCGTGCCAAACGCCTCCCTCTCCTACTCATTCTCGCCAATGTCGGTGCTGCGCGTCGCCTACAATATGCGCATATCCCGGCCGACCATCGAGCAGCTGAACCCGTACCAGCTATCGCTGACACAAAACACTGTGCGTCAGGGCAACCCTGACCTGACCTCACAGCGCAGCAACAACGTGTCGCTGGGTTATTCATCGTATGCCGGCAACTTCTCGTACAGCCTCCGTCTGGAATACGCCAACATAAGCGACCTCATCAGCGAATACTCATACCTGAAAGACGGCATCATCTACCAGACAAGCATGAACATAGGCCGCAAGCAGGAGACTTCGCTCAACGCCTTCATCAACTGGAACATTACCCCGCGCATGGCTGCGAACATAAACGGCACTGTGGCTTACAGCGACTTTGACGTGAAGCCGATGAACCTCTACAATTCGGGATGGCGCGGTGACTTCAACGCCAACTGGAGCTATACCATGCCCTGGAACATGCGCGTCAACGCATACGGCGGACTGGCATCCAACCAGCCCAACCTGCAAGGCAACTACGGCGGCTGGCACTACTACGGCCTCGGCCTCAGCCAGGATTTCCTCAAGGACAAGTCGCTTACGCTCTCGGCCTACGCCACAAACGTGCTGGAGAAACGCACATACTGGTCGTACACTACCAAGACAGACGATATCAGAACCACCGGCAAGTACGGACGTCAAAGCTGGTCTGTTGGCGTGTCGCTGACATGGAACTTCGGCAACCTGCGCCAGGACGTGAAACGTGTGAACAGCACGATAGACAACGACGATTCTGTAAAGAGTGAAAACAAGGGAGGAGGTCTGCTATGAGCGATGAATCTAACATCCGCGCACAGATGCGCAAGGGTGTACTGGAATACTACATACTGCTGCTGCTGTCAAACGGCAAGGCCTATTCGTCAGACATTATAGACCGGCTGAAAAAGGCTCACCTGATAGTCGTGGAAGGGACGCTGTACACCCTGCTCAACCGCATGCGGCGCGAGGGGAAGCTCGACTACCAGTGGCAGGAATCGACACAGGGACCGCCCCGGAAGTACTACTTCATCACTGACGAGGGCCGCAGAACCCGCGACATCATGTCCGATGCATGGGACGAAATATGCAACGTAGTAACTCATCTGAAAGAACTAAACAACTATGAACAAGACAGTTAACATAAACCTAGGGAACCGGGCATTCACCATTGATGAAGATGCATACGAACTCCTCAGCCAATATCTCGAAACAATCAAGCATGTATACCGCAACCAGCCTGACGCCGAAGAACTTGCCGGCGACATCGAAGCCCGCGCAGCCGAACTGCTGGAGCAGAGAATCGCCCAGGGCAAAACCATAATCACCCTCGACATGACCAAAAGCGTCATTGACCAAATAGGCCAGCCGCAGGAGTTTGACGACGACATGGCTTTGGGCGAAGCGGAGAATGCCAATGACAAATCCGGGTCAGGATATGGGACAGACACGCAAGGCTCTGGCGCAAGAGCTTGCCCTCCGCCGCCATTCACCGACGACAACATCCAAATCAAAAAGCGGTTCTTCCGCGACCCGTCCAACAAACGCCTTGGCGGCGTATGCTCTGGCATTGCGGCATACCTGAATGCCGACCCGACATGGATACGCCTTGCCGTGGTGTGCCTGTGCTTTCTTTCATTCTATACTGCAGCGATTGTATATCTGGCTCTGTGGATAATAATCCCCGAAGCGAGAACTGCAGCAGACCGTATGCAAATGAACGGCGATAAGCCGACATTCGACAATATCGGGAAAACCGTTAAAGGAATGTTCGACAAGTCAGACAAAGGCGCTACACAACCAATACCGGATGACGAGATGTCCGGCAGCAAACGTTTTGCTGATACGTTTAGCCAAATCTGCGCCGCGTTTGCGAAAGTCATTCTGGTTATCATCGGCACAATATGCACCCCTGTAGTCCTCGGTCTGTTCATTGTTCTTATAATCCTGATTTCGCTGCTGGTAGCCATCGGCGTATTCGGCATTGAACTGCCGGGGCCTATCGAACCGTCCGGAGAGGGATGCATGATGCTTTGTACAGCAATCGGAGTAGTCATAACAGTCGGAATACCGCTTTTCTCACTGCTATACACCATTTTTGCCGGCTCTCGCCGTATGTCCCGCACCTTCCGTGTCTCGTTGCTCACGGCTTGGATTATCGGGCTGGTATTGACTGTTTGCGGCATAGAGGCAATAGGAGATTCAGACCAAGTCAGACAAATTATTACACATGAAAGAGAGCGAATACTGCAGGCGACAGATACCGACAGTGTCCGCGACACATTGCCTGAAGACAGCATCACAGTAGTTCCAAGCCAGCAAGACAAGAACTAAAGTTTGAGTTCACATATCACGGCGGTGCGCTTATTTTGAATCAATTCAAATAAGCGCACTCCCTGTTTTCCTTTGAAATACTTACAACCAAAGCGACTGACCATGCTGACCATGAACTATGATCAACATTGTAACACGCTGAATACACGCACATTATGCCATCTCAAAACAGAGCATATTGCCATGTCGTCAATATACGCTTACAACCTCCTGAATATCAGTGGCATTATAACGCTCACTAAAAATCAAAGAGAAACGCCGTTTTTTTATCTGATATTTTTTTTGCAATTTTGTAGTTCCAAATCGACTGGTTTCGACTGGTCACAGAGCCGACATTATGAACGAGAACTTCCAGGAGTTGTGGAACGGATGCCTCAAAATCATCCACGACAACATAGGCGACGAAAAGTTTGACACATGGTTCAAGTGTGCCAAAGCAGTGTCATATCAAGACGATGTGCTGACATTGGAACTGCCCTCGATGTTCTACAAGGAACAGTATGAGGAAAAGTTCTACGAGATACTGCGTATGTCGTTGCAGCGAGTGTTCGGCAAGGAGATTAAGCTGGTTTATAATGTCGCAATGGTCAAGGACGACACCGCGTCGGTGGTTCACATACCCAGCACTCGCCAGTCAAGCATTGCCGTCAACAAGAGCTTTACCTCGGCACAAGGGCCGGCGTCCCCTTTCGTCAACGTGCAGTATGCCGACGTTGACCCTCAGCTCAACCCGGCGTACAACTTTGACAACTACTGCGTGGGTCAAAGCAATCACCTGCCTTTCGTGACAGCCGAGTTCATCGCCAACCACCCGGAAAAGACGGATTTCAACCCGTTCTTCCTGTACGGAGAAGTCGGAGTGGGCAAGACCCACCTCATACAGGCAATAGGATTGCGCATCAAGGAGACCCACCCTAACAGCCGGGTGCTTTATGTGACGTACCGCGAGTTCCAGAACCAGTGCAGCACAGCATATATGCAGCACAAAGTGCCTGATTTCCTGCGCTGGTACCAGAACATCGACGTTCTGCTGATAGACGACCTTCAGGAAATCTCGGGCAAGGACGGCACAATGAATGTCCTCTTCCCAATCTTCAACCACCTCCACCAGCACGGCAAGCACCTGATTTTCACCAGCGACCGTGCGCCAGTAGATCTGGACGGCGTGACTGACCGCCTGATAGACCGCTTCAAATGGGGCGTGGTGGCTGAAATGAAGAAGCCCGACCTGCAGCTGCGCAAGGCGATACTGAAATCAAAAGCGGAACACAACGGACTGAACCTGCCGCAGGACGTTATCGATGTCATTGCCGACAATGCAGACGGCTCTGTGCGACAGCTCGAAGGCATCGTAATGAGCCTGATAACCAATTCCATTGCACGCAGAGTACCGATAGACGTGAACCTCGCACACGAAGTGATGCGGCACACGGTCAAGGTGCAGAAGCACACCATAAACTTCGACATGATAGTCGAGGCCACTGCCGGCTTCTACCACCTGAATCCAGATGTCATCTTCTCCAAGAGCCGCGTGCGCGACATTGCTGATGCCCGGCAGATGATAATGTACCTCGCCCACAAGCATACCAAGCTGTCCTCGCCCGCAATAGGAGCAAAGCTGAACCGCCGTCACGCCACCGTCCTGCACGGCATCAGCGCCATTGCTGACCGCATACCCTTCTGCAAGGATCTGTCTGCTGCCTTGGAGGCAATCGAGGCCGACCTCAAGAGGATGTGACAGCGTTTCCGCAAGGGCAATAAATCTGCCGTTTCGCTCGTTTCATAACAGTACGGCGACTGCGTTTTTGCGTATGCCTTTTCGGCTGCGCAATTCCGCGTTGTCGGGTGTGGCGGCGACGCTGCACGTTGGTTTATACAGCATTGACCATGACATCATCAACACTACTGAAATATGCTATGGCTGCGGCGGCATTGCTGCCGGCGACACCGCTGCTTGCGGCCGTCTCCTTCTCCGGCTCGCAGAGGGAAATAATCGAAATAACCCCGGACAAGAACTCCGGTCTCGAAAACATTTTCGTGGTCTACGACACGTCTGCAGTCTCGATGACCTACACCGCGACCAACGGCAATGTGACATGGTACAGATACAGCAACCTCGGCGGCGGCTTCGCCGAGGAAATCAGCGGTGTCTCACACAGCGGAAATGAATACACACTCGCAAGTGTCGAGGGCGACATGGGCTATATAATCGACGACGGCACAGACCGTCACTGCTTCTGGGTGGTCAACTACCTGCCACACGCGCTCGAACTGCACAGCGCAGCCCCGGCAGCCGAACAGCAGTGCGAGAACACCGCTATTGTCGTAAACGGCTCGGGCGACGCGATACATTACTACAGCGTCACCGGACAGCAGCGCACCGTGGACAGGCAGATTGAAGTGAAATACGACACACAGGTTTGGAACGAGGACAATACTCAATATGAGCAGCAAGAGGCCGTCAAGTCGTTTGAATACCTGCGCTCGGAACTCACCATAACCCCTCCGGTATATTGCCGCACATACTTTCATGTCTCGGGCGACCGTTTCCTGCGGCAATGGGGCATGGCGCAGGAGGTTGAATCTGAACTGTTTGAGTCCAAAGCCATCGAGGTAAACACCACAGCCGAACAGCAGCAGGACGGCGAAGGTGACGAGGACAAGAAGTCAAACCAGATAAGTGCGGGCGTGACAGGCCTCGGCGGCTCTGCCCCGGCAGAAATTTCGTTCCGCTCATACACAACAGACGGCGTGGTCCACCACGAGTGGCAGATGGCAAACGACATGGAGTTTGAGGACATCACATACCGCATCACCGACCGCGACCTCGACTACACGTTCATGCAGCAAGGCACTATATACGTCCGTTATGTGGGCAGCAACAGCGATGGCTCTTGCGAGCAGTACGGCGACACATACACCGTCACCATAGGCGACAGCGAGCTGAAATGCCCCAACGCTTTCTCCCCGGGCGCAAGCGAAGGTGTCAACGACGAGTGGAAAGTGAGCTACCGCTCCATAATCGATTTCGAGTGCTGGATTTTCGACCGCTACGGCAACGAGATTTTCCACTTCACCGACCCTGAACAAGGCTGGGACGGCAAGCGCAACGGCAAGCTCGTGAAACCCGGCGTATACTACTATGTCATCAACGCCACCGGCGCTGACGGCAAGAAGTACAAGAAATCGGGCGACATAAACATACTCCGCTATAAGACATACGGCAACGGGCAGTCTGCCGAGGAATGACACGCCCTCGTTTCCAAGACTCGGAGATGATTGACGCTTAAATCGCATATATCAAATGGAATATGATATGATGCCATCCGACGCTGTGCAGGTGTACGGGGCAAGAGTGCATAACCTGAAGAACATTGATGTCACCATACCTCACGGCAAACTGTGTGTGGTAACAGGACTGAGCGGCTGCGGAAAGTCGTCACTCGCCTTCGACACCATTTTCGCGGAAGGGCAACGGCGGTATATTGAGACATTCTCCCCCTACGCCCGCAATATGCTCGGCTCGCTGCAACGCCCGGACGTTGACAAAATAACAGGCCTCAGCCCAGTCATAAGCATCGAGCAGAAGACTGTCAACAAGAACCCGCGCAGCACCGTAGGCACGACCACGGAGATATACGACTTCTTCCGTCTCCTATATGCACGCATGGGCGAAGCTCGAAGCTACAAGACCGGGCGGCCAATGGTCAAATACACCCGTGAGAAGATTGTTGACCTGATTGCTGGCAGGTACACAGGCCGCAAGATATACATACTCGCTCCGCTTGTCAGAAACCGCAAAGGACACTACAAGGAGCTGTTTGATACCATGCGCAAGAAGGGCTACCTGTATGTGCGCATCGACGGCAAGCTCACCGAGCTGACATACGGCATGAAGGTGGACCGATACCGCAACCACTCCATAGAGCTGGTGGTGGACAGGCTGCGTGCCAACGACAGCGACCTGTCGCGCCTGAAAGAATCCGTAGGCAACGCCCTCAACATCGGCGAGCGGCAGATGATGATATATGACGTGGACAATGACGAGACGCGCCATTACAGCCAGATGCTCATGGACGACGAGAGCGGCATCTCATATCCCGAACCCGCTCCGCACAACTTTTCCTTCAACTCTCCGCAAGGGGCGTGTCCTCGCTGCAAGGGCATCGGCACAGTCAACATAATCGACGAGGAGAAGATTATGCCCGACAAGGGCAAAAGCATAAAGGGCGGAGGCATCGTGCCGCTCGGCAAATACAAGAACACTCTGATATTCTTGCAGATAGAAGCTATCTGCAAAGCATACGGCGCAACCCTCGACACCCCTCTCGACAAATTGCCGCAGGAGGCCGTAGACGACATCATGAACGGCTCGGACATACGCCTCAACCTCACGAACTCGCCGCTGGCTGGCACTTACGGCTCGCTATCCTACGAAGGGCTGGTCAAGTATATCGAGATGCAGCAGGACTACGATGCCGGGCGAGAGGCCAACAAATGGAGCGGCCAGTTCTTCTCTCGTAAGGTTTGCCCTGAGTGCAACGGCTCAAGGCTGAATAAGATTGCCCTGCAATTCTTCATAGACAACAAGACCATCAACGATGTGGCGACCATGGACATTGCGTCGCTGTACGAGTGGACGCTCGGGCTTGAAGACCGCCTCGACCAGGCCCGGCGGCAAGTGGCAGCCGAAATCCTGAAGGAAATACGCACCCGGCTCAAATTCCTCATCGACATAGGACTCAACTATATGTCGCTCAGCCGCGCAAGCGCAACGCTCAGCGGCGGCGAGAGCCAGCGCATACGCCTTGCCACTCAAATCGGCTCGCAGCTCGTCAATGTCCTGTACGTCCTCGACGAACCCTCTATCGGTCTCCACCAGCGCGACAACATGAAGCTGATAGACAGCCTCCGGCAGCTGCGCGACAACGGCAACTCCATAATAGTAGTGGAACATGACCGCGACATCATGGTTAACGCCGATTACGTCATAGACATCGGGCCTGGAGCCGGCGCACACGGCGGAGAGGTTGTATTCTCCGGCACACCAGCCGACATGATGAGATCTCACACATTGACAGCCGATTACCTGAACGGCTCACGCAAAATTGAAGTCCCCGCGACCCGCAGGCCCGGCAACGGCAAACATATCGTCATAAACGGCGCGTGCGGACACAACCTGAAAAACGTGACGCTTAGGCTGCCCCTCGGCAAGTTCGTATGCTTCACAGGCGTAAGCGGCAGCGGCAAGTCCTCGCTCGTCGAGGGTACGCTCTACCCTATCATCAACCGTAAGCTGTACCGGTCTACACTCGAGCCTCTCCCGTATGAAAGCATCGAAGGGCTGGAACACATCGACAAGGTTGTCACCGTAGACCAGTCACCTCTTGGACGCTCCCCACGCTCCAACCCGGCGACCTATACCGGCGTTTTCACAGCCATACGCAACCTGTTTGTGGCTCTGCCGGAAGCGAAACTGCGCGGCTACAAGCCTGGCCGCTTCTCGTTCAACATCTCCGGCGGCAGGTGCGAAGCATGCAAGGGCAACGGCTACAAGACCATAGAAATGAACTTCCTGCCCGATGTGCTTGTGCCGTGCGACCAGTGCCGTGGCAAACGGTACAACCGCGAAACGCTCGAAGTGCGCTACAAAGGGAAGTCGATAGCCGACGTGCTCGACATGACCGTAGACCAGGCTGTGGACTTCTTTGCCAACGTACCCGCCATAGTCGGCAAAATCAAGGTACTGAAAGAGATAGGCCTCGGCTACATCAAGCTCGGCCAGCCGTCAAGTACCCTCAGCGGCGGCGAGAACCAGCGCGTCAAACTTGCCACCGAGCTTGCTCGCCGCGACACCGGCAAGACGCTATTCATACTCGATGAGCCGACCACTGGCCTCCACTTCGAGGACATCCGCGTGCTTATGACTGTAATTGACCGCCTCGCCGACAAAGGGAACACCGTCGTGGTGATAGAACACAACATGGATGTCATCAAATGCGCCGACTACATCATCGACATGGGACCCGAAGGAGGCCGCGACGGCGGAAAGATAATCGCCGAGGGAACGCCCGAGGAGATAGCCGCCACAGACACATACACCGCACGTTTCCTCCGCGACGAACTCCGCCGCTGACTCTACACTGGCTCGTTGCGCGTTTTTTACTTGTGAAATTCACCAGATTGTGCTAAATTTGCAGGTTATTAGGACAGCACACATACGAAGCACATAACAATATGAAGACAAACGTAGCTGTGTTCTTCGGAGGTCGCTCCGTCGAGCATGAAATATCGGTGATTTCTGCCTTGCAAGCTATCAACGCTTTCGACAAGGACAAGTATAACATCATACCCATCTACATTTCCAAGGGTGGACGCTGGTATACCGGCGACTGTCTGCTCACAATTGCCAACTACAAGGATTTGAAGGCGTTGACAGACAAAGCCACAGAGGTGTTCATGCGGCCTGAATACGGCGACTACAACCTGTATGAGGCCAAGGCTTCCGGCTTCATGAAGAAGCAGAAGACTGTGGCTGAAATCCATGTTGTCATACCAGTCCTGCACGGCACGAACTGCGAGGACGGCGTGTTCGAGGGTCTGCTGGAAACCATCGGCATCCCTTTCGCCGGCTGCAACACTCTCTCAAGTGCCAACGGCATGGACAAGATTACCATGAAGATGATTCTGCGCGAGTGCGGCATCCCTGTGGTGGACTACGCCTGGTGTACAGACAAGCAGTGGCTGCGTGACAGCGACGCGATAATCGCTGACGTGGAGAGCCGCCTCGGCTATCCCGTGATAGTCAAGCCTGCCAACCTCGGTTCGAGCGTCGGCATCGGCAAGGCTGCCAACCGCGAGCAGCTGATCGAGCGCATCGACAACGCCGCCCGCTTCTCACAGCGCATCATCATTGAGCACATGATTGAGCAGCTCAAGGAGATAAACTGCTCCGTACTCGGCGATGCCGACGAGCATAAGTCGTCTGTATGCGAAGAGCCTATCAAAACCGGCGACATCCTCAGCTACGAGGACAAGTATATGGGCGGCTCTAAGTCTGCCAAAGGCATGCAGGCCAGCGACAAGCGCATCCCGGCTGACCTCCCTGTGGAAATGAGCGAGAAGATACAGCACCTCGCCGGCGAGACCTTCCGCGTGCTGTCATGCCACGGCGTGAGCCGCGTGGACGTGATGATTGACGAGAAGGATAACTCGGTCTACGTCAACGAAATCAACACCATACCGGGGTCACTGTCATTCTACCTGTGGGAAGCATCAGGTCTGTCATTCTCCGGCCTTATGGACACCCTCGTGCAGCTGGCTCTGCGCCGCAAGCGCGAGACTGACCGCAAGACATTCAGCTACGACCACAACATCTTCGCCCTCGGCCCCGGTCTGAAAGGCGGCAAGATGATAAAGAAGTGACCGGACTAAACAACCAACATTTGAAAACCCAAGACACGAACTGTATATGAGCAAATTCAAGGAATACAACAGCCAGCTCAACCTGCCCGAGGTAAACAGGGAAGTGCTGCAGCAGTGGGACGAATGTTCACTGTTTGAGCGCAGCATGAGCGAGCGCGAAGGGGGCAAGTCCTTCGTCTTTTTCGAGGGTCCGCCGTCCGCAAACGGCATGCCCGGCATACACCATGTCATGGCACGAACCATCAAGGATATTTTCTGCCGTTACAAGACTATGCAGGGGTATCAGGTGAAGCGCAAAGCCGGTTGGGACACACACGGACTGCCTGTGGAACTCGGCGTGGAGAAAACCCTCGGCATTACCAAGGAGGACATCGGCAAGAAGATTTCCGTAGACGAATACAACGCAGCCTGTCGCCGCGAAGTGATGAAGTATACCAAGGAATGGACTGACCTGACTCACCGCATGGGTTATTGGGTAGACCTCGACAACCCGTACATCACATACGACAGCCGCTACATCGAGTCCGTATGGTGGCTGCTGCGCCAGCTATATGACAAAGGCTATCTCTACAAGGGGTACACTATACAGCCGTACTCACCCGCAGCTGGCACCGGTCTAAGTTCACACGAGCTGAACCAGCCCGGATGCTACCGCGACGTCAAGGATACGACTGCGACAGTGCTGTTTGAAATTGAGGATGCTCCCGAATCGATGTCCGACTGGGGCAAGCCCTGCTTCATGGCATGGACGACCACACCATGGACGCTCCCCTCAAACACAGCTCTGTGTGTCGGCCCGAAATTCGAGTATGTCGCCCTGCGCACATACAACCCCTATACAGGCGACAAAATCACCGTCGTGATAGCCGAGCCACTCGTCAAAAGCTATTTCAAGGCCGAGGGTGAAAAAGCTGACATCGACAGCTTCAAGCCGGGTGACAAGGTTGTCCCCTACCGCATTGTGGCACGTTTCAAGGGAACAGACCTCGTCGGCATGCGCTACCGTCAGCTGATGCCCTGGGTTAAGCCTGCAGAGAAGTGCGGCATAAACGCCGCTGACTATGTCAACGCCGCTGCCGAGAAGCATCCCGAAAAGGTGTTCACAGTAGGCACTGACCGTTTCGTGGAAATGTCAGACGAGGCGTTCCGCGTAATCCCCGGCGATTACGTAACAATTGACGACGGTACAGGCATCGTGCACATTGCGCCCACATTCGGTGCGGACGACGCCAAGGTGGCACGCGACGCCGGCGTTCCCGGACTGTTCATGGTGACACCGCGTGGCGAGACACGACCGATGGTAGACCTGCGCGGACGCTATTACCTGACAGACGAACTTGCCCCTGCCTTCGTGGAGAAATGCGTTGACATGGGCGAATACGGCCGCCATGCCGGCCAGTATGTCAAGAACGCATACGACCCGCGTTTCAACCCCGACGGCAAATACGATGAGGCAGCCGCTGCAAAGGCGGAAGACCTGAACATAGAACTGGCTCTGGAGCTGAAAAGAGGAGGCGACGCTTTCCGCATCGAGAAGCAGACACACAACTACCCACACTGCTGGCGTACAGACAAGCCCGTACTATACTACCCGCTCGACAGCTGGTTTATACGCACGACTGCCGCACGTGACCGCCTCATCGAACTGAACAACGAGATACTCTGGAAACCAGCCTCTACCGGCTCCGGACGTTTTGGCAAATGGCTCGAGAACCTTCAGGACTGGAACCTGTCCCGCAGCCGCTACTGGGGCACTCCCCTGCCGATATGGCGCACAGAGGACGGCACGGAAGAGATCTGCATAGGCTCGTATCAGGAACTCTATGACGAGATCGAGAAAGCCGTCACAGCCGGTGTTATGGCATCAAACCCCCTCAAGGAGAAAGGGTTTGTGCCGGGCCTGTTCACAGCTGAAAACTACAGCAACATCGACGTTCACCGTCCGTACGCTGACTATATCATGCTCGTGTCGCCGTCTGGCAAACCCATGAAGCGTGAGACCGACCTCATCGACGTGTGGTTTGACTCTGGCGCAATGCCTTACGCGCAGATACATTATCCCTTTGAGAACAAGGAGGCGTTTGACAAAGGCGAGGTATACCCGGCAGACTTCATCGCCGAGGGCGTGGACCAGACTCGCGGCTGGTTCTTCACACTGCACGCTATAGCCGGCATGGTGTTCGACACCAAATCGTACAAAGCCGTCATCTCCAACGGACTTGTCCTCGACAAGCACGGCGACAAGATGTCAAAGCGCAAGGGTAATGCAGTTGACCCGTTTGTCACCCTCGACAAGTACGGTTCTGACCCTGTGCGCTGGTACATGATTGAGAACTCCTCGCCCTGGGAAAACCTCAAGTTTGACGAGGAGGGCGTGAAGGAAGTGTCACGTAAGCTGTTTGCTACCATCTACAACACCTACAAGTTCTTCGCGATTTACGCCAATGTAGACGGTTTTGTCGGCAACGAGCCGGAAGTCGCCTTCGACCGCCGTCCCGAGATAGACCGCTGGATTCTGTCGCTGCTCAACTCCCTCATAGCAGAAGTTCAGAAAGACTTGGACGAGTATGAGCCTACCAAGGCTGCCCGTGCAATATCCTCATTTGTCGATGACAACCTCAGCAACTGGTACGTACGTCTGAACCGCAAACGTTTCTGGGCTGGCAAGATGACCGAAGACAAACTCTCGGCATATCAGACACTTTACTCATGCCTGAAAACAATAGCACTGCTAATGGCTCCGTTCACGCCGTTCTATGCCGACCGCCTGTACAGCGACCTTATGGCTCCTGTAACGGGCAAGGAATATACACCGGTGCATCTTGCTCTCTTCCCGAAAGCCGACACTTCGCTCATCGATGCCGACCTGGAACGCCGCATGAACCTAGCACAGGATATCACCTCAAATGTGCTGGCACTGCGCCGCAAGGTCAACATCAAGGTGCGCCAGCCGCTGCAGACACTCCTCATACCCGTGACATCGCAGCGGCAGCGCATGGACGTGGAGGCAATCGCGGACATCGTGAAGGCAGAAGTCAACGTCAAGGAAATCAAGATAGTCGACAACGAGCAGAGCGGACTTGTGAAGCGCGTGAAAGCTGACTTCAAGAAACTCGGCCCGCGCTATGGCAAGATAATGAAAGCCCTGGGCAAAGCCATCTCCGAGATGCCGCAGACAGACATAGCTCAGCTCGAGGCTGACGGCCAGTTCACCTTTGCACAGCTTGACGGCGCACCTGTCGTCACGCTCGACGATGTGGAAATCATAGCGGAGGATGTCCCCGGGTGGCTCGTCACCAATGACAGCTCGCTGACTGTGGCTCTCGACATTTCGCTCACCCCCGAACTCATCAACGAGGGCATGGCACGCGAAATCGTCAAGCGCATACAGAACATCCGCAAGGGCAACCAGTATGAAATCACCGACAAGGTGGACGTGACTTTGACTCGCGATGCGGCAATCGAAGGCGCTGTCAACGAGTTCGGCAGCTACATCTCGTCGCAGGTTCTCGCCTCGTCGCTCACACTGGCTGACACCCTTGACGATGCAGATGCGATGCCGCTCGAGATTGAAGGACTTGACGCAAAAGTCATTGTCCGCAAGAGCAAGAGCTGATTTCGCACACAGGCAATCAATATAGCAACGAGGCGCGGCTCACTGCGAGCCGCGCCTTGTTGCTTGCCATTGCTAGGAAGCCCATCACCGGAACAGCCGCTGCCAAAACGGCTTCTTCTTCTCGCGCCGTATGTGGATGTTGATTTCAGATGATTCCCTGTTGAAAAAGACTATGTGGGTACGAAACACGAAAGCCACATACTTGTCAAACTCGACAACAGCCATAATGCTGCGCTTCAGGAAGCGGTGGAAAAAGTTGCTTTCCTCAAGGCTGTCCACAAAAATTTCAGCGTCAGTTTCGCGTATTTTGTGTATTCCGGACAGCAAACCAAGATAGTGTGTCAGACGAGCGTCCAAATCTCCCATCCGGCGACCGCTATATGTCTTGTACATTTTATCTATGACAGTTTCAGTAATCATGACGACCTATCTTTATCGGCAAAACACATTATTCGGGGACAAGGTTCGCTTAGCACCGCTGTTGAAGTGACATTACTGTTCGGGTGAAATATATGCCCCTTCGCACACCTTGTCTACGATAATATCCAACGCCGTTTTGTCACAGCCTTTATCTACAAGCTGCTCATAATCGTCCTTGATGTTGCGCAGGAAATACTTAATGCCGGCAACTGTATCCTTCGCCATGCTTACCGACAGACGGTACACCTCAAGGCATTTCTTGTAGTTGCCGCTCAACAGGCAGGCATGACCCTGATTGATGTAATCAACAGGCTCTGCAAACTGGCCAATGACACGTGAGTAACTGCTGATGCTTTTATCGTAGTCGCCCAGCATATATTCACACCACGCTATTGAACGTAAGGCGTTGGCATTGTGTTCGTTGACATACAACATCTGATAGAACACTTTAAGTGCCTCGCCATATCGCTTCAGCAGCGTGAGGGAAATGCCCTTGCCCATAAGCATCGACTCATTGTCAGGCTGCTTCAGAAGTGCTGCATCGTAATACTCCACAGCATCTTCGTATGCTCCGGTACGGCGGCACAACCCTGCCATACGCTTGGCGAGCCACAGGCTGTCGCTGTTGAACAGCTCCGCCTTTCGGTATTGGGTAAGTGCCTCATTATATTTGCCTTGCTGCTGCAATGTATATCCGAGTTTCTCCAGAAGCGAGGCATCCTCTCCCGCAATCTTCCCAAGCCGGCGAAACATCGCCTCGGCCTCGGGATAGTACTTGCGTCTCAGGTAAAACTCGCCTATCATTTGCACGGTATCGGCATCATCGATTACCTTGTCTCCCATAAACGGAATTTTGTTTACCGAGAACGGAGGACGGAGAACGTCTTCAAACTGGCCCTTGTACTTGAAAAGTTTAAGAAAACGGTTAAGGTCGCGTATGTACCGAAGTGATTCATTGGCAAATAGATTTTCAGACGTGGACGTTGACAACGTCGCTTCCTCTATGGATTGCCGCAATACTTCCTCCTGTTGCTGCAACTGTGAGAACATGGCATCTCGGTGTGCCTTCGGCAGTTTCTCCAGCGAAAACACAAATGAGTACTTGTCTGAATCGCACATCGCGCCAGGCACTGACAACAACGACATTATGCTGTCTGGAATCGCCGATTTCATCGACAATATCCGGGAATGGTTTTCGTCAAAGGGCAAAAACCAGTTAGGCAATTCGTTGAAGAACGGGAAACCTTTGAGGTTGGAGAATGCGAACATCATCATGTCCGCTCCCTCGCTCTGCAGCTCCGAGAACTCGCGCAGCTTCTTGCCTACGCCCGACTTCTCCATCAGCTCCTCCCATTCGGGATTTCCCTCGATGTCTGTGGGTGAAGAGCCGCTTTTCAGCATCGAGTCGAGTTCAGGCTTCATCTTTTGGAGAGCCGGTATGAAATCCTCCTTCATCGACTTGTTGATGCGGTCGGTGTCCATTGTGCGGATTATATCCATGATTACCGTGCGCAGACGCTTTGCGTTGTCCGCATTGTCAATCCAGGCATTGAACCGTGCGGCGAGCCCGTCATCGCAACACACCCGAGCGGAGTGTGCATAGACAGCCAATATTGCGGACATCAACGCACGTGCCTTGACACCTACGTTGCTGCTCCGGTCGTAGATATCCATCATCGCCTCGATGCGTCCGCGCTCATAGTATTTCACACAGCCGAGGAACAGTGCCACGATAATGTGCGAGCGGACAGCGAAGTCCGACTGCTCGTCCGTAGCGAGGCTGACCAGTTCGGTCAGGTCGTCAGCCGCGAGAGGGAATGTAGTCCACACATAGTTAAAGATATTCTTTAATTTATGCTCGCGTTCCTCCTGTTTTTCAGCATTTTGAACATCCGAAGGAAGCAAGGCCAATTCGCCGGCCACCTTGCGGTAACTTGCAATGACCGCTGGCAGCGTCTCGTTCAACCACCCCAGAGTGCGGACTTGGGAATAATACAGTTCTGGGGACTCTGCCACTTCGAGTTCACGGCAAAAGCGGTCATAGAGAGTGTTCAGTCCATCGCGGGCTGTGTCGAAATACTTCTTGCGGTCAGGGTCGAAGCCGCCGTCTACCATATAGTCTGCCATGTATTTGTAGACAGACTCGATGCTGCGCAGCGGCGCGTCCAGCGAGGACAGACGGCTGTCCAAAAGCATGCAGCAACGCAATGACCGCATAGCGCAGCCAAGCCGGTTGCGAGTTATGTTCTTTTTCGCTTCCGCCAATGCGGAGCGGACTTTTGATTCAGACATATACGAATAGTTTTGGGGCTTGCATTACACAGACTGACCGGTTAAGCGGCAGTCGTGTACAGCCAGTATTCAATTCCAGCCGCAATGACAAAGAGTATGCCAAAGACAAGGGCTGCAAAACGGAGCTTCATGCCTGCAATAGGGTTTAACTTGCCAAGGGTCAATGACATCAGGCGGCAGAACGCTGCCATGAATGCCAAAAACAGGTCACAGAACATCCACCAGTGCGTGCGCATTTGGAATGTTACGACAATGACCGCTACAACAATGCCAAGCAATAGGACTGCCGCAATTTTTGTCCGGAAAAATGATTTCATCAGGGTTTGTTGATTTGGTATAAGTATTTCAATGCTTATCGCACTAATTTTATGCCGTATGACCTGCCGGACTTGCACACTATCAGCGCGAGGTAGAAGCCCGTCGGCTCGGCTATAAGTTCAAAATGAGGTGATGTCGTGTTCTTGTAGGTGTACTGCCTTACCATTGCGCCGCCAAGGTTGTACAGGCGGACGAGCGAGGCCTCCTCTGGCAAATCGACCGTGTAAAAGCCCGAGCCGTGAGTATGCAGCACCGGCTCTGTCACCATACCGGCCTCTTCTATGGCTCGTTGGCGTTGCTGTTCGGCAGCCTTGGTTTCGGCTATGAAGTCGTCATAGAAGCGGAACGGGATTTCCTCCAGCTGCACATCAGGCAGTCCAATCGGATTTGAGAGGACTGCCAACTGGCCGCCGCTCAGGTATTCCGTCGCAAACAGGCGGAAATATGAATTGTCAGGGACATCGGCATTTATGGTGACGTAATCCCCTTTCCTCCCTGTCACGGTGACAGCCGATATATCCTTGCCGTTGTCGAAGCCGAGTGCCACGTTTCCGCTACGCGTGAGTTCGTCTGCCAGCATATCGGACCACTGCGCGGGTGAATATATCTCCGACAGCTGGTCATCGTTGTCAGGGTCGCCGTCCAGCCGCGCTATCATCTCCTCCGTCTCGCTGCTTGTGTACTTGACATTGTATTTGTCGGCGCGGGCATTGAGCAGGTTGTCGATGTAGTGCGGCAAGTCGCCCCATGCGGCGATAGCCTCGTATGGCACGCGGTCGTCATAGCGGATAAGCTCGATGTCGCGTGCGTAAGCGGTCAATATGCTCTTGGTGTCGTCGCTGACAGCGTTGGCGTCAAACTTTCCGCTGGTGCTGTATGCGAGTATCGGGAACGCTTTGTTTTCAGCCGATATTATCACATATCCACCCGAGGGGTGGTTGTAGACATAGAACGGCACGAACAGGCGTTGTGTGGTCAGTTTGCGGCCGTTGTACACCATTGTCGGCTCTGCCATGTACTGACCATTCACAGCGTTGAAGAACTGCGTGGCTATGGCTTTTGCCTGAGGCTGGGTCACTGTTTCTGCCGCCGACGGAAATACAGCTGCGGCTGCCGCAAATGCGGCAACATACCATTTTATGACTGATGCTTTCATATAAGACATAACGCAAACGTTCTCAATTTATTAATACTCATCATCTGAATAATTCGTTTAAGCCGACTACTGCTTATTCACCCTTCTCGTAGCGGGCGTAAATGGCTGCGCCTTTGCGCTTGGCTTTGGCGATGTCGTCGGGATTTTTCGGGTTGACACCGTAGCGCGACAGCGGCGGTATTACCACCTTCGTGCCGGGGCGTATCTTGTCGGGATGCCCGAGCGACTTGTTCGCCTCGTATATGTACGGCCACAGGTGGTAGCTGCCGTAATGCTCCTTAGCCATTGTGGTCAGATAGCGCGTCTTGGTTATAGTGTCATATACCGGCTCGTCCGACGGTTTCGTGTCAGCCTCTTTAGTCTTCTCCTCCTTTGCTGTAACCTTGTCGCTGGCGGCGGGCTTTGCAGCCTCGCTGTTTTGGGCGACACTGTCAGTTGCAGCGGGCATCGCGGGCTTTGCTTGCTGCTGCGGTGCAGCTGCTATGCTGTCGCTTTTAGCCACTGTCGCAGCTTCGGGTGCTTTGCTGCCGCTGAAATAGCCGCTGAAGTACAGCCATGCGCCGCCGGCGATGACAATGGCAAGCATACTCGTCAGAATACCCACTACAAAGCCGTTGCCGAAAGTGCGTTGACGGCGATGACGGCGCACAGGCTCTTCTTCCACTGAGTCTTCGGCATCCTCGGTTTCCTCTGTGCCTTCGGCCTCGGCTTCTTCCTTATCTTCATCAGGTTCCGATGCAGCTGGCCCACTTGCTTCTTCTTCCACTTTCACAGCCGTCTCGAGCTGCTGCGACTCATCTTCATCTTCGTCCTCGATGACGTATGAAGTCTGCGCATCCTCGACCGATGTCTGCTGCGGTTCTGGTGTCCCCTGCTCCGCCTCCGCCGGGCTGTCGGGTGTCCATTCAGCGAGGGGCAGGTCGGTTCCTTCATCTGCAGCAGATGCAGGCTGTGCAACATTCTCCGGAGCCTCTTCTTCCTCGGGTTCTGCCGCCTCGATCTCGGCATCAGCCGACGGCTCGTCAGCAACAATGGGAGTATCGTCATCATTCTCCGCATCAGCCAGCATCTCGTCGGTCACACTGTCAGCAAGTTCCACCGTCTCAAACGCTTCAAATGGTTCGTTGATGAGAGCCGCAAGCGTCTTGGCGGCGACAAATGTCACGCGGTTGTGGCCGGCAATTTCGATTTCGTTGCCGGTATTGACATCCACGCTTTTCCTCGCCTCTATCTCGGTCAACTTGAATGTCCCCAAGTCCTTGATTTTCACGCTGTCCTGATTGATGAGAGCATCGCTGACAGCGGCAAACAGCCCTTTGAGGAACGCCTCGCACTGGCGTTTGGAAACACCTGTCTTGTCTGAAAGCAGGTTGACGAGTTCGGGAAGGGTGATTTTATTGTTCATGCCTCGTGAGTGGAAAGTGACAGTGTTATCGCAAATGCATGAGCATCACGAGTTCTTGATTTTTTGTTTCAGCAGGGCAGACGGACGGAATGACATGGTGATTTTGGGCGGCACGAGCATCCGCTTGCCCGACGAGGGGTGCACGGTCACACGTTCCTGTTTCTTCTTGGCCTCGAAGCTGCCGAAACCGGGTATCGCGATGCTGTTCAGCTGCGAGCACTGCTCACCCACTATCTCCACAAAGGCAGACAGCAGTTCAGCCACCTGACCACGGTCGGTGTCGAGGTTTGCCGCGAGAGTATCTACAAGAGCTTTGTTATCCATATCAAACCATTGAGTAACTGACAAATCGCCCAGCCGCACGGATAGCCGGACGGCGGCGCGAAACGCTTATCAGAGCAAAGTTACTAAAAAAGTCCGTACCGCGCAAATCCAGTCCTCGCGGCGAAGCTGGAGAGAGGAGGGCTACGCCCTCTTTCTCCATGCAGTTTCACCCGCCGCGCTCAACCCCGATTTTGCACTTCGAACTGGATTCTACATATTATGGCTGTAATGGCTATTATAGCATGGCTGACAATCAACTAACAATCAGTCAAATTCAAGCAGACACGGCTCGCCGTGTCCCTACTGCGACAGCACTTACAAGTGTGTTGGTGCGGTGAAATACATTTCGGAATGTGGCGATTTTTTTATACCTTTACGCTGCTTTTGCGTGCCGGCGTGTCCGGCTCGATTACTAAACTGATGTTTCTATGGTGACAGTCAATAATTTATCAGTCGAATTTTCAGCACGTCCGTTGTTCAATGACGTTTCTTTCGTCATCAACGACACCGACAAGGTTGCCCTGACGGGGAAGAACGGCGCGGGGAAATCGACCATGTTGAAAATCATCGCCGGCCTTCAGCAGCCCACTTCGGGGACTGTAGGCATGAGCAACGGCATGACCGTGGGCTACCTGCCACAGGTGATGAAGGTGGCAGACGAGACAACTGTCATCGACGAGGTGCGCAAGGCATTCTCGGGGCAGCTGAAGCTGAAGGAGAACATCGACCGGGTGACTGCTGAGCTGGCGGAGCGCACTGACTATGAGTCGGAGGGATACCAGCAGCTGATAGACCGCCTCGAATATCTCAACGACCGCCTCGCCATGGAGGGGAGCGACAACATGGAGGCTGAAATAGAGCGCACGCTCATCGGCCTCGGATTCCTGCGCGATGACTTCCAGCGGGCGACCAACGAGTTCTCGGGCGGCTGGCGAATGCGCATCGAGCTTGCCAAAATCCTCCTGGCACACCCGGACGTGCTGCTGCTGGACGAGCCGACCAACCACCTCGACATCGAGTCGATACAGTGGCTCGAGCAGTTCCTGATGACCAAGGCACGCGCCGTGGTGCTGGTGAGCCACGACCGCGCATTCATAGACAACGTGACCAACAGGACGATAGAAATCTCCTGCGGCAAGATATACGACTACAAGGCGAAATATTCGCAGTATGTGGTGCTGCGCAAGGAGCGCGTGGAGCAGCAGATGCGGGCATACGAGAACCAGCAGAAGATGATAGCCGACATCAAGGACTTCATTGAGCGTTTCCGCTACAAGCCGACCAAGGCGGTGCAGGTGCAGAGCCGCATCAAGCAGCTCGAGAAGATAGTGCCTATCGAGGTGGACGAGGTGGACACGTCGCACCTGCGGCTGAAGTTTCCTCCTGCCCCGCGCTCGGGCGACTTCCCCCTGGTTTTGGAGGATGTGGGCAAGGCATACGGTGAGCATCAGGTGTTCGACCACGCCACGTTCACGCTGCGGCGCGGCGAGAAGGTGGCATTCGTGGGGAAGAACGGCGAGGGCAAGTCCACGCTGGTCAAGTGCATAATGAATGAAATCCCCTTCACGGGGTCGCTGAAGGTTGGCCATAATGTCCGCATCGGGTATTTCGCGCAGAACCAGGCGCAGCTGCTCGACGGCGAGCTGACGGTGTTTGACACCATTGACCGCGTGGCGACTGGCGACATACGCACCAAGATACGCGACATACTGGGCGCGTTCATGTTTGGCGGCGAGGCCTCGGACAAGAAGGTCAAGGTGCTGTCGGGCGGCGAAAAGACCCGCCTGGCGATGATACGCCTGCTGCTCGAGCCGGTCAACCTGCTGATACTCGACGAGCCGACCAACCACCTCGACATGAAGACGAAGGACATACTGAAAGATGCCATCAAGGCATTTGACGGCACGGTCATCGTCGTCAGCCACGACCGCGACTTCCTCGACGGGCTTGTGGACAAGGTGTATGAGTTCGGCGGCGGAAAAGTGCGCGAGAACCTCGGCGGCATCTACGATTTCCTCAACAAGAAGCAGCTCGACACGCTGCAGCAGCTGGAGTTGAGCCGCAACGAGCGTCGCCCGGCGGAAACGGCACCACCAGCTGCAGCCAAGACCGCAACACCGCAGGAACAGCCTACCGCCACTGCCAAAAGCGGCAAGTTGAGCTACGCCGAAGCCAAGGAGCGCGACCGGCTGCTGCGCCGCGCCCAAAAGGCTGTGGAAAAGGCTGAAGAGGACATCTCGAAACTCGAGGCGGACATTGCCGAGGTCGAAAACCAGCTGTCGCAGGGCGACAGCTCGCCGGAGACACTGGAACGGTATTCGGCATTGACCAAGAAGCTCGAGAATGCGATGTCAGTATGGGAAGTTGCCCAGCAGGACTACGACGAACTGAAGGCAAAAATGGGACTATAAGACCTATATGACAATGAGAACAATATCAAATCAAAATACAACAGACGACATGAAATTCAGAAACCTGTTTTTCGGCATGGCCATGGCAGTTCCCTTCGCCATGTCTGCCGGCTCACCCCACGGCATCAACACTGCCAACCTCGACCCGTCGGTTTCGCCTGGCGAGGATTTCTACAAGTACGCTTGCGGCGGCTGGATGAAAGCCAACCCGCTGCCCGGCGAGTACAGCCGCTACGGCACTTTTGACGTGCTGCGCGAGAACGCCAAGCACCAGCTGCAGGACCTCATCTTGAACCTGAGCAAAGACCCGCAGTCAAAGGTCAAAGGCACAAACGCACAGAAGGTCAGCGACCTCTTCTCACTCGGCATGGACAGCGTGCGCCGCAACAATGATGGCGCAGCTCCCATGAAGCCTTACCTCGACCGCATCAACGCCGCAAAACTCGACTCCCCGAAATCCGTTGCTGAGATGACTGCATGGATGCACAACGGCGTGGGCAGCTGCCTGTTCGCAACCGGCGTGGGTGCTGACGCCAAGAACTCGGACATGAACATCATGCACATCGCCGAGACCGGCCTCGGACTGGGCGACCGCGACTATTACCTCGAGAAATCGGAGGACAACGACCGCATCATGGCGGCTTACGAGAAGTATGTCAAGACGCTGATGACCCTGTCGGGCTATTCAGACGCTGATGCAGACCGCGTGTGGAACACGCTGATAACCATCGAGACAGAGTTTGCCAAAAACAAGATGAGCCGCGAGCAACGCCGCAACCCGCAGCTGCGCTACAACATACGCACTATGGACGAACTCCGCGCCGCATACCCCAACATCGACTGGGACACATACTTTGCCGCGCTCGGCATCACCGGTCTCGACAAGGTCAACGTGGCATCAGTTCAGTTCATTGACTTCATCAACAACTATGTGACTACGCTCACCCCGCAGCAGCTGCGTGACTACATGACCTGGGAGTTCATCTCCGAATCGTCCAACCTGCTGAGTGACGATTTCGTCAATGCCAACTTCGAGATGTTTGACCGCGTGATGAGCGGCAAGACCGAAATGGAACCCCGCTGGAAACGCGCCATGTCGCTGCCTAACTCCATGCTCGGCGAGGCTCTCGGCGAACTCTATGTGGCGAAGTATTTCCCGAAAGAGAACAAGGAATACATGGTGACGCTTGTCGAGAACCTGCGCAAGGCTCTGGGCAAGCACATCGACAACCTGACATGGATGTCAGCCGAAACCAAAGCCAAGGCTCACGAGAAGCTGAACGGTTTCACCGTGAAAATCGGCTATCCCGACAAGTGGAAGGACTACAGCGGCATCGACATCGACCCGGAGAAGAACCTGCTGGAGAACGTGCTTGCAGCTTCGCGCTGGTTCACCCAGGACAACTACAACAAGCTCAACAAGCCGGTTGACAAGACCGAGTGGCTTATGACACCGCAGACTGTCAACGCATACTATATGCCCACGACCAACGAAATCTGCTTCCCGGCAGCTATACTGCAAGCTCCGTACTTCGACGTGACTGCCGACGACGCTATCAACTACGGCGCAATCGGCGTGGTAATCGGCCATGAGATGACCCACGGATTTGACGACCAGGGCCGCCAGTATGACGTAAACGGCAACCTGAACGACTGGTGGCAGCCCGCCGACGCTGAGGCGTTCACCAAACTCGCTGACCAGCTCGCCGCACAGTTTGACGCAGTGGAGGTCGCTCCCGGCGTACACGCCAACGGCCGTTTCACCCTCGGCGAGAACATCGCTGACCAGGGCGGTCTGCGCGTTGCCCTGACAGCATACCTCGACTCGCAGGAGGGCAAGCAGATGAAGGACATCGACGGCATCTCCCCCTTGCAGCGTTTCTACCTCGGATATGCCAACCTCTGGGCCGGCAACATCCGCGAGGCAGAAATACTCGTGCGCACCAAGACCGACCCTCACTCGCTGGGCTGCAACCGCGTGAACGTGTCGCTGCGCAACATCGAGCAATTCTTTGACGCATTCGGCATCAAGGCCGGCGACAAGATGTTCCGTCCCGAGAACGAGCGTGTAATCATCTGGTAATCCGCCAGTTTTCACCCATACAGGGGGTGTGTCAAAATAGGCACATCCCCATTTTTATGCGCAGCCCAGTAGGGACACGGCGTGCCGTGTCCGCCGCCAAGTCACTGCAAATCAAATAATTACGCTTATCACCCTTCGAACACGGCACGCCGTGTCCCTACCATGACAGCCCTATATGCATAATATCATTAGACGGAGGGCTACGTTCAGCTGCGCAGCCGCTCCGCCTCCTGTATTTCGCGATGAAACTCCTCGACAAACTCCTTGCGCACCTGCTCAAAATCGACCTTGCCGCCGAGTTCCTTCTCCATGGATGTCACCCCCTTGTCAACAAATCCACAGGGGTTTATGGCGTTGAAGTATAACAGGTCGGTGTTGACATTGAGAGCAAGTCCGTGCATGGTGCAGAAGCGCGAGCATTTCACGCCTATGGCGCAAATCTTGCGCTCACCGGGCGTGCCTGCGGCTATCCACACACCCGTCGCGCCCTCTACCCGCTCGCCCATGATGCCGTAACGGCCGATGACGCGGATGATGCACTCCTCGAGGAGTGTGATGTAGCTTTTCACACCGAGGTGATGCCGCGCCATGTCGATAATCGGATATACCACAAGCTGCCCCGGGCCATGGAACGTTATGTCGCCGCCGCGTGTGATTCTGACCACATCCACGCCCGGTATGCGGTGGAGCATATTCTCCGCGTGTCCGTGCTTGCCGAGAGTATACACAGGCGTGTGCTGCACCGTCAGCAGGTACTCCTGTCCCGGTGCGGCTTCGTTTTTCTTGGCATCTACCAGAGCGTCAAACAGTTCCGTTTGCTTTTGCAGAGCCTCGGCATACGGCATTATGCCCAAATCCAAGTCTTGTATCATGCAGCTGTCAATGTATATGCCGCTCGGCATGGTAGCTGGAACGCACCATCGGCGCACTCTCTATATGGCGGAAACCCTTCTCGATCCCTATCAGGCGGTATTTCTCGAATGTGTCGGGGTGTATGTATTCCTGCAACGGGTAATGCTCCTTGGTGGGCTGCAGGTACTGCCCTATCGTCATCACCTCGCAGCCGGCAGCGCGGAGGTCGTCCATGGTCTGCAATATCTCCTCTTCAGTCTCGCCGAGGCCGAGCATGATGCCCGACTTGGAGCGGATGCCCGATGCCGAAATATGGCGTATCACGTCGAGCGAGCGGTCGTAGGTGGCAAAGCAGCGCACCTCCGGGGTCAGGCGGCGGACAGTCTCCATATTGTGCGAGATGATGTCCGGGCGTTCAGCTATCACCATGTCTACCAGGTCATGGCGACCTTTGAAGTCCGGGATAAGCACTTCCATGGTCACGCCGGGACACTGCTCGCGCAGTGCGCGTATCATGGCCGCCCAGTGCGACGCGCCGCAATCCTCGAGGTCGTCGCGGTCAACGGAGGTTATCACTATGTGGCGGAGCTTCAACTCCTTGACAGAAGTCACGATGTCGTCAATCTCCTTCGGGTCGAGCGGATGCGGCCGCCCCGTCGCCACGTTGCAAAACTTGCAAGAGCGGGTGCAAATGTTGCCGCCGATCATGAACGTCGCTGTGCCGTTGCCCCAGCACTCTCCACGGTTGGGACACATGCCCGAGCTGCAGATGGTGTGCAAGTGCTTCTCGTTGAGCAACCCCACGACCTGCGAAGTCTTGAAGCCACGCGGCAATTTTATTTTCAGCCAATCCGGTTTGCGGCGGAAGTCTGCTTTCATATAGATAGGTTTGTCAGATTAGTCAGTATTTTCAAAACACACGACGGCGGCACTGCGCACAGCGCACCGCCGTCATCAGGTTATGCCTCAACGGTATATGTCAGAGTATGCTCTGGAGCTTAGCCTCAAGGTCAGCGAGTTTCACGAGGCCGACACTGCGCTCCACCACCTGGCCGTCCTTGAAGAAAAGCACTGTGGGGATATTGCGCACATGGTACTCTGCCGGCACGTCAACATTGTCGTCGATGTTGAGTTTGCCGATGATGACATCGCGGTCAGCATACTTCTCGGCGAGTTCCTCCACTATCGGGCCGAGCTTGACGCACGGGCCGCACCATGTAGCCCAAAAATCAATGACAACGGGCTTGCCGCTTTCGATAGCCTTGACGGCAGCCTCGTCAGTAAAATGAATCAGCATAGTTCTGTCAGTTCTTTGTTGTTTAGTTGCATATACGGCAATGTGCCATCTTGCTGCGGTGGTTTCCTCGCCCACAAGGGGCGACAGCCGCAATGCAAAGTTATATCAAAATCTCCGTCTGTACAAACGCCGCGCGGATTATTTGGTTCAGTCGCGCCAAACGCCTCCCGCCGATTTTGTAAAGTGGATTATTCTGACTAATTTTGCAATTATGGAAAAGTCAATCCAGATAGATGGCGTAAACATCAACTATGACGAGTGCGGGCCTGAAGGCGGTGCGCCGATCATATTGATGCACGGGTGGGGCTGCCGGCTCGAGACGCTCGCAAGCATCCGGGCTATACTCGCCGACAAAATGCACGTATACAGCATTGACCTGCCGGGGCACGGCAAAAGCGATGAGCCGCCGGCTATCTGGGGCGTCGAGGAGTATACGCAGCTTGTCGAGACGTTCATCAAGATGCTCGGCATTGACAACCCGATTCTGCTGGGGCACAGCTTCGGCGGACGTATTTCCATACTCCTCTCCTCCCGCAACCGCGTGAAAAAGGTGCTGCTCGTGGACGCAGCTGGCATCAAGCCGCACAGGAGCATGAAGTACTACTTTAAAGTGTACACATACAAGGCTTTCAAGCATCTGGTGCGCCTGTTTGCCGGCAAGAAGCGCGGTGAAAAGATACTCGAAAAACGCCGCCGCAAATCAGGGTCGGCCGACTACGCCGCCGCCTCGCCGACAATGCGCGGCATATTGAGCAAATGCGTCAACGAGGATTTGAAACACGTCATGCCGGACATCAAAGCCCCAACGCTCCTCATTTGGGGCGAGAATGACACCGCAACACCGCTAAGCGACGCAAAAACGATGGAACGGCTCATACCCGATGCCGGGCTTGTGTCGTTTCCCGGGTGCGGACACTATTCATTCCTCGACAACCAGCGCGGCTTCCGTGCGGTAATCAAAGAATTTCTAAAAGACGAACTGCAATGATTTCTACAACAGCGATTTTCAGCATAATCATACTTGCAATCTGCGGCGTGTACATGCTCGTCAATTTCAAGTATGACATACAGATGTTACAGCAAAACAGCTACCGCACCGACCGCTACTGGCGGTGGCTGAACGGCAACAAGATGACCGCATGGCGGCTCGTCGATGTCGCCTTGCTGCTGTTGCTGTTCTCGACACTGCTTCCCCCTACGCTCAGCGCGATCATAGCGACCGTAGTGCTGGTAACCAAGACTGTCATGCTGCTGCGGCGCAAATACAAGAAACCGCTGGTATTCACCAACCGCGTCAAGCGCATATACAGCGTAACGGCGGTGCTGGCCCTCGCCATTTACGCCGCCGCGATAGTTCTCGCCTACTCTGCCGACATGAAGCTGTACACCGGCGGACAGGTGTCGCTCGGCGTGCTGCTGGCGGTGTCTATATTCTCATACGTCATTGTGACGCTCGCGCTGTGGATTCTCGCGCCAGTCGAGAAGGCAATCAACAAGCGGTATTACAACGACGCGGCGCGTATACTGGCCTCGATGCCCGACTTGAAAATCATAGGCATTACCGGCTCGTATGGCAAGACAAGCACCAAGCACTACCTGTACCGCATACTCTCCGAACAGTTTGACGTGCTGATGACCCCGGGGTCGTACAATACCCCGATGGGTGTAATCCGCACCGTGCGCGAAATGATGAAGCCCTACAACGAAGTTTTCATCTGTGAGATGGGCGCGAAGCAAGTCGGCGACATCAAGGAAATCTGCGACCTCGTCCACC